>CAJDWC010000032.1_pt1 | contig 28640 bp, 45 predicted proteins | sample 7391511 | NCBI WGS metagenome assembly CAJDWC01 (sample SAMEA7055719, study PRJEB34461) | soil metagenome | biome: terrestrial ecosystem; feature: Peninsula; material: soil | place: Antarctica | collected 2016 | reverse complement strand
AACCAAGAACAGTAGTAGTAACAGGAGTAGAAATGTTCAAGAAACTATTAGATGAAGCTAGAGCAGGAGATAACATAGGAGCACTTCTAAGAGGAGTACAAAGAACAGAGATTGAAAGAGGTCAAGTATTAGCAAAACCAAAATCAATCAAATCCCATACAAAATTTGAATCTGAAGTATTTGTACTATCTAAAGAAGAGGGTGGAAGACATACACCATTTTTCAACGGATATAGACCACAATTTTACTTTAGAACAACAGATGTAACAGGAGATATTAAATTAGAAGAAGGCGTAGAAATGGTAATGCCAGGAGATAACGCTAAATTTATAATAGAATTAATCACACCAATAGCATTAGAAGAAGGATTAAGATTTGCTATTCGTGAAGGTGGAAGAACAGTAGGAGCTGGAGTTGTAACTAAAATTCTAGGATAATTAGTAGGGTATAAGAGAAGAGGGAGTCTATCTTCCTCTTCGTTTATAGTTATAAAATTAATATGAAAAAAACTCTAGTTTTTTGAAAAAAAAGCTTGAGTTTTTATCTCATATGATGTAAACTGTAGTAGTGTTCAAAAATGACATTGCGATGAGACAAAAGGTGGCTGTTAATAACAGGAAATTTTTGTTGAGAATGTCCGGTTTCAAATCGGGCGGCTTGAATTACCGAAAGTTTTTTAATTTTAAAAAAACTACAACACACCCGGAACAGTGTATCGGCAATTCTAAGTCGCATGTAATAAAATAGCATGCGATAGAAGGAGGGAATTACATGTCAAACAGTAAACAAAAAATTAGAATTAGGTTAAAGGCTTATGACCATGAATTATTAGATTCATCAGCTCAAAGAATAGTAGAAGCTGCAAAGAGAACAGGTGCTGAAGTATCAGGTCCAGTTCCATTGCCTACAGAAAAAGAGATAATCACTATACTAAGAGCAGTTCATAAGTATAAAGACTCTAGAGAGCAATTTGAACAAAGAACTCATAAGAGATTAATTGATATCCTTAACCCAAATCAAAAAACAGTAGATTCACTTATGAAATTGAATTTACCTGCAGGAGTAGATATAGAAATAAAGTTATAAAACGGTAGTTTATATGATTACCTAGGTAATCCGCTGTAGAAAATAGGAGGTGCAACAATTGAAGAATATGTTAGGTAGAAAAATAGGAATGACTCAAATATTTGAAGAAAATGGTAGTGTAGTTCCTGTATCTGTTGTAGAAGCAGGACCATTGGTAGTAATACAAAAGAAAACTATAGAAAAAGATGGTTATAATGCGATTCAAGTAGGTTTTGACAATATAAAAGCCCATAGAGCTAATAAACCAGCGAAGGGTCATTTTGATAAAGCTAATGTTGAATATAAGAAATTTGTAAGAGAATTCCGTACAGATAACGTTGATGAATATGAAATAGGTCAAGTACTTAAGGCTGACGTTTATGCTGTAGGAGATATGGTAGATGTTACTGGAACTTCAAAAGGTAAAGGTACTCAAGGTGTTATTAAAAGACATGGTTTCTCCACTGGTCCAGAATCTCACGGTTCTAAGTTTAATAGAAGACCAGGTGGACTTTCAGCAGCAAGTTCTCCAGGAAAAGTTTTCAAAGGTCACAAAATGATGGGTAGAATGGGAAATGAAAGAGTTACAGTTCAAAATTTAGAAGTAGTTAGAGTAGATGCAGAAAAAAACTTAATCTTAGTAAAAGGTGCAATACCAGGACCTAAAAAAGGATTAATTACAATTAAAACAACTACAATAAATAAATAAGGCTGAAAGGAGGATGTTAAATGCCTAAAGTAAATGTTTATAACATGCAAGGAGAAGTAGTAGAACAAATAGAGCTAAGTGATAACATATTTGGTATAGAAATTAATGAACATGTAGTTTATGAAGTAGTTAAAAACCAATTAGCTAATAAAAGACAAGGTACTCAGTCAACGAAGACTAGGTCTGAAGTAAGAGGCGGAGGTAGAAAACCTTGGAAACAAAAAGGTACAGGTAGAGCACGTGCAGGTAGTACAAATTCACCAATATTTGTAGGTGGAGGAGTTGCATTTGGTCCTAAACCAAGATCTTATAGCTATAAAGTACCTAAGAAGGTAAAGAGATTAGCATTAAAATCTGTTTTAACATCAAAAGCACAAGAAAACGAAATTATTGTTATAGATCATTTAGATTTTAACTCTCCAAAAACTAAAGATATGGTAACTTTATTAGCGAATTTAAATGCTGATAAAAAAGCATTAATAGTTATGGATGAGAAAAACATAAATGTAATAAAATCTTCAAAGAATATTCCACATGTACAAACTGCTTTAGTTAACTCAATAAATGTTTATGACATTTTAAAACATAATTCATTTATAATAACTAAAGATGCAGTAAGAAAAGTTGAGGAGGTGTATGCATAATGCGTAATCCGCACGATATTATCATAAAACCTATAATCACGGAAAGAAGTATGGATGATATGGCATACGGCAAATATACTTTTAAAGTAGATAAGAGAGCTAATAAAACAGAAGTTAAAAAAGCACTTGAAACTATATTTGATGTAAAAATTGAAAAGGTAAATACTATGAATTATCTTGGGAAAATGAAAACTCAAGGAGCTCATTCAGGTAGAAAAGCTAGTTGGAAAAAAGCTGTAGTAAAGCTTGCACCAGACTCAAAGAAAATAGAATTCTTCGAGGGCATGTAATAAAAGTTTTGTAGAAGGAGGGAAATCATGAGCATAAGAAAATTCAAACCAACTTCACCAGCGTTGAGACATATGAGTGTTTCATCTTTTGATGAAATTACAAGTACAACGCCTGAAAAGTCACTACTTACAAGTTTGACAAAAAGTGGTGGTAGAAACTCTCAAGGTAGAATTACTATTCGCCATAGAGGTGGTGGAGCTAAGAGAAAATATAGAATAATAGATTTTAAGAGAACTAAAGATGGTATTCCTGGAAGAGTAGCATCTATACAATATGATCCAAATAGAACATCTAATATTGCACTAATTAATTATGTAGACGGAGAAAAAAGATATATACTTGCGCCAGCTAAATTAAAAGTAGGAGATATGATTGAATCTGGTCAAGATGCTGATATAAAAGTAGGTAACTGTTTACAATTAAAAGATATGCCAGTTGGAACTACAGTGCATAACATTGAGTTAAAGCCAGGTAAAGGTGGTCAATTAGTTAGATCAGCTGGATCTGTTGCACAAGTAATGGCTAAAGAAGGTAAATTCGCACAAATTAAACTTCCATCAGGAGAGTTTAGACTTATAAGTGTAGATTGTCGTGCTACTGTTGGTCAAGTAGGGAATATTTCACATGAACTACTTACAATAGGTAAAGCAGGTAAAACTAGACATAAAGGATTTAGACCACATGTTAGAGGTAGCGCAATGAACCCGGTAGACCATCCACACGGTGGTGGTGAAGGTAAAACTGGAATAGGTAAACCAGGACCAGTAACACCTTGGGGTAAGCCTGCACTTGGTATTAAAACAAGAGATAAAAACAAGAAATCTAGTGATTATATAGTGAGAAGAAGAACTAAGTAATTAACTACATGAAAGGAGGAATAATCATGGGTAGATCTACAAAAAAGGGACCCTTTATCGACGATCATCTGCTAAAGAAAGTAGAAGCATTAAATAAAACTAATGATAAAAAAGTTATTAAAACTTGGTCACGTCGTTCGACAATATTCCCAGAATTCGTTGGTCATACAATAGCAGTACATGATGGTAGAAAACACGTTCCGGTATATGTAACTGAAGATATGGTAGGTCATAAATTAGGTGAATTTGTTTTAACAAGAACATTTAGAAGTCACATTCTTAAGAGCGAAAGATCATCAAGTGTGACATCTAGTGCAGATAGAGTATAAGGAGGTAGTTATTGTGGATGCAAGAGCTGAAGCTAAATACGTACGAATATCACCATTAAAAGTTGGTTTTATATGTACTGAAATAAGAGGCAAAAGAGTAGATGAAGCACTTTCAATTCTAAAATTTACGCCGAAAAAAGGCGCTAAGATTTTAATAAAAGTGTTAAACTCTGCAATTGCTAATGCTGAAAACAACTTTAATATGGATAGAGATAGCTTATATGTGTCAGAAGCCTATGCAAATGATGCTCCTCATATGAAAAGATGGAGACCAAAAGCAAAGGGAATGGCTTATCCAATAATTAAGAGAAGTAGTCACATTGGAGTTGCAGTTAAGGAAAGAGATTAGAAAAGGAGGGATAGTTAATGGGTCAAAAAGTTAACCCACACGGTCTAAGAGTTGGTATAATTAATGATTGGAGTTCAGTATGGTATGCTGATAAAAAAACATTCCAAGAATTCCTATTAGAAGATAATAAAATACGTAAATATGTTAAAAAGAAATTATATATCTCAGGTCTTTCTAAGATTGACATTGAAAGAGCTGCTAATAAAATAAAACTTTCTGTTTACACAGCTAAACCAGGTATGGTTATTGGTAGAGGTGGATCAGGAGTAGAAGAATTAAGATTAGCAATTGAAAAAATGACTGGTAAAGAAGTAGTTGTTAATGTTGAGGAAGTTAAAAGACCTGAATTAGATGGTCAATTAGTTGCAGAAAACATAGCTGCACAACTTGAAAGAAGAGTATCTTTTAGAAGAGCTTTAAAACAATCTATCCAAAGAACTATGAGATCAGGAGCAAAGGGTATAAAAACTCAAGTTGCTGGTAGATTAGGTGGAGCAGATATGGCTAGAACTGAAGGATATAGTGAAGGAAGTATACCACTACAAACACTTAGAGCTGACATAGATTATGGTTTTGCAGAAGCTAATACTACATTTGGTAAAGTTGGAGTTAAAGTATGGATATACAAAGGTGAGGTTCTTCCTACTAACAAGTTAAAGAATGAAGAAGTGGAAAGAAAAAACACAGTTAGAAAATAGATTATAAATAGCTGTAGGAAGGAGGAAGTTATTAATGTTAATGCCTAAAAGAGTAAAACATCGTAAAGTTCATAGAGGAAGAATGAAGGGAAAGGCAATTCGTGGTAATACAATTACTTACGGAGAGTATGGATTACAAGCCCTTGAACCATCATGGATCACTTCCAATCAAATAGAAGCTGCTAGACGTGCAATGACAAGATATGTAAGAAGAGGCGGGAATATTTGGATTAAAATTTTCCCACATAAATCAGTAACAGAAAAACCTGCTGAAACTCGTATGGGTTCTGGTAAAGGTACCCCATCATATTGGGTATCAGTGGTTAAACCAGGTAGAATAATGTTTGAAATGGGTGGAGTTTCTGAAGAAGATGCAAGAGAAGCTATGAGACTTGCTGCCAATAAACTACCTATCAAAACTAAGTTTGTAATGCGTGATGACGCTCAAGAAAAGGGTGGTGAAGCTAATGAAAGTTAAAGAAATTAGACAATTCTCTGAAAAAGAATTAAATGGAAGATTATTAGAATTAAAAGCAGAATTGTTCAACTTGAGATTCCAATTGGCTACAGGCCAATTAGATAACCCCTTAAAAGTTAGTGGAGTAAGAAAAGATATAGCTCGAGTAAAGACTATTATTAGGGAACGAGAATTAGGTATAGGAAAGGAGGTTTAATCTCAAATGGAAAGAGGAAAACGTAAAGTAAGAACTGGTACTGTTGTCAGCGATAAAATGGATAAAACAGTGGTGGTTGCAGTTGAAACTTTAGTAACACACCCTTTATATAAAAAACAGATGAAAAACACTACTAAATTTAAGGCTCATGATGAGAATAACGAATGTGGCCACGGTGATGTTGTTAAAATTATGGAGACTAGACCATTAAGTAAGTCTAAAAGATGGAGAGTAATAAATATAATAGAAAAGGCAAAATAGTCCTTTTACTCAGAAGGAGGTATTCTAATGATTCAAGTGGAAAGCCGTATGAGAATAACAGATAATTCTGGAGCAAAGGAAGTATTAGTTATCAGAGTACTAGGCGGAACAAATAAAAGATATGCCGCAATAGGTGATATTGTTGTTTGTACTGTTAAAAGTGCAACACCTGGTGGGGTTGTGAAGAAAAGTGAAGTAGTTAGAGCTGTTGTTGTTAGAACGAAACACGGTGTTAGAAGAAATGACGGGTCTTATATTAAATTTGATGACAATGCAGCTGTAATTATTAAAGATGATAAGAATCCAGTAGGAACTCGTATATTTGGCCCTGTAACAAGGGAATTAAGAAGAGGAAACTTTATGAAAATAATATCCTTAGCACCGGAAGTACTATAAGAGGAGGTGTAGAGTATGCATGTAAAAAGTGGAGATAAAGTAGTAGTTATATCAGGTAAAAACATAAACAAAATTGGTAAAGTAATGAGAGTATTACCTAAGGAAAATAGAGTAATAGTTGAAGGTATAAACATGCTTACCAAGCATAAGAAAGCGGGAGGACCTAGTCAACCGGGTGGTATCTTAAAATATGAAGGACCAATAAATGCTTCAAAAGTTATGTACTATTGTGATAAAGACAAAACTGGAGTAAGAGTTGGTTATACCTTTTTAGCTGATGGTAAGAAAGTAAGAGTTTGTAAAAAATGCGGAGAAGTACTAGATAAATAGATCGATGTTGAGAGGAGGTAATATGAATGGCTTCCAGATTAAAAGAAAAATATGATAATGAAGTAGTTAAATCAATGATGGAGAGTTTTAACTATGAAAATATTATGGAAGTACCAAGACTTGAAAAAGTTGTTATAAACATGGGAATTGGTGAAGCGAGAGACAATCCAAAGATCATGGAATCAGCAGTTAAAGAGTTAGAGATAATAGCTGGCCAAAAGGCTGTAGTTACTGAAGCTAAAAAATCTATAGCTAACTTTAAACTACGTGAAGGAATGAAAGTCGGTACAAAGGTAACCTTAAGAGGTGTAAGAATGTACGACTTCTTAGATAAACTAATGAATATTGCATTACCAAGAGTAAGAGACTTTAGAGGAGTAAGTAGTTCATCCTTTGATGGTAGAGGAAACTTTGCACTAGGTATAAAAGAACAACTTATATTCCCAGAAATAGAATATGATATGATAGAATCCATCAGAGGATTAGACATTGTTATAGTAACAACGGCTAAAACAGATGAAGAAGCTAGAGTATTCTTACAAAAAATGGGAATGCCTTTTAAAAAGTAAAAAGGAGGAAGAATCTTGGCAAAAAAATCATTGATTGTTAAACAACAAAGAAAACAAAAATTCAGTTCTAGAGAATATACTAGATGTAATATATGTGGAAGACCTCATGCAGTACTAAGAAAATACGGTATTTGTCGTATTTGTTTTAGAGAACTAGCATATAAAGGTGAAATTCCAGGAGTTAGAAAAGCAAGCTGGTAGTAAGAAGCCTATGAAGGGAGGTAAAAAATTATGATGACAGACCCAATAGCAGACATGTTAACCAGAATCAGAAATGCCAACAATGCAAAACACGATTCCGTAGATATACCTGCTTCCAACATAAAAAAACAATTAGCTCAAATCTTACTTGATGAAGGATTTGTTAAAGGCTTTGACGTAATAGAAGATGCTAAGCAAGGTATAATCCGCGTGGATTTAAAATATGGATTAAAGAAAGAAAAAGTAATCAGTGGAATAAAGAGAATATCCAAACCTGGTCTAAGAGTATATGTTAAAAGCGACGAGGTGCCAAGAGTATTAGGTGGACTTGGAATAGCAATTATATCTACTTCAAGTGGTATATTAACTGATAAAGAAGCAAGAAGCAAAGCTGTAGGTGGGGAAGTTGTTTGTTACGTATGGTAATAAATAACTAATTATAGGAACAGGAGGTGCGCGCATGTCAAGAATAGGATTAAAGCCAATTGATTTGCCAACAGGTATAGAAATTAATATTAGTGATAAAAATCTAGTAGAAGTTAAAGGTCCTAAAGGATTGCTAAGTGAACAAATTAATCCTGATTTGGGAATTAAAATAGAAGACGGTGTACTTACAGTAGATAGACCAACTGAAAGTAAGAAACATAAATCACTTCATGGTTTATCAAGAACACTTATCTCAAATATGATATTAGGCGTTACAGAAGGTTATAGTAAAACTTTAGAAATTGAAGGAACTGGATATAGAGCCGCTAAAAATGGAAAAACATTAGTTTTAACATTAGGATATTCACATCCTATAGAACTAGAAGATCCTGAAGGAATAGAAGTAGAAGTACCTGCTACAAACAGAATTATCATAAAAGGTATAAACAAACAACAAGTAGGTAATTATGCTTCTGTAATAAGAGACTTTAGAAAACCTGAACCATATAAAGGTAAAGGCGTAAGATATGCTGGAGAATTTGTAAGACGTAAAGTTGGTAAAACTGGTAAGTAGAAGGGAGTGATAATATTGCTAAAAAAGATAGATAAAAATGCTAATAGGAAGGCTAGGCATAGCAGAGTAAGAAAAAAAATATCTGGTACTCCTGAAATTCCAAGACTTAATATTTTTAGAAGTGGGCACCATATATATGCACAAGTAATAGATGATAGCGTAGGCAATACATTAGTATCAGCTTCTACTTTAGATAAAGCACTTGACCTTACTTCTACTCATAACAAAGATGCTGCTAAAGCAGTTGGAGAATTAGTTGGTAAAAGAGCTATTGAAAAAGGTATTACTGATGTAGTATTTGATAGAGGTGGATATATCTACCACGGAAGAATCAAAGAACTTGCGGATGGAGCAAGATCAGCAGGGCTAAAATTCTAAAAGAGGAGGGGAATCATTGGAACGTTCATTCAAGAAATCTTATAAAAAATCAAACGAATCTGAATTTAAAGAAAGAGTCGTTAGTATAAATCGTGTAACTAAAGTTGTAAAGGGCGGTAGAAACTTTAGATTTAGTGCTCTTGTAGTTGTAGGAGACGAAAATGGAAACGTTGGAGTTGGAATGGCAAAAGCATTAGAAGTACCTGAGGCTATTAGAAAAGCAATTCAGGATGCTAAAAAGCATATTGTATCAGTTCCGCTTGTTGGGACTACAATTCCTCATGAAATAATTGGAGATTACGGAGCAGGAAAAGTATTATTAAAACCAGCTAGAGAAGGTACAGGAGTTATTGCTGGAGGAGCTGTTCGTGCTGTATGTGAATTAGCAGGAATCAAAGATATCTTAACTAAATGTCTTGGTAGTAATAATCCAAGAAACGTTGTAAATGCAACAATGGAAGCTCTTCAAGGTTTAAAGAGAGCAGAAGATGTAGCTAAGTTAAGAGGCAAAACAGTAGAAGAAATATTAGGTTAGGGGAGGATTAGGATGACTATGATCAAAATTAAATTGGTTAAGAGCTTAATCGGTAAACCCGAAACCCATAAAAAAACTATACAAGCTCTTGGATTAAGAAAAATAGGTCAAGTAGTTGAAAAGAATGATACTCCGCAAATTAGAGGTATGATTCATCAAGTTGACTACATGGTTGAAGTTATAGAATTAAGTTAGAGGAGGTGTACCTATGAAACTAAATGATTTAAGACCAGCTGCTGGTGGAGGAACTAAACCTAGAAAAAGAGTAGGTCGTGGTATGAGTTCAGGTCATGGTAAGACTTCTGGTAGAGGTCATGATGGCCAAAATTCTAGAACTGGTGGAGGCACTAGAGTAGGATTTGAAGGTGGACAAATGCCATTATTTAGAAGAGTTCCAAAGCGTGGCTTTAAAAATATATTTGCAAAAGAATATGCAATTACTAATTTAGATGATTTAAATAGATTTGAAGAAAATACAGTTGTTACTCCAGAACTTTTAATTAGCCAAGGTATCATTAAAAGAGGCACTGCAAAAAATGGCATTAAGATATTAGGAGACGGAGAATTAACAGTAAAATTAACAGTACAAGCACAAAAATTCAGTAAATCCGCGGCGGAGAAAATTGAAGCTGCTGGAGGAAAGGTTGAGGTGATTTAATGCTTACAACCTTAAAGAATGCCTGGAAAATACCAGAAATTAGAAAAAAGATCATATTTACATTACTAATGTTATTAGTATTTAGATTAGGTTCAGCTATACCAGTACCATTTATGGATAAAGATGCAATTGCACAACTTTTTGCAGCGCAAGAAGGTGGAATTTTAGATTTCTTAGACATGATGGCTGGAGGAACTTTTAGTCAGTTTAGTATATTTGCTACAAATATTTATCCTTATATAACAGCATCAATTGTTATTCAACTTCTTACAATAGCTATTCCAAAACTGGAAGAACTTGCAAAAGAAGGAGAAGAAGGTAAAAAGAAAATAACTAAATATACAAGATATGGTGCAATGGTATTAGCAGGAATAACAGCAATTGGATATACATTTGGTCTATTTAGCAAAGCTTTAGATCCTGGTGCTACTGGATTACAAAAGGCAATTGTAATTATTTCTTTAATGGCGGGTACGGCATTTTTAATGTGGATAGGAGAACTTATTACAGCTAAAGGTATAGGAAATGGTATTTCCTTAATAATCTTTGTTGGTATCATATCCAAATTACCAGGTGCATTAATTAAGACTTTTCAATTAGTAGCTACTGGTGATTTAAATTTAATTAAAGTATTGGTATTCGGACTAGTATTCTTGATAATTATAGCTATGGTTGTAGCTCTACAAGAAGGAGAACGAAGAGTACCAGTTCAATACGCAAAAAGAGTAGTAGGAAGAAAAATGTATGGTGGACAAAGTACACATATACCAGTTAAGGTATCAATGGCTGGAGTACTTCCAGTAATATTTGCTTCATCATTATTAGCACTTCCACAAACTATTACACTGTTTTCACAAGGTGGAGCATCTGAATGGATTACCAAATGGTTAACTCCACAAGGATCAATAGGAATATGGGTATATTCCATATTAAATATAATTTTAATAATGTTCTTTACTTATTTCTATACAGCTATTCAATTTAACACAGTGGAATATGCAAAGAACTTACAACAAAATGGAGGATTCGTACCAGGTATTAGACCAGGTAGACCTACATCAGAGCATTTGAACAAAGTAGTAACTAGAATCACATTTGTAGGTGGACTTTCCTTAGCAATCTTAGCATCCTTGCCAATAATTCTTTCTAAATTATTTAACATGCAAGTTAACTTTGGTGGTACGGCTATTATTATAGTTGTAGGGGTAGCATTAGAAACTGTTAAGCAAATAGAATCACAAATGTTAATGAGACATTACAAAGGATTTTTAAAATAAACTATAGAGGTGATTAGTATGAGGCTAGTATTATTAGGACCTCCCGGAGTGGGAAAAGGAACTCAAGCAGCTGCTATAGTAGAAAAATACAATATTCCACATATTTCCACAGGTGATATATTTAGAGCCAACATTAAAGAAGGCACTGAATTAGGAAAAGAAGCCAAGAAATATATGGATAAAGGCTTGTTAGTCCCTGATGAATTAGTAGTATCTATTGTAAAAGATAGATTATCTGAAGCAGACTGTAAAAATGGTTTTCTACTGGATGGTTTTCCACGAAATGAGAATCAGGCTGAGGTTTTAGAATCAGAACTTTTAAAGATGGGTATAAAACTGAACAAAGTTATAAATATTGAAGCAGATAAAGATATATTAATCCAAAGAGCAATTGGAAGAAGAATATGTAAAGAATGTGGTACCAGTTATCATGTATTATTTAATCCACCTAAAGTTGATGGAATATGTGACTTAGACAATGGAGAACTCTATCAAAGAGATGATGATAATGAAGAAACTGTTGAGAATAGACGTATACACAAACCAAACTAAGCCACTTATTGATTTTTATAATGAAAGAGGATTAATACTCGATATCGATGGTGCACAACCAATAGATGAGACCTTTGATGCAATAATTGGAGCTTTGGAAAGAGATTAAAGAGGTGAAGGGCATGGATTCAACTACTGATATCGCCATTGGGCAAGTGGTTAAGTCCAAGGCTGGTAGGGATAAAGATAGAATCTTTTTAGTCCTAGATATTATAGATAATGAAAATGTATTTGTAGTAGATGGAGAATTAAGGAAACTAGAAAATCCAAAGAAAAAACGTATTAAGCATTTAGCCGTTTACAAAAAAGTAATTGAAGAATTACAAAATGCAGAAGAAAATAAGATTGACAATTCATATATTAGAAAACTATTAAAACCTTTAGTTAGTGTTTTAATTAAATGTGAACAGGAGGTTAGAAAACCCAATGCCTAAAGAAGATGTTATTGAAGTTGAAGGTATTGTAATAGATGCTTTACCTAATGCTATATTTAAAGTTAGGCTTGAAAATGGTCACGAAATGTTAGCCCATATATCTGGCAAGCTTAGAATGAACTATATAAGAATACTTGCAGGGGATAAAGTAACAGTAGAACTCTCACCATATGATTTAACGAGAGGCAGAATAACCTGGAGAAACAAGTAGCATAGGAGGGATTTAAATGAAGGTAAGACCATCAGTTAAAAAAATGTGCGAAAAATGTAAAATTATAAAAAGACATGGAAGAGTAATGGTAATCTGTGAAAATCCTAGGCACAAACAAAAACAAGGTTAATTGATATATACAGTAGATTTATGGATATAATTAGGAGGTGTAGACTTTAATGGCTAGAATATCAGGAGTTGACTTACCAAGAGATAAGAGAGTTGAAATTGGTTTAACATATATATTTGGTATAGGTAGACCAAGATCACTTGAAATACTTCAAAAATCTGGTGTTAATCCAAATACTAGAGTTAGAGATTTAACAGAAGCAGAAGTTGCAAGTCTTAGAGCAACAATAGACACTTATCAAGTTGAAGGTGACTTAAGAAGAGACGTTGCTATGAATATTAAGAGATTAAGAGAAATAAACTGTTATAGAGGAATTAGACATAGAAGATCATTGCCTGTAAGAGGACAAAGAACTAAGACCAATGCAAGAACTAGAAAAGGTCCTAAGAGACTTGTGTCTAAGAAAGGTAAACATTAGTAAAAGGAGGGAACTATAAATGGCACCTAAAAAAGGTAAAGTAACACGTGTTAGAAGACGAGAACGTAAGAACATTGAAAGAGGACAAGCTCATATCTCTTCAACGTTTAATAATACAATGGTAACACTAACAGATTTACAAGGAAATGTACTATCATGGGCAAGTGCTGGACAGTTAGGATTTAGAGGTTCAAGAAAGTCCACTCCTTTTGCTGCACAACAAGCGGCTGAAGAAGCAGCTAAAAAAGCAATGGAGCATGGTCTTAAAATTGTAGAAGTTTTTGTTAAAGGACCTGGGTCCGGACGAGAAGCTGCAATAAGATCACTTCAAGCAACTGGATTGGAAGTTAATATGATTAAAGATGTAACCCCAATCCCACACAACGGTTGTAGACCACCAAAACGTAGAAGAGTTTAAATCAGGAGGTGTTAGAATAAATGAGATATACAGGACCAGTTTGTAGATTGTGCCGTAGAGAAGGGATGAAACTTTTCTTAAAAGGCGATAGATGTTACACAGATAAATGTGCTATCGTTAAAAGAAATACTCCACCTGGACAACACGGTGCGTCAAGAAAAAAAGTTACTGAGTATGGAATGCAGTTAAGAGAAAAGCAAAAAGTTCGTAGATTCTATGGAATTTCTGAATCTCAAATGGCTAAAGCTTTTTTAGCAGCAGACAAGATGAAAGGAATTTCAGGTGAAAACCTGTTAAAACTACTTGAATTAAGATTTGACAATGTGGTATATAGATTAGGCTTTGCACAATCAAGAGCAGAGGCTAGACAATTAGTTACTCATGGTCATTTCCAAATAAATAATGCAAAAGCAGATATACCATCAATGCTAGTACATGTAGGCGATGTTATTCAAGTTAAGGATAGAAGTAAAAATAGCGAGAAAATTAAATCAATCATTGAAAATCATAATGGCAATACAGCATCATGGTTAACAGTAGATTTAGAACAATTAAAGGGAACTATTGTAGCTGAACCAACTAGGGAAGATATTGATATTCCAGTAGAAGAACACTTAATCGTTGAGTTGTATTCTAGATAATATAACGCAATCAGTTGCCCTCGTCCTTTTATAACTAAAATTTTAAGGAGGGTTATTATTAATGTTAGAAATTGAAAAACCGAGAATTGAAATATTAGAATTAAGCGATGATGGAAGTTATGGAAAGTTCATGGTAGAGCCACTTGAAAGAGGTTATGGTACTACTTTGGGAAACTCTTTAAGAAGAGTTCTTCTTTCTTCCTTACCTGGTGCAGCAGTAACTTCAATAAAAGTTCAAGGTGTACTCCATGAATTCTCCACCATACCTGGAGTTCTTGAAGATGTGCCAGAAATTATTTTAAATATCAAAGACTTAGCTACTAGGATTTATACAGATGAGCCTGTTACTCTTTTAATAGATGTGGAAGGTTCTAAAGTAGTTACAGCTGGAGATATTATAACTGGTATGAATGTTGAAATAGTAGACAAAGATCAATATATAGCTACAGTAAATGAAGATGGTAGACTATATATGGAACTTGAACTAGTTAAGGGCAGAGGATACGTTGTATCAGAAAAGAATAAAGAAGAAAGTCAATCAGTTGGAGTTATACCTGTGGATTCTTCCTTTACACCTGTAAAGAAAGTAAATTATCAAGTAGAAAACACTAGGGTTGGCCAAAAAATAGATTACGATAAATTAGTATTAGAAGTTTGGACAAATGGTACTATGGATGCCGATGAAGCTACTTCATTAGGAGCTAAGATACTTACAGAGCACTTAAATCTATTTATTGGATTAACAGATCATGTAAATGATGTTGAAATAATGGTAGAAAAAGAAGAAGATAAAAAAGAAAAAGTTCTTGAAATGACAGTAGAAGAATTGGATTTATCCGTTAGAAGTTATAATTGTCTGAAGAGAGCATCTATAAACTCAGTTGAAGAATTAACGCAAAAGACTGAAGAAGACATGATTAAAGTAAGAAATCTAGGTAAAAAATCCCTTGAGGAAGTACAAAGAAAACTTGCTGAATTAGGTTTAAGTCTTAGAAAAAGCGACGAGTAATAAGGCGTAAGGAGGGATATATGTGGCAAAATTAAGGAAACTAGGTCGACCTACTGATCAAAGAAAGGCTATGCTTAGAAATCTAACAACATCCTTTTTAAGAACTGGTAGAATTGAAACAACTGTTACCAGAGCTAAAGAAACACAAAGAATGGCAGAAAAAATGATAACTTTAGCAAAAAGAGGAGATTTACATGCTAGAAGACAAGTTTTAGCTTATGTATATGATGAAACTGTAGTTAAAAACCTATTTGAAGAAATAGCACCAAAGTATGCAGAAAGAAATGGTGGTTATACAAGAGTTTTAAAAATGGGACCTCGCCGTGGCGACGGAGCAGAAATAGCATTATTAGAATTAGTATAAGGGATTGGGATTAAGTTTAAACTTAGTCCCTTTTGTTTTAATTAAAGCCATAGTGAGACTGATTTACGATTAGTGAATAGCTATCTTTATTGTAGGGTAAGTATATGAGAACTAGATATTAATTAATGCTCAGAAAACTTAATTAAGAGCTTTTAGTTATTCACTATTCCTTATTCACTATTAGTTGTTTTTATGTTATATTAGATAAGGAAATAAATTAAAACAGAGGGATAAGAATGAATGAAATTATGATAAAAATAGAAAATGTAAGCTATGAATATAAATCACTTATAGATGATAGTATTCAAACTGCTGTTAAAGATTTAAGCTTAGATGTATTCAAGGGAGAATTCCTTGTTATTCTTGGGCATAATGGATCTGGAAAATCCACATTGGCAAAGATGATGAATGGACTTTTGATGCCTTCTTTAGGAGAAGTATTTGTAAAAGGTATGAATACCTCTGATGAAGAAAAAATATGGGATATTAGAGCAACCGCTGGAATTGTATTTCAAAATCCTGACAATCAAATAGTAGCAACTATTGTTGAAGAAGATGTAGCTTTTGGTCCAGAAAACCTGGGAGTACCTCAAGCTGAAATTAGAAAAAGAGTAGATGATTCTTTGGCAATTGTAGAAATGAGTGACTATAAAAAGCATGCACCACATTTGCTTTCAGGAGGACAAAAACAAAGAGTAGCTATAGCAGGAATATTAGCAATGGAGCCAGATATTATTATATTTGATGAGCCTACGGCAATGTTAGATCCTAATGGAAGAATTGAAGTAATGGATACCATCAAAAGGTTGAATACTATAGAAGGTAAAACTATTATTTTAATTACCCATTATATGGATGAAGCAGTAGAAGCAGATAGAGTTTTGGTAATGTCTGATGGAGAAATACTCATGGAAGGTACACCAAAACAAGTCTTTAGCCAAGTTGAAAAGATTAAAGAATTGGGACTAGACGTACCACAGGTCACAGAATTAGCATATGAATTACGTAAAGAAGGATTTGATATTAGAGCAGATATATTATCTGTAGAGGAGTTGGTGGGACTACTATGATAATAGAAATTAAAAACTTAACTTATGTATATGGTCCTGGAACACCATTTGAAATCAAAGCATTAGACAATATAAATTTAGAAATTGAAGAAGGAGATTTTATAGGACTTATAGGACATACGGGCTCTGGTAAATCTACTTTAGTTCAACATTTAAATGGACTTATGAAACCTACATCAGGAGAGATAATTGTGGATGGGGTTAATATAGTAAAAAAAGATGCAAATTTAAAACTTTTAAGACAAAAAGTAGGCTTGGTATTTCAATATCCAGAACACCAACTTTTTGAAGAAACAGTATATAAAGACATAGCATTTGGACCTAAAAACTTAGGCTTAAACAAAGAAGAAATTCACATAAGAGTAAAAGAAGCCATGGAAGCAGTAGGATTAGACTTTGAAGACTTAAAAGATAGATCTCCTTTTGAATTAAGTGGAGGTCAAAAAAGAAGAGTAGCCATAGCGGGTGTTATAGCTATGAAGCCTAAAGTACTAATATTAGATGAACCTACAGCAGGACTTGATCCTCACGGCCGTGATGAAATATTAGGCGAAGTAAAAGACTTATTTACAAATACAGGCATAACAATTATATTAGTATCACATAGCATGGAAGACGTGGCAAAAATGGTAAATAGAATTCTTGTAATGCACAATGGAACAATAGCCATGGATGGACCTACTCGTGAAATATTTAAAAGAGCAGATGAACTGGCTGGAATAGGACTTGGGATACCTCAAATAACTAGTTTTATGAGAAGTTTTAAAGCAAAAGGTAATGATATCAGAGATGATATATTAACAGTAGAAGAAGCTAAAGTGGAAATGATGAATTATCTAAGGAGAAATAGAGATGCTTAAAGATATTACTATTGGACAATATTTTCCAGGAGAAACTTTTATTCATAAATTAGACCCAAGGATAAAGATTTTGATTATTGGTCTATATATAACTTCCCTATTTTTTATTGATAGTTTCTTACCATATATCTTTATTTTTGGATTTGTACTATTTGTAATAATGGTCTCAAAATTGCCTATTAAATTTATATTAAAAGGTTTAAAACCCTTGCTATTTATTATAATTATTACTTTTTCTATTAATATATTTTTAACTAAAGGTGATAACATCATATTTAGATTAGGACCACTTAAAGTGTACAGTGAAGGTTTAAGACTAGGTACATTCATGGCTCTAAGGCTAATACTGCTTATTACAGGGACTTCTTTACTAACATTGACTACTTCTCCTATAGCTCTTACTGATGCCATAGAGAAGCTTCTTAACCCCTTTAAAAAGATAGGTCTTCCTGCACATGAACTTGCTATGATGATGACTATTGCTTTAAGATTTATACCTACTCTTTTAGAAGAGACAGATAAGATTATGAAAGCACAAATGGCTAGGGGTGCAGACTTTGAATCTGGGAATATTTTGAGAAGAGCAAAAAACTTAGTACCACTATTGGTTCCTTTATTTATTAACGCATTTAGAAGAGCAGATGAATTAGCTACCGCTATGGAAGCTAGATGCTATAGAGGTGGAGATCACAGAACAAGATTAAATGAATTAAAACTTAGAAGTTCGGACATAGTAACGTTAGTAGCTATGATTGGATTTTTTGGACTTATAATTTCTACTAGATATATATAGGAGTTCTTTATGAAAAATATTAAATTGACTATAGAATATGACGGTACAAACTATCATGGCTGGCAATATCAACATGATGTAAACTCAATACAGGAAGAGATTGAAAAAGCATTAACAAAAGTTACAGGAGAATATATCAACATTTTGGGATCCGGTAGAACTGATGCTAAGGTACATGCTAAAGGACAAGTAGCAAACTTTTACACCACATCAAAACTTCCTGCAGAAAGATTTAAATATGCTTTAAATATGAGACTTCCAAGAGATATAACTATAGTAAACTCACAAGCAGTACCACTGGAATTCCATTCAAGGTTTAGTTCAAAAGGCAAGAAATACAAATATATTATTTGGAATAATGAAATGCCAACTGCAATTAATAGAAATTATTCCTGTCATATAATCAATTTGTTAAATATAGATGAAATGAAAAAGGCTACAGGCTATTTAATTGGTACTCATGACTTTAAGAGTTTTATGTCTAAGGGAACTATTGTAAAAGATACCATAAGAACCATACATTCCATAGATATAAGGAAGAATAATGGTTTTATAGAAATCACCATAGAGGGTAGTAGCTTTTTAAGAAGTATGATTAGAATAATAGTGGGAACATTAATACTTATTGGTAAGGGAAAGTTGAAGAAAGAATCATTACCAGACATAATATTAGGTAAAAAAAGGTGCTTATCTGGTCCAACAGCCCCTGGGCAAGGACTATACTTAGAAAAAGTTTTTTATTGACAAAAATACGTCTTGACATAGATGATTACTTGTATTAGAATATACTAGAGTGTTTCATAAAAGAGCCCGGAACTTTTTTACTATATACTACTCAATGATTTAATAACCTGTTTATAAGGAGGGAAAATAATGAAGAGCTTTATGGCAAAAACTAATGAAGTTGAAAGAAAATGGTATCTAATAGATGCTACAGATAAAGTATTAGGAAGATTAGCTACAGAAGTAGCAACTATTCTTATTGGTAAAAACAAACCGATATATACTCCTCATGTTGATACTGGGGATTTTGTAGTTATAATTAATGCTAGTAAAATAAAATTAACTGGAAAAAAATTAGAACAAAAAACTCATTTCTACCACACTGGTTACCCAGGTGGAGACAGATATATACCTTACAAAAAATTATTAGCTGAAAAACCAGAAATGATAATTCAATTAGCAGTTAAAGGTATGTTACCTAAAAATAGCCTTGGAAGAGGTATGATTAAGAAAATGAAAGTGTATGGTGGTCCTGATCACGTACATGAGGCACAAATGCCAGAAATATATGAATATTAGTATTCATGAAGGAGGAGGACTGTAAGTGGCTATAGAACAATTTATAGGAACAGGTAGAAGAAAGACTTCCGTAGCAAGAGTAAGATTAGTTCCTGGAAACGGAAAAATAACTATCAATAAAAGAGATATAGAAGAATTTTTTAACTATGAAACTTTAAGAGTTGTAGTTAGAGAACCACTAGTAATTACTGAAACTTTAGATAAATTTGATGTATTAGTAAATATTGAAGGTGGAGGTTACACAGGTCAAGCAGGAGCAATAAGACACGGTATTGCTAGAGCATTAATTGAATCTGATTCAGAATTAAGACCAATCCTTAAGAAGGCTGGTTACTTAACTAGAGACTCAAGAATGAAAGAAAGATATAAATACGGATTTAAAAAAGCTCGTAAATCACCACAATTCAGCAAGAGATAATATTGAAGCACTGGATATCCAGTGCTTTTTTGTATTTATTTATTACTAGTTTATATCAATATATAAAACTTCTTATAGGACTAACAATTTATGTGGACAACCTATGTGGATAAAAAATTAGAATGGGGACAACTTCTATGGATATAGAGTTGTCCCCATTCTAAACTATCCACGGATAATTGTGGATACTGTGGATAAGTTTAATTTCTTACTTTGTTAAAAAGTTATGAGCTTCTTTTAAATCTCTTATTATTTCTAAGTGTTGTGGACATAATCCTTCACATATACCACATTCTACACATTTAGTTTGATCTTTGCCAGCTTTTATAAGTGATCTATATCTTTCTCTAGAATCCTCTACTGTTCCATATACATGAGCATTGTTATACATATCAAATATACTTGGAATAGCAACTCCTTCTGGACAAGGTAAACAGTATTCACAAGATGTACAACCAACTTTAATATTTTTCTGGTATAAAGCAGTGACTTCATCTACTAATTTAAGATCATCTTCAGTAAAGGAATTAGCTATTGCTCCTTTTGCAGTTTCTATATTTTGTTTTACTTGTTCTAATGTACTCATACCGCTTAATAAAAGACTTACATCTGGGAAGTTATATACCCAATCTAATGCCCACTGTACAGCAGTTCTTTCAGTCTTACCTTTATCCCAAATATCTTGTACTTCTTTAGATGGAAAAGCGAGTTTTCCACCTTTAATTGGTTCCATAACTACCACTGATATATCCTTATCTATTGCATAATGTAATCCTGCCAATCCTGCCTGATATTCTGTATCAGTATAGTTAAGTTGTATTTGACAAAAATCCCAATTGTATGAATCGATTATATTTTTAAATATAGGAAGCTCATCATGGAATGAAAAACCTATGTATTTAATTTTACCTTTATCTTTAGCCATTTCTATAAATTTGAAAATATTTAATTTAACTATATTATTCCAAGATTTTTCATTTAAGGAATGTAATAAGTAAAAATCAATATAATCAGTATTTAGTCTTTCAAGTTGCTCATCCAAAATCTTTTCAAAGTCTTCATAAGTTTTGCAGAGCCAAACAGGTAACTTCGTAGCTAAATATACTTTTTCCCTATAACCATTATCCAGAGCTCTACCTACAAAAGCTTCAGAATTTCCTAGATGATAATTATATGCAGTATCAATATAATTAACTCCATTATCGATTGCATAGTGAAGCATCTCAGTAGCCTTTATTTCATCTATAAGACCTGAATCCTGATTTACAATTGGAAACCTCATACATCCAAACCCTAAAACTGATACTTTTAACTTGTCTTTTGTAAAATAACGGTATTGCATAATCTGACCTCCTCTTGTATAATTAAAGTATACGTTTGATAATATATTTTCAATGTTGCATCCCTATATCAGGTTAATTTTCAAGAAATAGGGTATGTATCAAAAGTATGGTATGGTTCTATTGTAACATAAAATATGGAAGGAGTGGTTTAATGGCTAAAAAAACCCCATTATATGATGAACACGTAAAGGCAGGGGGAAAGATCGTAGACTATGCAGGTTGGTTACTTCCGGTACAATATGAAGGATTAGTACAAGAGCATGAAGCAGTTAGAAATGCTGTAGGATTATTTGATGTTTCACATATGGGTGAAATAACAGTTAAAGGTAAAGATGCTTTAGCATTCGTTAATTATCTAATGACAAACGACATTACTACATTAGTAGATAATCAAATAATATATACTTTTATGTGTAGACCAACTGGAGGAGTTGTAGACGACTTATTAGTTTACAGATTTGGTCCTGAAGATTTCTATTTAGTTGTCAATGCATCCAATGCTGATAAAGATTTTGCTTGGATACAAGAACAAAAAGGTGATTTTGAAGTTGAATTAGAAAACATATCAGATGATGTTGGAGAGGTTGCTATTCAAGGACCATTAGCACAAAAAGTATTACAAAAGTTAACTAAAACAGATTTAGATAAAATTACATTCTTTACTCTTGATAGAAAAGTAGATGTAAACGGTGTAGAATGTATGGTTTCAAGAACCGGTTATACTGGTGAAGATGGATTTGAAGTATATACAACTAATGAAGGTGTAGTTAAGGTATGGAATGACATTATGGAAGCTGGAAAAGAAGAAGGAATTAAGCCAGTAGCTTTAGGTTGTAGAGATACACTTAGATTTGAAGCTTCATTACCACTTTATGGACATGAAATGTCTGAAGAGATTACTCCACTTGAAGGCGGATTTAAATACTTTGTTAAATTAGACAAAGAAGCTGATTTTATAGGTAAAGAAGCACTTAATAAGCAATGGACAGATGGACTTGTAAGAAAATTAGCTGGATTTGAAATGGTAGGCCGTGGAATACCAAGAGAAGGCTATGAAATACAAAAAGATGGAGAAGTTATAGGACATGTTACCACAGGATATATGTCACCAACTTTGAAGAAAAATATAGGTAATGCTCTTATTAAAACAGAGTTTACACCATTAGGTACAGAAATAGATATTATGATTAGAAACAAGCCAGTAAAGGCTGTAGTAATAAGCAAAAAGTTTTTAAAAAAATAATATAATTTATAGGAGGCTGTTAAGATGAAAGTAGCAAAAGATTTATTATATTCAAACGATCATGAATGGGTTAAAGTAGAAGGCGACTGTGCCTTTATAGGTATCTCAGACTTTGCACAACACCAATTAGGAGATATTGTATATGTAGAACTACCTGAAGTAGATGACGAATTAGAAAAAGAAGATTCATTTTCAGCAATAGAGTCAGTTAAAGCAGCAGCAGACGTTTACATGCCAGTAGGTGGACCATATGATAACTGGATAATAAAAGTTACATTATCAGATAAAGCAGAATTAGATGCACTGATGACAAGTGAGGAATACGAAAACTTTTGCGCTGAGGAGGAATAATATGTTTCCATATATCTCTAATACTCATGAAGATGAGCAAGAGATGCTAAAATCTCTTGGACTAAGTTCTCTTGAACAATTATTTGACGATATACCAAAAGAAATTCAACTAGGAAGAGATCTTGATCTAAGACCAGCTATGTCAGAATTAGAAGTAACTGCATATTTAGGTAAAATGGCAAAAAAGAACTGTTCAGCAAGTGAATTAACTTGTTTCTTAGGTGCAGGTGCATATGATCATTATATCCCTTCTATTGTAGATCATTTAATATCTAGAAGTGAATTTTATACATCCTATACACCTTATCAACCAGAAATAAGTCAAGGAACACTTCAATATATATTTGAATTCCAAACTTTAATATGTGATTTAACTGGAATGGACGTAGCAAATGCATCACTTTATGATGGAGGAACTGCAGTAACTGAAGCAGCACTAATGGCAGCTTCTGTATCAAAAAAAGGTGAAATATTAGTTTCCAAAACCGTAAGACCAGATACTAGAAGAATTCTTAAAACCTATGCTCATTTCCAAGATTTAAAGGTTATTGAAGTTGACATGGTAGACGGTATTACAGATTTAGAAAAATTAGATAGTTTAGTTAATGATGATACTGCAGCAGTAATCGTTCAAAGTCCAAACTTCTTTGGAATAATTGAAGATCTTAAAGCTGTAGGAGAAATTACACATAAAATTAAGAAAGCAGCATTTATAGCATCAGTAGATCCAATATCTCTTGGATTACTAAAAAAACCTGGAGACCTAGGAGCAGATATAGTAGTTGGGGACGCTCAAGGAATGGGAATGCCTTTAGCATTTGGTGGACCTTATTTAGGATTTATAGCAGCTGATAAAAGCTATATGAGAAAACTACCTGGAAGAATTGTAGGAGAAACTACAGATTTAGATGGTAAAAGATCTTTTGTATTAACACTTACTGCAAGAGAGCAACATATTAGACGTGATAAAGCTACCTCAAATATTTGTTCAAACCAAGGCTTAAACTCTTTAGCAGCTACTATATATATGGTAACTCTAGGAAAAGATGGTTTAAGAGAAGTAGCTACGCAAGCTACACAAAAAGCACATTATGCATTTAATGAATTAACAAAATCAGGGAAGTATAAGCCACTATTTGATAAACCATTCTTTAAGGAATTTGCTGTAACTTCAGATATAGATTCAGAAGTAATAGCAAAAGAATTAAGAGCAGAAAATATAATAGGTGGATTCCACTTAGGAATAAATTATCCCCAATTCAAAAATAGTACCTTATATGCAGTAACAGAAAAAAGGACTAAAACTGAAATTGACAAGCTTAGTAGTGTACTGGAGGGGATAAAATGATTAGGGATTATGATAAACTAATATTTGAAATATCTAAACCTGGCAGAAAAGGATACAATCTTCCGCCACTAGATGTAGAATCTGTACATCTTACAAGTATAATACCAGAAGAGTTTATAAACAATGAACCATTAAATCTTCCTGAAGTTGGAGAAGTAGACGTTATAAGACACTATACAAATTTATCTATGAAAAATTATGGTTTAGATACAGGATTCTATCCATTAGGATCATGTACTATGAAATACAACCCTAAGATAAATGAAGATATGGCTAGACTAGATGGATTTGCAAACTCACATCCATACCAAAGAGAAGATTGTGTTCAAGGTTCTTTACAACTTATGTATGAAATAGATGGAGCATTATGTGAAATAGCAGGAATGGATAAAATGTCTCTACAACCAGCAGCCGGTGCACAAGGAGAATTAACTGGTATTATGGTTATTAAAGCTTATCATGAAAACAATGGTGACTTTAAAAGAGATAAATTAATAGTTCCCGACTCAGCACATGGTACTAACCCAGCAACAGCAACAATGGCAGGATACAAGCCAATAGAAATAAAATCTAGGGAAAATGGATTAGTTGATTTAGAAGCACTAAAAGCTGTATTAGGTGATGATGTTGCAGGACTTATGCTTACTAACCCTAATACATTAGGATTATTTGAAAAAGAAATAGCTGAAATAGCAGATTTAGTTCATGAAGCTGGCGGATTATTATACTACGACGGAGCTAATGCCAATGCTATCCTTGGTCATGCTAGACCTGGAGACATGGGATTTGACGTAGTTCACTTTAATATTCACAAGACTTTCTCAACTCCACATGGTGGAGGAGGACCAGGTTCAGGACCAATAGGTGTTAAAGAAATTTTAATTCCATTCTTACCAGTTCCAATAATGGGAAAAGATGGAGATAGATATTTCTTAGACTATAATCTACCAAAATCCATAGGTAAAGTAAAAGATTTCTATGGTCACTTTGGAATCCTTGTAAGAGCTTACACATACATTCTTACTATGGGTAGAGATGGACTTAAAAAAGCCAGTACAATAGCAGTATTAAATGCTAACTATATGGCTCAAATATTAAAAGAATATTATTATTTACCAATAGATACACTATACAAACATGAATTTGTATTAGGTGGACTTAAAGATTCAACAAGTGATGTAAGCACATTGGATATTGCAAAGAGATTATTAGACTTTGGCTATCATCCACCAACTGTTTACTTCCCACTTATAATAAATCAAGCTATAATGATAGAGCCAACAGAAACAGAAAGTAAAGAAACCTTAGATGAATTTATGGCTGCTATGATTGAAATAGCAAAAGAAGCAAAAGAAAATCCACAAATAGTAAAAGAAGCACCACACAATACTATTGTAAGAAGACCAGACGAAACAAAAGCAGCGAGAAATCCTGTGCTTAAATACGAAGGGTAGGTGTAGCATTTGACAAAAAACATTGCCATAATCGGAGCAGGCCCAGGAGGGTATGTAGCTGCCATAAGAGCTGCACAACTAGAAGCAAATGTATTTTTAATAGAGAATAGGGAGGTAGGGGGAACATGCCTTAACAGAGGCTGTATCCCTACTAAAACCTATTTCAGAAATGCAGAAATAATGAGTAATTTCAAAAGAGCAAGTGAATTTGGTATAGAAGTAGATGGTTATAGATTAGATGGTAAAGCATTACAAGATAAAAAAAATGTAATTGTTGATAATCTTGTAACTGGTATTGAAAAGCTAATATCATCCTATGAAAATATTAAATTCATACCTGGAACTGCAATGATTAAAGATAAAAATACTGTTTCAGTAGAATTATTAGCTGGGGGAACTGAAGAATTAACTGTAGATAATATTATTATTGCTACGGGATCATTTCCACAAATGACTGAAACAAAAGGTGTAGACCTAGAAGGAGTTATAACTTCTGATGATCTATTATTTATGGACGAAATACCTGAGACTTTAATAGTAGTAGGTGGAGGAGTAATTGGATTAGAGTTTGCTAGCATTTATCAAGAACTAGGATCTCATGTAATTCTTTTAGCATCTAGAATTCTAAAAGACGCAGACAAAGAAATATCTAGAAGACTAGTACCTCTATTAAAAAAGCAAGGTATTGAAACTTATGTAGACATTAGAGCAAGTCAAATAACTAAAGATGGGGATAAACTTAGAGTATTAGCTAAATACAAAGAAAAAGATGAAGAAATAGAAGTTGTAGGAAATTATGTATTAATTGCTTCGGGCAGAGGACCATTAGTTAAGGGTTTAAATCTGGACAATGTGGGAATCGACTACGACAGAAAAGGTATAATAGTTAATGATGACTTTCAAACCTCAGTAGATAATATATATGCAATAGGTGATGTTAATAGAGGCGTACAACTTGCTCATGTAGCATCAAGCCAAGGTGTATATGTTGTAGAAAAATTAATGGGAATTACTCCTGAAATTAATCTAGAACACTGGCCAGCATGTGTATTTACTATGAATGAAGTAGCACAAGTAGGTGCCACAGAAGAACAACTGAAAGAACAGGGAATACCTTATAGATCAAGTAAATTTGCTTTTGGTGCAAATAGTAAAGCTCAATCCTTAAGTGAAACTGACGGATTAATAAAAGTATTAGCGGGAGAAGACAACAAAATCCTAGGAGTTCATATATTAGGACCTCATGCCAATGATTTAATCCATGAAGGAGCACTGGTTATGAGTAATAACTTAGATATATCAGCTATTACTAGAACTATACATGCTCACCCAACACTTTCAGAATCAATGTTTGAAGCAACTCTAGGTCTAGATAATATGGCTATACATTTAGCACCACCTAGAAAAAGAAAAAAAAGATAAGATGAGAGGCAGATAAATAATCTGCCTCTTTTTTAACTATATTAAGGGGTGCCTTATGAAAAAGAAGAAACTAATTATATTTTATACTGTATTATTAATTGTATTTCTTTATATAGGTTTTCTTGTTAGATATTCAGCGGAAGGTGTACTTTTTGATGTCAGAGTTTTAAAATTCTTCCATGATAGTACTAATCCAATTTTATTATGGATAATGAAATTTATATCATTTATAGGTTCTGAAGCTTTTCTTTTTCCAGCAATAGGAATAGTTATTATTTATACATTTATTAAGAAAAAAACTTATATAACAAAGATATTATTAGCAAACACCCTTGGTAGTTGGATATTAAATTATATTCTAAAATGGATATTTCAAAGAACCAGACCCTTTGATTATGCATTAGTTACTCAAGGTGGATTAAGTTATCCTAGTGGGCACTCTATGGTTACAATGAGTATGTATTTAGCTATAGCATATCTATTAACTAGAAATGTAGATAATCAAATAAAAAATAGAAATATATATATAATTGCTACAACTATTATAGTCCTAATGGGAATTAGTAGAATGTATTTAGGCGTTCATTGGCCTACGGATATAATTGGTGGATATATAATGGGATATCTATTTTTCAACTTTACAACAAAGTTAATAAAAGAATAACATTTTAAATAAATATTATATTATTCTTTTGTAGGGGCTAGCTTAGCCGGCTGGGTTAAGGTTATTATTAATTGATATGGAGTGATAAATATTAGGATTATAATTTCACCTGCTAAAAAAATGAAAATAGATAATGATGTCTTAGGTCACAGACAAATGCCAATATTCTTAGAAGCGACTAATACTATACTAGAATACTTACAAACATTAACCTATGATGAATTAAAGTCCATATGGAAATGTAGTGATAACCTTGCAAATAAAAACTTCCAAATAATTAAAAATATGGATTTGAATAATAATTTAACTCCTGCAATATTGTCTTATGAAGGATTACAATATCAATATATGGGTTCAGAAATATTTACCTATAAACAACTTGATTATATTGAAGAACATTTACGTATATTATCAGGATTTTATGGAATACTCAGACCCTTCGATGGAATAGTACCTTATAGACTAGAAATGCAGGCTAAGCTAATAGATTGGAAGTATAAATCTCTATATGATTTTTGGGAAGACAAAATCGCTAAAGACTTATTTTCTGACACCAATTGTGTTTTAAATCTAGCATCAAAAGAATATAGTAAAACTATAACAAAATATTTACCTAAAAATTTCAAATTAGTAACTCCTGTATTCGGTGAGGTAATTGATGACAAGGTAGTTGAAAAAGGTACTTTAGCAAAGATGGCTAGGGGAGAAATGGTAAGATTTATGGCAGAAAATAATATTGAACATGTTGAAGGAATTAAAAACTTCAACAGAATGGATTATATTTATAATGAGGAATTATCAAATGGAAATAATTATGTCTTTATTAAAAAAGATACTAAACTTGAGTGAATTGTGAAAACGTCATTCCGCTTCAGAACTGTGAATTAACTCCACACAGAAAAAAATAGAGCTGTAAACTCGCTACGCTCAGACAGTACAGCTCTAACAATTTTTTTCATTAGTGGGCTAATTCT
>CAJDWC010000007.1_pt1 | contig 31472 bp, 32 predicted proteins | sample 7391511 | NCBI WGS metagenome assembly CAJDWC01 (sample SAMEA7055719, study PRJEB34461) | soil metagenome | biome: terrestrial ecosystem; feature: Peninsula; material: soil | place: Antarctica | collected 2016 | reverse complement strand
TAGCTAAAACTTTTATAGAGGTGGTTTTGCCACCACCTCCTACAAAAGATATAACTTCAGGTTTTTTTATATCTAAATCTAATTCTTTATAAAGTTCCATTTATTTCTTTATCTTCCATGCATTAATTATTCTTTCAGGTGTAGCTGGCAAATCTGTAATTCTAACTCCTATAGCATCATAAATTGCATTTAATATGGCAGGTGCAACTGGTAATGTAGTTGGCTCTCCAATACCTTTTGCTCCATATGGTGCTGTAGATTCAGGATCTTCAATCAATGTAATGTCTATATCTACCATATCCATAGAAGTAGGTATTAGATATTTGGAGAACATCTTGTTTTTCATTTCACCTTTTACTAAATTTAAGTCTTCAAACAATGCATAACCTAAACCCATAGAAAATCCACCATCTACCTGTCCTTCTATTATCTTTGGATTTATTGCCCTTCCTACATCTTGAGCAAATGCTGTTTTTAATAATTCAACTCGACCAGTTGTAGTATCTACTTCTACTAGTACCAAGCAAGCATTAAAAGTGTAAGGCCAATATGGTGCTCCATGTCCCGTTTCTGGATCCATTGTTGTTGTTTGAGCTACAAACTCTCCATAACCTTCTACTTCATTGGCATATTTTTCACTTAATTCAGCCATACTAATTCTTTTTTCAGGGAAGAAATTCAAATATATTTCTCCTTCGTCTAATACCAGTCCTACAATTGCATTTAATTCTAGTTCAATTTGTGCGACTTTTTTTAATTCCTTTAAGAAATTCTCACAGGCAATTTTAACAGCATTACCCGTATTATAAGTTTGCCTAGTAGCTGCAGCCGTTCCAGCATCTGGCATATATTTAGTATCCTCACTTATTAATTTAATGTCACTTTCTTTTACATTTAAGGTTTCTGCTGCTATTTGAATCATTCCAGTTTTAGCACCTTGTCCAACTTCTGTAACTCCAACATATATTCCAATTTTGCTATCTTCCAATAATCTAACATATGCTCTAGAAATATCTGGAAATCCATTTCCGTATCCTGTTCCATAATAGGATGTAGCTACTCCTATTCCTCTTTTCTTAAGAGGATTTTGATCTTTTTCTTCTTTTATAACTTTATATTCCTCTGAATAACGCTTCATTTCTTCTAAACATCTATCTAGCGGTATACTTTCCAATAAAATTTGTCCTGTTGCTGTTTTCTCACCTTGTCTAAAGATATTTTTAAGTCTAAATTCTATAGGATCCATATTTAACTTTTCAGCTAAAATATCCATTTGTTGTTCAATAGCTACTGGTACCTGAGTGGCACCAAATCCTCTCATAGCGCCTGCAAATGGGTTATTAGTATATACTGCGTAAGAATCTATTTTAACATTAGGGATAAGGTATGGTCCAGGTGCATGAACTCCAGCTTTTCTTAGTACGTTGGTAGCCCAAGATGCATTTGCTCCTGTATCTCCTATTATTTCAGCTTCCATAAACTGGAGATAACCATCTTTGTCTGCACCAGTTTTATACTTCATTACCATAGGGTGTCTTTTCGAGTGAGCCAAAAATGATTCTTCCCTACTGTAAATAGTTTTTATAGGTCTATTAAGAGTTAAGGCAGCTACTGCTAAATGAACTTGAAGACTAATATCTTCCCTTGCTCCGAAAGCTCCACCTATGGCAGTATTAATAATTCTAACTTTTTCTTCTGGCAAATTAAGAGTTGCTGCTACTTCTTCTCTATCATAATGAGGATATTGTGTTGCTAATACTACAGTTAGTGTTCCATCTTCTTCTATATAAGATAACCCAGCTTCAGGTTGTAAAAATATATGCTCTACCATATGGACTGAGTAAGTGTTTTCTGCAACAGCATAACTATTAGAATTAGCTTCTACATCACCAGTTCTCATTTTATAATGGAACATAGTATTAGCCATTTCTTCGTGAACTTGTGGTGCCCCATCTTTCATTGCCTCTATTGGATCAAATACTCCTGGAATTTCATCATATGTTACTTTTATTGCCTTTAATCCTTCATCGCATGCCTCATAGGACTCTGCCACTACAAAAGCCATTGCTTCTCCTATCTTTTTAACTTTCTTACTAGTAAATACTTCATGATCTTTGAAGATTACACCAAATTTATTTACAGGTATATCTTTGTGAGTAAATACTCTAATAACTCCTTCTACTTTTTCAGCTTCAGAAGTATCTATTTTTATATATGCATGAGCTACAGTTGATCTAAGAGTCTTCCCATAGGCCATATTTTCCATATATATATCCTGAGGGTAAACTGCTTTTCCTGTAACTTTACTATAAGCATCTACTCTAATAAAGTTTTTGCCTACTGATTTAAGTTTCATTTTTTACCCTCCTCTATATATTTCACTGCTCTTTCTCCAGCATCTATAGCTTTATTATATCCAGTACATCTGCACAAGTTTCCTGATATACCTTCTCTTAATTCATCTCTAGTAGGATGTGGGTTTTTATCAATAACAGCTTTGGTAGATAATACCATACCAGGTATACAAAAACCACATTGTACAGCTCCTTCATCCATGAAAGCTTGTTGCACTGGGTGAAGAATTCCATTTTCTTCTAGTCCTTCTATGGTTGTAATATTAGATCCCTCAGCTTGAAATGCCATTACCATACAGGAGTTAACTGTTTCCCCATCCATTATAATGGTACAAGCTCCGCATTCTCCTTCTCCACAACCTTCCATTGTTCCTGTTAAACCTAATTTATCTCTAAGTAGATCTAGAAGTCTCATATTCCCGTCCACATCTACTTTATAGTCAATTTTATTTATGGTTAATTCTATTGTTTTCATCGTGATTACACCTCACTTAAAAATTTCAATCTACTATATAGGGTTTCCTTCAAAATACTTTCCACAGCAATTCTCTTATAAGGTAGAGTAGACCTACCTTCTAATCTTTCATCCATGCTGCTCATTAATACTTCTACTGCTCCTTCAATCGTTTCATCATTTAAAGTTTTTCCTGTTAAATACTCCTCAACTTCAGGCTCTCTCATAGGATACTTTCCTATGGAACCTGAACACATTACAACATTAGTTATATTCTTATTCATATCTAACTCAATAACAGCAGATGTGGTTATCCTAGATATAGCCAATGCTTTTCTAAGACCCAATTTGGAGAATGTTAAAAACTGATTTTTTTCTAGTTTTGGAAATTCTATCCCTACTATTAATTCATCATTTTGAAGTCCGGATCCGGCTTTCTTTGCTGTATAGTCTTCTAGAAGAACTTCTCTAGTACCATTTTTACTAGCTAGCTTTAATGTTGCACCAAGTGCAATTAATGGTGGTACTGAGTCTGCTGCAGGTGAACTATGTCCAATATTTCCTCCAAAAGTACCTTTATTTCTAATTTGTGGAGAGCCAATGGACCTTGCTGAATCATAAAGTCCTTTTAAATTATTATCTCCTTTAATGTAGTCCATTAAATGAGTATAAGAAACTGCTCCTCCAATTATTAATTTTCCATCTTTTTCTTCAATCTTCATTAATTCTTCTATTTTACTAATGTCTATTAAGACCCTAGGTGATATCTTCTTGTTTCTTAGAGCTATTACCAGGTCAGTACCACCAGCAATAATCTTAGCATCTTCTTTATATTGGTCCAATAAATTTACAACTTCTTCTACAGATTTTGCATTAAAAAATTGTTCTACTGACATTTTATCACTTCCTAAAATTATTTTAAAAAGCCGCCCTCCTTAGAAGACGGCTTATTGTTAATTATTAAATAAATATAGTTTTTAGTACAAATAAGACTGCTAATACATACATAACAATTGAAACATCCTTGAACTTTCCAGTTGCAACTTTTAATATTACATATGAAACCATACCAAATACGATTCCTTCTGCAATACTATATGCGAAAGGCATCATAATAATTGTTAAAAAAGCTGGTATTGCTTCTGTAAAGTCATCTAAATCTATTTCTTTAATTGGGCTCATCATAAATAGTCCAACTAATATAAGTGCTGGTGCTGTTGCAGCTCCAGGGATTATTGCAAATATTGGTGCAAAGAATAATGCTAACGCAAACATTACTGCTGCTGATAATGCAGTAAGTCCTGTTCTACCACCATCAGCTACTCCTGAAGCACTCTCAACATAAGTCGTTACAGTACTAGTTCCAAGACAAGCTCCTGCCACTGTACCTACAGCATCTGCAAATAATGCTTGACTTACATTTTCTAATTTTCCATCTTCATCTAGCATATCTGCTTTGGAAGCTACACCTATTAGTGTTCCTACAGTGTCAAATACGTCAACGAATAAGAAAGTAAATACTACTATTAACATTTCCCAACTTAGTATATTACCCCACTCGAATTGGAACATAACTTTGCTCATTGATGGTGGCATTTGGAAGAATCCCTCTGGCATTGGTGTAATACCCATTGGGATACCTATTATTGTAGTTGCAATAATTCCAATTAATAATGCTCCTTTTACTTTAAGTGCTAAAAGTATAGCGATAATTACAAGACCTATTATTGCTAATAAAGGTGCTAAATTTTCCATGTCAGCTAAGTTTCCTAAACTAACAATTGTTCCTCCCCCACCTACTACTACACCTGCATTAGTTAATCCAATTAATGCAATAAAGAGTCCGATACCTACCGAGACCGCCTTTTTGAGATTCATAGGAATAGCATCGAAAATTGCTTCCCTAACTTTAAATAATGACAAGATTATGAAAATTATACCTTCTAAGAAAACTGCAGTTAATGCAAATTGCCATGATTTACCCATTGTAAATACTACAGTGTAAGTAAAGAATGCGTTTAAACCCATACCTGGTGCTAATACAAAAGGATAATTAGCGTAAAATGCCATTATTAATGTTGCGATTACAGCTGATAATGCAGTTGCGGTAAATACTCCACCCCAATCCATACCTGTTTCACTTAGCATGCCTGGATTTACAGCTAAAATATATCCCATAGTCATAAACGTGGTTATACCTGCCATAATCTCTGTTCTTACATCCGTGTTATTTTCTTTTAATTTAAATTGTTTTTCTAAAAATCCATTATTTACTCCCGATTTATCAGACACAATAATCCTCCTTTAAATTGAATTTCTTTTTTACCAATTTCTCTCCCTTCATATTTTTATCCTAACCCCAGTTACTTAATAACTGGGGGTAAAATTTTGAAATTGTTCACATCTATAAGACCCTTGTCAGTAATCTTCCAAGTTGGGCTTGTAGATAGTGCTAAAAATGATAAATGCATTAAAGGTGCGTGTATTGTACATCCTAAATCTTTTACTATTATATTTTCTAATTCTGATATTTTTTCACTAACTTCATGTCCATCTAATTCATCTGTTATTAATCCACCTACAGGAAGTCTCATCTCTGAAAGTATTCTTCCTCTGTTAGCAATGGCAATTCCCCCACCCATGTTAATAACACTATTTGCTGCAGCTGCCATATCTTTGTAATTTGTTCCTACTACTAAGATATTATGTGTATCATGTGCAACGGATTCTGCAAAAGCTCCTTCTTTTAAACCAAAGCCTTTAACAAATGCTTTACCAATGTTGCCATTAGTTCTGCCATATCTTTCTATACAGGATATAACTAAAGCATCTTTTGAAACATCAGGTTGAACTACACCTTGGGCTACTTTAAGATCTTCTTCAAATTTATCTGTTAAGTTTTGATCTGGTATTACACCTATACATCTAACTCTAGCAGTACTACCTTCAGCTGGAATTTCTAAGTCTTTTACTGTAATAGTATTTATTCTAACTGAGTTTTTAACATCATCTGGATAGGTATATTTCGGTAAGCTTATGAGCAATTCGCCATGACTTGCTACTAATTTACCTTTTAATACCACAGCATCTACTACCATTTCATCTAAATCTGAAATAATTGCAATATCTGCTTGTTTTCCTGGTGCAAGTATACCAACATGTTCAAATCCAAAATAAGTAGCAGGATTTATTGTTACCATTTGTATTGCTTCAACAGGCGATACACCTCTTTTTATGGTTCTTCTAACTATTTCATTCATATGGCCTACAGTTTCCAGGTCTAATGCTACCATATCATCTGTTGCCAATATACATCTTCTAGAATCCATATGCTCTTCTGTTACTGCTTTTATACATTCAGCCATATTCTTTTGAGTTGACCCTTCTCGCATAAATAAATATACGCCTTGTCTTAATTTTTCAACAGCTTCATCTTTTGTAGTAGTCTCATGACATGAAGCTTTTCCAGCACAAGCAATAATATGAGCTGCTAATTCTTTACCGAATAACTCAGGTGCATTCCCATCTACAACCATGTTTTTACTTCTAGCATATACAGTAGATGCTATTAAATCTGTTATAACATCTGGTGTATTATTATATACATGAGTTGCATTGCTAAAGCCTTGAAGCTCACCAATTCCTATAATATGTTTGTAATTTAGTAGGTCTTCCATATCCTTACTGTCAACATCATATCCTGCTGTCTCTAAATCAGGAGAATCTGGTGTAAGAGCTGGAACTACTAAATATACATTATTAGGTACACTATCTATTTCATCAGCCATAGCTTTCATTCCCACTGGGCCTAGAGCATTTCCTATTTCATGTGGATCAGCTACTAGTGTTGTTGTACCTGATGGTATGGAAAGTCTTGCAAACTCTGTAATAGTAAGCATACTACTTTCAAAGTGCATATGAGAGTCTATAAAACCAGGTGATAAATATTTTCCACTTACATCTATTACTGTAGTCTTTGGACCAATTAAATCCTTAGAGTCCCCAACTAATAATATATATTTCCCTCTAATAGCTATGTCTGCATCATATATTTCTCTAGTTAAAACATTTACTACTTTTCCATTATGCAATACCATATCAGCAAATTCTTTATCTCCCATTAAAATGTCCACCAATTGCCTATATTCCATAGCCATTTTAAGGTTCTTTGCATCACTCAAAAAGATTCCTCCTTTCTATTGATCCTCTACATCCTGTCTAATGTCCAATTCATCAACAATAGCCACAATAGCAGCATCTATAGGAGCATCCATTTTTCTAGCTCCAATTCTAGCTGCTGATCCTCTTACATATATTATTAATTCCCCAATACCTGCTCCCACTGTGTCTACTGCTACTATAGGATCAGACTTTGGATCTAAATTTATATCGAGAGGCTGAGTAATCATTAATTTATTTCCTACAAGTTTTTCGTCTTTTCTAGTTGCTACTACAGTTCCTATTATTCTTCCTAAAAACAAATTTAGCCCCCCTTTATCTTCTTTGTATTTCTATTCCTAATTCTCTAGCCTTATCTTTAGCTAAGGGGGTTATTATTGTGCCAGGTTCTACAACAAGATTTTTAGTTGTCATCATAACCATGTCCTTTTCCGTAATTAACTTGTTATTATTATTTACGGGCTGTAAGGTTTCTTTTTTTAAACTGTTAGCAGGATTTAATCTTTCTGTCCCAATAACTATTTTTTCTAAATAATTTTCTTCCTTAATCTCTGTTGCACCCATTCTCTCTAATGATTTAATGTGATTACTTATTACATTTTGAATTTCAGTAGATTTTGTACTATCTCCTAAAAAATTAGTCACTGAGTGATAATCCAAATATACTTTTTTCCCTTGATATAAGAATGTCCAGATAACATTAGTGATAAAATTATCTATCATTCCTAAGGATACCTTTGATAAGGTATTCATAGTTATGTTTGGCCCAATTATAAAATCATATTCTCTAACTATTCTTGGAAAATCTAAAATATCCTCTTCCCTATATACATTTATAGGCTTTAATATCCCTATAATCTTTTGAGTATCTAATATTTTTTCAGCCATAAAAGATAAACCCAAGGATATATCAAGTCCTTTTTCTTTTAAGCTTAAGATTTTTTCAATTCTCAGCTGTTCTTCCAAATATGAGCCATTAAACAGTACTAGGGCTTTTCTACCATTTTGAGAAAAACCCGTTTTAGAAACTATATTTGAAATATTATTTAATACATTTGATGTGATTTTGGTATTAACCATTTATACACCTCTTATTCGTATTGCTTTAATATAACTCTTTCAACTTCTGCATGTGGTCTTGGTATTACATGAACTGAATGTAATTCTCCAACAGCTCTAGCTGCTTCTGCTCCAGCGTCTACTGCTGCTTTAACAGCTCCTACGTCGCCTCTAACCATTACAGTTACAAGTCCGAATCCAATCTTCTCATACCCAACTAATGTAACATTTGCTGCCTTTACCATTGCATCTGCTGCTTCAATACTTCCTATAAGACCTTTCGTTTCAACTAAACCTAATGCTTGACTCATTATAAAATCCTCCTTAATAATCGTTTTTATTTTTTTACTGCTTTTTTAACTGGCTTTGGTTCTTCTACTATTTCTAGTATCTCTACTTTTTCTAATTTTTCTTTTACTTTTAGATTTTTAGCAAATTTATTAATCAGTGAATCTAGTTCATCATTTGGTCTTGGAATAACTTTAGATGAAGCGATTCTTCCAACTCTATTTCCAGCCTCTACACCAGCTTCTACTGCTGCTTGAACTGCTGCAACATCACCTACAAATAAAATGTTATATCCAACAGATTGCTCCAAACCAATTATTTTCTCAGTTCCTACCAGTGTTACAGCTGCTGCCTTAGTAGCTGCATCCAGTGCCGCAACTGCAGTTGTAAATCCTAATGCTTCTATTAATCCTAATGCTTTATCCATTTTACACCTCCAGGGTTTTATAGGCCTTCTTTAACTCTATTAATAGCTTCATCTAAAGTGATAACAGAATTACCAGCCTTAACTTCAACTACCCCTTGTTCACCATTTATTATACTTCTTAGTAATTTGTTTTCATCCTGATTTAGACTAAGTTCGGTTTCAATACTAAGATTGTTTTTGATTTTATAATCTGTTAGACTATTTTTCATCCTAGCTCTTGCTAAAGGATTAACCATATTTTAACTCACCAACCTTGACTAAAATAATTTAGCTACTTCATCATTCGGTCTAGCAATTACATTGGCAGAAATTACTTCTGCTATGGCAGCAGCGCTTTCTCTACCAGTTTCAACTGCTGCAGTAACTGCTGCAACATCACCTGCTACTGTAACACTTACTAAACCAGAACCTACTATTTGGAAATCAAGTATTCTAACATTTGCTACTTTCAACATAGAATCTGCTGCTTCCATTGCTCCTACAAGGCTCTTTACTTCTACCATGCCTATAGCTTCTTGCATAACTGCCTCACACCCTTATTAAATATTTGGAAAATACTTACTTATATCAATATTTTCATAGCCTGGAATTACAGCTCTTTCAAAATGTCCATCTGGATCATTTAATGGTTTTGTTGCATCTATACCAACCTTATCTGTAACACCTCTTAGACCATGGGATGGTTCAAGGGTAGATCCTAATGCTCCTTCTACTATTACATAGTCTAAACTAGCTTGACTCCTTGTGGTTATTGCCCAATCCACATCTTCAGTATTATAGATATCAACATCTTCATCAACAATCACTATACGTTTAAGATCTTTATTAAGACCTAATGCAGCCAATATAGCAGTTTTCCCTTCTCCTTCTTTGGTCTTTCTAATGGATACCACTGCTTCAAATCTATATCCACCAACTTTAGTAACATTTACATCTACTACATCTAATTGATTATTCATATGATATAGTAATTCCATTTCTCTTATTAGACCATTTGTAACATGTTCTTCCCTACATGGAAATGCTGTCTGATAAATTGGATCATCTCTGTGAGTAATACAATCTACTTCAATTATTGGATGAGGATTGCTTGGACCATAATATCCCATTAATTCTCCAAAAGGTCCTTCAATTTCTCTTATATGTGGGACTATTCTTCCTTCCAATACTATTTCAGCAAATGCAGGTACTAATAAATCTACAGTTTCACATTGTACCAATTCTAATGGTTCTCCTCTAAGTGCACTGTCTATCATATATTTATCTACTCCATAAGTAGCACTAGACATTTGAGATACAGTTAACAGCGAGGCATCATATCCTAGAATTATAGCAACTTCCAATGGCTTGTTCAACTTTTCTAACATCAAAAAGTCATTAGTAAGCTTTGGTGAAGCTATTAGGGCAGAAATTTGATTTCTGTTATTTACTTGAAATCTTCTAACAGAAGTAAAAAACTTTCCTGTAATAGGATCTTTTACAACCATTATACCTGCAGTAATATAAGTTGATGAATCTCCCCCATTAAATTTATTTATAGGCATCATCTTCTGAAGGTCAATATTTCTTGTTACAATATTCTCTTTTACTGGCCCATTATCAACTATCTTATATGGTTGTGGATTTACAATAGAATCCATAAATCTGTAGTTTCTATCTTCTGGTGTTAGATTCATTAAATCATATATAATTTCTCTACTTCCAAAAAGTCCTCCAATTGATCTAATGGGACTATTTTTAATTTTGTTAAACAAAATAGGTTGTAAATTATGGAAGTACTTTAAAATTCCACCCATTTCATAAATATAATCTACTTCCTTGTCTAATTCTAATAGACAATTCTTATCTTTAAGTTTTTCTAGTGTATATCTAAGCATTTGGTGTTCCAAAAACATACCTCCCTTCTTATTGACCTTTCCATCTACTAACTAGATCATTGTCGATTTCTAACATATCTAATAACCTACCTGTCATATTCAAAACTATATCTTCTATAGTTTCTGGGTGATTATAGAAACCTGGGCTTGGAGGAAAAATAGTAATCCCCATATTAGCCAATTTCAACATGTTTTCTAGATGTATAGGACTTAAAGGTGTTTCTCTAGGTACAATTATTAATTGTCGTCTTTCCTTAATAGCTACATCACACGCCCTAGACAATAGAGAATCTGAATAGCCATTGGCTATACCTGATAAGGTTTTCATAGAACATGGTACAATTATGGTCTTGTCTACTTTAAAAGAACCACTGGCTATAGGTGCAGCAAAGTTTTTATTGTCATGATAATATGTTGCTAAACTTTTTAACTGCTCTAAGTTTACGCCACATTCGTGCTCAGTTACATATTCGCCCATAGTAGAAACAACTAAATGAGTTTCAATGTTTAGTTCTTTAAGAGCTTTTAATAGGGATACTCCATATATTGCTCCACTACCACCAGATATTCCAACAACTACCTTCATTATAACATCTCCTTACGTGAAATAGGAAGAAGGATATCCTTCTTCCTATATTTTATTTTATTCTACTTTGTTATCTTGGTCTCCGCCACCTATCCATGGATCTAAACCTTTTTCCCAAGCATCCATATATTCATCAATTGTCAATATTTTTGTAAAAATACTTAAGTCGTTAAGACCATATTCATGCATTTCTTGAGTTTTTGAATGAACACCATCACTTAAAGTAATAACTTTATAAGCTAGTGATAGAGCATCTGTTGCTGTACTTCTAACACATACATTGGTCCAAACTCCAGTTAAAACAACTGTATCTATATTTTCTTCTCTTAGATAAAGATCTAAATCAGTGTGAGCAAAAGAACTATGTCTTCTCTTTGGAATTCTATACTCATCACCTTCTGGATATAATTCTTTAATAAAATCTGATCCATGAGTTCCAGCAACTGCGTGACGAGGTCTTACTCTAAAGTCAGCGTCATTTACTCTATGAGCTTCTTGAACGTGAACTATTTGAATATCATCATTTTCTCTAGCTCTTACCCATTTTAAAAGTTTTTGAATACCAGGAATTATATCATCTCCACCTGGACAACGAAGAGGAGCTTCCTCTCCTATAAAATCATTTAACATATCTATTACTAAAATCGCGTGTCTAGCCATTATATTCCTCCTAAAATTATCTAATTTTTTATTTTATTTACTTTACTAGAATTTTATAACCCTTGGTAATACTTGAATACTTTGTCTTTTAACCCATTGGCCAAATCCTGGTTGTACCTTAATTCCTTTTATTCCTCTTATATGCTCATCTATAACTTCTGGATGTTGTTTTCTATAACTATTTTCATATTCCGCACTATTTAAATGAGGATATCTCTCAAAGTGGCTAGCATACTTTTCTTCTATACCTTTTGGGAAATGATGAACTATAGTTTGTAATTCTTCATCTGTTAATTCAGCTAGTGTACTTTCAACTACATCTTCAAACACTAAGTGACCACGAACTACTGTCTTTGCAACTTTACCAGTTAATTCCATTCCTTCAAGAGGATTATAACCGCACATGGATGCTTGTTCTTTTGGTTTAATAGTCCATACTTTTTCTAAGTCTACTATTGTAAAGTCAGCATCTGATCCTATTTCCATAGCACCTTTCTTTGGATATATTCCATAATGAATAGCTGCATTTTTACTTAGTATATTAACTAGTGTAGAAAGACTTACTTTACCTTTGTTATAGCCTTCACTAACTAAAATTGGAACCATAGTTTCTACTCCTGGAATACCTGGGAATGCTGTCCAAATATTCATTCCTTCTTTATCTTTTTCTGATTCAATCTCATATGGAGCATGGTCTGTACCCATAAAGTCAACGCTTCCGTTGTTAAGGCCTTCCCATAATAATTCATTATCTTTTTTAGTTCTAAGTGGTGGAGCTATTTTTGCAAAAGCACCATGCTCAGTCATTGCATCTTGAGCATTTAAAACAAGGTAATGAGGACAAGTTTCTGAAGTAATATTTAATCCTCTTTGCTTTGCTTCTCCTACTAATTTAGCACCAATTCCTGTACTCATATGAACAATATGAAGTCTAGCACCTGCTTCTTCAGCAAAACTAATACCTAACTGAATAGCAACTTTTTCAGCTAATTCCATTCTAGCTTCTGCCCATGCTGGACCATCCATTCTGCCTGACTCACGGAATTCATTTACGTAGTAGTCACACATAGCATAGTTTTCAGCATGTATTCCTACTGGAAGTCCTGTTGCTGCAACAGCTTTAAAAGCTTCGAACATTTCTGGATCTGTAACTCTTGGATATGTTGGTACTGAAGGAGTCATATAAGCTTTAAATGCAACTACTCCATAATCAGCTTGTTCTTGAACATGATCTAACCATCCTTCTCTTACATCTTCCCCTGTAACTCCACCCCATAAAGCGAAATCTACTAAGGATTGTGGTTGTATTAAATCTATCTTTAATTGTAATTGTTCTGCAGACCTTGCAGAAGGAACAGAACATCAGGGCATGTCAATTACTGTAGTTACTCCACCTGATACTGCCGCTGCACTACCTGTTAAGAAGTTTTCTCTATGTGGAAAACCTTGATACATAAAATGTGTATGTGGATCAATACATCCTGGTAATGTTAAATGACCTTCTGCATCAATAGTTTCTTTGGCTTCTACACCTTCAATACTATCAATAAATCCTGCAATTTTTTCATCCTTTACTAAGATGTTAGTTAATATTGTGTTGTCACCTTGAGGTATTTTAGCATTTGTTAATATAACATCATACATAATATAAACCCTCCTTATTTATTTATAACTTTAACTCAATAATATCACAAACAATTCTGCTTTTCCTTGTTACTTTTATATAAATATTCTTTGCCTTTCAATCTATTTTACCATATTATTTGTATGTATTCTATATAATTTGTATAAATTCTATATATCTTTCATTTAATATACATTATATACTGTATAATATAGTAAAGAGGAGGGAATAATATGACATTAAAGATGATTGATTTATCACAAGAGATATACCAAGGAATGACCATATTTCCAATCCATCAAAAAACATTTATAATGACAAATCAAACTCATGAGGAAAGCATGGAAGCAACTGGAAGTAAAACACTTGGATTTTCTGCACGAAATTTACTTATAAGCGAACATGCGGGAACTCATAGTGATGGCGTATGGGAGTATAATCCAGAAGGTGCTACCATAGATAATATGCCATTAGATTATTTTTGGGGTTCTGCCATTTGTATCGATGTAAGTCACATAAGATATCCAAATTCCTTTGAAGCAAAAGATTTAGAAGATGCAGTAAAACGTTCAGGCCAAGAAATAAAATCAGGTGATATTGTGCTTCTTTATACAGGACATCATGATAGAGCTTTTGGTACAGATTTGTTTCAAAAGGAATACTCCGGACTTAGCTATGAAGGAGCAAAATGGCTGGCTGAGCAAGGTGTTGTAAATATTGGTGTTGATGCTCCTGCAGTAGATTTAACTCCAGATGACAATGATTTTTCAGCACATTTAATATGTGGTGAATATCATATTACTAATACAGAAAATCTTTTAAACTTAGATAAAGTTGTAAATAAAAGATTTTTATATATGGGATTGCCACTAAAAATTAGAGATGGTTCTGGCTCTCCAATTAGAGCAGTTGCACTACTAGAAGAATAATTTTAAACCCTGTTGGATCTAAAATCCTACAGGGTTTATTTGTCTAATAAATCTTTTATTTTTAGGGCTATTTCTAAGTTTAGCCTATGATTTGGATCGTTTAAATCCATTTTTGTTATTTCATTTATCCTATTGATTCTATATAGTACTGTATTATAATGTGCAAATAATTGTTCTGATATTCTAGTTAAATTACCAGTATTTTTAAAGTATATTTCTAAGGTCTTAACTAATTCTGTAGATTTCTTTTTGTCATAGTCTGCTAAGGGTTTTAATGTGCTGTTGTAGAAATCCTCTAACTCATCATTTAAAAAATCCTGAGATAATATTTTAAATATACCAAGTTCATCAAATGTTACTATTTCTTTAGTGGTAATAGCCTTTCCTATTCTAACTGCTCTAAGGGCGTCTAAAAAACTTTTATTAACGTTTTCTAAATCTGGGTAAACTCTACCTACCCCCATTTTAAAATCTATATTCTTGCTTTTCTTATTTAACATTTCCATTAACTTTAAATTGAAATCAGTCATTTTTTTCATTACAGATTCTTCATTTTCGAAGCCAACTAAAATCTGCATACCATTAACCTTAGTTGATACTAGGCCTTCTAGTTTAAAATAACCCATTAATTCTTCTATTGTAGGAGCTACAGTGTTTAAGAAATCTCTTATATAATTTATAGATTCTTCTTCATCTTCTTCACTATGATCCCATTTCATACCACAGCTAATAACCTCGATTAGGTAATGGTTTTCAGGAATTAAATTAAAGTACCTAGCCCTATCCAGTGCTTTTTTCTTTCGCTTACTGTCTATGGAAATTAAGTCTTCAAAAAATTCTGATCTATATCTAATTTCTACTTCTTTAACAGACAAATCTTGTAATAAGGAAAGTCCTATGGTTGTTGATGCGCTTTCTAAAATAGCTAAATCAAATCCCCCTAGGGGCATATTTGTAGCCCAAGCAAACAAATGACCATATATATTGTCCCTAATTATAATAGGCATAACCATCCTTTTAATATACCTACCATTGATCAGTACCTTGTCTTCATCTAGCCTTTTTACCTTGTTTTTAATATTATTTTGAGCATAAAACTCGCTTATTTCTTTTCGTAATTCACTTTTAATTTCCATGTCTTTTTCATAAAGATGCTCTATGGTTTCATTAGAAAAATTCAAAACTAGAATTGCAGGGTTTCTAATATTTTCGTGTACTACCTTAACTACTTCGTTTACACCTTTTCCCTCCATCATAACTGCCATTAGTCTTTCATGAAGGTGTTCAATCCTCTCAAGTAAAGAAGCTTGTTTATTAAATATTTCCTTGAAAGCAGACATCATAATATCAGAAAGTGGGATTGAATGATGAATGTCTATTATAGGAAGGTTAAGTTGATTTGCTAATATAATAATTTCACTTGGCAACTCAGTTAGATATGGAGATATTTTTATACCTATACCAGCTAATTTATTATTAGAACAGATATTTATCAGTTCTTTTTGGATTTCAATATTATCTCCTTTTTCAAAAAAATATGCCGTAGTTAATAAAAATTCCCCTTCATGCACCCATTCCATTATCTCTGGATCAGCCATTATGTTGATTCTCGATATAGTGTTTCGTATACCTTTAAACCCAGCTACTAATTTACAGCCTTTCATTATATCTAATTTCAGCATATCTTCTACAGTTATGCCATTTTGTCTAGACAATATGTCACCCCTTTACATATTTCTATTTGAATTTCTCTGTTTTAGGTTCTTCAATTTTGTTTCCTCTAACATATCTCTCCAGTATATTTCTATCATCACCGATATATATAAACTTTTGTAATCGCTCAAATAAACTTCTTTCACTACCAAATATAAGATCACTGTCATCTATTATTAAAGCATCAAAATCATATCCTACTTCAAAACTTCCTACTTTACCAAACAAAGTACCCCCACCCTTAGTAGCCAAATAAAATGCTTCTGACAAGGTAAGTGGTTCCAATTCTTTATTACTATCAAGCCATACCATTTTAGACATTTCAATAGCAGCAGTTATTACAGAAGTCATATTCAAACTATGACCCCCTGATATATCACTGCCTAATCCTACAGGTATATTCATATCTAAATATTCTCTGGTTTTCATCATACCACTGGATAGATTTAGATTTGAATAAGGACAATGTGCAACGAACACTTTGTTTTCTGCCATTAAATCCATTTCATCTTTATTATTATAAACACAATGTCCCATTATAGTAGGAGTTTGTCCAAATAAACCAAATTCATCATAAACAGAAGCATAATTTTTAGATTCTGGGAATAATTCACTTACCCACACTACTTCTGCAGTATTTTCATTTAAATGAGATTGAACTGGTACATCGTATTCTTTTGCCAATTCTCCAAGTCCTTCCATTAAATCCGCTGAGCAAGTCGGAACAAATCTAGGAGTTATAATAGGTTTTACTAATGATGATTTATCCTTATATTCAATTATTAAGTCTTTTGTATCTTCTATAGACCCTTCTGTGGTTTCCGTTAAATATGGAGCTGAATTTTTATCCATATTAACTTTACCTACATAGGCTCCTAAGCCTGATTGGATAAACATATCCATTAATAATGATGTACTATCCTTAAAAATACTTGAATACACAATAGATCTGGTAGTCCCAAATCTCCATAAATCATGTAATAAATTTGAAAATACTACTTTTGAATAATCTAACTCTTTAAACTTACCCTCTTCTGGAAAAGTATAATTATTTAACCATGGTATTAATTCATAGTCCATGCCTAATCCTCGATTAGAATACTGTGGGGCATGAAGATGAATATCTACAAATCCTGGAATAATTATTTTATCTCCAAAGTCTTTAATATTTATGTCTTTGTAAGAATCATCTAACTCTTTGGATATATTTAATACCTTTCCATCCTCTATAATTATATATGAATTTTCGTGTATTTCAAAACTATCCTTTGTTGGGGTAAATATTATATTCCCTTTAAATACTTGTTTACTCAATTATACCACTCCTTTATAAATATTTTAATTTTATTTTCTATGCAATTATTATTATGTAATTTTAACCATTACTACTATTATATAATACAACAGCCTATAATCCTATATATAATTTCAACAAAGCCTAAAATCATTTTTAAATTTATTTTGATTCCCTAAATATATTTAGTGCTATAATTATAATAATAGGTTATAATTAATTAGGACTTCCTATGGAGGTCCTAAATCTAATTGTACAGGAGCGGTAATATGGAAGGACAAAATGATAGAGCCAAAAGATTAGGAGAAGAAGCTGTAGGTAAGCTTCTATTAAGTTTTTCAATACCAGCAATTATAGGCATGTTAGTAAATGCTTTATATAATGTAGTAGATAGAATATTTATTGGTAGAGGAGTTAGCGGTGCAGCCATAGGCGGCCTATATGTAACTATGCCTATCTCTCTAATCTTAATGGCATTTGCCATGTTAATAGGAATAGGTGGCAACACTTTAGTATCAATTAGATTAGGACAAAACAGAAAAGAAGATGCAGATAGAATAGCAGGAAATGCTGTAATTCTACTGGCTATTATTTCAGTAGTCATAGCTACTATAGGTCTTATATTTTTAGAACCACTATTAAGAAAATTAGGAGCTAGTGAATCTAATTTAGGATATGCTATGGATTATTTGCGAATTATACTAATAGGGGCTCCATTTCAAGCAGTAGGCTTTGGAATGAACAACTTTATTCGTGGAGAAGGGAACCCTAAAATAGCCATGATTACCATGCTAATAGGAGCACTTTTAAACACAATTTTGGACCCTATATTTATTTTTGTATTTAAGATGGGGGTACAAGGAGCCGCACTTGCAACTATTATTTCCCAAGCAGTATCTTGTATATGGGTTTTGTGGTATTTTATAGGCGGCAAAAGTATGCTTACAGTTAAACGAGAATATTTAAAATTAAAATTACCTATTTTTCTTGAAATTATTTCCATAGGATTTGCACCCTTTAGTATGCAACTAGCAGCTAGTATGGTTACTATATTGTTAAATACCAGTTTGCAAAAATATGGAGGGGATTTGGCTACTTCAAGTATGGGCGTTATACAAAGTGTGGCAATGTTAGTATTGATGCCTATGTTTGGTATTAACCAAGGTGCTCAACCTATAATAGGATATAATTATGGAGCTGAGAATTATGATCGGGTGAAGAAAACATTATTTTATGCAATTATTGGAGCTAGCTCCTTTGCCATAATAGGATTTGTGGCAACTCAGTTTTTCCCAAAGAATATTATAGAACTATTTATAAGTGATAAATCAGATTTAGACCAAATCTTGGGCATAGCAGTTCCTGGTATAAAGACATATTTACTAGCCTTACCATTTATAGGATTTCAGGTTGCATCCTCAGCTTTTTTCCAAGCCATTGGAAAACCTAAACATTCTGCATTTCTTAGTTTATCAAGACAGGTTATAGTATTAATTCCAGCCCTTTTAATATTTCCGAAAATGTATGGATTAAAAGGAATATGGATGGCAGGTCCAATAGCAGATATAATTGCAACCATATTAACTGCAATATTGCTGTTTAACTTTTTAAAAAAACTTAACCTTATGCAATCAAATAAATTGAATAATATCTAATAAAAAAAAAGGACCTTTTATAGGTCCTTTAACATATCTATTAAGCTTTTCATCATCTTTGCTGTATAGCCCCAAATAATATAATCATAATATTCATAAAAGTAAATATTATTTACAATATTTCTAAACTTATAGTCCTTACCATTTGGAATCAGGTTATAAGGGAATTCTGCATTATATTTGGTCTCCAAATTCAAACTATACTCTTTAGGTTCCCTGTCCAAGAAATATTGCAATGGTACTGTGAATATATGGTCTACTTCATCCGGGTTAGGACTTATATTATCCACATTTACTCCACTTATTATGCCTAAAAAACAATGGATACTTATATTTGAATGGGATATTAAATAGTCCATTTCTCCTAGTATTTCAATACTACTAATTGGAATTCTTAATTCTTCAATAGTTTCCCTAATGGCAGCTTCCTGAAAAGTCTCTCCATCTTCTACTCCACCTCCAGGAAAGGAAATTTCTCCTGGTTGTGTATTAAGATCCATAGACCTGAGCTCAAATATAATATTCCATTTCCCATCTATTTCCACTAATGGTAAGAGTACAGCATAATCCTCAACAATATCCAATACTCTTGGAATTTTGTTTTTTATTGCCTGTCTAATTATATTTATGTCCAATTTATCACCTTCCTATTAAAACCTTATTACTCATCCTTTTGAAATATAATATCTGTAATTTTAAGTAATACTTCTTCTTTATGAAATAAAGTAGGCATATCTACTATATCAATAATCTTATCTATTGTGCTTAGGTCTTCATCTTTTCTGTTGACGAAAGCTACTTTACTTTTAACTAAATCTAAAAATTCTTTGAATTTATAAACTTTAAATCTGTCTATCTCTGCTTTTTCTGCCTTCTTTTCTAATAGAGCTATTATAAAATCTTCATAATTAAATTCCTTAGGCAATCCTAAAATAGACCCTAATTTAGGTATTATATACTCGAACAAAGCTCTTCTATATGGAAGGTCTGGAGTCTTAACTAATTTTTTAAGTTGGTCTACCTGGGATTCGTCCAAGTTTAGTAACAAATCAGAGTAATAGTCCAAATCTTCATCACCTTCAATATAGTATTTATTTCCTTTAAGATTTCTAAAAGCTTTTAATCCGTCATAATATCCTAGTTCTATATTACTCTTAGCTTGGATTGCGTCAAGATAAAAAGTTCTTCCAATGTCCTCTCTAGGAGAGATTACTATGGCTTTGGTTTCTTCAAAGTCCATTTTTCTAGTTAAACCTCTTGCATGAGTTCTGACAATTATTAGATTTCTATAACCTCTATTAGTCAACATATTAAAAGGTAAATTATCATAAAACCCTCCATCTAAATATCTTTTACCATCTAGCTTTTCTGTTTTAAAAACTGGTAAAAAAGAAGATGCTAGTAAATAATCTTTGATTTTACCTTCTGGAATGTCTTCCTTAAATATTTCAACACTTTTAAAGTCTGTCAAATTAACTGTAACCATACCAAAATCTAAATCTGAGTTCCTTATTTTCTCCTCATCAATATATATATCCAAGAGATTTTTTAAAGGAGTAATATCAAATCCTCTATCAGAAATAAGGGTTTTTATATTGTTAGCTAAAAACATAAGATCCTCTTTCTCAAATTTTAATTCTTTCATTCTTTCAATTTCATATTCATTATCAATCAGCATTGAAAAATTAATATTACTCCATAATTCTAAGCATTTTTCATAATCTCCTTGGATTATCATAGCACCATTCAAGGCGCCAATTGAAGTTCCTGTGATTCCGCTTATTTCAATACCTTCTTCTAAAATAGCTTTATACACTCCTATATGATAGGATCCTCTAGCCCCTCCACCTTCCAAGACTAAACCGTACATATAAACACCTCTATGTTTTATTTAATATTAAAACCATAATAAGTAAAGACTCACTATGGTTTATAATAATGTTTCTAATAAAATTATCTCTACTAAGTAATTACTTTATTGTTCTAAAACTGATGTACAATGTGGGCATCTTGTAGCTTCTATTGGTATTTCAGTAAAACAAAACTCACATTTTTTTGTAGTTACTTCTTCTACAACTTCTTCTTTTCTACTTAATTTGGCTAGTTGTCTAACTACTAAGAATATAGAAAAAGCTATTATAATGAATTCTATTATGGTATTAACAAATAAACCATAATTTATTGTAGCAGCCCCTGCTTCTTGTGCTAACTCTAAGGTAGCATATTTTATGCCATCAAAACTGTAGAACATATTAGTAAAATCTACTCCCCCAATCAATTGACCAATGACTGGCATTATCAAATCATTTACTAAAGAACTAACGATTTTCCCAAAAGCTCCACCTATGATTACTGCTACTGCTAAATCTACTACATTACCTTTAAGAGCAAAGGCTTTAAAATCTTTTAACATATTATTTTCCCTCCTCATTAACATTATCTAGAATATTTATACCCCTTAATTTTAAAAAGGTAACATTGCTAGGGAAGATTCATATTATACTTCATTTAAGTTAAAAGATATTTCAATTTTATCTACTGTAGGCTTTAATTGTGTCAATAGAACTCCTGCTGAATTCAACATCCTCTTTGAAGCTTGAACTATTTCCGTGTCAGCATATTTATCGCTAAGGTAAACTATTTCTTTTATTCCAGATTGTATAATTGCTTTTGCACATTCGTTACATGGAAATAGAGCAACAAAAATTCTAGCATCTTCAAGAGATACTCCTCTATTATTAAGTATTGCATTTAACTCTGCATGCACAACATAAGGGTATTTAGTTTGGAGAAACTCTCCCTCTCTACTCCAAGGATACTCGTCATCAGAACAACCAAAAGCTAATCCATTGTATCCAACTGAAAGCACTCTGTTGTTAGAACTTACAATACAGGCACCAACTTGTGTACCTGGGTCCTTACTTCTCTTTGCTGATAATAATGCTAACCCCATAAAATATTCATCCCATGAAATATAATCCTGTTTTTTCAAACCATCCACTCCTTAATATTTGTATTAATCTTATCTTTTGACTCTGTCTTTTTGTTGTTCACTATTCACTGTTCACTATTCACTATCTCCCCTAAAGCGCTTCTTTTGCCAACTTATCAGCTAGTTCATTGTATTCCACTCCACTATGAGCTTTTACTTTTATGAAGATCACTTTTAATCTATCTTTTATGGAATCGTAATAAGCTTTGTAATCTATTGTTCCTTGTTTATTAGTTTTCCATGTACCCTTTGCCCACTGTTCAATTCCTTCATAATCAAAATATAGATATAATTGGTCTTTGCCTTTTTCTAAGGCTATTTCCATTGCCACCATAGCTCCTTTAATTTCTCCTGACACATTCCTCATAAGTACCAGTTCCTTATCCTTTTCTCGGCCATTATGTGTCTCTAATCCTTCATCAGTAATTATAACTACGCCATAACTATAGGTCCAAGTTTCTAATGAAAAACTTCCATCTACATATGCCATTATTTCATTTTCTTTTAGACTTTCTTCAGTAGTTCTTTGGAAGTCTCCCGTATCTTCTATAAAGTCCATTGCCTCTTTATATGTTCCAAACTTCTTATATTTTGCACCCTTAAATCCAATTACTTCAGCCTTACAATCATTCCAAGTTTCATAAATACCTGGATTCTTACCAACTTTTACCCCATAATAAAAACTTGCCATTTAAACACCTCAAATTTATAATAATTTAATTATATCATAAAGCCTAATGATTAACCCTTAAATTTAGGGTATAATAATATATGAAGAACTTAATAGGAGGTTAGATATGGATATTAATTTAATAGGTGTGCCAATAAAATACGGTAGTGGAAAAAACGGAGCCCAACTTGGACCAGAGAAATTGAGACAATATAATATAGTCGATGCACTAAGTAAAAACCATAATAAAGTTTATGACTTAGGAGATTTACATGTACCTATTTATTCTGAAGAAGATAAATTCAAATGGCATAATAGGATGAAATTTTTAGGCCCTGTTTTAGATATAAATTCCAGTTTGGCACATATGGTTTACTGTTCTTTAAAGGCTAATTGTTTTCCATTAGTCATTGGAGGAGATCATTCACTAGGAATGGGTAGTATAGCTGGAAGTAGTAGATATTTTAAAGAAATAGCTGTCATATGGGTTGATGCACATGGTGATATTAATAACTCTGATACCTCTCCTTCAGGAAACATTCATGGAATGCCATTAGCTGCTTCAATGGGTGTAGGTGATGACCTTTTAACTAATTTATATTTTCAGGGACAAAAAGTAAATCCAAAGAATGTTTATATATTAGGAGCAAGAGATTTAGATCCAGGAGAAGTAACCTTAGCTGAAGAATTAAAATTAAATATGTATACTATGGAAACAGTTAGAGAAAGAGGTTTAGAGGTAATACTTAAAGAAATAATAGAAAACATAAAATCCTCCAATGTGGATGGTGTACATTTATCATTTGATATAGATGCCTTAGACAGTGCATTAGTTCCAGGCACAGGTACTAGGGTACCAGAAGGATTTACTTTAGAAGAAGGTAAATTGATTTTAAAAGATTTTCTTACTACTGGCTTAATAAACTCCATGGACTTTGTTGAATTAAATCCTGTTTTGGACAATGAAAGTGAAAGTACAGCAAATGCTTGCTTGGAATTAATAGAAGACTTTTCCAAATTTTTAAAAAAATAATGCAACCTTTTGGTTGCACTATAGAAACTTTCCAATCCTATTAATAGGAATTGGGAAGTTTTCTTTAATTATGCTGAAATAATCTTCATTTATAGATATAATTGCGCAAGTACCAGGACCAGCAGATTTATTAATATCAATATTTAATTTATCATTCAATATATATTCCAAATCACTTGTTCTAGCCATTTCTCCTAATTCGAAAAGTAAGCCCTTAGAACCTACTGGTAATACCTCATTTATATTAGGATTTTTAACTAGTTTCAATAACAATTCTATGGATAATATTTCTTTACCTCCATCTGCTATTACTTCATCCCCTACTTTAGGAATACCTACGGATACTGCAATGTTATTTTTTAAAGCTCTTTTCTTCCTAAAATCTGATTTACTGATAATTCCTATTACAGTCATACCCATTGCAGTTTGGCAAACTGTTATATTCTCCTCTGTAGTTCCTGTAATTATTTTATCATCAGGTAGGTTAAGAGGCTCTAAAGCTTTTTTAACACCTTTAATTATCCTCTCACCTGTTGGATCCATTTCTACTGCAAGTGCATTAACTACTGTTATAGGTTCTGCACCAATAGCTAGTATCTCCATTAAGGCTACCTGAGTTGTATAAAAACCAACTACCTCAGGTTCTACTTTTACTACATCTTGTTCCTTATTTCCTATGCCTCCACTTGAGTCGCAGGCTATTACCATGATTTGTTCTTCATTAATGTATATTAAAGTTAAATCTCTGAACTTTGTTATTTTCATATTATGCCCTCTTTGTTTTACTAATTGCTTTATAAACTACTTGTGCTAAAAACACATTAACAATAGATGCTAAGATTAATGGTATTATTATAGCACTAAATAATGCCCATCCGTTAAACGGTAAACCCAGTATCTTTGATGCAGGTACAGACAATAATGCTGCAAATGGACCGTTCAAAAGTACTCCAATTATAAAAGCTGGTATATTACCAAATTTTTTATATGTAATACCGAATGCATAAATCACAAATGCCATTACAACCATTAAAAATAAATGCATAGGTAGTGACATTGGAAAACCACTTGTAGCAGCTGTTAATAAATGTCCTAATGCTCCTACTAAAGCACCAGCCGTTGGTCCCAAAAATAATGCCGCAAAAAATCCTGGCATTGAGTCTAGAGCTATTGTGCCACTTATTTTTATAAGAGCACCTACTGCTGATAATGCAATCAACATTCCACCATAAGTTAATTTTGTAATACTGCTTCTGCCTTCTTCTCTGATCATGAATGAAAGTCTCCTTTTTTTGTTAGTATGTTACTATAATAACACAAAAAAGAAAAAAAGATACCTAAGGTATCTTTAGTCTTGGTATGAATGTGCTATTCTGCTTGCAGTGGCAGCAGCTAATGCAGCTACTAAGTCATCTAAAAATGTATTAACTTGAACGCCTTTTTTTTCTTCATCTAATATTTTTATTATTCCTATTTTTTCTTTATCTAAAAAACCATAATTAGTAAGACCTATTGTTCCATAAACATTAACTATGGATAATGGTATGATTTCATCTATTCCAAATAATCCTTCGTCATCTTCAACTATACTTTGAAGTGGCTCTGGTAATAGTTTTTTATCCGCTAACTCATCTAATGCTATCCCAGTTAGTATTGCATGAACTATTTCCCTTTTTTTAAGTACTGATTTTAAATTTTCTACACAAAATTCTAAAGTTAAATTTGGATAATATCTTTTTTGAAGAAACAACACTAATTCTCCAATATCCTCTAATTCCACACCTCTTCTGTTCAGCATCTCAATAGATACTTTAGTTAATTCTTCCATATTATATTTACTCATACTATCACTCCTACTATTATATTAATATATAAATTATATTTACCCAGTTAAGAGTTTATTATGCAAACCGGTTAGATATGAAAAATAACTTGATATTTTTTAGATAATAGGTTATAATAGTGTAGACAATTTTTCTATGAAAGGAGATGACTATAATGAAAAAATACATATCAATGATATTAGTTTTAATTCTTGTTGCTACAACTTTAGTTGGATGTGGCGGTGCAAAAATGACTGATGGTACGTACAATGGAGAAGCTACTGGTATGAAACCAGGGCTTAAAGTTGCAGTAGTAGTTGCTGACGGTAAAATTTCATCAGTAGATGTTACTGAACACAATGAAACTGAAGGATATTCAGAACCAGCACTAGAGCAAATTCCTGGAGCAATAGTTGAAAAAAATTCAACTGATGTAGATGCAGTATCAGGTGCTACTCTAACAAGTAATGCTATTAAAGAAGCAGTAGACCAAGCAATAGCAGGCGCGAAATAAATTTCAACCCATACAAAAATCCCGATTATATTATTATAATCGGGATTTTTTATTTGTCTTTCTATAATAAAAGACTAGGAAATCAATCCTAGTCTTTTTTATTGTTTATAAATTAAACTGTTTCGTTTAGTAATTCAATCATTTTTCTAACAACATCTGCTGTAGTACCAGCACATCTGCTCTTTCTTTCTGGATCACCATAAGCAACACCATGAGCTTCCATAAAGTTACCTACTGATTGTTCACAAAGAACACTATCCGCAACTGTATGAGTTAAATTTAAATTTTCTGGTTGATATTGTGGAAAATCTGCCGTTTCGTACCAGTTAAATAATTCTGCTACTAATTTCTTTGATGTATCAACATCTGTAACAGTTCCTATACAAGTTGCTGCTACTCCAAGACAACCACATAGTGTACCTGCTCCATAACCACTTGCTGCATTTGTAAATGCTTCTACTGGATATTGATTGAATGGATATCCTACTTCTTCTGCTAAAGTACCGAAGAACCCTTCGGCTACGCCAACGCCTCAGCCACCTTTTTCTTTATATCCTTTGAATGCATTTGCTTCTGCTACTGCTGGATCTACTTTTTTATATTTTAGTGGCCAAACTGGTGCGCCTTCTACTGATGCTGATGGTGCAGCACATCCTGTTAAAACTCCACCTAATCCTCCTGCTACAGCTACTCCTGCTAATGAAACTCCCATACCTTTGATAAAATCTTTTCTTGACATTTCTTTTCTGCTCATAAAATATGTACCTCCTATTAGTAAAATATTATTTTCTACGTTAGTTAATTATTAAACACTCTCCTTATAATACCATATTAAAAAAATAATGCAATAGATTTACGAAATTAAATATGAATACTTTTACATATGTTCTAAATATTGATAAAAGGACACTATTATTAATAAAATAGTGTCCTCTCATAATTTAATTGGTGGAGCTTAGGGGACTCGAACCCCTGATCTCCTGGCTGCCAGCCAAGCGCGATCCCAACTTCGCCAAAGCCCCGCGATATGACTATCATAATACAGTTTATCTTATAATTCAAGCTATAAATACTTGAAACTACTAAAAGTCCTTTTCATAAGATTTTTTAATCACTCTATGGGTATAAAGCATTAAAGGAGGGGATATAATTGAAAAAGTTTTTAGTTATTATTCTAAGTTTTGTATTAATACTATCATTATCATTGGTTTCAATATCTGCAAATACTAGTGAAATGATTTCAGTATTGAGAAATAGTGTAAAATTAGAAGTTAATGGAGTTAAAGCTAATGTAGATAACTTTTTATATAATGGTACAACATACATTCCACTAAGAGAAGTTAGTCAGTTATTGGATAAAAATGTAGGTTGGAATAAATATTCAAATATAGCTTCAATAAATGAGCAAGTATATGAAGAGCTTAATTTAAGTAAATTACTTCCAAATTCCAAAGGTATAAAGTGGTTCTACGATGGTTTTGCAGAATACAGTCATATAATGACTCTTGATAATATAATCCTTAATGGGGATAGTAAAGAATATATTATATCGGGAGAAGTAGGAGATCCTTCAGATGGGGAAGGTAATTCTGATCTAAGTTTAAATATAAAATACACTATCTCAGAGAATAAATTAGTACAGGAAAAAACAGAATCTACAATGTTAGACTCAAAATTTGATAAAATCACTCTAATACAAACACCATTAATAGCAGGAACACAATGGAGTGAAGAATTAATAGATAAGGAAGGTAAAAAAGCCAAAATGAATTCATTTATACAAAAAGTTGAAATAAGCCAAGAGGGCAAGATACAATATACCATTAGATATGAAGATACAAAGAGTGATTATTATGAAACAAGAGTAATAGAGGAAGGAAAAGGAATTGTAGAATTTGAAAAACTATTAGAATTAGAAGATAGTAATTTTTCTGTTATTTATTTCTTATTTAAAACAGAAAATTAGGAAAAGATTAATAGTATATATTAATAGCAATCCACCAAGTGTAAACTTTCCGCACTTGGTGGATTGCTATTCTTCATAGGTTTTTTATATTATTTTCAATTAATATTTACTATTGTATTATATATGATATCATTGGTATTAATACATCAAATTTTAGGAGTGTGCCTATGGATTTTCTAGCTAATTTTATTGTTAAACATAAGAAGTTTGTATTAATTATTTATGCAATCCTAATAATTATTTCATTATATCTTATAACTACTGTAGTGGTTAATTATGATTTAAGTTCTTATTTGCCTAGTGAATTAAATTCAATTAAAGGAAAAAATATTTTAGAATCAGAATTCCAGATAACAGGTACTGCTTACGGGCTTATAAAAGAATTAGATTATAAAGATATAGATATTATGGTGGGTAAAATTGAGAATGTACCTGGAGTAAAATCAGTAATATGGCTAGGTACTGCAGAAGACACTTTAAAACCTCAGGATTTCTTTGCTGAAGAAATAAAGGATGAATTTGTTTCGGGAGACTCCAATCTTTTGCAAATTCAATTCCATAACCCAAACGATTCAGAAGAGACTGTTAGTGCAACTATGGAAATCAGAAATATTGTAGCGGATTCGGGTATGGTTGGGGGACCCTCAGGTATATCTGCAGAGATCAGAACTATAACTAATAAAGAAATTATTTATTATTCACTAGTGGCATTTATAATAATATTTTTGATTCTCTTTGTATCAATGGATTCTTTTGTTGAACCTATTCTTTTCTTTATAGGTATAGGTGTAGCAATAGTTCTAAACATGGGTACTAATGGATTTTTTAGTAGTGTATCCTATACAACTCATTCCATTGCTAGTATTATTCAACTGGCTGTGTCTATGGATTATTCAATATTCTTGCTTCATAGGTATATTGAAGAGAAAAAGTTAAATCCAAACAAAGATGAAGCTATGATTCAAGCAGTAAAGAAGACCTTTGTTTCAATATTAGCTTCCTCATTAACCACTGTTGGAGGGTTTCTAGCATTAACATTTATGAAGTATAAAATTGGTACAGATCTAGGATTAGTATTATCAAAAGGTGTGCTTTTAAGTTTAATAACAGTTGTTACGCTTTTACCAATTTTAATTTTATTATTTGATGACCAAATCGAAAAATATAAGCATAAAATATATTTTCCAAATTTCAAAAGAATTGCACCAATGGTAATAAAATATCGTCACGCCTTACTTATAATTGCATTATTACTAACTATACCATCCTTTTTAGGTCAAAATAATGTAGATTATTATTATGCCAACGAGAAGATTTTACCTAGCAACTCTTATCCTATAGTGGCAGATAAAGAAATAGATAAACTCTTTGCGAATAAAAATCAACTGGCACTAATTATTCCAAGAGATGATAAATTAAAAGAAGTTCAATTATTGGACAGTTTAAAAACTTTAGAAGGAGTTAAAAGTGTAAGAGGCTTATATTCCTTAGTTGATATTACTATGCCAGATCTAATCTTACCTCCAGAAATTAGTGATAATTTTCTTACTGAAGATTATTCAATGATAAATATAGTATTAAATAGACCAATGGAAGGAGAATCTACTAAGATCTCCCTAGATAATATTAAAAGAATCACTGCAGAAAGTTATTCAGAGTATTATTTGACTGGGGAATCTGCAGTATTATCAGATTTAAAACTAGTAACTTCAAAGGATTTCAATAAAGTTACTATTATTTCTATTTTAATTATTGGTGGTATTATTTTATTAGCATTTAAATCCTTAAGTATTCCTTTTATATTAGTATTTATAATCCAACTTGGAATTTGGATCAACTTAGCAATACCTTATATGTTAGGCAATCAGTTAAACTTTATTAGTTTTATAATAATTGGTGCTTTTCAATTAGGAGCAACAGTAGATTATGCAATTCTCTATACATCAAGATTTAGAGAGAATTTAGAATTATATCCTAAAGAAGAGGCAGCTCAAAAAACAATAGAAGATACAGGTTCTGCAATTTTAACATCTGCTCTCATATTGTTTACAGGAACTCTTAGTGTATCTTTAATTACAAGTATTAAGAATGCATCAGAACTTACTTTACTAATCAGCAGAGGGGCTATTATAAGCTTAATTCTTGTTATAGGAGTATTACCTTCATTGCTAATTTTGTTTAATAAGATTATTGGATTAACAACTATAGGTTGGACAAATAAAAAATAAAGGTGGTTGATTATATGAAAAAACTATTATGTTTTACTATTATTTTTCTATTGGTGATTTCATCATCTACAATTGGATTTTCAGAAGTACTTAAAGATGAAACAGTCTATGTTAAATTAAATCATGATGGAAGTACGGATTCAATTGTTGTAGTAAATCATCTTTCTGGAACAAGTAAGGATGAATATTTTGTAGATTATGGGGATTATTTAGAAATAGAAACACTAGTATCAGATGTTACACCTATATTAGAGAATGGAATTGTTAAGTGGCCTATGGAAGTACTTAAAGAAAAAGATATTTATTATCAAGGAAGAGTTGATAATGAACTTCCAATGAAAATAGATATTAAGTACTATCTTAACGATAATGAAGTTCCTGCAGAAGAACTATTAGGAGAATCTGGGAAAGTCAAAATTAAAGTTTCTATTAGTGAAAGTGATGATTTTACTACTCAAATTCAGATACCTTTAAGCTTAGCACATTTTTCAAATATTAAAACCGAAGACGGTGTCACTGCACTAGTTGGCAAAACCATGACAGTAGCATTTAATCATTTACCTATGGGTGATCAAGAATTTATAGTAGAAGCAGATGGTATTGATATAGAACTACAATCTTTTATAATTACTTCAACAATTATGGATTTGCAATTACCTGGTGATATAGATAGTGACCTAGACAAGTTAAGCAATGGTATAGGAGATATTTCAGATGCAAATACTGAGCTAAGTGAAGGGTCAAGTGAATTATCTAAGGGATCTACTAAATTAAAAAATGGATTAAAATCCTTGGTAAGTGGAATTTCTCAGTTATTTAGGGGAATGAAAGATATAGATAGCAATACAAAAGAAGTAGTTAAGGGATTTGGAGAGTTTAATCTAGGCCTTTTATCCTTAAAAGAAAACTTGATTGGATTAACATCTGGTGTAAATGATATAAATAATGGTTTAATTAATCTTAAAGATCAAGGTTCTAATTTTAAAGATGGACTAGGACAATTAAACGAATCTACAAAAGAATTAAATGGTGGTCTATCTAATATCAGTAGTGGACTTGGGGAATTGAACAGCGGTCATGAGCAATTATCATTATTAGCTCAATCCCTACAAAGCCATGAAGATCCAAGAGTCAAAGCTCTTGCTGA
>CAJDWC010000011.1_pt1 | contig 31534 bp, 30 predicted proteins | sample 7391511 | NCBI WGS metagenome assembly CAJDWC01 (sample SAMEA7055719, study PRJEB34461) | soil metagenome | biome: terrestrial ecosystem; feature: Peninsula; material: soil | place: Antarctica | collected 2016 | reverse complement strand
AGCTTCGCTCGACTTGCATGTGTTAGGCACGCCGCCAGCGTTCGTCCTGAGCCAGGATCAAACTCTCATTTAAAATTTAAGTTTGCCTGTTAATGCTCATTATTTGCTGACTTCATTTTGTTTCATGTTTGTTTCTAATTCAAAGTATCTCACACTATTTAATTAATAAGGTTCAGTGTCTCCTCTGTGAGGCGACTTTCTTAGTATAGCACATACTAAAGATTAAAGTCAACAACAATTTAAAAGTTTTTAACTAAAATATTAAATTCTCTCAAAGGGAACTTATACATAGTATATTAATAATTATAAAATGTCAACGACTTATCTATATTATTTTTAAATTTATCTATTAAAATAATAAAACTCCCTGGATTAGGGAGTTTAGATCTGCAATTTTTAACACTATATCATTGTTTCATTTACTTCTTTTCTTAATTTTTCCAGTATTTTCTTTTCAATCCTAGAGACTGTCATCTGGGATATATCTAGGTTTTTTGCTATTACTACCTGAGTTTTCTTGTTTATATATCTATCTATTAAAATCTCTTTCTCCATATTGCTCAATTTTTCCATTATTTTCATAATAAAGTCATTGTTATCAATTTTGTCAAAGTATCTATCTTCTTCTCCTATTATATCAGCCAAATTTATATCCTTATCATCATTATTAGAATCATAGGTTATATCTAAAGACTGAGGAGTATATACTTTACTACCTTCCATTGCCTCTAAGATTTCTTCTTCTGAAGTATTTAGATATTCTGCAATATCTGCTATGGTAGGAGATCTTTGTAGCTCTTGAGCTAAGTGAACTTTAGAGTCATTAATCTTTTTAGACAATTCTTGTATTCTCCTAGGCACTCGTATTGTCCAACCCTTGTCTCTAAAATACTTTTTAATTTCTCCTATTATAGTAGGAGTGGCAAAACTAGAGAATTCAAAACCTTTACCTAAGTCGTATCTATCTATTGCATATATAAGTCCAATAGAAGCAACTTGATAAATGTCATCATACTCAATTCCCCTATTAGCATATCTTTTACTTAAGATTTCAGCTATATAGAGGTGCTTTTCAATTAAGACATCTCTTGTTTCTTTGTCTCTATTTTCAGAATAATACTGGAAAAGTTCTCTTATATTATCCTTTTCAATTTCTTTGTCTGTTCTTTCTTCATTCAAATTCTGTTTTTCCATAGAATACCATCCTCTATTCTACATATTTGGTCATTATTATACCAGATTTATTATATTCAACTGCATCCATTAAAGTATTTATTATTAATAGACCTAATTCTCTTTCATGACTTTCATCTATATTATCTGGAATATTTTCTAATACGCCTTCAACTTGGATAATGATTTTTTCACTATCTACTTCAAAGACTATATTTATTTCATCTTTAAGGCTAAAACTTAGTGCATTATTACAAGCTTCTCCTATAGATACCTTTATATCATCTATTTCATCAATATTCATATTTAAATTATGTGCGATTGAAGATGCAGTAAGTCTAACCAGGCTAATATAATCCGGTTTATTAGGAATTTTTATATCAATAATATCCTTATTCATTTATCTCACTCCTAATAACGAACAATTTGTCAAGTTCTGTAATTAAGAACAGTTTTTTTATATTAGGTTTTATATTATCTATATATATTTGATTATTATTTTCTTTTACTTTCCTAAGTATACTAATAAGTGCTCCTAGTCCTGTACTGTCAACATATTCTAATTTTTCGAAATCTATATTTATATCAGTATTCTTTGAATCATAAGCATTTACAACTTTCTCTTTAAAATTTGGTGAAGAAAATATATCTAATTCTCCTTCAGGACCAAATACCCACATATCTTTTTTTTCATCAAAATTAATATTAATATCTAAACTCATACTAATCCTCCTCAAGCCTCTGAATTTTATATAAAGCCATCTTAAGTTTATATTATAAATCTATTAAAGTAAAGTAAAAACACTAGGGCCTCCTAATATTAATCAGGATTCCCTAGTATGTCTATTCTGTTTCTTCTACATATTTTGCTACAGCGACTACTCTGTCATCCTTAATTCGCATTAAAGTAACACCTTGAGTGCTTCTTCCCATTATTGATATTTCATCAGCTACTAGTCTAATAATAGTACCACCTTGGGATATCATCATTATTTCATCATTCCCATCAACTACTTTAGCTGAGACTATATCTCCGGTTTTATCTTTTATATTATATGTCTTCAGTCCAGTACCACCTCTTCTTTGGACCTTGTACTCATCCAATGCTGTTCTTTTTCCAAAGCCAAGTTCAGATATAACTAAAAGATGTTTATCTTCTTGAACCAGGTCCATGGCTACTACATTATCACCTTTTCTTAAATTAATAGCTTTAACACCCATGGCATTTCTACCCATTTCTCTAACATCACTTTCATCAAATCTAATGGCCATGCCTTTTTCTGTTACAACTATTATTTCTTGTTTACCATCTGTTTTCCTTACATCTATTAATTCATCTTCATCTTTTAAACTAATGGCAATAATTCCATTTTTTCTTATATTTTCAAATTGACTTAATCTAGTTTTCTTAGTTATTCCCTCTTTAGTTATTAAAATTAGATTACTTTCATTATCATATTCTGAAATAGGTATTATTGCTGATATTTTTTCTTCACCTGTTAAGTGTAATAAATTGATTATGGCTGTACCCTTGGCATGTCTACCACCTTCAGGTATCTCATAACCCTTTAATGAAAATACTTTACCCTTATTTGTAAAGAATAATATTGTATCATGTGTAGATGTAATAAATAAGTCTTCTACAAAATCTTCATCTCTGGTTGTTAATCCTATAATACCTCTTCCACCTCTTCTTTGAGTTCTGTAAGTATCTTGAGGCATTCTCTTAATGTATCCAAAATGAGTTAAAGTAATAACTATATCTTCTACAGCTATCATGTCAGCTAAATTTATTTCATCAGCTGAAGGAAGTATTCTAGTTTTTCTGTTATCTCCATATTTATCTCTTATTTCCAGTATTTCTTCTCTTATAATACTATATAGGACTCTTTCATTAGCCAATATTTCTTGAAGTCTATTTATTTCTTTAATAAGAGCTTCATATTCATCATCTAATTTACTTCTTTCTAAACCAGTAAGTCTTTTTAATCTCATATCTAATATTGACTGAGCTTGTATGTCTGAAAGTCCAAAAGTAATCATTAAACTTTCTTTTGCACTAGCATCATTTTCTGAACCTCTAATTATCCTTATAACTTCATCTATATTATCTAGGGCTATTTTTAGTCCTTCAACAATATGAGCTCTAGCTTCAGCTTTATCTAGATCGAATTGGGTTCTTCTAGTAATTATATCTACTTGATGCGCTATATAATGTGTTAGCATTTCTTTTAAATTTAAAACCTTTGGCTCTCCATTTACTAAGGCTAACATTATAATTCCAAATGTTACTTGAAACTGTGTTAATTTATATAAGCTATTTAGGACTATATTAGGATTTGTATCCCTTTTTAGTTCAATAACCATTCTCATACCATCTCTATCTGATTCATCTCTTAAATTAGAAATACCTTCTAATTTTTTATCTCTTACATATTCAACTATTTTTTCAATTAAATTAGTCTTATTAACTTGATATGGCAGTTCAGTAACTACAATTCTCATTCTACCTTTATCATATTCCTCAATTTCTGCTACAGCCCTAATTTGAACTTTTCCTCTTCCTGTCCTATAGGCAGACTTTATTCCTTCATAACCCATTATAAATGCTCCTGTAGGAAAATCCGGTCCTTTTATTACAGTCATCAATTCTTCTACATCAGTGTCAGGGTTATCAATTAACATTACAACTCCATCTATGGTTTCAGTTAAATTATGTGGAGGAATATTAGTAGCCATACCAACAGCTATACCTGAAGACCCATTAACCATTAAATTTGGGAATCTACTTGGCATTACTACTGGTTCTTGTAAGGTTTCATCAAAATTTGGTCTATAAGCTACTGTATTTTTATTTAAATCTCTTAATAATTCCATTGTAAGTTTAGTCATTCTAACTTCTGTATAACGCATTGCTGCTGCACTGTCTCCATCCACAGAACCAAAGTTACCATGTCCATCAACTAATAAATATCTAGTATTAAAATCTTGGGCAAGTCTTACCATAGCACCATATACGGAACTATCACCATGTGGATGATACTTACCTAATACGTCCCCTACTACCCTAGCTGATTTTCTATACTGTTTATCAGGACTCATGTTTAGCTCTTCCATTGCATATAAAATTCTTCTATGCACTGGTTTTAATCCGTCTCTTACATCCGGGAGGGCACGACTTACAATAACGCTCATTGCATAATCTAAATAAGATTTTTTCATCTCATCTTCTATATTTTTATTTTTTATCCTTTGATTACCATCAATCATACTGTCCCTCCTAAAAATCTATGTCTTTAACATATTTAGAATTTTCTTCTATAAATTCACGTCTTGGCTCTACTTTATCACCCATTAAAGTTGTAAATATTTCGTCTGCAACCAAAGCATCATTTATACTTACTTGTAATAATGTTCTTGTATCTGGATCCATAGTAGTATCCCATAATTGTTCAGGATTCATTTCTCCAAGACCTTTATATCTTTGAATACCATAATTTCCTCTTCCTATTTCATTTAATATCTTTTCTAGTTCAGCATCATCATATGCGTAATGTTCAGCTCTACCTTTACTTACTTTATAAAGTGGAGGTTGTGCAATATAAACATGACCTGCAGTTATAAGATCTTTCATATATCTATAAAGGAAAGTCAATAATAAGGTTCTAATATGTGCTCCATCCACATCCGCATCCGTCATTAGGATAATTTTTCCATATCTAAGTTTCTCTATATTGAATTCACTACCTATTCCAGTACCAAATGCTGTAATCAATGCTTTTATTTCATCTGAATTAAGTATTCTATCTAGTCTAGCCTTTTCAACATTCATAATTTTACCTTTTAGAGGTAATATAGCTTGAAATAGTCTGTCTCGGCCTTGTTTAGCACTACCGCCTGCAGACTCCCCTTCCACTATATAAACTTCTGTGATTTCAAGATCACTGGATTGACAATCTGCTAATTTACCAGGTAATGTAGAATTTTCAAAAATGTTTTTCTTTCTGGTTAAATCACGAGCTCGCCTTGCAGCCTCTCTAGCTCTTTGGGAGCTAACTGCTTTTTCTAATATTATTTTACCCTCTTTAGGGTTTTCTTCTAAATAATTATTTATACCATCATAGCAAATTGATTCTACTATTCCTCTTGTCTCACTATTTCCCAATTTACTTTTAGTTTGTCCTTCAAATTGAGGTTCAGGAAGTTTTACAGAAAGTATGGCAGTAAGACCTTCTCTAGCATCATCACCTGTTAGGTTTTCATCTTTTTCTTTAATATAATTATATTTTCTACCATAGTCATTCATGATTCGTGTTAATGCAGTTCTTAAACCAGATAAGTGTGTACCACCTTCTCCAGTGTTTATATTGTTAGCATAAGTAAATACATTTTCTGTATATCCATCTGTATATTGCATAGCTAATTCTACAGTTGTATTATCTTTTATGCCTTCAAAATAAATAACCTGCTTTTGAATAGCAGTTTTCTTTTTATTAATATATTCTACGAAGGATGCAATACCACCTTCGTAATAAAAGTCCTTTTTCTTATCTGTTCTTTTATCCATTATGATAATTTTAATTCCCTTATTTAAAAATGCCATTTCTCTAAATCTATATTCTAATGTTTCATAATTATATTCTAGTATCTCAAATATTTCTGGATCAGGCTTAAAATGTATAGAAGTACCAGTATGCTTAGAGTCCCCTATAATTACTAAATCTGATGTAGCTATACCTCTTTCAAATTTCTGTTCGTATATTTTACCATTTCTTTTTATAGTTGCTACTAACCATTCTGATAATGCATTTACAACTGATACTCCAACTCCGTGAAGTCCACCGGATACTTTATAAGCTTGATTATCGAATTTACCACCTGCATGCAATATGGTTAAAACTGTTTCAACTGTAGATTTACCTGTTTGTGGATGTCGTTCTACTGGAATTCCACTTCCATTATCTTCAACTAGTACACTATTATTTTCAAAAATTGTAACACTTATGGTATCACAAGCACCAGCTAAAGCCTCATCTATACTGTTATCTACAACTTCGTATACCAAATGATGTAATCCTTTTGGACCTGTGGTACCAATATACATTCCAGGTCTCTTTCTAACTGGATCTAAACCGGTAAGTACTTGTATATCACTAGCTGTATAATGTCTGTCTCCATTTTGAACAAACTCATCACTCATCTTATTTCCCCCAATCTATTAGACATTTGTTTTTTCCCTATTTAATAAAGATCTTGAAGATATATTAGATGTGTAAAGTTTAAATTTACCATTCTCTCTTCTTCTAGTTCTTTTACTTTTTTCCTCTGCTATTATATAGGTCTTAACACTATCATCATCAATATTAATTAAAGATCCATTATTGATTAAATTTTCTATAAATAATTTATTAATTTTAGATTTTACTAAAGTACTTTTATCCAATATTAAAATTACATCTTTTTTTAGTATTGAAATATTATCTCCAATATGAATAAACATAAATAATTCCCCTTATTTAAAATCTCCATTTTCTATATAAAAAACAGATTTATCAAAATCATCCATAGCTTTTAATTCAATTGCATCTGTAACTGTTATAAAAGTTTGCATATCTTTAAAAAGTCTTATTAAATAATTCCTTCTATCTTCATCTAGTTCTGAAAATACATCATCTAAAAGAAGTACTGGATACAAATCTCTTTCTAATTTAATTAACTCTACTTCAGATAATTTAAGCGAAAGTACCACAGTTCTTTGTTGTCCCTGGGATCCATATGTTCTTACTTCCTTATTATTTATGCTCATATATATATCATCTTTATGGGGACCAATTTCAGTAGTCCCATAATCTAGATCCCTTTTAAAAGTCTCTTTAAGTTTATTTAAATATTCTTTTTCCATCTGATTTTTATTTTCTAAGATAGGAACATTTGTTGTATATTTTAGTTCTAATTCTTCTATATCTGAAGCTATACTTTTATATATTGAATTAGATATTTTAGAAATTTCATGGATAAACTTTTGTCTTTCTAATATAACAGATGTACCAACATTAGATATTTGCATATCAAAAACATCTAATAAATTAAAATCCTTTTTAAATCTATTAGACTTTAATAAATTATTCCTTTGAGATAATAATTTATTATATCTATTTATATTATAACTGTAAACAGCTTTTACTTTGGATATACTAACATCCATAAAGTCTCTTCTATGGCTTGGACCTTCTTTTACAATTTTTAAATCATCTGGAGAAAATATAACCACATTGAGTCCGCTATATAATTCTTTGTAACCCTTTAATTCATTTTTATTTATACGAATTCTTTTGCTTTTAATCTTATCCATTTTGATTTCCAAAAATTTATCATAATTATTTATATCCATATGTGATCCTATATAGGCTTCATCCTTAGAAAAATTTATAATTTCCTTATCTCTATTAGTTCTAAAACTCTTTCCATAGGCACACATATAAATAGCTTCTAGTAAATTAGTTTTTCCTTGAGCATTTTTACCTATAAATATATTTATTTTTGGATTAAATTTTAAATATACATTATCATAATTCCTAAAATTAATTAGCCTTATGTCTTTAACATTCAATAAATACAGCTCCTTAAGGCAAAAAAATTATTTTGCACAATAATAATATCACCTATTGTGCCCCTAATCTATCTATAATCATACTAATATAGTATACCATATAGATGAAAATAAACAAACGTTCCTGATTATACTACTAAAAATTTATCAAAACCAATAATTTCAACTACATCATCTTTTCTAATCTTCTTACCTCTTTCCCTTGCAACTACATCATTTACTTTAATTTCACCTTCATTTATTAATATCTTTGCGTGTCCTCCCGTACTGGCAACACCGCATAGTTTTAAAAATTGATCTAATTTTATATAATCTGTAGTTATTTCTATTTCATTCATTTTATCACCTCATTAATAATCATCTTGAGCTAATCTGACTGGTAATACTAAATATATATATTTATCATCATCTACTCCATTAATTATACAAGGATTCAAGCTTCCCATAAAATTAAGCTCTATTTCTTCATTATCTATAGTTTTTATACCTTCTAGAATATATCTAGAATTAAAGGCAATATTCAAATTTTCGCCCTCTTGATTGGAATCAATTGATTCAAATACATTACCTATTTCAGAATTTGATCTTATATTTACTTTATTATCCATAACACTTAGTTTTATCAAATTGGCTTTTTCTTCTTTAGCTAATAGTGAAGCTCTCTCCAAACTATTTTGGAATTCTCTTTTATTAACTGTTACTACGGTTTTATGTTCTTTTCTAATTATTTCTTTATAATTAAAGAATTGGCCTTCTAATAATCTAGAATAAAGAACAGTATCTCCTATATTAAATATTACATGACCTGGAGCTGTACTAATATTCATATCATCATCGTTATCTTCTACAATTTTAGACAGTTCACTAAGTGATCTACCAGGAATTATTATTTTTAATTCCAAATCTGAATTTATATTTAATTTTCGTAAAGCAAGTCTATAACCATCCAAAGCTACAAAAGAAATCATATTATCTGATAGTTCTAATAATACTCCAGTTAAGGATTGTCTAGTTTCATCTTGTGATGTTGAAAATACTGTTTGTCTTATTGCATTTTTAAAAATGTCTTTTGTAATAGTAAAAGACTCTTTTTCTATAATTAATGGTAAAGCTGGATAATCTTCACCTGGATTTCCAAGTATATTAAACTCAGAGTTTTCACACTTAATATTTATATTATTATTCTTAACTTCTATATGGATAGTTGAATCAGGTAATTTCTTTATAATATCTCCAAATATTCTAGAGTTAACTACAACAGATCCTTCTTCTAAGATTTCACAATTTAAAAATGTTTCTATACTAACTTCTAAATCTGTTCCTGTTAGCTTTAATTTTCCATTTAATGTTTCTAATAATATACCATCTAAAATTTGTAACGTTGTTCTAGATGAAATAGCTTTTTGTGTCATATTTATATGTTTTGATAATTCTCTTTGATTCACTTTAATTTTCATTTTATCACTCCTTAATTTTGGAATAGAAATAGAAAGATATATAAATTATATAGTAGTAATAGTAGTAGGGCCTGTTATTATGTTGATAAGTGGATTTATAGAGCTGGTCATTAGTCTATCCGAATTAATAACATGTTAGTAACTAGTATATAACTTTATAGTTATCAACAATAATACAAAATTATGTTAATCTCTCAAAGAATTTACAATGTCCTCAATCTTTCTTTTTAAAGCATCGTCTTGCTTCATGTCCTTAGTTATTTTGTCACATGCATGTATTACAGTTGTATGATCTCGTCCTCCAAATTCATCACCTATTTTAGGAAGTGAAAGGTCTGTTAACTCCCTAGTTAAGTACATTGCAATTTGTCTAGGAAAAGCTATAGCACGAGTTCTCTTTTTAGATTGGAAGTCTTCCATCCTTATTTTAAAGTTTTTAGATACAATTTCTTTTATTAAGTCTACTGTAATTTCAATAGGTTTACTGCTAGAAAGCATGTCTTTTAGAGCTTCTTCAGTTAATTCTTCAGTTATATCCTTATTAGTAAGTGATGAATATGCTACCACTCTAATAAGTGCTCCCTCTAATTCTCTTATATTAGATTTTATATTACTGGCAATATATAACATTACATCATCTGAAACTACTAAATTTTCAATACTGGCTTTTTTTCTAAGTATAGCAATTCTAGTTTCTAAATCAGGTGCTTGTATATCTGCTAAAAGTCCCCATTCGAATCTAGATCTTAAACGTTCCTCAAGAGTTGGTATCTCTTTTGGTGGTCTATCTGATGAAATAATTATTTGTTTGTTATTTTCATGTAATGCATTAAAAGTATGGAAAAATTCTTCCTGAGTTCCCTCTTTACCTGCTATGAACTGTATATCATCTACTAATAATACATCTACATTTCTATATTTATTTCTAAATTCCTCATTACGATACTCTCTAATAGAGTTAATTAATTCATTGGTGAATTTTTCTGAACTGACATAGACTACTTTGGAATTAGGATTTTGACTTAATATATAATGACCTATTGCGTGCATTAAGTGAGTTTTACCTAATCCTACCCCTCCGTATAAAAATAGAGGATTATATGCTTTTGCAGGGGCCTCAGCTACAGCCAGTGATGCTGCATGAGCAAATCTATTACTGTTACCAATCACAAAAGTATCAAATGTATATTTAGGATTCAGTTGAGATCTTTGGTTATTCATTTGAGGATCTGTAATATTTATACTATTATTGCTATGAGTTTTAGTTTGCTCTTCACCTGGAATAATAAATTGTATGGAAAAGTCTTCTTTTGTAACTTCTTTAATGGCATTTTTAATAAGATTTAAATATCTTCCCTCTAATATGCCTTTAGTAAAATCATTAGGAGCTGCTAAAACTATTTTTTTATCTGCCATGCTTATAGGTATTATAGTTTTTAACCAAGTGTTATAGCTAACTTCAGTTAATTCTACTTTAATAACTTTTAAGACTTCTTCCCAAATGTTATCTAAATTAGATACCATATCTTTCCTCCTCCTTAAATAATAAAAAATTATAAATTATTTTAATACTTATCAACATAATTATTAACAAAATAATAGATAAAAATTTGGTAATATTATTTTAATTATAGAAAAATTCCAGTGGATAAGTTAATAACAATTTGTCAGTAAGATATTATTTTTTTATACTATTTTAGTTATACACATATAATAAACAAGAGAATTGTGGATAAATAATCCCTTTATATCAACATTATCACTTACATAGTGTAAATTATCAACAGTTATACACATGTTATACACAAATTGTGCATAAGTAAGGTTTTATCTACAATACTAAAAATTATCCACATGCATTTACTATGATATCAAAAAAACTATTAACATACAATAAAATTATCCACAGGACTAACATATTGTTAACAACTATATTTTAACCATATATATGTGAATTTTCTTGACATACCCCCTGAGAATAAATATAATCATAGTAGTGTTTATGTTTTCTTACTTAGAAGACTCTATATTTTATATATATTGGTACAACAATTTAAGGAGGTGTAGATTTATGAAAAGGACGTTTCAACCAAAGAAAAAGCAAGGTAGTAGAGAGCATGGCTTTAGAAAAAGAATGAAAACTAAGGCAGGTAGAGCTATATTAAAAAGCAGAAGACAAAGAGGCAGAAAAAGATTATCAGCTTAGGCCGCTATTAAGTGGCCTTTTATAAGTTTCTAAGGCCATTTTAAAAGGAGCAAATATATGGAGAAGAAGTACAGATTACGGAAGAATATGGAGTTTAAACGAGTATATAGTGGTGGAAAGAGTTATTGGAATAGAAACTTAGTATTATATGTTAGAAAAAACGGTTTAGAAAATTCTAGGATTGGGATCACTATTACAAAAAAGATTGGTAATGCAGTTGTAAGAAACAGAATTAGAAGAAGAATCAAAGAAATTTGCAGATTAAAATTGGGAAATATGAAAAAAGGTTATGATTTAATCATTATACCCAAAAAAAATGTGATTGACATTTCATATGCTGATTTAGAAAGCGCAATGATTCATATAATGGGTATTGCTAGAATCATAAAGGACTAGGAGAATTAAAATGGCTAAAATAGCTATTTTTTTAATTAGAATTTATCAAAATGTAATATCAAAATATATTTTAAAAGGAAATAAATGTAGGTTTTATCCAACTTGTTCGGCTTATTCTATACAAGCTTATACAAAATATGGTTTCTTCAAAGGGACTTATTTGACTGTAAGACGTATATTGAAATGCCAACCTTTTCATGAAGGAGGATATGACCCACTTAAATGATAGGGGGTTAATATATGAGGGCTTTTCTAGGTAATATACTAGGAGCGCTATTAAAATTAGTTTATGATTTGGTCAGTAATATAGGTACAGAGCCAGCTAATTTTTCTTATTATGCTATGGCTATAATTATTACTACTGTATTGTTTAAATTAATTCTACTGCCACTAAATTTACATCAGGCAAAATCAACTAAAAAAATGGCTGAATTGCAGCCTTTAATAAAGGAAATTCAAACTAAATATAAAAGCGATCCTCAAACTCAAACTGCTAAAATGCAGGAGATTTATAAAGAACATAATTATAACCCGGCAGCAGGATGTTTACCATTGCTTATACAATTGCCTATAATACTAGCATTCTTTGCAGTATTTAGAGAACCGGCAAAATATGCATTTACTCAACCAGGATTTTATGAAGCTATGAATAAAACATTTTTATGGATACCAAACTTAGAAATTGCAGATGTATTACTTTGGGGTTTACCATTAGCAGCAGCAGCAACAACCTATTTACAAAGTATAACAATGCCAACTCCAAGTGCAGATCCTCAAGCGCAATCTACTCAAAAAATGATGAATTATTTTATGCCAGTAATGATTTTTATGGCAGCAAGAAATTTTCCAGCTGGACTGGCACTTTATTGGGTAATAGGAAATATATTTACTGTAATCCAGCAGATGCTATCTAAAAGGTCTATAGGTAAAATCAAGGAGGCAAGGTAATATATGAAGTTTGTCATAAAGCAATCTAAAACTGTTGAAGAGGCTGTAAAAGAAGCCTTATTAGAATTAAATGCCAGAGAAGATCAAGTAGAAATTGAAGTAATAGAAGAACCAAGTAAAGGCATATTTGGTTTAATTGGAGTTAAAGACGCTGTAGTTAAAGTTACTTTGACATATGATCCTATCGATGAAGCTGAAAGGTTTTTAACTACTGTTTTGGACGCCATTAACATAGGAGCTAAGCCAGAGGTAACCATAGACGGTGATGTTATGAATGTGGAAATTCACAATATTGATCCATCAGATATGGGAATATTAATAGGAAAAAGAGGTAATACTTTAGACTCCTTACAATATCTACTTAGTTTAGCTATTAATAGAGGAAACTCTGATTATTTAAAAGTATTAATAGATGTGGAAGGTTATAGAAAAAAACGAGAAGAAACACTTATAAGACTTGCTAATAAAATGGCTGACAAAGCAAAATATAGTAAACGTCCTATAAAACTTGAGCCTATGAATCCTTATGAAAGAAGAATAATACATTTTTCTCTTCAAAACACAACTGGAATAACCACTTATAGTGAAGGCGATGAGCCTTACAGAAGGGTAGTAATTAATACAAAGTAAATAAAAAAATATTATAAAAAAGCCCATTAATTTCCTATTTGAAATTGAGGGCTTTTTCTTTGCTTATTGTAAAAAAACTATGTTATGGTTATAATATAGAAACAAAGAATAGATAGAGGTGATTTAATGAGTAATACAATAGCAGCTATTTCAACAGCAGTAGGAGAAGCTGGTATAGGCATTGTTAGGCTAAGTGGTAGGGATTCCATTACTATAGCAAGTAAAATTTTTAGAGGAATTAATACGAAGAAACTTAATATTGCAGAAAATAGAAAGTTAATATATGGACATATAATAGATGATGAAGAGATAGTAGATGAAGTTTTAATAGCTTATATGGCAGAACCTTTTACCTATACAAGAGAAAATATGGTAGAGATATATTGCCATGGGGGTATAATACCTGTTAGGAAAATATTAGAATTATTGTTAAAAAACGGTGCTATATTAGCTGGACCAGGAGAGTTCACTAAGAGAGCTTTCTTAAATGGACGTATGGACCTATCACAAGCAGAAGCAGTTATGGATATAATAAAAAGTAAAACAGATAAAAGTTATGAAGTTTCCTTAAGTCAATTAGAAGGTTCTCTTTCAAATAAAGTAAGAGAAATAGGTCAAGTATTATTAGAGATGATTGCTCATGTAGAGGTTTCTATAGATTATCCTGAACACGAAGTAGATGAAATAACCTATGAGGAAATGAAAAGAGACGCCACGATTGTAAAAATTGAAATAGAGAATTTACTCCTTACAGCTGACAGAGGAAAAATATTAAGAGATGGTCTAAATACTATAATACTCGGTAAACCTAATGTAGGAAAATCATCACTTTTAAATGCTGTCTTAAGAGAAAATAGAGCAATCGTAACTGATGTTCCAGGTACTACTAGAGATATAATAGAAGAGTTTATTAATATAGATGGGATACCTCTAAAGATCGTAGATACAGCAGGTATAAGAGATACAGAGGATCTAGTTGAGAAAATAGGAGTAGATAGAGCAAAGGAAACTGTTGAAAAGGCAGATTTAATAATAGCTGTGTTTGATGCATCAAGGGAATTAAGTGAAGAAGATTATAGTATAATTGAACTTATTAAAGACAAGAAAACCATAGCATTACTAAATAAAACTGATTTAGATTCACTATATAATGAAGATGATCTTAAAAAGCTATTAAATGGTAGACAAGTTATTTCTAGCTCTATAACTACAGGTGTTGGAGTAGACATATTAGAGTCCAGCATTAAAGACATGTTTTACGCAGGAGAAGTAGAAATAGATTCAAATATAATAATTAATAATATGAGACATAAAAATCAATTAGAATTAGCTAGACAAAATATAACTAGTGCGTTAAAAGACATAGAAGCATTGGTACCACTGGATTGCATAGAAGTTGACTTAAGAAATTGTTGGGAGAATCTTGGAGAAATAACAGGAGATTCAGTTTCAGAAGATATAATAGATAAGATATTTGCAGAGTTTTGCTTAGGAAAGTAAAGAAGACAGTGAACAGTGAACAATGAATAGTGAACAATGAAAAACAAACAATATAAAACCAAAATATTTGTAGGGGTCGACCTTTGGTCGCTGGAAATTGTGAATTGATATAGAGAGGTGTTTCAATGAAAGATATAACACATTTTACAAAAGAAGAATATGATGTGGTGGTAATAGGTGCTGGTCATGCAGGAGTTGAAGCTGCTTTGGCTGGTGCTAGAATGGGCATGAAGACTTTGATCTTAACCATGAGTTTAGACTCCATTGTAGCACTGTCTTGCAACCCAAACATAGGTGGTACAGGGAAAGGTCACTTAGTAAGGGAGATAGATGCCCTTGGAGGTGAAATGGCCCTTAATATAGATAAGTCATTTATACAAAGTAAAATGTTAAATACTTCTAAAGGTCCAGCTGTTCATTCTCTTAGAGTGCAAGCTGATAAAAAGGTTTATCATGTAGAAATGAAAAAAATGTTGGAAGATGAGCCAAATTTAACATTATATCAGGCAGAAGTAGTAGATATAGTTATTGAAAATGACAAAATACAAGGAGTAATTACTAAAACAGGAGCTCTTTACCCATGCAAAACAGTAATACTAGCATCTGGAACCTATTTAAAAGGTAGAATTCATATTGGAGAGGTTAATTATGCAAGTGGTCCTGATGGAATGAGTCCATCTAACACATTATCAGAGTCTTTGACTAACAAAGGATTTGACTTAAGAAGAATGAAGACAGGTACACCTGCTAGAGTTCATAAAGATAGTATTGACTACTCTAAAATGGAAATACAACCAGGAGATGAAGAAGTAATACCATTCTCCTTTTTAAATATGGAAAAGAAGTATAATATAGAACAAGAACCTTGTTACTTGACTTACACTACACTGGCAATGCATGAAGTTATAAGAGAAAACTTACTCAGGTCACCAATGTATGCAGGAGATATAGATGGTAAAGGGCCTAGGTATTGTCCTTCTATAGAAGATAAGGTAGTTAGGTTCTCTGAAAATGAAAGACATCAAGTGTTTATAGAACCTGAAGGATTATCAACTAAGGAGATGTATGTGCAAGGAGTAAGCTCCTCCCTACCGGAAGAAGTTCAATTAAAAATGTATAGACATATAATCGGATTAGAAAACGTAAAATTTATGCGTCCAGCTTATGCTATAGAATATGATGCAATCGACCCACTAATTTTAAAAAGAAATTTAGAACACAAAGAAATAGAAAATTTATTTTTCGCAGGGCAAATAAATGGATCATCAGGTTATGAAGAAGCTGCAGCTCAAGGCTTAATGGCAGGAATTAATGCTGTATTAAAAATAAAAGGTGAAGAACCCTTTATTCTAGATAGGTCAGAAGCATATATAGGGGTATTAATTGATGACTTAGTAACTAAAGGTGCAGATGAACCCTATAGAATGATGACATCCCGTGCAGAATACAGATTAACCTTAAGGCAAGATAATGCAGACTTAAGATTAACTAAAAAAGGCTATGATTTAGGGCTTGTAAGCCAGGAAAGATATGATAAAACAAATAAAAAACAAATAGCAGTGGAAAAAGAATTGGAAAGATTGCAAAAAATTAAATTGAACCCTACTGTAGAGATAAATAATATTTTAGAAGAATTAGGTACTACAGCAATAAAAACACCAGTTTCTTTATCTGAGCTAATTAGACGTCCAGAGTTAAATTATGAAATGACCAAAATATTGGATCAGGATAGAGAAGAACTGCTTAGAGAAATTAGATTACAAGTAGAAACTCATATAAAATATGAAGGTTATATTAAAAAACAGATGATACAGATAGAACAGTTTAAAAAACTAGAAAATAAAAGATTAGATCCAAACTTAGACTACAATATTGTGAAGAATCTGAGTAACGAAGCTAGACAAAAGTTAAACTTAGTAAAGCCTGATTCAGTAGGTCAAGCATCTAGAATATCAGGAGTATCACCATCAGACATAAATATGTTGCTTATATTTCTTGAACAAAGACGAAGAGAGGGATTAAAGAATGAGTAATATAGATGTGTTAGTAGCTGGTGCATCAGATTTAAACTTGGAATTAACAGAAAAACAGGAATCTAAATTCCTTATTTATAAAGATCTTTTAAAAGAATGGAATCAGAAAATAAACATTACAGCTATTACAGAAGATGAAGAAATAGATATAAAACACTTTTTAGATAGTTTAACACCTTTTTTAACAGATTTATTTAATGGAGAAAAAAAAATAATAGATATTGGTACTGGAGGAGGATTTCCCGGACTACCTTTAAAAATTATAAATGAAGACTTGAAAGTCCACTTATTAGATAGTTTAAATAAAAGAATAATATTTTTAAAAGAAGTAATAAAACAGTTGGATTTAAAAAATATAGAAGCAATTCATGGAAGAGCCGAAGAATTAAGCAATAAACCTGAATATAGAGAGCAATATGATATATGTATATCTAGAGCCGTGGCTTCACTAAATGTCTTATCCGAATATTGTATACCATTTGTAAAAGTTGGAGGATACTTTATATCTATGAAAGGACCAGAAGTCCTTGAAGAAGTAGAAACCAGTAAGAATGCTATAAAACTTTTAGGTGGGAAAGTAATTGAACAAAAGTTGATCAAAATTCCTAAAAGTGATATTTTACATTCACTGATAATAATAGAAAAAATAAAGCATACTCCTCCAAAGTATCCAAGAGGCGGAGGAAAACCAAGAAAGAATCCATTATAATCTAGTGGATTCTTTTTTTATTATAAAGTTGAAATATATCTTTTAGAATAGAATCATTAAAAAAATGACCTTTCAAACTGGCCTACAACGGGAGATAATGCTCTTACTCATATATTATACTAAAGAGAAATCAAAAGGCCTATAAAGAGCTAAAAATGTGTTAAATTGGTATAGTAATTTTATTTCTATCCATTAGTCTTAAATTATTAGGAATTATTATAAGTATGCATAATAAATAAATAAAGTGTTATTTATTCATTTAAAAACCACATTGATATAATAATTTATGAAATAAAATCTATCTAGAAGAAAATGTTCCACGTGGAACATTTTCTTTCTATTAATCTATAAATCTGATATCATATATACTGAGGCTATAAAATTTGACTTGACTATACTTATGATTAATAGCATTTTAATGTATATTAGTGATGTAGGTTATTTAGTCAGAATTTGAGGTGGATATAATGGGAAAAGTAATATCTATATTTAATCAAAAAGGTGGAGTTGGGAAAACTACCACTAGCATTAATCTTTCTGCTGGATTAGGTAAATTAGGTAAAAATATATTACTAATAGATTTAGATCCACAAGGGAATTCTACATCTGGATTAGGATTGGAAAAATCAGAAGTAGAACATCTTATTTATGATGTATTAGCATTAAACTTACCTATCAATGATGCAATACTACCAACTTCCGCAGAAAATTTAAAGATAATTCCATCCAATAGCCAATTAGCTGGATTAGAAATAGAATTGGCCAGGGAAGACAATTGGGAAGAAAGACTTAAGAATAAAATAATCCCTATAAAAGATGATTACGATTATATATTTATTGATTGCCCACCATCTTTAGGTATTCTGAGTGTAATATCACTTATAGCTTCTGATAGTGTTATTATACCTATACAATGTGAATACTTTGCATTAGAAGGTGTAAGCCAATTATTTGAAACTATTGAACTAGTTAGAAGAAGTTACAATCCTAATTTAAAAATTGAAGGTGTAGTTCTAAGTATGTTTGATGGTAGAACAAATTTATCTATACAAGTAGTTGAAGAGGTAAAAAAATTCTTTAAAAGTAAAGTATATACCAGTATAATTCCTAGAAATGTGAGATTAGCTGAGGCACCATCACATGGATTGTCTATAATGGACTATGATATAAAATCAAAGGGATCAGAATCGTATATGGACCTAGCTGAAGAGTTTTTAGATTTAATTGAATAATAAAATTTTCTAGGAGGGATATTATGGCTAAACCAAAACGTGGACTGGGCAAAGGATTATCTGCCTTAATAGGTGATAAACCTATAGTAGAAGAATTATTACAAAACAATATTGTACCAGATGATAATAGGATTGAATATATTCCACTAAGTAAAATAATTACAAGAGACGATCAACCTAGAAAACAGTTCTCTAAAGAAAGTTTAAAAGAATTATCTAAGTCAATTGAAATTCACGGGGTAATTCAACCTATAATAGTAAGAAGAAAAGAAGGAAAATATGAAATTGTTGCAGGTGAACGTAGATATAGAGCTTCTATGCTAGCTGGACTAAAAGAAATTGCTTGTATGGTTAAAGATATGGACATTGAAAATGCTTCAAAATTAGCTTTAATTGAAAACATTCAAAGAGAAGATTTAAATCCTATAGAAGAAGCTTTAGCTTATAAACATTTAGTAGAAGAGTTTGATCTAAAACAAGAAGAAATAAGCAATACCTTAGGGAAAAGTAGAACCTATATAACAAATACTATGAGATTACTAAACTTAGACGATAAAATTATTAATTATATACACGATGGAAAATTATCCAGTGGACATGGTAAAGTATTGCTAGGTATAAAAGACTTAGATGAACAAGTAAAATTAGCAGAAAAAATAATAGATTTCAACTTAAATGTTAGAGATACTGAGACAGAAGTAAAAAAGAAAAAGAATAAGACAAAAACAGATGATAAAGTATCTAAGGAACCACATATACTTGACTTGGAAGATAATTTAATGAGAGCATTAGGAACAAAAGTTAACTTGAATATTGGAAGTAAAAAAGGTAAAATTGAAATAGAATACTATGGTGAAGAAGACCTAGAAAGAATTTATGACTTACTTATAGGTTAAATGTTCCACGTGGAACATTTAATTATCTAATCTAGGAGGGATAATATGGAAATAAATATGTTTCAAGTTGATGCCTTTACAGATAGAGCATTTGGTGGTAATCCTGCTGGAGTAATACCAAACGCAACAGGCTTGTCTGACTATGAAATGCAAAGAATTGCAAATGAAATAAATGTAAGTGAAACTGCATTTGTTGTTCAAATAGATGACAATTTATACAAAGTTAGATATTTTACTCCTATTTCTGAAGTGGATCTTTGTGGTCACGGAGCAATTGCTACATTTCACACATTGGCTTTAAAAGGTTATATTAAGCCTATACAAGATGGAGTGAAAATTGTAAATCAGTTAACCAAGGTTGGAAAGCTACCATTAGAACTTCACTATACAAATGGAGAAGTAGATTGGATTGTTATGGAACAAGCTCCTCCTAAGTCCTTAGGATATGTTAATAATCTCCACAATGTATTAAAGGCTATGAATTTAACAATAGATGACATAGGCTGTGGAGAAGATTATATCCAACCAGAAATTATTAGCACTGGTCTTCCTGACATAATACTTCCAATAAAAAGCAAAGAAGTATTGGATAATTTGGAAATAGACTTTTGTAACTTGGGAATTTATACTTCAGAGATAAATACCATAGGAGTACATGCTTTTTATTTACCAGACTCTGATTCTGATGTGGTTTATACCAGAAATTTTGCCCCATCAGTAGGAATAAATGAAGAAGCAGCAACTGGAACCTCAAATGGAGCTTTGATTTATTATTTAAAGAAAAATAACCTTATAAACTCAAATTCTATTATATCCATGCAAGGAGATAGTCTAAATAGACCTAGTCAAATCTATTGTTATATAGAAGAAGATAAAGATGGCTACAAGGTAAAGGTTGGAGGCAAAGCTAAAATTATCATTGATGGTATAATTACCTTTAAAAGAGGATAAGTATACTTTTAATATATAAGCATATTATAATAAAAATTATGGAGGTGGGTTAATTGTTTATAAACAACAGTTTACAAGAATTTATTGATGTAGTAGCAAGTGATAATCCAACACCAGGTGGTGGTAGTGTTTCTGCACTAGCTGGAAGTTTAGGTGGAGCATTAACTAATATGGTAGGGACCCTTACAATTGATAAGAAAATTTGGGCAGAATTATCAGATGATGTAAAAGTAGAAATGAAAGCTGCATATGAAGAAATGGGAGAAAAAATTAAAAGCCTTAGTAAAATAATTGATGAAGATTCTACAGCCTTTGATGATGTAATGGTAGCTTTTAAAATGCCTAAGGAAACTGAAGCGGAAAAAGAAGCTAGATCAAATGCAATACAAGAAGGATATAAACATGCTTTAGAAGTACCATTTAAATGTGCAGAAGAATGTTATAGAGTATTAGAATTACAAGAAGTATTTGCAAAATATGGAAATGTAAATGCTATAACTGACGTTGGAGTAGGAACTCTACTGGCTTATACAGGTCTAGAGGGTGCATTATTTAATGTTACAATCAATTTAATAAGTATTAAAGACATGGAATATAAGAAAGAAATGGAAGGCAAAGTTAGTAGACTTCTAAAAGAAGGTAAGCGTCTAAAGTCAATATTAATAGAAAAAGTATACGAAAGATTAGCATAATAATTTAATAATAAAAAATCCAACAAAATATTTGTTGGATTTTTTATATAATTTTACTGGTTTTTCTATTATTGCTTTATTTAATCACCATTATAAGGTATGATAATATTAATTATATTTATTGATAGGGGTGAATTCTATGAAAGAACATTTAAGAAACTTAATCCTAAAAGCTAGAGGAGAAGAGCAATCAGAATTAGTACTAAAAAATGCTAATATAATAAATGTATTTACAGGTGAAATTATTAAATCCAATGTAGCAATTGATAGTGGTATAATCGTTGGAATTGGTGATTATAATGGAGAAGTTGAAATAGACTTAGAAGGAGCATATTTATCACCAGGCTTTATAGATAGTCATGTGCATATTGAATCCTCTATGTCATCACCTTCTCAATTTGCAAAGGTAATAGTACCTAGAGGGGTTACGTCCATAATAGCTGACCCTCACGAGATAGCTAATGTGAAAGGCTTAGATGGGATTAGGTATATTATTGACGAAAGCAAGAAGTCTCCACTAGATGTATATATAGCATTACCATCATGTGTACCAGCTACTAACTTTGAAAATTCAGGAGCTATACTATTGGCAGAAGACTTAGCTACACTATTAAATGAGAAGTCCGTAATATGCCTTGGAGAAATGATGGATTACCCATATTAGCAAAAGATATGGTCATTGATGGTCATGGCCCTATGATAACTGGAAAAGATCTTAATGCCTATATAGTAGCAGGAGTAAAGACTGAACACGAATCATCAACATTTGAAGAGGCAGAAGAAAGATTAAGACTAGGTATGTACATTCTTCTTAGAGAAGGATCTGCTGCTAGGAATTTAAGAAGTTTAATCTCTTTAGTTAATAAAGATAATCTTAGAAGATTCCTATTTTGTACTGATGACAAACATCCCGAAGATTTAATTCGTGAAGGAACCATAGATTTTAATATTAAACTTGCCATTGAAGCTGGATTAGACCCAGTAGATGCTATTAGAATGGCAACAATAAATGCCTGTGAATGCTATGGGCTTAAAAAGAAAGGCGCAATAGCACCAGGTTATAGAGCGGATTTAGTAGTTATAAATGATTTAAAGCAAATGGATATTAAGATGGTATTTAAAGATGGTAAATTAGTCGCAAAAGATAATAAACCACTCTTTAACCCAGAACCATATTTACCTGAATATATGAAAAACTCTGTAAAAATAGCTAATATAAAATTAGAAGACTTAGATCTAAAAATAAATAAGCCAACAGCAAACGTTATAGGTGTAGTTCCAGACAGCTTAGTTACAGAAAAATTAGTATTGAATATCGATAGTGTCAATGGTATATTTAAGTATTCTAATAATGATATACTAAAGTTAGTGGTTGTAGAAAGGCACAAAGGAACAGGTAACATTGGTATAGGACTTATTAAAGGTTTTGAATTAGAAAATGGTGCTATAGGATCAACCATTGCCCATGACTCGCACAATATATTAGTTATAGGAGATAATGATCATGATATACTTGGAGTAATAAAAGAAATTGAGAAAATAGGTGGAGGTATTACAATTGTAAGTAAGGGTAAAGTTCTTAAAAGCTTACCTCTGGAGATTGGTGGTATTATGACCGGTGGAGACATAGACGAAACTAATAGAATATTAAAGGAAATGATGAAAATATCCTATGATACTTTAAAAGTAAATCCACTAATAGATCCTTTTATGACCTTAGCTTTTATGGCATTACCAGTAATTCCAAAACTTAAATTAACTGATATGGGACTATTTGATGTAGAAGACTTTAAATTTATAGAAATATAGAACCACTATTAATAAGGAGTGAGATTTTGACATATTTTGATAATGCTGCCACCACATTTCCTAAACCGGAGATTGTATATAGCAGTACAATGAAGGCAATGAGCGAATATGGAGCAAACCCGGGCAGATCCGGTCACAAATTAGCATTAAAAATTAATCGAGAAATATATAATACTAGAGAATCACTTATAAATTTATTTCACATAGAAGATCCAATGAATCTAATATTTACTTTTAATGGTACAGAAAGTTTGAATATAGGAATAAAAGGTATATTAAATCCTGGAGATCATGTAGTAACAACATCCATGGAACATAACTCAGTATTACGACCTATAAAACATCTTGAAAGATTTGGTGTGGAATCTACAATAGTTCAAGCTGATATATTAGGTCGTATAAATCCTGAAGATATTCTAAAGGCTATAAAGACTAATACAAAGTTAATTGTAACTACTCATATTTCAAATCTTACAGGAACTATAATGCCTATTGAAGAAATAGGGAAAATAGCTAAGGATAAAGGTATTATTTATATGGTAGATGCAGCACAATCTGCAGGAGTTTATGAAATTGATGTGAATACTATGAATATCGATATACTTGCCTTTCCAGGACACAAAAGCCTATTGGGACCTCAAGGTACGGGGGGACTATATATTAAAGAAGGATTAAATGTTGAAGAAACTTTTCAGGGAGGAACTGGAAGCATGTCAGAATCTCTAGATCAACCAGATATCAGTCCTGATAGATATGAAAGTGGTACACCTAATGGACCTGGAATAATAGGACTAGGTGCTGGAATTCAGTACATTAATTCTAGAGGTATGAAAAACATAAGAAACCATGAGGAAAAATTAACCCAGTATTTTATAGAAGAATTAAAGAAAATAAGTGGAGTAAAAATTTATGGACCTTGTGATATAAAACAGCAGGGAGCAGTTGTAAGCTTGAATATAAAGGATTATGATAGCTCAGAAATTGCTTATATTTTAGATGAACAATATGATATAATGGTAAGACCAGGAATGCATTGCGCTCCATTAGCTCATAAGACTATAGGAACATTTGATCAAGGTGTAGTAAGATTTAGCTTCGGCCCATTTAACACAATGGAAGAAATAGAATATGGTATAAGTTCAATAAGAGAAATAGTAAATGAAATATAAAAATTGCTATCAGAAGATTGAATCATAAAGGAGATTATATATGGGAATTATACTAGATAATATAATAAATTTTATATCGACTAACAATACATTTGTAATTTTAGGTCTATCAATAGGCCTATTAATTTTGCTTATTTTAAATTTAATTGCTTTATTTAAAACGCTATCAATTAAGAAACAATATAATAAATTAGCTCAAGGATTAAAAGGTATAAATTTAGAAGAGTTGTTAATTCATACCAGCGAAGATTTACATGGAATTAAAGGAGATATTGTAAAGTTAGATGAGAATATAAAGTCCCTAGCTACCAAGTTAACATTTGCTATTCAAAAAGTTGGATTTATAAGATATAATGCTTTTGGAGATATGGGAAGCGATTTAAGTTTTTCCATAGCCTTATTAGATAACTTCTCAAGTGGGTTTGTAATTACTAGTATATATGGAAGAGATAATAATGTATGTTATGCAAAACCTATAATTTTAGGCAAATCTACTATACAACTTTCATCTGAAGAAATTATGGTAATTGATAAAGCTATTAAAGGTAATGTCTTGGAAAATTCAATTTAGTATGGGGGCAATAAAATTGGAAAAACTACTTTTTATAATCAATCCAATAGCAGGTGGAGGTAAAGCCAAGAATCTTATATCCTTAATAGAAGATAAAATGAATGAAGATAATAGAGAATATGAAATCATCCAAACTACCAAGCCAAAAGAAGCTACTACTATAGTCCAATCTTCTCCAATTAATAAAGTTATAGCAGTAGGTGGAGATGGTACTGTAAATGAAGTAGCTAAAGGTATAATAAAACGTGGATGGGGTCATTTAGGTATTATTCCGGGAGGCACAGGCAATGATATGTGTAAAAGCTTGGGCTTATCCATGGATCCAAATCTTGCATTACAAACTATACTCAATGGGAATATAAAAGAAATGGATATAGGGCTTGCAAATGGTAGATGCTTCTTAAATATTTCAAGTGTTGGATTCGATGCAGAAGTAGTAAGAAATACAGATAAAATTAAGACAAGAATACCAGGAAAAACAGCCTATATATTAGGTGTATTAGTTACTCTTTTTACTTATAGAGTGAAAGATACCTATTTAGAAATAGATGGTGAAGAAATTCATAGAAATATGTTACTAATAGCAGTTGGAAACGGTCAGTATTATGGTGGAGGTATGAAAATATTACCTGATGCAAAAATAGATGATGGATATTTACACTTATGTTTAGTAAAAGATATCAATAATTTGAAACTACTATTCCTATTCCCATCTATATTTAAAGGAAACCATTTAAAACATACGAAATATGTAGAAATTTACAAAGCTAAAACAATTAAAGTAAAAACCTCTGGTGAATTCTACTTAAACGTAGACGGAGACTTGATCAGTACCCAAGATGAAGTAGATTTTAAATTGTCGGAGAAGAAATTACAGATTTATTATGAATAAAAGCCAAATGTTAAATAATTGTAACAATTGTTTAACATTTATATTTTTTGGATAAGGTGTACTCCTAGACTTACTGAAATTAGTAAATTACGAATAACATATGCATTTATAAATAGCTAAAAAAGGGACTATTACTCACATACTTTATAATTTGCAAATATAAAGCATTGTGATATACTGAAAATGCAAATTGTTACAAAATGGTTACAAAGGTAATTTATTGACTTAAAATCTAGGAGGTACATTATATGAGTGAACCAAAATCTTCAAAGAAATTTAATATAAAATTGAATTTCAATAATAGTAAACTTAGGCAAATTCTAGCTGGACTAATGATAATTGTTATGCTTGGTGCAGGCTATGCAGGATATGCAATGAATGAAGTAAATACAAGAGGCTTTGAAGTATATTTAGGAACAGAGAAAATAGGGACTACAAGAAGTGAAGAAGATGTAAAAACCATTTTAGAATTTGTAAAAGCAGATTTATCAAATACATATAAAGCACAAATAGTGCTTGATAAAGATATAAATTTTGAACCTACACATGTGAAGGAATCAGAAATTATGTCTAATGTTGATTTTAATGAGATCATAAAATCAAAAGTAAATTTCTCTATTGCTGCACATTCACTGGTAGTAGATGGTGAAGAAATAGGTATAGTAAAAACTATAAGTGATGCAGAAATGATATTAGAAGCTATAAAAGAACCTTATGTTGTAAGAGATGAAGATTCTAATATAAAAGAAGTAAGTTATTTAGAAGATGTTCAGATTGTAGATAAAGAAACAACATTTAGTAAATTAGATAAACCAGAAGAATTGATAGAAATGATTCAAGACGGTGGAGAAGAAAAAAGAATTCATATTATAGAAGTAGGAGAAAACTTTTGGACTATCGGTGCAATATATGATATAAATCCATTGGAAATAGAGGCTGCAAATCCAGATAGAGATCAATTTAGATTACAGCCAGGTGATGAAATCAATTTATTAATGACAAAATCCTTAATTACAGTATCTACTGTAGAAGAAATAGAATATATTGAAGACATAGACTTTGAAGTTATAGTAGAAGCAAATGATAGTATGTTTACAAATGAAAAAAAGATAAAAGTTGAGGGTGAAAGAGGACAGACTAATATAGTAGCCAACTTAACTAAACATAATGGAGTAGTATTTGAAAAAGAAATATTAAATGAAGAAATTATAAAAGAACCTATTGCACAGGTTGTAATTAAAGGAACAAAGGAAGTACCTAAAACCGCAGCTACAGGATCACTGGCTATGCCAACACGTGGTAGATTATCTTCTCCATATGGTTCTAGAAGTGGGAGATTTCACCGAGGTATTGATATAGCAGCACCGACTGGTACCGCTATAAATGCGGCTGATGGAGGTACTGTATCAGTTTCTGGTTGGATGGGTTCCTATGGGAATATGATTGAAATAAACCATGGTAATGGATATGTAACCAGATATGCACATGCTAGTAAACTACTAGTAAAAAAAGGTGAAAAAGTATATAAAGGTCAACTGATTGCCAAAGTGGGAAATACAGGAAGAAGCACAGGGCCACATTTACATTTTGAAGTATTAATAAACGGAGTTAACCAAAATCCAAGTAAATATGTAAAATAAGAGAAGCAGGATTTATGTCCTGCTTTTGTTTTGTCTATTTTTAAATATTAATGAATAAAGAAGGATAATTGAATCTTTTGTCGAATTGTATAATAATAGATCTATACTACTTAATAAAAATACAATAATAGGAGAGAAATTATGGAGCGGACATATCAAACTTCACGTATTGAAAGGTTATCTTATGGTGGATTTTTCTTTGGACAAAATATTATCTATGCTATACAATATCAATTTCTAGTATATTACTATACGGAAAGTGTGGGACTGAGTATTGCTTCTACTACTATGTTGCTTCTTGTTGCTAGATTATGGGATGCATTTAATGATCCTATTATGGGTGCAATAGTTGATAAAACAAATTTTAATGGAGAAAAATATCTTCCATGGCTTAAATTTTGTACTTATATAATACCATTATCTCTATTCTTTGTTTTTATAAACATTAACGCCAGTTATAATATGAAACTAATATATGCATATATAACATATATATTTTGGGGGATGATGTATACCATTTCCGATGCACCACTATTTTCCCTTTCCACCGTAATGACTAACAACACCTTTGAAAGGGATAAATTGATGTCATATGGACGATTAGCTGCAGCTCTGGCAGCAATCTCAACAGCAGTATTTATGACTCTTAAAACCTCAGTAGGATGGTCCACAGCTGTAGGAGTATATTGTATTATAGCTTTTATAGTAATGTTCCCACTTCAATTTGTAGCAAAGGAAAGAATACGCTATAAAAGAAGTGAAAATATAACTTTCGCTAAATCTTTCCAATTTCTATTTAAGAACAAATATTTACTTATATATTACCTTGGATTCTTAGCTATTGGGGGGACTAATACACTACAGACCATGGTTGCATACTTTGCTAATTCAAATTTGGGAAATGAAGGACTTGTAACTGTAATTTTGGCCACCACAATTATACCTATAGTTCTTATTGCACCTTTTCTTCCAATACTTATTGCAAAGGTTGGAAAAAAGAATCTAACAGTCTATAGTTCTATTATTGCAATTATTTTGTGTGTAGTACAATATTTTATGGGTTATGAAAATTTTGTATTATTTCTTATTTTTTCTACAATCAGAGTATTGTTTATGCAAATCCCTTTTTTAATATATGGAATGTTTACTGCTGACTGTATTGAATACGGGGCATATATTAATGGAGAACGTAGTGAAGGACTTGCATTTTCTATTCAGACTTTTATAACCAAACTATCTGGGGCAATTAATGGCACCATTTGCTTGTTGTTATTAAGTTATTTTGGTTACGTAGAACAAGCTGCATCACAATCTGAAGCTACATTAAATGGTATATGGATTATTTTGACACTAATCCCAGCAATTGGTTATGGGATAATGTTAATAGTTATGGGTTTTTATAAATTAGATGAGAAAACTGTTGCCTTGTATATGGAAGAAAACCTTAAACAAGAATGGAGTGAAGATGATGAAGATAATTTTAACAAAAAATAGTAAAATAAAAGAAATATATAAAAATCCAATTGGAAAAGACGTTATCAACAGAATACTTTTACAAATGAATAAAAGTCAGAAGTTGATCGACAATCCAGTGGTTGGAAATATGAAAGTTAAAACAGTAGGAAATCTGGCTAAAAGTTATCTTGGAGAAGAGTTTGTAGATGTATTATTAAAGTTATTAAATCGAGAAGCTATCACTTTAGAAAGACCAAACAAAAATGTTAATCCTATATGGTGGAAAGAGTCTATTGTTTATCAAATTTATCCACGTAGTTTTAAAGATTCTAATGGAGATGGTATCGGTGACTTAAATGGGATCATAGAGAAATTGGATTACTTAAAGGAGCTGGGAATAGATATTATATGGCTATCACCAATTTATGACTCTCCAAATGATGATAATGGTTATGATATTCGAGACTATCAGAAAATTATGGCTGAATTTGGTACAATGGAAGATTTTGACAAGCTACTTTCAGAAGTACATTCTAGAGGGATGAAATTAATCATGGACTTAGTGGTAAACCATTCATCTGATGAGCATTATTGGTTTCAAGAAGCCTTAAAGAATCCTGATTCACCTTATAAAGATTATTATATATGGAAAAAATCTAAAGATGACAATCCTCCTAACAATTGGAATTCCTTTTTTAGTGGACCAGCATGGAACTATTATGAAGAAACAGATGAATGGGCACTTCATCTATTTTCAAAAAAACAAATGGATCTTAATTGGGAAAATGAAGATTTAAGAAAAGAAATACACAGGATGATAAATTGGTGGTTAAATAAGGGAATAGATGGATTTAGACTAGATGTTATAAATTATATATCTAAGGAAGAAGGCTTGCCTGATGGAAATGAAAGTATTGGGAAAATGATGGGGTTTTATGGAATAGAACATTATTTCTATGGACCTAATCTACATGATTACTTAAAGGAACTTAAAAATGAAGCATTTAATAATTTTGATGTATTAACTGTAGGAGAAACCCCAGGAATAGGATTAGAAATGAGTCGATATATGACCTCAGAATCTAGAGGAGAATTAGATATGATATTTTCCTTTGATCATCTTGAAAATCCAGGCAAAGTAAGATTTGATGGCTATGAATACGATTTAAATTATTTGAAAGAGTATTATACAGACTGGATAGAAAACTATGGTAATGATTGTTGGATGAGTTTGTTTATTGAAAATCATGATAACCCAAGAATGATATCGAAAGTTAATGGGGACTTAAAATATAGAGATAGATTAGGAAAACTATTAGCTATGATTCAGCTCACCCTAAAAGGAACACCATTTATTTTCCAAGGGCAAGAATTAGGAATGATAAATAAAGACTTTTCAAACATAAGCCAATTTAAGGATGTAGAGAGTTTAAACCATTACAATGAACTATTACCTAAGATTGGTGAAGAGAAAGCCTTACAAGTCATAATAGATGGCAGCAGGGACCATGCAAGAACTCCTATGCAATGGAATACAGATTTAAATGCAGGATTCTCAGAAGGGGAGCCATGGATTTTTACCGATGATGACTATAAGGATTACAATATAGAAGATGGATTAAAGAATCCAGATTCGATTATTAACTTTTACAAGAATTTAATAGCAATACGTAAATCTGACAAGGTCCTTGTATATGGAGAATTCATAGTGACAACAAAGAAAGAGAAAGATCTATTTTGCTATTATAGAGAATATGAAGACCAAAAATATTACGTAGAATTAAATTTATCTGCTAAATCTATTAATCGTCCTAGGGATATAAATAATTATAAATTAATACTATCTAATTATAAAAATAGTGAAAATAATTTAAGAAAATATGAAGCTAATTTATACAAATGTAATTAAATAAGCATAAATAAAAATCCTAGGCATTATACATTGCCTAGGATTACATTATTCAAGTACTTTTGGGCTACTTTCTTAGCTTCACGCATAAAGTCTAAATCTGTAGGAGGATTATCCATTTTATAAGTAGGGAAATATCTAGTGAGGTGCAAAGGAATATCCACATTAATATTAGCTAGAAACTTTGCTATGCTTTCTACTTCTTCTAAATTATCATTTTCACCTGTGACTAAAAGTGTTGTTACTTCCACATGAGTAGATCTTCCTGCAATTTCTATGGTTTTCAGCACAGGCTCTAACCTGCCACCACATATTTCATTATAGTATCTATTATTAAATCCCTTTAAGTCTATATTCATTGCATCCACATAAGGTAATAGCTTTTTCAGTGGTTCTTCATTAATAAAACCATTGGTAATTAAGACTACATCTTTATTTGGATCCTTTTCTTTTAATAGCTTTGAAACCTGGTATACATATTCATACCAAATGCTTGGCTCATTATAAGTAAATGCTATACCTATAGATTCATCTCTTTTTAATATTATATGGACTAATTCTTCTGGACTTACATTATTGCTATGGCCTTTGAATTCTTCTATTTGAGCAATTGTATAATTTTGACAAAAGCTACATTTTAAATTACAACCAAAGGT
>CAJDWC010000004.1_pt1 | contig 57738 bp, 47 predicted proteins | sample 7391511 | NCBI WGS metagenome assembly CAJDWC01 (sample SAMEA7055719, study PRJEB34461) | soil metagenome | biome: terrestrial ecosystem; feature: Peninsula; material: soil | place: Antarctica | collected 2016 | reverse complement strand
ACCCTTGCCCCGTATCTTCATCATAAGGTTTCATTTTAAAAGATCTCATCAAGCCTTTTATACTCTGTATAATTTCATCTGCTTTACTATCTTGAATTATGCACTTTTCTATATTTATAACATCATGAGAATTTTCTTTATAGAATCCAGATATTACTTTGTGACTTTTATTGAAAGCAAATGTTGAGTGAATCTTGTTTCTATAAAAATATGGCTCATTCATAGTAAGTATCTTATTAACACTCCCATATGAACCCATAAGATCTTCAACAAATGATTGCTTAAATCTATTCTGTGCTTCATTTGACATGTGTTGCAGTTGACAACCTCCACACTTTCCATAATAAACCTTTTTTCAATTACCTCAACAACAGCTACTTCATTTTCTAATAAATTAGATATATACTCATGTCTTCCATTTATATCTACAATGCCTTTTCCATCTTCATTTAAACCTATACATTTTAGTTTTAATCTTCCAGTCTTCATTTAATCACCTTTTTTATTTAATCTTCTTTAATACTTTCTAGATAGTCTAAAAGATCTGATTTTTGGACTCTACTTACCCCGCTATGTTTAATATCAGGGAGTTCATCTATATCTTTACCATATTCTCGTTGGACTACTTCTATTACTCTAGATCTACAAAACTCTCCCTGACACCAGCCCATTGTGGCTCTGGTTCTTCTTTTCACCGCATCTATGGTTTTTAATTTTATTCCTCTATGCAAGGCATCAACTATTTCATCTTCTGTTACTTGCTCACACCTACATACAATTCTGCCTTCTGCTCCTAATGGAAGCTCTATTTTATCTTTTACTTCAACAAACGGTTTTAAAGGTTTTTTAGTTATTATTGGTTTTCTATATGGATCAAAATCATTATTTGACTTTAAATTTAACCCTGACTCTATTAATATATCTCTAACCATTTCAGCAATTGCTGGTGAAGCCGTTAGTCCTGGAGATTGTATTCCTGCCACATTTATAAATCCTTTGATATCAGTTTCTTCTATTATAAAATCATCCGTAGAACTTCTAGCTCTGATTCCTGTAAAACTTCTAATGAATTGCTTAGGATTAATATCCTTATATAGAGATTTTGCATCATTATAAATTTTAGCGATTCTATCTATATGAGTTGATTTATCTTCCTTATCACTATCATCATTTGAATCAGGCCCTATCATTAAATTACCATAATAAGTAGATGTTATTAAAACACCTTTACCACATTCAGTAGGTAGTTGAAAAATCACTGAATTTATTTTATCTCCTGTACCCCTTGTAAATAGAAGGTATTCTCCACTTCTTGGTAATATTTCAAAATCTTTTGATCCAGCCATGCTGGATATTTTATCTGCATATAAACCTGCTGCATTAACTATGTACTTAGAATAATAAATATCTTTATCCGTAGAGACTTTAAATTTAGAATCTATTTTTTCTATAGCAATAACTTCATTTTCTAATTTTAAATCTACTCCATTTTTAATTGCATTCTCTGCCATGGCAATAGCCATTTCATAAGGGGAACATACTCCAGCACCTTTACAGTATAATGCCCATTTTATATCTTTACTCAACTCAGGGTCTATATTTTGGATTTCCTCAGATCCAATAATACTTAGATCTTGCAATCCGTTTTTTATTCCATTTTCCATTAAATATTCTAATGGTCTTTTATCATCTACTTTAGTAACAACTAATGAACCGGTTTCTCTAAATCCAAAGTTTAATTCTTTGTTCAATGCTTCATACTGAATTCTACCCTTATAACATAACCTACCTTTTAACTGTGCATGTTCTTCTGCGTACCCACCATGAACTATGGCGCTATTAGCCTTTGTAGCCCCCATGGACACATCCGCTTCCTTTTCCAATAGTAATACCCTAGTATTGTATCTGGATAGTTCTCTAGCTATGCTAGTCCCTACTATTCCAGCTCCTATTATGATAACATCATATTCATTGTTGCCACTCATAATATAGTTCTCCTTTCTATCCATTCTTACTATAAACTTATTATAATGGAGATAGCCTAAACTATCTCCATTTTTATTAATTAGATTTTAAAAATTCATCTAGTGCTTCTACAGATTCCTTAGTAGTAGCCCAGGATGTAACAAAACGAACTGCTGAATTATCTTTGTCTATTCTTTCAATAAATTCATATACAAATTTTTCTGAAATTTTATCTAGTAATAAATCTGGGAATATAGGAAATACTTGGTTTGTATATGGTTTGGCATAAAAATCATAATTATTTTGTTTTATAATTTCTGCTAATCTTTCTGCCATTAGATTTGCATGGGTTGCTAGTTCAAAAAATAGATTATCTTGGAATAAAGCTTCAAACTGAATTCCAACTATAAATCCTTTGGCCATCATAGCTCCTCTTTGCTTTATTAAGAAACGCATATCTTTTTTTAAATCATCTCTTAGGATTATCAATGCCTCCCCAAGCATAGCTCCATTTTTAGTTCCTCCAATATAGAATACATCTACTAAATCTGCTATATCTTTTATGTCCAAATCATTACTTTTGCATGTTAATGCAGAACCTAATCTTGCACCATCTAAAAATAAAAGAAGATCATATTCTTTACAGGTTTTGCTAATTTGGATTAACTCCTCTTTTGAATAAATGGTTCCAAGCTCAGTAGTATTAGATATATATACCATTTTAGGTTGCACCATATGCTCATCCGTATGAGAATTAATTACATCTATTATATCCTGAGAACAAAGTTTACCTTCATCAGTAGGAACAGTTAAAACTTTATGTCCTGTAGCCTCAATAGCTCCAGTTTCATGAAGTACTATATGCCCAGTATCTGCAGATATTACCGCTTGGTGAGGACGTAAAAAAGAGGATATACCTACAAGGTTTGTCTGGGTACCCATTGGGATAAAGTGAATATCTACATTTTCTTTTCCTATTAGTTTTTTAATATATTCTTTTGCCTTATCGCTATGGACATCTTCTCCATAACCTATGTTTGCTTCCATACTATATTTACTTAATAATTCCAAAATCCTAGGATGTGCTACCTCACTATAATCATTTCTAAATGAATACATGTAAATACCTCCCATAAATAGTTTATTATCTATATAATACACTATTCATAGGAGGTAAGTAAATCAATTAATCTATTCTATTTATTTTTTATAACTGCTTGAGCTGCTGCTAATTTTGCTATTGGTACTCTATACGGTGAGCAAGAAACATAATCTAGACCAATTTCATAACAAAACTCAACTGAATTTGGTTCTCCACCATGTTCTCCACATATTCCTAAATGAATATCCGGTCTAGTCTTTCTTCCTAGTTCTATGGCTATTTTCATAAGTTTACCTACGCCATCTCTATCAAGTATTTCAAAAGGACTATTCTTAAAAATTCCTTTATGTTCATAATCATTTAAGAATTTTCCTGAATCATCCCTTGAGAATCCATATGCCATCTGAGATAGGTCATTGGTACCAAAGCTAAAGAATTCTGCTTCGGTTGCAATTTCATCAGCTGTTATAGCTGCTCTTGGAACTTCTAGCATTGTACCTATTATAAATTTTACAGTATTATCTCTTTCTTCAAATACCAAAGCTATTTCTTCTAGAATTTGATTTTTTACATATTTTATCTCTTCCACATGACCTACTAGAGGTATCATTATTTCAGGACATATACCCTCATATCCCTTCTCTTTAATATCTATAGCAGCTTCAATTATAGCTCTTGTTTGCATTCTATATATTTCAGGGAATGTAACTGCTAATCTACATCCTCTATGACCTAACATTGGATTTATTTCAGATAATTCTTCTATTCTATCTTTGACGTCTGCTACACTAATATCCATAGCTTTAGATAATTCTAATATTTCCTCTTCTCTACTAGGCAAAAATTCATGTAATGGTGGATCTAGTAATCTAACAGTCACAGGTCTTTCTCCCATTACTTCGTAAATTTCATAAAAGTCTTTTCTCTGAACAGGTAATAGTTCATCTAATGCTAATTTTCTATCTGCTACCGTTTTTGATAGTATCATCTTTCTTACAGAAGCAATTCTACTTTCTTCAAAGAACATATGCTCAGTCCTACAAAGTCCTATACCTTCTGCCCCAAACTCTAACGCTTGTGCTGCATCTATAGGAGAATCTGCATTTGCTCTTACTCCCATAGTTCTTATTTCATCCGCCCAAGACATAAATTCATCAAATTTACCACCAAGGCTTGGTCTTACTTTCTTTATTTCACCCAAATAAACAATACCAGTACTTCCATCTAATGAAATATAATCACCCTCTGTTAAAGAGACTCCATTAGCTCTAACTGTTTTATTGCTTTCACTAACTTTAACATCGCTACAACCTGCTATACAACACTTACCCATTCCTCTTGCCACAACAGCTGCATGAGAAGTCATACCTCCACGTGATGTAAGTATTCCTTCAGCAGCAATCATACCTTCTATATCCTCTGGAGAAGTCTCTTGTCTAACTAAAATACTTTTTTCTCCTCTTATTTTAGCTGCAACTACATCTTCAGAATTAAAATATATCCTTCCAGAAGCAGCTCCAGGTGATGCAGCAAGACCTTCTGCAATAATTTCTGCTTTGCCTAGAGCCTTTTCATCAAAATTTGGATGAAGCAATTGATTTATTTGATTTGGTTCTACTCTCATGATGGCTTCTTCTTTACTTATTATTCCATCATTAACTAAATCTACAGCAATATTAATCGCTGCTTGAGCAGTTCTTTTACCATTTCTGGTTTGTAACATATATAATTTCCCATTTTCAATAGTAAATTCTATATCTTGTATATCTTTATAAGCTTTTTCAAGTATATGGGTGATTTTTACAAACTCTTCATAAACTTCTGGCATATTATCTTCAAGTTGGCTTATTTCATTAGGTGTTCTAATTCCTGCCACCACATCTTCACCTTGGGCATTTATTAGGTATTCTCCAAATAATTTGTTTTCACCTGTTGAAGGGTTTCGTGTAAAGGCAACACCAGTTCCTGATGTCTCTCCCATATTACCAAATACCATAGATTGAACATTCACAGCCGTTCCTAGAGAATCTGGTATATCATTAAGTTTTCTATAAATAATAGCTCTTGAATTGTTCCAGGATTGAAAAACTGCTTTTATTGCAAGTTCTAACTGCTTTATAGGTTCTTGTGGAAAATCTTCTTTTTGTTCTTCTTTATAAACAGCTTTATATTTTTTAACTAATGTTTTTAAATCTTCCGCATCTAATTCAGTATCTAACTCTACACCTTTTTCTTCTTTCATAGAGTCTAAGATAGAATCAAATCTAACCTTAGGAATTTCCATAGCAACATCGGAAAACATTTGTATAAACCTTCTATAACTATCATAAGCAAATCTTTCATTACCTGTAGATTTAGCTAATCCCTTTACAGATATGTCGTTCAATCCTAAATTTAGAATTGTATCCATCATACCAGGCATTGAAATTACTGATCCTGATCTTACTGATACCAATAGTGGATTATCTTCATCTGAAAAACTTTTGTTTTGTTTTTCTTCTAATTCACTTAAGTACATATGCATCTCTTCTAATAGCCCATCCCAAAGAATTTTACCTTCCTCATAAAATCGACTGCATGCACCAGTGGTAATAGTAAATCCTTGCGGAACTGGTAGACCCATATTTGTCATCTCTGAAAGATTGGCTCCCTTTCCCCCTAATAACTCCTTCATATCTCTACTACCTTCTTCAAAACTATAAATATACTTATTTTCCATAGAAATTCTCCTTTCTGAACCTTTAATTAGTCAAAGTAGATTCCATTCTTTTTAAGTAATGCCAATATAATCCCTGAAGTTTCTTCAATAGCTTTATTAGCTACATTTATAACTGGACATCCTATTCTCTTCATAATTTTATCCGAATAATCCAGTTCATCTAAAATCCTTCCTAGACTTGCATAATTAGAACCGCTAGGAAGCCCCAAAGCTAATAATCTTTCTTCTCTTATTTCATTTAGCTTTTCTGGACTATTTGTAAGTCCTATTACATTTTTTGCTGGGACCTGAAATAACTCTTTTGGTGGTTCAGTTTCTATTACCAGAGGTAAATTAGCAACCTTTATATTCATATTTGCTAGGTACATTGATAATGGTGTCTTTGAAGTTCTAGAAATGCCTACCAAAACTAAATCTGCTTTTAATAATCCCCTTGGATCCTTTCCATCGTCATATTTCACTGCAAACTCAATTGCTGCTACTCTACTAAAATACTCCTCATCTAATTTCCTTATAACTCCTGATTCATAGGAAGGTTCTACTCCTAAAATTTCACTTAGGCCGCCTAAAATAGGGCTCATTATGTCAAAGGCTAATAGTTTTTTATGCCTTACATAGTCTCTAATATATTGAATCATTATTTTATCTACCAATGTGTATATAATAACTGGATTTTTAACTAATGCTACTTCATGCAAAATCTCTTTTAATTTATCGAACTCATAAATATATGGATATCTAATAATCTCATAGTGTTGCGTTTTAAATTGAGAAATAGCAGCTTTTGCAACTATTGCCCCTGTTTCACCTAAGGAATCTGATATAATAAATATCTTTAGTCTGTCCAAAGCATCCCCTCCAAATATAGTATATCACTATAGAATATATAGTATGACACATTTAATTATAAGTCAATAAAATAGATACTGAATATTTAGTCTATAAATTATTATTACCCTCAATATTTTATTTTTATCAAATTATGTTTAATATCCTTCCTATGTATTTTATGATAAAATATAATTACTACATTAAGGAAAGGGATTAGATAGATGAATGATAAAAATAGAAACTTAGATTTAGAACCTATAATTTATAAAACTAAAGATGCAAAAGTAAATGGTAATGTATTTTACTTTCATGGAGGTGGATTACTATTTGGTATGAAACAGGATCTTCCTAAATATCATATAGAAAAAATAAATGAAGCTGGATATAATATCTATGCCTTTAATTACCCACTAGCACCTGAAACAGAATTTTATTCCATTATAGAACAAATAATCACCGGTATTAATAGTTATGCTTTGAAATTTAAAGAACCATATTTTTTATGGGGAAGATCTGCTGGTGCTTATCTTAGTTTATTATCCACATCACTAGGATTAGAAAAAAAACCAAATGGAATTATTTCATATTATGGATATGGGTTTTTAATAGATGATTGGTATAGTACCCCTAGCAAATATTATTTGGAATATCCAATAATAGAATTTAAGGATGTTGAACATCTAATAGAAGATTATCCATTAGTTCAATCACCAGTTAATCCTAGATTTTTATTATATCTATATACAAGACAGACTGGTAAATGGTTAGAATTTATTGGGGGTAAAAAAGACAAGGATTTTTTAGAAAAATTCACTTTAAAGAATGAAGACTTCTCAACTTTTCCTCCAGTATTTTTAGCTCACAACACTAATGATAATGATGTTCCATATGAAGAAAGTATAGAATTACAAAAAAGAATAAATGAAGGTCAACTTTTTACTTGCACAACTGAGGACCATGACTTTGATAGAAATACAGATAGCCCTCTTACCATAGACTTAATCCATAAAACTATTGATTTCTTAAACAGTAATTTATAAAGTTTTTATAATTTTTCAAATTTTAAAAAATGAAAGCCTAAAACATTAAATGTTTTAGGCTTTTGAAATTTAATCGTCTCTTTCTACTAGTTCACCTGTTTCTATATCATATGTGTGTTCTAAATCATTACCATCAGGTAAATCAATTTCAATTGTTAGCATTGATCTTCCATTTTTTGCTTTTAGTGTCCATTCATCCAATACAGAACCATCTCCAGATTGTTTTAATAGCTTATCAACAAAATCTTCTATTTTTTCTACATTAGCTTTAGTTATTTCTCCATCCTTATCTAGATCTGTTTCTTTTTCATTTTCTTCTTTTATGATATTTCCATTTATAGGATCTAATTTTAATTCGTATTCTATATCATTTTCATACCCTTTTATTTTATAGTAATATTCTCCACGGTCACTATCTAGTTCAATTTTTCTAACCTTTGTAGTTGGATATTTATCCACATATATATCAAAGGCTGCCATAGGCGTAATTCTTGTTAATTCATCTTCTTCAATTATATCCACCTTAGAATTATCTTTGTCCGAATTTTGCTCCTCCACAGAAGGCTTGTCAGCTACTGGATCTTTAACTACATTATCTGTATTACAAGCAGTTAACCCTAGTGCTAATATTAATATTATCATTAATGGTAAAATTATTTTTTTATTAAACATTTAATCAATCCTCTCTTTATTGTAATTAATTATGATGATATATACATTTTAATAAGTGACATAATTACTTATACCCATTTAAAATATATTAAATAGGACATTAAAAATACACCTCTAATAATATAGAGGTGTCATAAAATTCATTTTATTTATTTGTTTAAATCTCTTATTAATCTTTGTCTTTCCTCAGGCAACTTACCTTTTATACTTATGATATTAGTTGGATGTGTTGTATCAAATATGGTTTCTTTTTTAGGGTGTAAATTTTCTAAAAGTGTTTTTATTTCAATCATTCTTTCTGCAGTTGACGCAGGAATAAATAGCCTATTTTCAACCATCTCATTTAATTTTGTTGCTCCAAATATTATTAAATTCATAGTGATAACTTTTACAGTTTCAAATTGATTTATCATTTTTGCAGTTGCTATTGCATTGTCTACAGATTCACCTTCCCCTGCAATACCATACATAATAATAGAATTAAATGGTAATTTAGCACTGTTTAGTTTCTTTCCTTGAGTAACTGCATCATTAACAGTATGACCTTTGTTCATTAGTACCAATATATCGTCTCTACCAGTTTCAAAACCTATATATAAAAGCCTGAGACCTAAGTCATGAAGAATGGATAATTCTTCCGTTGAATATTTTGCAATACTTTTAATAGCTGCATATGAAGCAACTCTCGCACAATATGGAAGATGTTTATTTATTAATTCTAATAACAGCTTCATCTTCTCAAATCCAATAACCATAGGATCTGCTCCTGTTAAAAACACCTTTTCTGTATACTTGTAACCATGTAACAAGTGCATTTCAATGTCTCTTACTGGAACTTCACTATATTCAATATCTTTATACATAGAGCAAAATGAGCACTTATTATATGAACACCCAATAGTAACTGGCACTAAAAGTGTAGTCATTTCATCTTGAGGATAATGAACTATATCATTATTATTCATACTATAATCCTCCTTTAAATTTTAATTTAATTTTTATTTCTAATATCAATATTCATAAATTATTTATCTTTTAGTTTCTTTTTCTATCATATCTCCAAATACTGGTGTAGGCATTCCAAACCCACCTGATACCTGTAATATTTGTCCCGTAGTATAAGCAGATTCATCACTGGCAAAATAAACTACCGCCCCAGCAATTTCTTCTGGTTTTCCCATCCTATTAATAGGCGTATGTTTTAGGAAAAATTCTTTGAATTCTTCATTCAAATTATTAGCAACTGCATCCGTAGCTGTCATTCCAGGTAAAACTACATTACAACGTATTTTATCTCTAGCACATTGTGTTGCGATGAGTTTAGTTAAATAAATTATAGCAGCTTTACTAGTACCATAAGCTATTTGAGAAATATCTGGTATAAGCCCCCCTACAGAAGAAATATTTATAATTGAACCTCCACCATTTTTAGCCATATATTCTATAGCTTTTTGAGAAGCTATAAAAACACTGCCTATATTTGTATCCAGAGTTTCTAAAAACACATCGTATTGTGTATCTTTAATATCTTTGTCAACTTTTGGATCTGAGGTGCCAAAGTTATTTACTAAAACATCTATTCTTCCTTCTTCTTTTACTACTTCTTCGATCATACTAATATAAGTATCTTTTTTATAAGCATCGTTATACACAACTTTTACATTAAATCCTTCATCATTTAATTCCTTTGCTCTCGAACCGCCTGTTTCTAAATTTCTAACTGCCATATAAACAGTAGCTCCTTCTTTTGCACAGGCTTGAACAATAGCAAACCCTATTCCTCTTGTAGAAGCTGTAACCAATACTACTTTATCTTTTAATCTCATCACAAGTCTCCTTTTAAAATAATCCAACCTTTGTCTTCTAATATAGTTACTTTAAAAATCCTTTTAATATAGTTTCTTCTGCTTCTTCTTCACTTAGTCCTAAAGTCATAAGTTTTGTCATTTGTTCTGATGCAATTTTCCCAATTGCTGCTTCGTGAATAAGTTGAGCATCTGAATGAAATGCTGCAACTTCTGGAATAGAAGATACGTGCCCATTGTCCATAATAATAGAATCACACTGTATATGACCGAAACATTTTGCATATCCTCTCATGATTAAGTGGAATATTTGATCCGAATCATCTTGCGCCACTGAACGAGAAATTATTTGTGCTGATGAATTTTCACCTTTTAACTCAACTGTTATATTAGACTCTGCATATTGATCGCCATTTGTAAGAAGTCTTTCGGTAACGATAAGACGAGCATCTTTATCTAAAACTACTGTGGTTTCTCTTTTAGTCTTATCTACTCCCTTAATCTGAACCATTTCAAGTTCAACTATTCCACCCTCTTCTATATTGATAATAGTTTCAGGATTTAAAACTCTTTCTCCAGTTCCGTCACCTTCACCATAATGTTTTTCAACATATTTCATTTTTGCACCTTTACGTACAAAAAATTCATGGATTCCATCATGTTGAGCAGTTTTACTTCCCGAATTATGAATTCCACAACCCGCTACTATTAATACATCAGAATCTTCACCTACTTCGAACGTATTATATACCATGTCATCTATATCTTTAGAAAGGATAACTGGTATATGAACACTTTCATTTTTAGTTCCCGGTTTAATTATAACGTCAATACCAGGTTTATCTGTTTTAGTTATTATATCTATATTTGCAGTGGTGTTTCGTCCTGCTCCTTCACCATTTTTTCTAATATTATATGCACCCATAGGTATATCATGTAAATCAGCAACTTCTTCTAAAATCTTCTTATCTATTGCACTCAATGGCATTTGACTTCCCCCTTATATCGCAAGATTGACGACAACGGCAATTATTATCAAGTATTTTTATTTCATCTAATATTTTTTCTTTATCAGTAATTTCACTTATCTTTCCATCAGCTACCATAATAACTTGATCAGCCAATCTTAAAATTCTCTCTTGATGCGATATAATTACAATAGTAGTATCATAATTTTTATTTAATTCTTCAAATGTTTCTGTTAACTTTTGAAAACTCCATAGGTCAATTCCAGCTTCAGGTTCATCAAATAACACTACTTTCAACTTTCTAGCTAATACACTAGCTATCTCTAAACGTTTTAATTCTCCACCAGAAAAACTTGCATTTATTTCACGATCTAAATAATCTTGAGCACATAATCCTACGTCAAATAAAAGGTCGCAAAGGGTTTTTTCATTATTCTCTCCAGCTGCCAAGGTAAGTAAATCTCGAACCTTCATCCCTTTAAATCTAGCAGGTTGTTGCATAGCATAGCCAATACCTAAGCGAGCTCTCTCAGTGATGCTTTTATCTGTAATATCTATATTATCCATGAATATTTTCCCAGAGCTAGAGGTGTATATTCCCATAATAGTCTTAGCAATAGAAGACTTCCCACCTCCATTTGGTCCTGTCATAACATATATCTTTTTCTTATCCAATTTTAAATTAATATGATTTAGAACTTGTACTTTACCTTCTTCTCCTTCTAAATTAAGACCAACATCTCTCAATTCTAACATCTAGATTACCACCTTTACTCTAAATTATATAAATTATTCTTAATATAATTGTATCATATTAATAATATAAAAACAGATTACCAAGGAGGTAATAAAAGATATATTTGAAAATTAAATAATCTAGTATTATAATAATAAGTGTATAACAATATTTTAATTATAATTTTTAAGGAGGGATATATATTGAATAAAGAATATTTTCATATAGCACATAATAATTTAAGAGATACTATAAAAAATAGAATAAATAGTATTAATGGAGCTAAGCTATTTGAAACGGATGATTTTTTACTATTTACAATAGGAATTCCTGCAGATGATGGTCACTTAAATGGCTGCTTATCTTTTAATGATAATGCTTATAAGAATACCTATATTGAAGCAATAAAGTTCTTTAAGGATTTAGGCTATGATTTTTCTTTTTGGATAAGAAAAGATATAGATAAAAATTTAGAAAAACTTTTGATAGATAAAAAATATGAACCAAAGAGAAGACCAGGTTCATCAGTAATGGTAACAGAAAAGAGAATTGAAAATGCTCCTCTACCATCCGGCTATGAATTAAAAGAAGTAAATAGTTTGAATTACCTTGAAGATTTTAAAAGTGTTATAAAAGAATCTTTTGAAAAAGATGATAAGACAATTGATATAATGTTCTCATCAAAAGAAAATCTTTTTTCAGAAAAGGTAAAATCATTTATCATATATAACCAGAATAAAAACCCTGTATCTGCAGCTATTACTTCCTTTTCATCAGATTCAGCTGGTATATATTATGTAGGAACTTTAAAAGAAGAAAGATCTAAAGGAATTGGTAAAGCAATAACAAAAGTATCTACAAATATAGGATTTGATCAAGGAAAGAACATTGTAGTACTTCAAGCATCTATACTTGGTGAATATGTTTATGAAAAGCTAGGTTATAAAAAAGTAGGAGAATATTTGTCTTATGGAATAAAAATAAATCTTTCTATATAAAATTCCGATATAGAAAGATTTAATTTTTCTCAATTTTTATAATTTATCTTAATACTCTTCAAAATACCTATTGTTTAAATACTAATCGGCCTTCAATCTTTCTACTTATATTTGGATGCTGTCTTAGCCATTCTTCTAAAACTTGATATATTGAAGTTGTTACTACTTTTGGAGTTCCCATTGCCAATAGTTCCTCATTAGAACTATCTAAATTCATCATTGAATTAGCGAAATGATAGCTCTGCAAAGCAATTGTATATCTTTGTTCATCTTCAACTGGTAATTCATCAATAGTCAGAGATAGTAATTTTGATTCTGAGTCAGAGTATACAGCTTTAACTCTATCATTTATTTGGAAACACTCACCTTCTCCATTCCTATTTTCAATTCTCATAATATGAGAAAAGATTTTTTTCAATTGATTTCCACTAACAGTATATCTGGTTAAACTATCATCATATGGAAAACAAGATTTTAAAGTACCTAAAGTTACAACTGGTCCAAGTTCTTGAACCCTAATAGAACCAGAGCCTATAAATACTACATCCGTTTCAGATGCATCACCTAAAGCATCTGCAATCATATTACCCAGTGTTGTCTCCTCTTCTCTTTCAGGATGAAGAAGCTTCTCTGACAGGTGAGATATAATTGCATTATATTTTTGATCAACTTCACTTTTATAATTATTGATAAATTCTTCTAAGTCCTTATCCACTGTACAAGTTTCATTATTTATAGGAACTAATTCCCAGGTCCACTCCGTGATTGCATTTGTAGCATCATCTACTACAATGTCAAACCTTCCAATTTGATCTGTCCCAACACCTGCTTGAGCAATTAAGATATTATTTACTTCAACAGGTTGTTCTAAAATAGTATGAGTATGACCACCAAGAATAAGATCTACCCCCCATTCTGGTTTTAGCATTTTTGCTAGTTCAATATCAGAATCAAATCCAATATGTGTTAGTGCTACTGTTAAATCAATATCCGTATGCTTATAAGCATTACAAATTTTCCCTATTTCCTCAGCTGCATCCTCAATTGAAACAAAAGTTCCAATTAGTTGATCAAGGAGAAGAGTATCCATTACCTTTTCTGTAGTTATTCCTATAAATAGAATATTGAATCCTCCTATTTCCATGATTAGATATGGATCCATTAATCTTTTCCCGTATGGTTTTATATAAAGATTAGCATTTATAATAGGGAAGTTTGCTACTTTTTCAAGAAATAAAAGATGAGGAAGTCCATAGTCTAATTCGTGATTCCCGAGGGTAACTACATCAGGTGAAAGATAGTTCATTATTTCTATAGTAGATACACCTTTATATTCAGAATCAATCAAGGAACCCTGTACCATGTCTCCAGCTATAGCATATATAACATGCTCTTCTTCTTCTCTAACCTTGTTCAAATAGCCTGAAAGAAGTCCCAAGCCACCTATAAGATGTCCACCACCTTCTCTGACCTCAGCTAGAAAATCTCCATGCATATCATTAGAATGTAAAATCGTAAATTTCTGAGTCTTTTTTTTCAAAGCCATTCCTCCTTTTTCGTATTTACTTAGATACTTACCCATATTCATTTTACTTTAACACTTTAAAGTAAGTTCTTTTACAATGATAATAAAAAACAGATGAATATTTATTATTCATCTGTTTTAAAGTTTAATAAAAATTAATTTTGATAATATAATTTCCAGCAATCCTAAAAATATAATCAGTTTCAATTCTATCTATTTAATTTCTAATCCATCTTCTATAGATACAGGATTAGAAATTATAGCAACTCCTTTTATTACTTCATATTCATCTAATTCTGTAGCTATGGAAGGATTCGATGGATATTTTACTCCATCAAATTCAAGCTTCACATATGAAGATTGTGCTCCATCTGTAACTTGCATTATGATGTCATTCCATCCATTTGTCTTGTCTTTACTAATTATAATAGGGTTTTGAACTAATGTAAATTCAGATATTACTTCATAGTTTTCCCCCTCAATAATCAAAGAGGTTGTTCCTCCTGATCCTGATACCAATTGTCCTAATAGATAAACAAAAATTTCATCTTTATTATCTCCATTTAGATCAATATTATTATAGTAATATACCAATTTACCATTATAATTTAAATAATTTATAATGGTATTTTCAAGATTTTCATTTCTTTGTGTTTCAGCAGATATATATTCCACTTTTGTAAAATCAATTTTTTCTGATTCAAATTTAATTAGATCTTCTCCTGCATTATTAACTTCTTCTTCAATTGATTGATTTTCATCATATTTTATATCATCTTTTTGGCAGCCTGTAAAAATAACTAAAGTTAATACGATTACAGTAAATAATATAAGTAATTTCTTCATGTATTTCTCTCCTTTAAATTTATATTTTTACCATTCATTTATATACCTACCCAGATATTTTTTATTTCATACTGTAAATTTAACTATGAGCTGATTTACAATAAAAAAACAGATAAATATAAGTTATTCATCCGTTTTAAAATAATATATTAATTTAAATTATAGCAAAATTTTATTTAACCACAAGTTTTTCAAGTATATCAATTAGTAAGGGTTCATCAATGGCCATCTTATAATATGAACCATCCCCATTAGTTCTTATCTCTACATATCCATCCCAATCTTTATCTGCCTTATAATATGAAACTAGAAAGTTAATAACATCAGTTCCATCTGGATTCTGAATTATAATAGCTTTATATTTCATACCACCATAGGTAATTTCTTCTCCTACTATAGAGTCCTTAGTTCCAAAATCATTTGTTCTGATACACTCTTTTACAGCATCTTTTAAAGATTTAATCATTCTAGTAGTAGATACCAGGATATGACCTGCACCAGAGTTTCCAATACCTATATCTACTCTAATAGAAGCTGTATTCCCTTCATAGGGAACCGTATAAAGCTCATAGTCCAGTCCTTCTGGGATATCAATAGAACCTAATCGGGATTGGATTTCAACTGGACCAGATCCCTTATCACCTTTAATAATGCTTTCCCCTACTGTTAATATTCTTGATGCAGATTCTATATCTGACTTCCCAGTAATATCAAGTAAATCTACTGCTGTTTCTTCTGACAAATCTATGGCTGTTTCTTGACTTAATTGTAAATTAGATGCTGGAACAATTTCATCTACAATTTCAATATTATCTTTACCATCACATGCAGAAATATTAAACACTAAAAAAATTATAACAAATAATGAAAAGTATTTTTTACTCATAGTAATCCTCCTACTATTAAAACCTTCAGCCTATACTTTCTCTTTAAAAATTAACTATGATTAACTAAGTTTACTAATTATGTAAATGCATCTTATATTTACATCATAACAATTATTTTATATTTTGTACCTAGCCATAAGGGCTAGTATTTTTAAAAATTAAAATAGTTACAAAAAATAGATTTTTTTGTGAAGCTAAGTATCTATTACCCAAATTTCTTAATATTCTACATTATTAACAAAAACAGTAAGATTAATTTAATCTTACTGTAAAAATTTATATTATAATTTTTATTTTTATTAGAAGTCCACCTCTTTGACCTCCCTCAGGTCCCAACTCTATTATCCAATCACTTGCTGCTATATAATCAAGATTATGCTCGACTATTATGACTGAATTACCTTTGTTAACAAAATTTTGGAATAGCTCTAATAACTTTTCGTTATCTTTCATGTGCAATCCTAGAGAAGGTTCATCCATTAAATATATTTGACCTTCTTTTTTCAAGTGACTAGCAAGCTTAAGTCTTTGTATTTCTCCACCACTAAGAGAACTAGTTGTTTGTCCCAATGTTAGGTATCCTAATCCTACATCTTTTAAAGTATTAACTTTTTTTAAGATCTTTTCTCTTATAAAATAATTAATAGCTTCATCTATAGTCAATTCTAAAATCTCTACAATATTTTTCCCTTTGTAATTAAAAGATCTAGCTTCCTTTGAATATCTAGTACCTTCACAAGATTCACAAATAATAGTTACTGGATCTGCAAATGCTACATCTGGCATTGTAACACCTTTTCCCTTACAAACAGGGCAAGCTCCAATAGAATTGAAGCTGAATAAGCCTGGCGGTTTACCTGTTGCCTTTGCAAATACAGAGCGTATATCATCCATAATACCCATATAAGTAGCCAGGGTTGATCTACTAGATATTCCTATTCTATCCTGTCCAACGGCTATAGTTTCTGGATATTCTTTTAGAAAAGCATCTAACATTAAAGAACTTTTTCCAGAACCAGATACACCACAAATAGAAACTAATACATTTTTAGGAATAGATAAACTTATGTCTTTCAAATTATTATTATTTGCTCCTTCTATCTTAAAATAGTTTTTTATTTTTCTTGGATTCAAATTAATTTTTAAATAACTGTTTAAATTTGTTGAGACATATTCAGTTCTTTTAATTAATTCTGGTTTGCCTTGATAAACTACTTCTCCTCCTCTTGTTCCTGCACCTGGACCCATTTCTATTATTTGGTCTGCTGCTCTTATAACAGATAAATCATGTTCTATTACTATTACAGTATTATATTGTTCTTTTATATTTTTTAACATTAATAATAACATATCCACTTCTTCTGGATGAAGGCCAGCACTGGGTTCATCAAAAATATAAGTCATATTATTTAAGCTACTACCTAAATGTCGAGCAATTTTAACTCTTTGTGCTTCTCCACCTGAAAGAGTAACCATTTTTCTAGATACACTTAAATAACCTAACCCTATATCTATAAGCTGTTTAACATATGGAATAGCTTGTTTTGCTATTGATGATCCAAGTGGATCTTCTATTTTTTTCAATTCTTCAAGCATTTCTGTCAACTCTAGTTTTTCAAGTTCCAAAATATTTAAGCCATTTATTTTAGATTCTAAAACTTTAGGATTTAAACCAGATCCTTTACAAGTAGGACATATAGAATGAGTTGAGACTTTTAATACATCTTTTAAAGATACTTGTTTCAAATTACTAATATCCCTATTTATATATAACCTTATAAATCTAGGTAATAAACCATCCCATTGTGCATTATGTGGACCATCTTTAGTATGAAAAGGTGCGTCAACAGTTCCTCCCCCAGGGGGCCCATATATAAATAGTTGTAGATTTTCTTCACTGTAATCTTTTATAGGTATATCCGGATCAAATAATCCACAAGTCATCATCCATTGACCCTGCCAACCTGAAGGTGATAATGGTTTAAACTGAACCGCATAATCACGTAGTGATTTATTAAAATGGACTAACTTATTTAAGTCAGGAGAAACTACCTGTCCAAATCCGTCGCAGATCGGACATCTTCCAAAAGAACTTTGACTTGTAAAGTCAGTGGCACTACCAATAATAGGATCACCTATTCGTGAGTATAATAGCCTAATCAATGGATTAACATCCATATAAGTACCAACTGTGGAACGTGAGTTCCCTCCAATACTTCTTTGTTCCACTACCACGACGGGACTTAGATTTTGCATAAGATCAGCATGAGGTCTTTCATATCTTGGCATTTGATTTCTTACATAGAGTGGATAGTTCATAGTCATTTGCCTTCTACTTTCCCTAGCTAATGTATCAAATGCAACTGAACTCTTACCAGAACCAGATAACCCAGTAAATACTGTTATTTTACCCTTTAGTATATCTAAATCTATATTTTTTAAATTATTTTCCTTTAATCCTCTTAAAATTATTTTATCTTTTATTTCAGACATCTAATCACCTTCCTAATTCTTCTACATACTTTTACTTTAGTATTAACAATTAACTTTTCATAAATACTATTACCCATTAATTAATTTATATGTATAATAACTATAAAAAACAGTAAGATTAATTAATCTTACTGTAAAATATGAATTTCATTATATTATTATATTTTTTTTCTGCTCTCTGCTGAGGCGGTTGCCAATACAATCAATGATCCTAAAGAAATAGTTCTTAATAGAATAATTAATATGTTAATATTATTCATTTTAGCATCATGAAACTCTATAATATTATCCAATTCTTTTGTTGGCACACCAACAAATAATAATCCTATTACATTGTTATTTTTATCTTTTATAGGTTTATATGCTGTGTGATAAATTTCCCCTATAATTTCTGCCACTCCTACATAAAGTTCACCCTTTATTACTCTTTCATAAGCACTATGATCTGTACCTAGGAATGTACCCACAGCTCTTTCATTATTATCAGACATAATATTTGTAGAAATCCTTTTAAAGTCGTCTCCCACTTTAACAAAAATAGTGGATTTGTCTCCTAGATCTTCTGATATAGTATCTACAACCTCATATCTACCCTCTATACTTTTACCATCTTCATCAAGTAAAGTTCCATCCCCTTGGCTTAATTTACCATATGAATTATCAATATACTTTAATGTTAAATTTATATTATTATAAACATGTTTATTTAGTAATTGATTTTTAATATCATCTATATCACTTGAATAGTTTGAAAATCCTAGTAACCCTACAACAAGACTGATTAGCAAGGATATCATTCCAACATATGCAATAATTTTAATTTTGTTCGTTTTCATAAGTTACTCCTTCCTTATCTTTTAAAATTTTTAATTATGTAAAAAAATTTAACTTTCAGATAATTCATCCGTTGCTAAAAAAACCTTCTTAAAACCAAGCCAAGCAAAACATGATATAGCAGCAATTGTACCAAGCCTTCCGCCTATTCCAATATATGAGTTATTAGAAGCTATAAATAGTATCCCTGTCAATAAAGATATTATAGCCATTTCTAATAGATTAAGTGCATTTTCAACGGAAATCATTCCAGCATATGATGCACATGCTGCAGCTACTGCTAATCCATTCCCTATTGTGGGGAAAAAATATGGAAGGGTAAGACCTGATACTAAAGTTATAATTGCTGAGGCAATAACTGGTCCTCTCTTCAAAATATTAGATACTATATAAGTACTCATACCAGCAGCTATTGAAATCAATAAAATAATTAATTCCTCCATATAATACCTCCTAATTAAATAATCTTATTACTGTTTTTAAAATTATTGTAGATAATGCTGCAGTTGTACCACCTTTACCACCTATACCTGTATATATTTCTGCTGTGGCTAAAAAAATCAATCCTACGATAAGACTCCCTAGTACTGCTGCTCCCATGGAGGGTATAACAACAAGTGAGCTCATACCAACAAAGGAAGTGGTATAAGTAATTCCAGCCAAATCGTTTGGAAGAAAGGTTGCAGCCATTACTCCTACTAATCCATTTGCTATGATTGCTCCGTATCCCATTTTATGATTTATAAACCAAGTAAAAGTAACACCTATAAATGAGCATAATAATATATATATACGTCTCTTATTAATTTTTGCTATATCTTCTTTCTCTATTACATTTTTAAAGTGATCTACCAAACTTATGGCAAAAAACGACCCAAATATTATTAAAATTTCTGTCTTATAAAAATTGTCTTCATTAATCAAGGTTGAAATTATTAACCAGCTTCCCGTGGCAATAAACGCTAGTAATCCAAATAACCTTCTATTCTTTATACTAAAAAAATTTTTACTCATTATAATTGCTACCAAAGATTTATAAAAATATATAGTTTTAACATTATATACACATATATTCTTTGGCAACTTCCTCCTTTTACCTGTTTTTAATCCTTACTGATTTCTCATTTGTTCATCATACATATTTTTGTAAAAACCATCTTGAACTATTAAAGAATTATGATTACCACTTTCAATTATCTTACCCTTATGAAGAACAATAATTTTATCTACATCTTTTATAGTAGAAAGTCTGTGTGCTATTATAAAAGTTGTACGGTCTTCTTTTAATTTTTGAACACCTTTTTGAATTACTTTCTCAGTTTCAGTATCAATATTTGAAGTGGCTTCATCCAGAATTAAAATTTTTGGATTTCTAATATATGCCCTTGCAAATGATATTAATTGTTTTTCACCTTGACTAAGATTATTTCCCTTTTCAAATATCATTTCGTTTATTCCTCTTCTTACAAGAGCTATACCACCTACATCTATAAGAGCCCTTTCAACATCTTCATCTGTATATTTATCATCAACAAGTTTAATATTATCTTTTATATCAGTTTCAAAAAGGAAGGCATCTTGTAAAACGACTGCCATCTGCTGTCTAAGTGAATTTTTATTAATATCTTTTATATTCTTTCCATCAATATATATATTCCCAAGTCTTGGACTATAAAAATTTAAGATTAAATTTATAATGGTGCTTTTTCCGCTACCGGTTGAACCAACAAATGCTATAGTTTCTCCGCTCTTTACTTCAAAATCTATTCCTCTTAAAACGTCATCCTCAACATATGCAAAATAAACATTTTCAAACTTCACATCGCCCTTAACATCTTTAAGCTTTCCCTTTAATTCCTCCATAGGTTCAAGTTCTAATAAGTCGAATATATGTGTTGCAGAAGCATATGATTGTTCTAATTCTCCAAATCTCGTTACAACAGTGTTTATATTGTTAAAGATTTTAGTGACATAATCTATGGCTATATACATACTACCAATAGTAACTGCATAGCTACCTGTTATCCTACCAACCCCAAAGTATAAAAGAACTATAATGGTTCCAATATAGCTAACTATATCAATTGCTCTATAACCACCATAACTTCTAACTTTGGTTATTTCCAAATTAGTTTCGAATATATTATTATTGATATTATTAAATTCATTTTTCACATATTCTTCTTTATTAAATGATTGGATTATTTCCATATTCTGTATATTTTCATTAATACTTGAATTTATATCTCCTACATAATTTCTATTTAAGGTAGTATATTTTGCAGTTTTATATCTTAAGTCATTAAATATAATATATATAATAGGTACAAGCGTTAACAACATTATTCCCACAGGGAAGTTTGTTATAAGAATCATAACAAATAAACTAAGGATCATTATAGTTGAAGTTGTCATATCTGCTAAAATCAACTGAAACATCATCTTCAACTTATTAGTATCATTGGTAATCCTTGAAACTATACTCCCAGCAGGCAAGTTATCAAAATAAGATATTGGAAGTTTTGCTACATGTTCATAAACATCTTTTTGTACGCTAAAAGCAATTTTATTTGCTGCTTTTTCGAATGATATAAGAGCTAGATTACTAAACAAACCACTAAGAATATAAACTACCAAATATATTAGAAGTAATTTTATAATAGATATAAAATCCGACTTTTGTAAATCTATCTTTATATGATTGTTCAGTATAAAACCAATAATTAAAGGACCAATAATTTCCATAGCTGTACGTACAAGTGAAAGTAGTAAGCCACTTGATAAAGATTTTTTTTCATTCTTTGCATATTGTTTTAATGTTTTAGTTACTAATTCATTTCTCATATTATTCTTCATCAAATTGACTCCTTGCTGACTGATTTTCATATTGTTTAGAGTACCACTTTCCCTCTCTAATAAGTTCATCATGAGTGCCTCTTTCAACTATTTTACCTTCATCTAAAACTATTATTTCATCAAGGTTCTTAATTTGACTTATCCTATGACTTGAAATAATCATAGTTTTTCCTTCAGCACTTAAATTTATATTGTTAATGATATTTTTTTCTGTTCTTCCATCAACCGCACTCATAGCATCATCCATTATCACAATCTCAGGTTTCTTAAGAAATGCTCTTGCTATACCAATTCTCTGATTTTGTCCACCTGAAAGAGAAATGCCTCTTTCACCACATAGAGTATCTAAACCTTTAGGAAATATGTTTAAATCTTTTTCAAAATCTGCCAGTCTAATTGCTTCCATTACTTCTTCATCAGTAGCATCTGGTTTAGAAAGTTTTATATTGTCTCTAATACTTTTTGAAAATATCATGTGTTTTTGAGGTACATAACCAATCTTCTCTCTAATACTTGAAATAGTATAATGATCAATCTTATGTCCATTTATATATATACTATCCGTACTCATAGGATAAAGTCTTAACAATTGTTTTACAAAAGTAGATTTACCTGAGCCAGTCTTTCCTAATATTCCTAGAGATTTTCCCTTTTTAATTTTTACATTTAAACCCTTCAAAACCTCTTCTTTTGATGAAGGATATTTAAAACTATGATTAATAAATTCTATATCAGGATTAGTAAATAAATCTATAGACTGATTACAATCAATAATATCTTCTTTGTAATCTAGAACTTCTTGAACTCTATCCATTGAAGCATTAGCTTGCTGTTTTAAGTTAATAAAGTTTCCAAATGCATGCATTGGCCATACAAGCATATTCAAATAGTAGGTAAAAGAAATTAATTGACCAATAGAAATTTCTCCTTTTGAAATTAAAATCGAACCATAACTTATACCTATAATAAATGTAAATGCGGGTATAATCCTTTGAACAGGAGTTAATAAAGCTTGGTACTTTACAACATCCATATTTCTTTCTAATAAATTTTCTCCACTCTTTTCAAATTTATTTCTTCTCGATTCTTGAAGATTATAAACCCGAATGTTTCTTATACCTTCTACGTCTTCTAAAACATTTGTATTTAGTCTATCAAAAGCTCGTTGTACTTTATCCCACCTTACAAGAATTCTATCACCTATCCATATACTTAAATATGCCAAAATTGGAAGTGGTAGTATTGATGCCAGAGTTAATTTTACATCAACTACTACCATCATCATTATAATAATAATAAATGGAAACACTGTAGAATCAAATAAGCTAAGGGTTCCGATACCTGCTAAATTACTAATGCTATCTACATCATTAGTAGATTTTCCCATAAGGGAGCCTGTAGAATTCTCTTCAAAAAACTTAAGTGATTGCCCCAAAAACTTTGTCATAAGATTGTCTCTGGTTTTATAATCTATCTCATTACCAGCCCTAAATGTAAAATAAGCCCAGCCCATGGCCAGGAAATACTTTATACCTATTACTAATAAATTTAAAGCTAAAATACTTAAAAATGTATTTAAAGCTATTGAATCCTCAAATATCATATCAGTCAAAACACCTGTTATATAGGGTGGTATTAATCCAACTATATTACTTAAAAATAAAAAAACAATTGCTAGAATATATTTAGTTTTATAGTATGAAATAAACCACCAAAATTTTTTAAACATAATTTCTCCTTATATATAGGATTTTAGCTTACGCAAATGTCCTATTATGTTATAAAACATAATTATTTATCAATCTTTATAACCTCTTATTTATGAACCCTTTGGATAACGTTATAGGAATACCCAGAAACAAGGATTAATAAACATTTGTATAAGTAAATGATAGGCTCTAAAGAGAAAGGATTTGTATAAAAAATGACTTTTAATCAAATAAAAAACACAGAGAAGTAAAGCAAAGTAGCACTCTGTGTTTATCTTATTATTTAATTAGAACTATTCTTATTTAGAACGATAAATCCAATAAAGTAAATTGCTATACCTATTATAACTGATAAATATATAATCAAGTTATTAAAACTAATGCCACCAGTAAAAAATAACAAAATAACTGCAACACTATACAAGATTTGACTTCCTAATATTCTTATTTTTTTCACAGTATTACCTAGATCATCTTGAATTTTGTCTTTTGACAAAAACCAAAATAGTATAAAAGATAAAGATAATATTGCAATAGTAAACATGCTTGTAATATTTAAATCATTCATACTTATAAAGGATAAGTATCTCATAAAAAAACTCTCTACGATAAAAAATCCTAAACTAATTCCAATAGCGATTAATGCTTCTTTATTTTTTTCTCTAGCTTTTATTAAGAATCCCATTGCCAAAATAAATACTAGAAAAAATACACTGTTCTTATTGTTAAAAGAAAGATATATAGTAAGTCCTAGCACCGAAAATATATCAAAAGTTGTTAAATCTTTACCTGTAATTCCATTTACTATTCTCATAAGTAAAATTATCCAAAAGATTACTAAAAGCTGAATACTTTCATAATAAATTAAATTTAAAAGTGAAAATCCAGCTGCTATGAATGCTGAATAATCATGTTTTGGATCAAGCTCTCTAGAAAGTGCCCAAGTAAGAAATACTCCAGCTCCTATACTAATGCCTGACAAAACTTTTCCTGTTAAAACCCATCCTATACCAGCTACTAATAATGAAATTATTAGTATTATCATATTTGTTTTATAATTAAAATCTATTTTTCTTCCCAAAGTAAACATAGTTTTACTCCTTCACAAGTAATGTTACACTTTCAATATGTGCAGTATGTGGAAACATATCTACTGGTTGAACTTCTTTTACTTTAAATCCAGCATCTACTAATATCTTTACATCTCTGGCCAATGTGGTTGGGTTACAAGATACATATACAATTCTTTCTGGACTTATTTTAATAATTGCATCTAATAGTTTTTTGTCACAACCTTTTCTAGGTGGATCAACTATTATTTTATTAGCTTCTATTCCTCTATCTAGCAAGAATGGAAGAGTTTCTTCTGCTTTTCCCTTTATAAATTCTATATTATTCATCTTATTAAGCCTTGCATTAGTCTTTGCATCTTTTATTGCTTCATCTGCCATTTCTACTCCATAAACTTTCTTTACATCATTGGCTATATAAATAGAAATAGTTCCTATTCCAGAATATAAGTCTAAGACAATATCTTCATCATCTGGGCTTAAATAATCTTTAGCTTTATCATAAAGTACAACTGCTTGATCTCTATTAGTTTGAAAAAAAGAGTTTGGAGATATACTAAATTTATACTCTCCTATATAATCAATTATTTTATCTTTCCCATCAATTTTTTTATATCGTTTTCCATAAGTACCACCGTAATTCATCTTATTTACATTATGATAAAGACTTATTACTTCAGGTAGATTATTATTTAATAAACTTAGAAGTTCCAATTGATTTGGAAGTTGATTGCCTCTAGTCACTAATATTACCATAGCTTGGTTGTCTTTATTAATTCTGATACCTATATGCTTAAGAATACCTGTTTTAGTTACTTTATTATAAGGCGGAATATTGTATTCTTCTATCCATTGTCTAATTAATCGGACGATTTTATCGCCTAATTCAGGATGTAAAATACTAGCTTCCATATCAACAATTTCATTGCTATTTATTTCATAGAAACCAATAATAGCCTTCTCATCTTTTATACCTACAGGTACCTGAGTATGGTTTCTATATCTGTAAGGATTGTCCATACCTATTGTATCATGTACTACTACATCAGATAGTCCTCCTATTTTTTCCAAATCAGTTTTAACCTTATTTGTTTTCCATTCCAATTGCTTCCCATAATTGTAATCAATAAAAGGAATTCCACCTTTGGATTCTGTTATTTTAAAATCTAATTCAACCCTGTCTTTAGAAGGTTCAATTATTTTACTTACACTACCTGTACAATAACTTTTTTTAATTTCTTTGATTTCTACTTCTACTTGATCTCCTATAAGTCCGCCAGTGGCAAAAATAGCAATATTATCAACTCTTAATATTCCATTACCCTCATGTGTAAAATCTATTATTTCACCTTCAACTATATCTCCTATTTTAAATTCCATATATACCTCCATTAATTTATTATTTAATAAATATACCTTCATCTAATTCTTTAAATGCTAAATTTAATTCTTCTTTAGTATTCATTACAATTGGTCCACCCCATGATATTGGCTCATTCAAAGGTTTACCAGTAATTAAAAAGAACCTACCTGATTTATCTTTTGTATTTATTCTTATGGTATCTCCTTCTCCATAAAGAACTCCACTTGGTGAAGTAACTAAATCTTCTTCCTCTACATTAAAATTAACTTTCCCGTCTACTAAAAATGCAAAAGCTTTTAAAGTTGGGTCTAAATTATACACAAATTCCTCATTAGGTTTTAGTTCCACATCAAGAAAAGTAGGATCTATTTCTAATCCGCTAATAGGTCCAACTAATTCATTATAACTACCAGCAATTATATGAACTTTTTCACTTTCATTTTGGTATACTGGAATCATATCTTTAGTAATATCCCTATATTTTGGCTCTGTCATCTTATCTTTCTTAGGTAAGTTTAGCCAGAATTGAACGCCTAACATTTTAGCACTTGGTTTAGGCATTTCTTGATGTAAAATTCCTGAACCTGCAGTCATCCATTGGCAATCTCCATCCCCTATAACACCACTATTACCAATACTATCTGCATGTTCTATCTTTCCTGATATTAAATAAGTAACTGTCTCAATACCTCTATGGGGATGCCATGGAAAACCTTTAATATAATCATCAGGATCTGAAGAATCAAAGAAGTCCATCATTAAAAAAGGATCAAAATCAGGTATTTGATAATAACCAAAAGTTCTATATAACTTTACTCCTGCTCCATCTTGAGTTTTTTCGCCTTCTATATATTTAAAAATCTTTCTATCCATTTTATTCTCTCCCATAAATAGTTTTATTTAATTATAACATAGTACAACTAAATTAATCTAAATTTTCATATATTAAGGGCATAAAAAGTTAAGAGGCATAATTTCCAATTTAAAATTAGATTTATGCCCTAAAACTTAAATTTACTTAAAAAGAACTTTACTTATTATTAATTGTTTTGATTAGTTATAGCTGAATCTTCTTCAACTATAGATTCTGGACTATATATAATTTCTGTATCCCTATCTTTAACTTTAACTTTGTTACCTACAACTGCACCATAAATTTTAATGCCATTCTCTAGCTCTATCTCTGAATGAGGAGCATAAATTAATCCTTTAATAATGCTAATGTTCTGATTATCTCCTTCAATTTCAACTTCAATTGCATTAGAATAAATATTCCCAGTTATATTGGCATCTCTATCTAATTCAATTTTAAGTTCAGTTTTAAAAGATTTCCTAATACTATTACTATATATATTCCCCATTAATTTTGCATTATCTTCTAATTCAACTTCAATCTCTTTACTACTACTTTCAATATGAATATTACCAATTACACTGGAAAAATCATCAAACTCAAGCTCAAAGTCTGTATCATTAAACTCGGTTTCATTAATATTAACAATATATATGTTTCCAGAGATTTTTGTATTTTTTCCAAATTCAAATTCAATCTTTTTAGCATTACTATTTATATTAATATATATATCTCCTGTTACATTCAAATCATTTATCAGTTCAATCTCTAATTCTTCATAGTTAGAATTAATGTGAACAATATCAATGTAAAGGTCTCCAATAATAGTTTTGTTCATTTTCAATATAATTTCTATTTCTTTATCTTCTTTATCAATCTTAATTTCTACTTCTATACTTACATTGGTTTTTAATTCAATATCCTCATTAATAGAAACAATTTGTTCCTCATATTTTTTATTTAGAAATTTTGGTATTAAAGGGAAAATAGGTAATTCATAGATAGGAAGTTTATCAAGTATTCCTAATTGATTATTGTATATTTCTGATCCAGGTCCATTAATATTATTCCCCTTTAACAAATATATACTGTCATTTTCATTATTATCCAATATAAATCCTTCTTTAATAATAATGTCTTTTTCACTTGCAATATTTCCTTTTACTTTACCACCTTCTAGCTTAATTTCTTCTTTTGAATAAATTCCATAAGGAAATTTCCTATACATACCTGAACTATGCCCTAAATTATTTTTCATTATTACCTCCTTTTATAACTGTAAGTTTCTGAGATATCTATAATTACTTTATTTCTTTTATTTCTCTGAATGGCTCTATTACTACTATACCCTCAATTAAATAAACTACCCTTTAAGGGTAGTTTAACTAAGTTAAATCTCTTATCCACTTTTTAGATAATACTCTTGGTAATGCTAATACGGCCTTTACTATTTCTTCAATAGAAATTAATGCCATCACCCAATGAACTGGCCACTTTAGTACTATAGCTCCAATAAAAGCTAAAGGCACTCCAACTAACCATACTGAACCCATTTCTAAGTACATCGAATATGAAGTATCTCCTCCACCTCTGAGTACTCCAACTACAACTGTGGCATTAAATGTTCTGATTGCAAATAAAATACCCATTACTACTAACATATTACTTGCAGCAAGATATACTTCTGGATCTAGATCTCTAAATAAGCTTAATGTTAGGTCTGGAGTTACAGCCATAGTGACCCCTAAGAACACTCCAGCTAATGTTGCCATACTTAAAAACATAATTGCATAGCTATAGGCTTCTTCTTTTTCTCCAGCACCAATTTTATTTCCTATCATAACAGTACTTGAATTGGCTAATCCTCTAACTATAACAAAGAAAATGTTTTGAATAGTTGTAACAATTTGTACAGCAGCTGTTGCGCCTACTCCAATTCTTGCATAAGCAATAGAGTACATTATTTGACCTAATGACCAAAATCCTTCATTTAATATTACAGGATAAGTAGTCTTTAAATATCTTTTTACAAACACAGTATCCCAATCTAACAATTCTTTTAAAGTTGCTGATAATGGCCCTGGACTTCTGTATACAGTAAATAAAATAAATACAATTTCTACGATTCTAGCAATTAGTGTGCCTATTGCAGCTCCCTTCACACCCATTGCAGAAAAACCAAATTTTCCAAATATTAAAACATAGTTAAAAAATGTATTTGTTAAAAATGATATTATAGATACTTGTAATGGTACAGCGGGTCTACCAGTACTTCTAAGTGCAACATTATAAGCAAAGCTTATGGCGGTTATTAAATAGGACAATGATACTATCCTTAAATATTCTGTTCCAAGTTTTACTACCTCAGCGTCTTTGATAAATATACTCATAATAAACTCTGGGAAGAAAAAACCAGCTATGGTAAATATAATTCCAGTGAAAGCACTAATGGATAATGCTAATCCTAATACTTTTCTAATACTCTTAACATCTTCTCGACCCCAATATTGTGAAATAAATATAGATGACCCACTATTTATACCAAAAGAAATAAGTATATAAAAAAAGAATACCTGATTTGCTAGTCCCACAGCAGAAATACTTGCCTTTCCAAGACTACTAATCATTAAGGTATCCACCATATTCAGTGAAGATGATACTAAGTTTTGTAATGCAATTGGTATTGCTATTGCCATCATTGATTTTAAAAATGCTTTATCTTTCCAAAATTTCATGTGTAACCTCCTGCACAAATATAAAACGTTCTATATGTAGCTATACTATGATAGCATATAAGAACGTTTTTGTATATATTGTTAAACACTTTTAATCTATTTTAAGAATATTTTATCCTATTTATAAAATTTATTATCTTAAATTTATACCATCTTTATTTAATTCTATTATCTTCTCTTTATAAAGTTTACCAATTGCTCTTTTGAATCCAGCTTTACTCATTTTTAATTCTTTTTTTATTTCTTCTGGACTACTTTTGTCATGAAGGCTTAAACTACCACCTTTTTCTTTTAATTTGGCAATTATAACCTTAGAATCAGAATCCATTTGTATATAGTCTCTATCCCTTAAACTTAGATCCAATTTCCCATCCTCTAGTACTTTATTAATTCTAACTTCTACTACTTCTCCCACTTCATATACACCTAATATTTCTTTTTTAGGTATCAAACCATCATATTTATCATCTACAGCAACGAATGCTCCAATGTCTCTATTTATACTATAAATAGTTCCTGTTGTTATATTATTTTCTTTATATGGTGAATCTGTTCGCAGTAAATTTCTTACTTTCATAGTAGCACATAATCTATCAGATTTATCTACATAAACTCCTACTAAATATTGTTTGCCCTTTTCAACAGATCCTACTGTTTCAGCAAAAGGTAAAAACAAATCTTTCTCTAAACCCCAATCTAAAAATGCTCCTACTTTAGAAGTATCAGCTACTGCTAAATGTCCCATCTGACCTATAGTTAATCTAGGTCTTTTTGTTGTTGCTATTATTCTGTCTTTGGAATCTCTATATACGAATACTTCTATTATGTCTTCTATACTGGCATCTTTAGGCACTTGTGTCTTTGGTAATAAGATATCATCAGCCTCTGAGTTTTCTGTGTTAAGATAAGCTCCAACTGCAGCGAATCTTTTAATTTCTAATTCTTGTATTTCTCCAAGTTTTATCATATTGCACCCTCTTTCTATTATATTTATTTAAATTTTAATTTTGATAATGCATCTGCTAAATCTGTGTTTAGTGGCTCACTTTTAGCTTTTTTCTGTTCTTGCAAAAATCTAGATACTTCTGCTTTGTTTACTGCAGGTTTTCGTTTGCTTTTTCTTTCATTCCAAGTAGATAATTTTTCTCTAAAACCACAAGAACAAGCAAATATCTGTCCATCACCTTGACCTCTAAGTTCTAATTTCTTTTTACAGTTTGGACATCTGGCATTAGTAGTTTGAGATATTGTTACTCTATGTCCACATTCTCTATCTTGACACACGTACATTTTACCTCTTTTACTGCTAACTTCTAGCATAAATTTTCCACAATCTGGGCATTTAGTTCTGGTTAAGTTATCATGTCTAAAGGTTTCTTTGCTAGTTTTAATTTCAGTAACTATTGTTTTAGAGTATTCTTTCATTTCATTAATAAATGCTCGTCTGGTTAATCTTCCCTGTTCTATTAATCCTAATTTCTTTTCCCATTCAGCTGTTAATGCAGGGGATTTTAAGTCTTCAGGCACTAATTCTAAAAGTTGTTTTCCTTTTCCTGTTACTAAGATATCTTTTCCTCTATTTTCTATTAAAAATGATTTAAATAATTTCTCTATAATATCAGCACGAGTGGCAACAGTTCCAATTCCTCCTGTATCATCAAGAATCCTAGCTAGTTCTCTATTTTGTTCTTCCATATATTTAGCAGGGTTTTCCATTGCACCTAATAAAGTTCCTTCATTTATATAAGCTGGTGGTTTAGTTTTTCCTGAAGTCTGATTTAAAGACATTACTTTTAAGGTATCTCCTCTTTTTATTAAAGGTAATAATTGATCCCTTAAGTCATCCTCACTATCTTCCTCATCTTGAATATTTAAATAGACTTCTTTCCAACCATCTTTAATAATTCTCTTGCCCTTAGCCGTAAATTTCTCTTCTCCTATTTTAGCATCAATAGTTGTTTGCTCGTACTCAAAAGCAGGATAAAGAACTGATAAAAACCTTTTTACAACTAAATCATAGATTTTGCTTTCGTTATTGTTTAGTGCTGATAGTCTAACTCTTTCTTCTGTCGGTATAATAGCATGATGATCTGTAATTCTTTTATTATCTACAAAACTCTTATTAGTTACTATTGGTCTAGAAAGTACTTTTGATGCAAATTTAGAATATGGTGGTATGTTAATAGCTTTTACCCTATCTTCTAAAGTATTTATCATATCTGTTGATATGAATTTGGAATCAGTTCTTGGATAAGTTAATATTTTATGTCTTTCATATAAACTCTGCATACAGGATAGAGTTTCTTTAGCTGAAAAATTAAATATTCTATTAGCGTCTCTTTGTAATTCAGTTAAGTCATATAAACCGGGAGCATTATTCTTCTTTAGTGATTTATTCACTTCCATGACTTTACCATCTTTTCCTTTAAGAGATGCTAATATTTTATCCATATTTGATTTGTCAAAATTTCTAGTATTATTATTTTTGTCTCTCCAAAGTAGCTTCAATTCTCCAGTATTAGCTTCAATTCCATAATAATCTTTGGGTTTAAAGTTCTTAATCTCTTCTTCTCTTTTAGCAATTATTGTAAGAGTAGGTGTTTGAACTCTTCCACAAGATAGTTGTGAGTTATATTTAACAGTTAAAGCTCTTGTAGCATTAAGACCTACTAACCAGTCAGCTTCAGCCCTACCCTGAGCTGATTCATAAAGGTTCTCATAGCCTTTTCCAGGTTTTAGATTATTAAATCCATCTTTAATAGCTTTATCAGTTACTGAGGATATCCATAGTCTTTGAATTGGTTTTTTAACTTTTGCCATTTCAATAATCCATCTTGCAACTAATTCTCCCTCTCTTCCTGCATCTGTAGCTATTATTATACCTGTAACATCTTTTCTCTGCATTTGTGCTCTAACAGCGTAATATTGCTTGGATGTTTGTTTTATAACTACTAACTTAGTTTCATTAGGTAACATTGGTAAGTCTTCTAAGTTCCAAGTTTTATATTTCTTATTATATTCTTCTGGATCTGCAAGAGTAACTAAATGGCCTAAGGCCCAAGTTACAATATATTTATCTCCTTCAATAAATCCATTACCTTTTCTATGACAGTTTAAAACCCTAGCTATATCTCTTGCAACCGAAGGTTTTTCTGCTAATATTAATTTTTTACTCATAAAAACATCCTTTCTGACCTCTTCACTGATTATCGATCTCTTCTTTCAACTCTGATAAATATATCCATCTTTCCATTTTATCTTCTAATTCTTGCTCTATGTTATCTTTCTTTTTTAACAACTGTTCCAATTTACTATAGTCAGTAGCTGATTTATCTATATCCTCATTTATTTCTTCTAGTTTGTTTTCTAGCTTCCCAATGTCTCTATCTATAGTCTCCCATTCTCTTTGTTCATTAAAAGTGAATTTTAATGCCCTTGTTGATTGTCTCGCACTTTCTTTTTTAGGAGTTTTTTCTAGAATTTCTTTTTCTTGATTTATTGATTTAAAATAGGCATAATTTCCTGTATATTGTTTGATTTTACTATGACCTTCAAATACAAATACTTTTTCAACTATTTTATCCAACAGATATCTATCGTGTGATATTATTATAACTGCTCCTTCAAATTCTTCTATATAATCTTCTAATATTGTAAGTGTTTGAATATCTAAATCATTGGTAGGTTCATCAAGCAATAAAACATTTGGAGATTCCATGAGGACTCTTAATAACTGTAGCCTTCTTTTTTCTCCTCCTGATAATTTACCAATAGGATTCCATTGTAAATCTTTAGGAAACATAAATCTTTCCATCATTTGACCTGCAGTTATTTTAGAACCATCTGAGGTAGATACAAACTCTCCACCTTCTTTTATATAATCTATACCTCTTTGATTTTCATCTAAATGAGCAGTCTCTTGAGAAAATACTCCGAGACGGACAGTTTCTCCTATTTCAATAGTTCCATTATCAGGTGATAATTGTCCTGAAATTATATTTAAAAGAGTGGATTTACCCAACCCATTTGCCCCTAATATGCCTACTCTATCATCTCGCAAAACTGTATAGCTAAAATCTTTTATTAGTTCTATACTATCAAATGATTTTGATATGTTTTTTATTTCGATTATTTTTCTTCCTAATCTTGAAGTCCCTACTGATATATCTATCTTTTCATCTGTTAAATCTAATCCATTTTCTTCTAATTTGTTGAACCTTTGAATTCGAGCTTTTTGTTTAGTAGATCTTGCTTGTGCTCCTTGTTTCATCCAAGCTAATTCTTTTTTATATAAAGAACGTCTTTTATTTTCTTCACCAGCTAAAATCTCTTCTCTCTCCATTTTCTTTTGGAGAAAGTAGCTATAATTTCCTTCATAAATATGCAGATTTCCTTTATCTAATTCAAATATTTGGTTTATAACTCTATCTAAAAAGTATCTATCATGAGTTATCATAATCAGAGCACCTTTTATTTTTGATAAATAATCTTCTAACCAGTCTATAGTTTCATTGTCTAAATGATTCGTAGGTTCATCCAATATTAATACATCTGATGGATTAATAAGAGCGGAAGCTAACATTACTCTCTTCTTTTGACCACCTGATAAATTTTCCATAATTTCATTAAAATCATTTATACCTAATTTTGTGAGTACTATTTTAGCTTCACTTTCTAACTCCCAACCATTTATGGTATCCATTTCTACTGAAAGTTTTATTATATCTTCTTTAGAAGTATCCTGATTATTTATGGCAGATTCATATTTTCTAATGGTTTTCATATTTTCTGAAGTACCTTTAAAAACCTGTTCTATAACTTTTGCTTTTGGATCCACAGCTATATTCTGAGGTAAATATTCTATATTTATATTATTAGCTCTTATTATTCTACCTGAATCTGTTTCTTCAATACCTGCCAATAACTTTAATAGTGTAGTTTTCCCAGTACCATTAATTCCAATTAAACCTATTTTATCTCCTTGATTAAGTGAAAAATTAATACTATCAATAAGAATTTTTTCTGTATAACGTTTTGAAATGTTTTCAATATTAAGCAAAATCAATATATGCACCTTCTTTTCTAGTTCTCTTTTTATTATAACATAAAATAGTATAAGTGTGGAATTTCATAAAAAGACGGCCATTTGGCCGTCTTAAACTTTAATTATTATTCACTGTTAATTGAACATTCTCACTTAAATCTATTTCTCTATTCTTCCACTTACCACGTTTATATACCCAAAATCCGTACAGGCATACTATTAGATTACTAAAGCTCATGGAGAACCAAATTCCTGAGGATCCCATATTGGTTAAGTTTTTAAACATTAATATCATAGGAATTCTTACAATCCATAATCTACCTATCTCCATAATCATAGAGTATTTAGTTTTACCTGAACCTTGGAATAATCCTTGGAATACACTAAACAATCCCATTAAGGGTTGTGAATAAGATATGTATCTCAAGTATGTAATTCCTTCAGAAATAACCTGTGGATCATCTTTAGATTTTATGAAAAAATTAACTATCTGATGGTCAAACAATAATAAAAATCCACAACCTATTAAACCTGCAGTAGTAGTTATTTTTACCGCTTTATGAAATGATGCAATAACCCTGTCCATTTGACCAGCGCCAATATTTTGTCCAATTATTGCAGTAAGAGCTGTACCAATCCCCATTGCAGGTTGCATGATTAAGGAAGTTATCCTATTTACCATTCCAAAAGCTGCCAAGGTAGCTGTACCATATGAAATTACAAATCTATTTAATACTATAAATCCAATAGCTGCTCCAGCTTGACCTATTGAAGATGGAAATCCTACTTTAAAAACCTTTTTAAGTATATTTTTATTAAATTTAAAGCCTTTAAAATTTGGTTTAAGTTTATTATTGGAGCTATATACCATATAAATTCCAACTATTGCAAGCAATGCTCTAGATAATAAAGTTGCCCAGGCTGCCCCTGCTATACCCATTTTAAATGTAAAAATAAATAGAGGGTCTAATATCATATTTAGTATCGCAGCCCCACCACTAAGTATAGTTGGAGTTACTGTATTTCCTTGAGCATTCATAATTGAGTTAATATTAAAAAATAAAAATAAAAATGGCATGTCTAAAAATGTTATTCTAAGATATGTATTACCTAGACTTGCTAAATCTCCTGTTGCTCCCATGGCCTTAATTATTAAAGGACTAACTATAACTCCAATTACAGTAAAAAGCAGGGACATTATTAAAGAAACAGCCATTATTTGATTTGTATAATCTTTTGCTTCTTTTATTTTTCCTGCACCTACTAATTGAGAAAGTAAAGAAGTTCCTGCTATAGATACACCTATTCCCAATGATATAAACAGAAAGTTAATTGGCCAAACAAATGATGTTGCAGCAAAATGTACAGAAGATAACATACCAACCCATATAGCATCGACTAAATTAAACAATGTTTGAATTAGGCTATTTATCATTATAGGTATTGAAAGCGTAATCAATGCCTTGGTTATATTTCCTTTTAAAATTAATTCAGTTTTATTATGTCTTTCCATCTTATCACCTATTTTATATATTTCGAGTCACTAAGGGTATTATAACAATATTCTTAATTTTATACAATATAAATATTTTCTACAAATTAAAACCCAAGATTCTTCGACAGCAATAATCGCACTGTCAACAATCGAATCTTGGGTTTTTATAATTTTTAAATATTTAATATCAGTTTTTCATTACTATTATTTTACTCTTGCTTCTCCACTGTATATTTGTCCTGATGCACTATCTACTGTAACTATATCTCCATCTTTTAATATCTCAGTTGCATTTTCTGCTCCAACAATTGTTGGTATATTAAAGTTTAGACCTACAATTGCACCATGAGAAGTTAATCCACCTTCTATAGTTACTATGGCTGAGCTTCTCTCAATATATCTAATCATATCTTTGTCAGTATTGTTGCATACTATGATGTCGCCTTCTTGGAACTTTGCTAGAAGTTCTTCTTCAGTATTACCTACACAAACTCTTCCAGATACTGAACCATTACCAATACCAGTTCCTCTTAAAAGAATTTTTCCTATAGTATGAACTTTTATTAAGTTAGTAGTTCCCGATAATCCTGCTGGAATTCCTGCTGTTATCACTACTAGATCACCTTCCTTTACATAATTACCTTTCATAGCTGCAATTACAGAGTTTTCTATAACATCATCAGTTGATAAGCTCTCTGGTGCAAGAACTGGATATACTCCCCATTCTAATGCTAATCTCCTCATAACTTCATCAGTAGTTGTAACAGCTATTATTGGAGCCTTAGGTCTAAATTTACTTACAGCTTTTGCCGTATGACCTGAGGAAGTAGCAGTAATAATTGCTGTAGCCCCTAAATCTTGAGCTGTATAACAGCTAGACTTACTGATAGCATTAGTAGTAGTAATTTCTGATCTACCAGTCTTTAATTTTAACAACTCTGCATAATTTAAAGATTCTTCAGTTTTTAAAGCTATTTTATACATGGTTTTAACTGCATCTACAGGATATTTACCCGCAGCTGTTTCTCCACTAAGCATAATTGAACTACTGCCGTCCAATATTGCATTAGCAACGTCAGTAACTTCTGCTCTAGTAGGTCTTGGATTTCTCATCATTGAATCTAACATTTGTGTTGCTGTTATTACTGGTTTACCAGCTAAATTCGCTTTTGATATTAATAATTTTTGTACTAATGGCATTACTTCTGTTTCAATTTCTACACCTAAATCACCACGAGCAACCATTATCCCATCGGAAGCTGCAATAATTTCGTCTATATTATCAACGCCTTCTTGATTTTCAATTTTAGATATAATATCTATATCTTGCCCATTATTATCTTCAAGTATTCTTCTAATTTCAATAACATCATCCGCTTTTCTAATAAAAGAAGGAGCTATAAAATCTACACCATTTTCAATTCCAAATATTATATCTTTAATATCTTTTTCTGTAATAGCAGGAAGATTAATTTTTACTCCAGGGACATTAACACCCTTATGATTGCTTAGTTCACCACTATTAATTACTTCACATCTAATATCTGTACCATTTATTATTTCTAATACTTTTAATTCTACTAATCCGTCATCAATTAATATTCTGTCTCCTATTGCTATATCCATGGGAAGATTTTTATAGCTTTGATTCACTATTGTAATATCGCCAAGTATATCTCTTGTAGTAACTGTAAATATTTCTCCTTGAACTAACTCTACAGGACCATCTTTAAAATCACCTAATCTTATCTCTGGGCCTTTAGTATCGAGCATAATTGCAATAGGTAAATTCATTTCAGCTCTAACTTTTTTAATTGTTTCTATTCTAGCGTGATGCTCTTGGTGGTCTCCATGTGAAAAGTTTAATCTACATACATTTAATCCACTTTCAAATAATTCTTTTAATATTTCTTCTGATTCTGAAGCTGGTCCTATGGTACAAACTATTTTCGTTTTTTTCATTATATATATTCCTCCTAAATTGATAATACTTGTGCGTTATCATACATTGCCATATCAAACACCTTTTCTGCATTTAAAGCTTCTGTGATATCTAAATCAATAATTTTATTACATTTTATACCAATAGCTCTACCTGATTGATTATTTAGTAAAAGCTCAATGGATTTTCTACCCATTTCACTAGCAAGTATTCTGTCCCATGCAGTAGGAGTTCCTCCTCTTTGTATATGGCCTAAAATTGTAACTTTAGTTTCCGTATCTGTTGTTTCCATAATACTATCTGCTATATCGTAGGCATTACTTACTCCCTCAGCCAATACTATAATGTGGTGTAATTTTCCTCTATTTCTACCTTGCATTACTTTCCTACAAACCTCATCTATATTAAACTCAACTTCTGGAACAATTATACTCTCTGCTCCACCGGCTAATCCAGCATAAAGTGCTATGTCTCCACAGTGCCTTCCCATTACTTCAACCACATTTGCGCGGCCATGGGAACTTGAAGTATCTCTTAATTTACCAATTGCATCTACTACTGTTTCTACAGCAGTGAAAAACCCTATACTATAATCCGTAAAATTAAGATCGTTATCTATGGTGCATGGAATTCCTATTGTAGGAATACCTGCATCTGATAAAGCTTTAGCACCTTGGAAAGTACCATCTCCACCTAATACTACCAGACCGTCTATTCCAAATACTTTTAGAACATTCAGAGCTTTCTTAAATCCTTCTTTAGTCATAAATTCATCTGATCTCGCTGTTTTAAGCATTGTGCCACCCCTATGGATTATATCTGCTACAGATGATAATTCCATATCGTCAATATCACCATTAATTAATCCATTAAAACCCTGTCTAATTCCCATCATTCTTATATTATTATATATTCCCGTACGAACTACAGCTCTAATTCCAGCATTCATACCAGGTGCATCTCCTCCACTGGTGAGTACTCCTATTGTTTTCATAAATACCTCCTATATATGATTATAATATTCCTAGCTCCATCATAGCCATTTGTATGTCTTCAGACTCAAAAGTAGGTGCTAATATTTCATAAAGTTCTTCATTTCCTTCTTGTCCAAATAGCTTATGCTTTACTAAAAATCCTTCATTTGCAAGTTTATCTATTATCTCTTTGGAATGTTCATAACCAGTAGCCACGTAAACCGTTGTCCACATATTAATTCCTCCTTGAGCAATATTATTATTATATCACAATAAGCATATATTTTCATAGTTCTAAGTTAGTTTTACAGAACCTTGCCCAAGTAAGTTTTGTAGTTCTACTATCAAATCCTCACTGTCTCCTGATATCCATAATGATCTATCAGCAATTATGACTTTATCACGCTTTTCTAGAAATACATATACAGGTATATTCCCAGTATATTTACTTAAAATAGGTTTAATATCTTCAAAAATATCTTCACTTTTATCTTTTGATATTTTAAGATAAATTTTATCTGTTTTAGATTGTTTTAATTCTCTTATTTTTTCGCAAATAATTTTTGGTTCTTCAACTTCTGACATACTTAATCTTCCATCTATAACCACTAATCCATCCTCAAATAAGTATTCATTAAATCTATCATAAGTCTGTGGAAATACTATACATTCAATAGATCCATATAGATCTTCTAAGGTAACAAAAGCCATCATATTATTATTTTTAGTAATTTTATTTTTCTTTTCTATTATAATTCCGCCTATGGTTACTCTATCACCATCTCTTGGTCCTTTAACAACCGTATTAGACTCATTTAAGTCTTCTATTAGCTCAACAGTAGTAATAGTTGATACTCTCTTTAACTCCTTGTCATAGGCCTCTAAAGGGTGTCCCGAAACATAAATACCTAACATCTCTTTTTCCATTGCTAAAAGAGTTTTTTGGGGAAATTCTTTTAAGTCTGGTAAATTATCAATTTCAATAGTATTATCAACCGTATCAAATAGTGAAAATTGTCCTTCTATATTACGCTTTCTGTCTGCATGAATACCTTCTATGGTTTTTTCAAACACAGCTAGATATTGTGTTCTATTGTCCCCTAGACTATCCAATGCTCCACATTTAATAAGACTTTCCACTGCTCTTTTATTCATTGCTGAGGAATCTACTTTTTCAATTCTTTCAATAAATTCTGTAAATCCAATAAATGGTCCATCTTCTCTGGCTTTTACTATGGCTTTTATAAAATTCTCTCCTACATTTTTAACAGCTGTTAATCCAAATCTTATTTCATTTCCTGAAGCAGTAAATTTACTAAAAGATTTATTTATATCTGGAGGTAACATTTCTATAAGAAGCCTTTTACATTCCTGAATATAAAGTGAAACTGAGGCTGTGCTTCCCATTTGAGAAGATATTTGAGCAGCCATAAATTCTACAGGATAATAGTTTTTCAACCATCCAGTTCTATATGCAACTACAGCATAGGCTGCAGAGTGTGATTTATTAAATGCATAATTTGCAAAATCTATCATAAGATCATATATCTTAGATGCTGATTTTTCGTCTACCCCATTCCTTATGGCTCCAGCAACAATCACATTACCTTCTTCATCTACTTGACCGTATATGAAGTTTTTACGTTCTTTTTCCATTACATCCATTTTCTTCTTACCCATGGCACGACGTACTAAATCTGCTTGTCCAAGAGAATATCCGCCTATATCTCTAACTATTTGCATAACTTGTTCTTGGTATACTATACAGCCATAGGTCTCATTTAGTATATGCTCTAATTTAGGATGAATATATTCTATAAGACTATTATCGTGTTTACATGCAACAAATGTAGGTATTTGATTCATAGGTCCCGGTCTATATAAAGAGTTTGCAGCTATTAAGTTTTCAAATACATTTGGTTTTAATTCTTTTAAGAATGATCTCATACCAGGGCTCTCAAATTGAAAAATACCTAAAGTTTCTGCTCGTGCAAACATTTCTAAAACATCCTTATCTTCATAGGATATTTCATCAAAATCTATTTTTTCCCCATGATTTTCTTCTATTAGCGCTACTGTATCTTGTATAACAGTTAAAGTTCTTAGACCTAAGAAATCCATTTTTAATAATCCTAATTCTTCTAGTTCATTCATATTATATTGAGTTGTTATTGAATCTCCATTTCGTAGTAATGGAACATATTTTGTAATGGGTTCTTTTGAAATAACTACCCCTGCTGCATGAGTAGATGTATGTCTAGAAAGACCTTCTACTGCTAAAGCCATATCGATTAAATTTCTTACTTCATCATTATTATCATATTCTTCTTTTAGTGCTTTATTTACTTCTAGTGCTTTACTAATAGTCATTCCTAAATCTGTAGGTATCATTTTAGCTATATAATCAACTTGTCCATAGCTCATATTTATTGCTCTTCCTACATCTCTTATGGCGCCTTTGGCAGCCATAGTACCAAAAGTAGCTATCTGGGCAACTTTGTCAGATCCATACTTTTCAATAACATATTGAATTACTTCTTCCCGTCTCTCATAACAAAAATCTATATCAATATCCGGCATTGTAATCCTTTCAGGATTCAAAAACCTTTCAAATAATAATCCATATTGTAATGGGTCAATACCTATAATATCTAATCCATAGGATATTATACTTCCTGCAGCTGATCCTCTTCCTGGTCCAACTATTATATTATTATCTTTAGCATATTTAATAAAATCCCAAACAATTAAAAAATAATCTATAAATCCCATATCCACTATTGTTTTAAATTCGTAATCAAATCTGTCTTGAATTTCTTCTGTTATAACTTTATATTTCTTTTGTACACCTTCAATAGCTAATTTATATAAATATTCGCTATTTGTATATCCTTCTGGCAGTTTAAATTCTGGCAAATGAAGATTTCCAAATTCTAATTCTACATTACATCTTTCACTTATTAGAACCGTATTCTTAAGTGCATCTTTATAAGTTCCAAAAATAGATTTCATCTCTTCAGGAGATTTTAAATAAAATTCCTCTGTGGGAAATTTCATTCTATTTTTTTCATCTACGGTTTTTCCAGTTTGGATGCATAGTAATACATCATGAACTAATGCATCTTCTTTCTTTAAATAATGTACATCATTACTACATATCAATCCGATATCTAATTCTTCACTTAATTTAACTAAATCTTTATTTACTCGTTTTTGTTCTTCCATACCATGATCTTGAAGTTCCAAAAAGAAATTATTGGGTCCAAAAATATCAACATATTTTAGAGCAATTTCTTTTGCTTTATTATAATTATTATCTAATAAATATTGTTGGACCTCTCCTCCAAGACATGCTGATAGGGCTATAATACCATTACTATATTCACTTAATATATCATGATCTACTCTAGGCTTGTAATAAAATCCATTTACATAGGCTTCTGAAACTATTTTCATTAGATTTTCATAACCTTGATTATTTTCAGCAAGAAGTACTAAGTGGTAACTACTTTTATCCTTCGGTTCTTTTTCTGTATATTTATTCATGGCTATATAAACTTCAGACCCTATTATAGGCTTGATACCTTGTTTCTTTGCCTCTTTATAAAATTGTACAACTCCAAACATAGACCCATGGTCTGTAATAGCTACAGAATCCATGCCTAATTCTTTAGTTTGATGGACTAGATCTTTTATTCTAATTGAACCATCTAATAAGCTATATTCAGTATGAACATGTAAGTGAACGAATTTATTATCATAAGTCATTTTATACTACCTCTCTATAATTAATATCTTTATTTTATCATATATTACCATAATATTCTAAAAAAAAAGCTCCACTAAGTGGGCTTAATTTTAAAGTTTGTTAATTACATTAGAAATAAGAGAAAAATCAATTACTCTAAAATCATCTAATATTCTTTCTGTCCAATTTGGAGTCTGTTTATTATTTAAAAATTTTCTAGCAGTTAATATACTCTCTTCTACTATCCTTAAACCACTAGTATCTAAATCGCTTTTTTTACTAGATAATAATATACTTTTATAAGGGGTCTCGTTAGGTTTTACACTTCCTGATAATGGGTGAGTAAGTAATTCATAACCTTGATGAACTTTATCTCTTACAGTTTCTAAGATAGAAATATAATCCATATCTTCATCATAAATCACTTCTAATTTATCCATATATTTTTCGTAGACTAATTTATTATTAGTTATAAGTATAGCCATTATATTACCTTAAACTCATTGTCAATTAAGGCTTTTAATGCTTCCACTGCCTCTTTAGAGTCTATTCCTTTCGCTGATATTGTTATGTCTTCTCCATGAAACGCACCAAGAGACATAATACCAATAATACTTTTTCCATCTACTTTCGTTCCTTGTGATTCAAGCCATATGTCGCTGGAATACTTGTTAGCTACTTGCACAAATATAGCTGCTGGTCTAGCATGAAGTCCTTCCTCATTCATTAATTTTAAAGAAACACTGTCCATTTTATTTTACCCCTTTCAATTTATCAGCTAATTCTTCTATCTTTCTAAATCTATGATTTACCCCTGATTTCCCTACTGGTGGGTTTAGCATTTCACCTAATTCTTTTAGAGTAGAATCTGTATTTTCTAGTCTTAATTCTGCTATTTCTCTTAAATTATTGGATAATTTATGAATTCCCATGTATTTATCTATTGTCTCAATATTTTCAATTTGATTTACGGAAGCATTTATAGTCTTTCCTAAATTTGCAGTCTCACAATTCACTAATCTATTTATGTTATTCCTAATATCTTTTAAAACTCTAATATCTTCTAATTTTAAAAGAGCTTGATGAGCACCAATAATATTTAAAACATCTACTATCTGCTCTCCTTCTTTGATATATACTACATAGTTTTCTTTTCTCATAACTATTTTTGAATTAAGTCCAAAAGTATTGATAATACGTGATAAGTCCTTACCATGTTCTTCATAATTTGTAACAAACTCTAAATGATAAGTTTTCTCAGGATTACTAATGGAACCTCCACCTAAGAATGCCCCTCTAATATAAGCTCTTTTGCAGCATCTATTTTTTATTATTGACTTAGGCATTTTATAGTCAGGATTAAAAATATTAGACCCATCAGGTTTAATAAATCCTACAGCTACTAATATATCTTTAGAAGCTTCTATATCACTAATACCTACCAAATAATTATTATTCTTTTTAAGTTGTCTATTCCTTCTAACCATGACCTCAACATCTATATTATAAAGCAATTTAAGTATACTAAAAATTCTTCTAGCTATAGCTGCATTTTCGGTGTTGAATTTTAGATTAAATTTATTATCACCTAATATTTGAATTGTACCACACATTCTAACCAATGCAGATAGTTCTGCTAATGCACAGTGATCTTTAGTTATTGGGAGCCTAGACAGTTCATTTTTTGCTGTGGATGAAAATGACACGAAATCTCCCCCTTATTTATAGTATTTCTAATCCTTTTTTAATAATGTTTTTTTCATCTTCATATCTTACAATATTTTTAGCTTTATCTATATGAACATACATGGCTTCTACGAAGCCTTCTTTCTTTTGTGGAAAACAATCCATATTATTACTTCGCATTAAAAACCAATGCACAGTTTTGGAAACGATTTCATTTTCTTGCAAATTTTTATAATTATAATGTATTTCACCTATATAATCTAAAATTTCAGCTTTTACTCCAGATTCTTCTAATACTTCTCTTAAAGCAGTTGCTTCAACTTTTTCGTTTTTCTCAATTCTACCTTTTGGAAGAACCCAATCCCCATTATACTTCTTTAGTAGTAATATGGCATTTCCAAATATTACTACTCCCCCAGCACTTACTTCTACCATATTAGTCAACTCCAAATTCAAAATAGTCTAACTTAGATTATACTATATTTAGCAACTTTAAACCACCCAGCCAATAAGCACTATTAAGAGTCCAGAAATTCCCATAAATATAGAAAATCTTTGCCCTTGAAAGAGCATTTTAATGTCTTCTCTAGTAACAAGATTTCCACCAACCACATGTTTAGATAGACTATAACTATGCCCTAGCATTATAGTTTTAGTTCCTATAATAGATAAAACACCTATACTCATGATTATAACTCCTATTACTTGATATACTGTGGTAAGACTCTTCCCAAATATTTTGCTAATTATAAGCCCAACTACCAAGGAGATCAAAACCAATATTAATACTCCAATAGAATATCTTACAATTTCTTTAAAAACTGATTTTAAAAAATTCTTAATAAAAATCATCTCCTCTATCTAAAGATTTCAAAACAGTGGGTACTGTGACCACTGTTTTAATTCTACCAAAATTTCATCAATTCATTATTAATCTGTGTAGTATTTTTCACAGTTCTGAAATGTTTCCATTCTCTAGGAAACAGGTTCTTATACCTATATGTTTTATATCTATTGTCAATAAGCAGTATACTTCCTTTATCTTCTTCTGACCTTATAACCCGCCCTGCAGCTTGCATTACTTTATTCATTCCAGGATATACATATGCATAATCAAATCCTGCAAGTCCATTATGATTAAAATAATCTTTTATAATATCTCTTTCAAAACATATCATAGGCATTCCTACTCCTACTATTATTGCACCTATAAGTTTATCTCCTATAAGATCTATGCCTTCTGAGAAAATTCCTCCAAGGACTGCAAAAGCTATTATATCTTTTCTATCAAAATGAGATAAAAAATCTTCCCTATCTTTCTCACTCATTTGTCTGTCTTGTATAACTACATTTAGGCTAGGATCTTTTTCATCTAACATTTCATATACTTTATTCATATATACATAAGATGGAAAAAAAACTAAATAATTTCCTCTTTTATTTAAAATAAAACTATATATATAATCTACTATGTCATCATAGGTATTTTCTCTATCTCTATACTTTGTTGATACAGTATTACCAATTAAAAGTGCAAGATTTTCTTTAGGAAATGGTGAACTCAATTTAATATGATAGTCTTCTTTAGACCCACCTAATAAATCCATATAGTATTCTAAAGGAGAGAGAGTTGCTGAAAATAAAACACTAGATCTAGAACGTTTTAGAGCTTCATTTAGTAAGTATGAAGGATCCACACAATATAATTTAAATATTATATTATCATTTATCTCTTGAATAGAAGTAACATAATGACTATCATAAAATTCCATTATTTTAATAAAATTATTTATATTAAAATATAATTCCAATACACTTTCATAATTTTCATGGTTCTTTTCTTCAATTAACCATGGTTCGATTAAGGCAATCAATCGAACTATAGGAAAATAGAAATCACTTATTTCTTCTTTTTGATAGTATTCTTCTTTTACATCTAAATCATCTTTTATACTTTGGAGTAGATTGCTACACTTAATTAAGCTTTTATATATCTTTGGAAATTCTCTCTTAAAAGTAGTTTTTAAATCTAAAAAACTATTTATATTAAGCTCTACAGAAAACATTTCTCTGGATCTATCTACTAGATTATGAGCTTCATCTATTAAAAATATATAGTTTCCGGCAGCTACATCAAAAAATCTTTTAAGGTACACAGTTGGATCAAATATATAATTATAATCGCATATAATTACATCTGCCCAAAGACACAAATCCAGCGTAAATTCAAATGGACATACATTATGTTTTTCAGAATAACTAATGATCACATCTCTTGTCATTAGATTTTCATTTTCGAATATATCCATAATAGCTTCGTTAACTCTATCAAAATGTCCTTTTGCATAAATACAGTCTCTTGGATTACATTTGACTTCATCATTTAAGCATATTTTGTCTTTTGCAGTTATTACTACAGTCTTTGCTTGTAATCCTTCATTCCTAAGGATTTCCATGGAATTTATAGGAACTTCACGAGTTATAGTTTTAGCTGTTAGATAGAATATTTTAGAAGAAAATTTTTCACCTATGGCTTTTAAAGCTGGAAATAAAGTAGACATAGTCTTACCAATTCCAGTTGGAGCTTGTACAAACAGATTTTTTCTTTCAACTATGGTTTTATAAGTAGCCACAGCTAATTCTCTTTGTCCCTTTCTATATTCCTGAAAAGGAAATACCATTTCTCTAATAGATTCATCCCTAGTATTTTCCCAGTCAAAGGTTATACTAAACCATAAGATATATTTTTCCAAAAGAAAAAGGAGGAATTTTTCCAATTCCTCTATTTTATAAGCTCTTTTAAATATTTTCTTCTCTTCTGTTTCAATGTGAAAATATGTAAGTTGAATATTGATATGGTCTAAATCATTTTGTACAGAATAAATATAGCCATAACACATAGCTTGAGCCCAATGGATTTCCCGATAATCTTCTTCGATTGTATCCAAATCCTTAGCAGTACTTTTTATCTCATCAATGATTATTTCATCAGGTAATATGAAAATCCCGTCAGCACGTCCTTCTAGAATAAAAGTATAATCTTCATATTCAATATTATGTTTTAAAGTATATTCAGCTTTATATTCTTCACCATATGATTTTTGAACCTTTTGGTGTGCTCTTGTACCTTCCAATGCAGGTATATTAGAACGAAAAGTATTATCTATATCCCCTGACCTTAGTACAAATTCTATTAGATTTCTTACAGAAATTTTTATCTCTTTATTCATCCATACACTACCTTTTCCCTTTTGCTATATCTATCAAGACCTTACTCAATTCTATATTATTATGCCTGATGTAAGTCTTTCTAACATCAATTAGATTTTCAGCTATTAATTGAATATTATTCAATTTTAAAAATTCCTCATCTTTTATTGTTGCTATTACTGGAGCTGACCTATCACTTATATATTTATTTACTGTTTCTAAGGGCAACACTTCAGTATTTCCTATAACATAATCTAAAAAGTCCGGTCTACTATGATTTAAAATAACTCTAACATGATCAGATAAACTAAAGTCTGTTGTTTCTCCAGGTTGAGTCATTACATTACCTATGTATACTTTAGGTGCAGCTGAATTATAAATATCTTCAACTATATTTTTTATTAATAGATTTGGCAAAATTGAAGTAAAAAGACTTCCTGGCCCAAGGACGATTAAGTCTGCATCTCTAATTGCATCCACTGCTTCACTTAAAGGATTAGATAACTTAGGTTCAATGAATACTCTCTCGATTCTACAACCCATTTCATTTACTACTAATGGAATCTTTGATTCTCCTTCTACTATCATCCCATTATCTAATTCTGCAAAAAGTACAGTATTTTCTAAAGTCATTGGAAATACTTTTCCCGTTACAGCAAGTACGTTACTTGTTTCTTTTACCGCCATTTCAAAACTACCATATATTTCGTTCATGGCAGCTAATAATAAATTACCAAAACTTTGGCCATTTAATATTCCCTTTTTAAACCTAAATCTTAATAATTTTTCCATTGAAGGTTCTGTGTTTGCAAGAGCTAATAAACAAGCTCTAATATCTCCAGGAGGTAACATACCTAGGTCTTCTCTTAATACCCCAGAGCCTCCACCATCATCTGAAACTGTAACAATCGCTGTAATATTATGAGTAAATTTTTTTAATCCTCTAAGAAGAATAGACAGTCCAGTGCCTCCACCTATTACAACTATTTTTGGTTCTAGTTTTAAATCTATGTTATTAATATTATTTTCTTCCATAACTAAACCCCTTGTATATGCTTATTTATATCTCTATGATTCACTATAGTTCTATGACCATTGGATTTAAGGATCTCTCCTATTTTGTTAGAAATAGCTACAGATCTATGAAATCCTCCTGTACATCCGATTCCAATGACTAATTGTGTCTTACCTTCTGCTACATAATATGGTATAAGAAATTCTAACATATCAATTGTCTTTTCTATAAATGTATCGGTCTGTGGCCATTTAAATACATAGTCCATAGTTTCTTTATTCTCTCCTGAAACATGTTTTAATTCTGGTATATAAAATGGATTAGGTATAAACCTTACATCAAAGACCAAATCTCCATCCATTAAGATACCATTTTTAAATCCAAATGAAGAAATAGAAATAGTAATATTTCTCTTTTCTCCCCCTTCCAAGAAAATGTTAGACATTTCTTCTCTTAACATTCCCAAAGTAAGACTTGAAGTGTCTAAAATATAATCTGCTCTTTCCTTGACTTCATTTAATAACTCTCTTTCTTCTGTAATACCATCTATAATATTGCCCACAGGATTTAAAGGGTGTGGTCTTCTTAATTCTTTATATCTTTTTATTAAAACCCTATCTGAAGATTCTAAGAAAAGTATTTTATGATCTATATTCTTAGCTTTTAGATCGTCTAAGGAGGTAAATAATGTATCAAAAAATCGTCCACCTCTTATATCTACTACAACTGCAACATTTTCTATAGACTTTTTAGATTCAACGCAAAGTTCAGCAAACTTTGTTAATAGTGCAGGTGGAAGATTGTCCATACAATAGTAGCCCATATCCTCCATAACATTCATTGCCTGAGATTTTCCAGCCCCTGACATTCCCGTAATAACTAAAAATTCCATATTATAATCACCTAATCCTTTATCAAATTTCTGATTCTATTCATCTCTAACCCAGCAGCTTTTGCCCTTTCTGTTGCAAGAGTTATATTTCCCACATCATCAGGACTATGAGCATCACTATTAATAATAAACTCCACATCCTCTTCCATGGCAATTTTTAAATTTTCTATTGATAATTCACTATGTTTGGAGTTAATTTCAAGTGCTGTACCTACTTTACCAGCAGCTCTAGCAAGTTCTCTAATATCCACTTTGGCTTTTGAACCAGGATGTGTTATAAATGTAATTGGATAATTATTTATTGCTCTTATAAAAGCATTTGTATTTAATTCCAAAGCATTTTTTCTGCCTACTGGAATAAGTTTAGTTATTGGATTCATTACATATAATCCTAACCCTGCTTTAAAAGAACTTGGAGTTACACCATAGTGATATCCTAATAAGAGTATATCAGTTAATTTGATAAGATTTTCATCCATATCAATAGTCCCATCAAATCCAGTAATATTTGATTCTACTCCTAATAAAATTTTTATTCCCTTATTACTATATTCTTCATTTAATCTATCTATTTCATCCCTCATAATAGGAATATTCTTCCTCTTAACCCCATAAAGATAATGTCCAGGTCCGTGATCACAAATAGCAATTTCTTTTAGACCAATTTTTAGCGCTGCTTCCACATTATCTCTTATTGTTCCGGAACCATGACTATATACAGTATGTGTATGATAATCTCCATATAATCTCACTATAAATCCTCTCCAATGAGCTTTATCTCAGTTTCTAACTCTACATTATAATTATCTCTAACTGTTTTTTGCACCATTTGGATTAATTCTAAAACATTTTTACATGTAGCATCTTCTGCATTTATTACAAATCCACAATGTTTTTCAGAAATTTGAGCTCCTCCATGTCTTACACCTCGAAGGCCTGAATCTTCTATTAATTTCCCTGCATAATAACCCTCTGGTCTCTTAAAAGTACTTCCTCCACTGGGCCATTCCAAAGGTTGCTTAGAAGTTCTTTTGAAAGTTAGATCCTTCATAGTTTCATCAATTTCATCAGCCACACCTAGTTTTAATTCTAATTCCACACTTAAAACTATTAATTGTTCATCAGTAACTCTACTATTTCTATATCTAAAATTCATTTCACTATTTGAGTATTCTTTTATATTATTGTCCTTATCTATAATCTTAACACTGGTTATTATATCTTTCATTTCTCCACCATAGGCACCAGCATTCATTGTAATAGCTCCACCTATAGTTCCAGGTATTCCATTTGCAAATTCCATTCCTGTAAGGATTTGTCTTGCCACTTCTTTACTTACAGCGGTTAAAAGTGCTCCTGCTTCACAATAAACTTTATTATTTTGGATATGGACTCTATTTAATCCCTCATTAATCTTTATAACTACAGATCTTAGACCACCATCTTTAACTAAAATATTAGTACCATTTCCCATTATAAAAAAATCTATATTATTGTCTCTTAAAAGTGTAACAGCTTCCAATACCTGTTTCTCATTGTTTGGAATAATAATTACATCAGCTGGTCCACCTATTTTAAAAGATGTATGATTCTTCATAGGTTCATTAAATATAACTTTACCTAATTCTTTATTTTCAAATAGTTTCTCTAAATCAATTGCGCTCATATTTAAATCACTCCCTGATAACTTTCTCTTCTTATATTATCATATCTTTAGGCAAAATAAAACCATAGTCTATATCTAGACTATGGTTTTCATATTATCTCTATTATTCTTTAATTAATCTCTTGCCATTCTCTTATAACTTTCATATCTAAATTTAGAATCTTTTTCAGCTTCTATGAATAGATCATCAGCTAGTTCAGGGAATGTTTTTCTTAAAGAAGTATATCTAACTTCTGAGTTGATGAAGTCCATGAATTCTCCCTTTGGTTCTTTTGAATCTAATACAAATGGATTCTTACCTTCATCAGTTAATCTAGGGTCGAATCTGTATAGATGCCAGTAACCTGTATCTACAGCTTTCTTTTCTTGTCTGATAGTAGTACCCATACCAGTTCTAATACCATGGTTTATACATGGAGCATAAGCCATTATTAGGGATGGACCATCATAAGATTCCGCTTCTTTTATAGCTCTCATAGTTTGGTTCATATTTGCTCCCATTGCTATTTGTGCTACATAAACATAACCATAAGTTGTCATCATAAGACCTAAGTCTTTCTTTCTAATCTTCTTGCCTGATGCAGCAAATTTTGCTACTGCTCCAGTTGGTGTAGATTTAGAAGATTGACCACCAGTATTTGAATAAACTTCAGTATCCATAACAAGAATATTAATGTCTTCATTTGATGCCAATACGTGGTCTAAACCACCGAAACCAATGTCATAAGCCCATCCGTCTCCACCAAAAATCCAAACTGATTTTTTGATTAAATAATTTTTAACTTCTGTAATCTTTTTTAATATTGCAGTAGCTTCTTTATTTTCTACTGCATTTTCTAATCTTGGAAGTATCATACCTGTTGCAGCTTTAGAGCCTTTAACATCATTCATACCTTCTATCCAAGCTGTAAAGTGCTCATTTAAATCTGATTCTATGTTTAATTCTAAGAAATTTGTCATTAGTAATTTTATTTGTTCTCTTATTTGTTTAACACCAAGATACATACCAAATCCAAACTCAGCATTATCTTCAAATAGTGAATTAGCCCAAGCTGGTCCTTTACCTTCTTGATTAGTACAATAAGGAGTTGATGGTGCTGAACCACCCCAAATTGATGAACATCCAGTAGCATTAGCTATAAACATTCTGTCACCAAAAAGTTGAGTTATTAATTTAGCATATGCAGTTTCTCCACAACCAGCACAAGCACCTGAGAATTCAAGTAATGGCTCTTGGAATTGACTACCTTTTATGCTAAATGGATCCATTCTATCTGTTTTAGCAGTAACTGATTCTGCTGCATATTCCCAGTTAGGAGTTTGTATTTCATATTCTTCTTCAAATCTATGCATAATTAATGCTTTGTTTTTAGAAGGACATACGTCAGCACAGTTTCCACAACCTGTACAGTCTAATGTAGATATTTGAATTCTATATTCTAAATCTTCTAATCCTTTACCCATAGTCTTAATCGTTTCAAAGTTTTCTGGTGCATTTGAAACTTCTTCTTCATTTAATAAGAATGGTCTAACTGCTGCATGAGGACAAACATATGAACATTGACCACATTGTATACAGTTTTCACTTATCCAACGAGGAACTTCTACTGCTATTCCACGCTTTTCATAAGCTGCTGCACCATGAGGGAATGTACCGTCTTCTCTACCTACAAATGTGCTTACTGGAAGATTATCTCCTTCTTGTCTATTCATTGGAATTAAAACATCATCAATAAATGAAGGAACATCTTTTTTAACTTTAGATTCTTCTACAGCGTTTTTCCATGATTCTGGCACATCTATTTTAATTGATGATTCAATACCCATATCAACAGCTTTATAGTTCATATTAACTATATCTTCACCTTTACTACCATACTCAGTTACAATTGATCTCTTTAAATGATCTACCGCTTCTTCTAATGGCAATACTTCTGATAATTTGAAGAATTCCACCTAAACCAATATCGCTGGCGATTTTAGTTGCATTAACAGTATAGAATTTAATATTATGATCTGCAATATAATTTTTTAAGCTAGCTGGTAGATTGTTTTCTAATTCTTCTCTATCCCAAATACAGTTTAGTAAGAATGTACCACCATCTTTTAATCCTTTTAATAGGTCATATTGATATACATATGACTGTTTCGAACATGATATAAAATCAGCGTCTGCAATCAAATATGTGGATTGGATTTTTTCTTTACCAAATCTTAAGTGAGATATTGTAATACCACCAGATTTCTTACTATCATAGGAGAAATATCCTTGAGCATACATATCTGTATCATCACCGATAATCTTAATTGCAGCTTTGTTAGCTCCAACAGTTCCATCAGATCCAAAACCCCAGAACTTACATTTAATAGTTCCTTCAGGCTCTGTTTTAATTATTTCTTTAATTTCTAAACTAGTATGCGTAACATCATCTATTATCCCTAAAGTAAATCTATCTTTTGGTTCTTCTTGTTTCAAGTTTTCGAAAACAGCAAGTATTTGTGAAGGTGTAGTATCTTTTGAACCTAATCCAAATCTACCTCCAACAATAACTGGTTGTTCAGCTCTATCGTAGAATATAGATTTAACATCTAAATGTAGTGGTTCAGCTATAGCACCTTTTTCTTTTGTTCTATCTAATACAGAAATTTTCTTAACTGATTCTGGTAAAACATTAAAGAAATATTCTGGTGCAAATGGTCTATATAAGTGAACTTTTATAACTCCAACTTTTTCTCCTTTAGCTACTAAATAATCTACAGTTTCTTGAATTGTTTCAGTAACTGAACCCATAGCTACAATAATTCTTTCAGCTTCTGGATGACCATAGTATACAAATGGTTTGTATTCTCTACCAGTAATTTTACTGATTTCATTCATATAGTCAACAGTAATACCAACTATATTTTCATAGTAAGGATTTGAAGCTTCCGCTGCTTGGAAATATATATCAGGATTTTGAGCAGTACCTCTTGTATCTGGTCTTTCTGGATTCATAGCTCTTTGTCTAAATTCATTTAATGCATCATAATCTAGTAATCTTTCTAAATCTGCATAGTCAATTACTTCAATTTTTTGAATTTCATGACTTGTTCTGAACCCGTCAAAGAAATGTACAAAAGGAACTCTTCCTTTAATTGTTGCTAAATGGGCAACTCCTGCTAAATCCATAACTTCTTGAACTCCACCTGAAGCTAATAAAGCAAAACCTGTTTGTCTAACTGCCATAACGTCTTGATGATCTCCAAATATGCTTAATGCATGAGATGCAATTGCTCTAGCTGATACATGAAATACTGACGGTAATAATTCACCAGCAATTTTGTACATATTAGGAATCATTAGCAATAGTCCTTGAGAAGCAGTATATGTAGTAGTTAATGCACCTGCTGCCAATGAACCGTGAACTGCACCTGCTGCACCTCCTTCAGATTGCATTTCCTTTACTAAAACTTCTTGTCCAAATAGATTCTTTTTACCATCTGCAGACCATTGATCCACATTTTCTCCCATGTCTGTTGATGGTGTTATAGGATAAATCGCTGCTACATCTGTAAATGCATATGATATATAAGATGCTGCCGCATTACCATCCATGGTTTTCATAATTTTTGCCATGTGTATTGACCTCCTTATATAATAAGTATTAAATCTAAATTCTCTTTTAGACCTAGTACCCAATATTAAACGATATTGTTAAATATTGTACTAACACCTTTATATTATATTAAACATACTAGCTATTGTCAACGTAGAAAGGCATTATTTTAAAATTCATTTGTCTGTTTCTTTTTTCCTACTTTCAATCTTAGTCTTGATTCTATCATTTAATGCTTCTGCTGCATTATAGCCTAGACCTTTTTGTCTATAATTCCTTGCTGCTACTTCTACTATCATTCCTATATTTCTTCCAGGTCTTACTGGAACTGTAACTTTAGAAACTTTCACATCCAGTATATCCATATATTCTTCATCTAATCCAATTCTGTCGTACTCCTTATTAGCATCCCAAGTCTCTAATTCTACAACTAAATCTATATATTCAAATTGTTTTACAGCACTAACTCCATATAAGCGCTCAATATCTAAAATTCCTATACCTCTTATTTCCATAAAATATCTTGTTAAATCTGGTGCTTCTCCTCGCAAACCTTCTTCAACTTTCTTTATATCCACTGTATCATCAGATACTAATCTGTGACCTCTTATAACCAAGTCTAATGCAGTTTCCGACTTACCAACTCCTGATTTACCCATAATCAAAACACCCATGCCATAAACTTCAATAAGTCCACCATGTAGTGTTATCTCTGGTGCTAACATCAAATCTATATAGCTGATAAATTGATTAATTAATTTTGAAGTGACTTTATGTGTTCTTAATATGGTTCTATTGTGCTTTTTGGCTAGTTCTATTAGTTCTGGGAAAACTGGCAAATCTCTACTAAGAACAAGGCAAGGAATGGGATAAGTAAATAACTTATCTATACTTTCATATCTTGACTTTGGAATTAATTCATTATAATAATACCACTCTGCACTACCCATAATTTGTAATCTTTCAGGTGCATATTTTTCATAATAGCCTACCATTTGTAATCCAGGTCTAATTATTTCACTGGAATATATTTTTACATCTTGAACATTATCTGCTTTATATACAACTTCCCAATTTAAATCTTTTATAATCCTATCTAATCCTACATACTCCATCTTATCTCTCCTAATAAGGTCTTTTTGGTATAAGTGCAGCTGCTATAAAATAAGCTATTACCCCACCAAATATAAAAGTAGGTATAGAAAGGAATACCCAAGCCAATCTAATTATAGTAGAGTCTACATTAAAATACTCGCCTAACCCTCCACATACTCCTGAGATTTTCTTATCTGTCTCTGATAAATATAATTTCTTATCCATTATTTATCCTCCTTTTTACGGAAATGTTCATACAACTGTTCTGCTGCTCTTATATTCATAGATTCCACTGCTTTTAATTCTTCCACTGATGCATTTTTGATTTTATCTATACTTTTAAAATGCTTTAGTAATGAAGTTTTTCTCTTTTTGCCTATTCCTTTAATATCATCTAATTCGGATTTAAACATGGTTTTAGTTCTAAGACTTCTATGATAATTAATAGCAAATCTATGAGCTTCTTCCTGTATTTTATATATTAGTCTAAATCCAAGATTGTCTTTTGCTAATATTATTTCTTTATTATTATATATTATTCCGCGAGTTTTATGAAACTCATCCTTGACCAATCCACAAACTGGTATATTAATTCCTAATTCATCTAATACTTTTAATGCTATATTTACCTGACCTTTACCTCCATCCATCATAATAAGATCAGGAAAACTAGAAAATCCTTTTAATTCAATAGGATTTAATTTTAGATTTTCCTTTTCTTCAAGCCCTCTCATAAATCTACGTCTTAAGACTTCATCTAAGCTTCCATAATCATCTGGAGTTGTTACACTTCTTATTCTAAACCTTCTATAATCTGACTTCTTAGCTTCACCATTTTCAAATACTACCATGGAACCTACTGATTCTACTCCACTAATATTTGATATGTCAAACGCCTCAATTCTTGTAGGTAAGTCATCTAGAGCTATATGATTTTGTATTTGCTCTAATGCTTTAATATTCTCTCTATGTTTCTTTAAAAATTTGTCTCCATATTTATTTAGCATATCCTTAGCATTTTTACTAACTAATTCTAAAAGAGCAAACTTTTCCCCTCTTTTAGGTATTATTATACTAACTTTAGAACCTCTTTTATTTTCTAACCATCTTGTGATAACTTCTAAATCTTCAATTTCATGTTCAATTATAATTTCTTTTGGCACATAAGCTGTACCTATATAAAACTGTTTTAAAAAGGAACTTAATATTTCATTTCTATCTTCCATAAAATTATCTTCCATAATAAAGTGCTCTCTACCTAGTATCTTTCCAGCTCTAATAAAGAATATTTGAATACAAACTTCTTCTATACCTCTAGCCATAGCAATTATATCTTGATCTATTAAAATTGGACTGACTATCTTTTGT
>CAJDWC010000005.1_pt1 | contig 60414 bp, 55 predicted proteins | sample 7391511 | NCBI WGS metagenome assembly CAJDWC01 (sample SAMEA7055719, study PRJEB34461) | soil metagenome | biome: terrestrial ecosystem; feature: Peninsula; material: soil | place: Antarctica | collected 2016 | reverse complement strand
CTTGATACAATTTATCTCTATTAAAAAATATGGTTCTTCCATCTGTGGATTAGGACAAGGATTACTTGAAATTAATCCCTTTAATATTCTTATTTCTAATCCTTCTATATTTAAATCTAAGGTATCTTCAAATGTTACACCTTTAACTGGATAATATGCCGTATAATCCATAGTCTTATCTTTTTTCTGGTATTCCAATGGCATAGTTTCCAAAGGGAAATTTACATCTAAACCAAATTCTTCTAGAAATACTGAAATTTTAGGATATGTTATTTTAAAAGTTTTATAATAATTTCTACAATAAGCACAATCACACTGATGTTCATATTTTTCTCTATATTGTTCAGTAGCCTCGTAATCAAATTTTATATTTAAATAATCCATTTCAAATCCTCATTTCTTATATTAATTTGAATCTGATATTATATATTAGACAACTATTATTCTGGATAATTCCTCAAATAAAGACCATGTTTTCTTGCTTTGTTTTCTAATTCTAATATTTGATTTTCATTCTTAACAAACATTTCCATGGACATATCAAAATGTCCTCTTATGGAAATGTCTAAACCTAGAAAATGAAGATTGCAAAACATAATCTCCCTAGAGTTTATTTGTAGTAGCATTTTAAGCTCATCAAATGATTCAATGCTGAAATAACCTGTTACTCCATCATTATCTGTATTTATCATATGGTTTACCCAAAGATATTGTTCATGACGATCCAACTCATCTAAAATCCTAATATGTCGATGTTCATCTATGTCTGCATAGTCTATTTCTGCTACTATTATTGAATCTCCATTTTCTTTATACAGCTCTCCAAAGAAATCGACTTGCTTATATTCATTTTTTAAATATAAATCTTTAAAATCCCAAGACACCTCACTTGCCTCTTCTTCCAAAAGACTATGAGGGAATATATCTAATAATCTATGAGGAGTTGTCTTATAAAAATCCTCTGAATCATTTATGATTTTTATCATATTTTTTTTTATTTTGTTTACTTCTTCTAAGTTCATTATCCTTAACATACTTTCACCTCAATCATTTTAATCAGCTAATAATTAATTTTTTTATAACATATCTAAGTCCGTATAATTCTAATTATGTGTATTAAGTAAAATATTATATAGTCTTATTCTAACTATTTTTTAAATACAAATCCACCATAATATTTGTTAATAATATCATCTAAACTTGTACCTTTAGTTTCTATGAAATGTCTATTATAAACTTCTATGAAATTTTCAATTTTCATCTCATCTATAATTTCAAAATAGTCTATAACGCATACAATATAATTTTTCAATTTTTCTTCATAAGCATTTATATATTCTAATGGAGGTATTTTATCATTAAAGTATAATAATAATTCTTCTTGAGAGCTATTTTCAAAGAAGTTCTCATTAGATTTAATTAAAATAATACTTTCTTCAAATATTTTTGTATCATCTTTATTTTTATGCTCGTAAATTAAAGATTCTTTTACTAAAACTACTGAGTATAAAGTTTCTTGGTTTTTCATTCTAATCCTCCAATTTTATATAACTGCCCTTTAAGACGAATTTTATTACTAATGCGAATCAATTACTTTAATCGAACATCCTTATCTTCCTTCATTGTATCAAATATATTGACTATCTTCTATCATTATACATTATATAAGTTATCAGACTTTATATTATTCTAATCAATCATTTTTATAAGCATTTCTTATTCTATCGCTAAAAAGGTGCACCGACTAAACAAAAATATGCACACACGTGTGTACAATTTAGCATTAAAATGTGCAAAATTCAGTATTATTTATATTTTATACTTCTAGACACAACAAAACCCCTTAAAATTCAAAGGGTTCAAATTGTATTAATATTTATTCCATTTTGGTGGAGGCGGTGAGTGTCGAACTCACGTCCGAAAACATTTCCACAAGAGTTTCTCCGAGTGCAGTCAGTCATTTGACATTCCCTCTACTGGACTTCTACTGACAGAATTCCAGTTTTAGTAGCTTCATAAGTTCCGTTCCAAGCTCAAAGCTTTGCGAGGCTCGGTTCCCTACTAGATTGACGCCTTATCCCTAGTCGTAGGAGTCTAAGGTAAGACGAGCAGTTATTAGGCTGCTAGTGCGTAATTATCGTTTGCGTTTGTTTGTTTTGCCACTTTTAACGTTGATTGGCGTCAACGACTCGCTACTCATGATTCCATATCCCCGTCGAAACCAAATTCGCCCCCAAATTGTTAAATGATACATATATATTATATAGAGATTTCGTGTATTTGTCAATGGTTAGGTCTTTAAAAGTTCTTGAATCATTTCTTCTACATATGCTTTTGCTTCAGGAGTTGCTTGATCTCCCCATTCCATATCTAATACTCCATCTGCCCAACCTAATGATGCACCTTCAGGTACTAATGTACCTGCTATTAGTTGTTCCACAGTACCTTTAAATAATCCTGGAACATTATAAGTTACGCTTGATATTACAGTGTCTGGAGCTATTTCATTTTGGGGTGAAATATAACCAATTGCTTTTACTCCCTTAGACTTAGCAGCTTCTATAGATCCAAGTCCAACTTGGTTTGCTGAACAGAAGATTAAATCTGCTCCTGCCTCAACCATTGCCAAAGCAGTTTCTTTTCCTAATTGTATATCTTCCCAAGAGTTTACATATGTTTTTGTAACTTTAATCTCAGGGTCAAATCTTTGTGCTGCAGCTTCGAATGCATCTAAAGTTCCAGCTATTACTGGGAATGGGAATGATCCTATTGCTCCCATATTTTTCTTCTCAGTGTACATTGCTGCTAATGATCCAGCTACATATCCGCCTTCCCATTCTCTAACACCAATTCCACCAACATTTGGTGCTTGTCCTTCTTCACTATTAATTACCATAAAGAAAGTATCAGGATAATTTGGTGCTACTGCTATAGCAGCATCATAAAATTGAGTTCCATGTGCAAATACTAGATCATATTTCTTTTCACCATAATCTGTAAAAACTGCTTCAAAGTCAGCTTGTTGTACACTTTCTAAGTATTCCATTTTTATACCTAAGTCTTTTTCAACAAGTTCTAAACCTTGATATGCTGTAGCATTCCATCCTTGATCGTTTATAGGACCTGGTAATAATAATACAATTTTTTTATCTCCATCTGTTGGAGCTGGAGCATCAGGTGTAGCTACTGGTGCATCTGGTGTAGCAGGAGTATCTGGTGTATCTGGTGTAGTAGTTTTAGGACTACATCCACTTATTGTAGCTATTAAAAGCATTGCAACTAATAATAAACCAATGATTTTTTTGTTCCTAAACATTTAAATTCCCCCTCATTTTTTAAATAATTTTAGCTATTTTACATAAGGATTTCCTAATGCCTTAGGTGCTACGGTTTTACCAACTATTCCTGTAACAGCTATTACAGTTAATAAGTATGGAAACATTAATAGGAATTGATATGGTATACCTATATCTGCAATTTGCAATCTAATTTGAAGTGCATCTGCAACTCCAAATATTAAGGATGCCATTAAAATACCTTTTGGATTCCATTTACCAAATATAACTGCCGCTACTGCTATAAACCCCCTTCCAGATACCATATTATCTACAAACATATTAAATTGTCCAAGGGACAAAAAACACCCTCCCAAACCTGCTAATAAACCACTAACAAGGACACATATGGTTCTTACTTTATCAACAGGTATACCTACAGTATCTGCAGCCATAGGATGTTCTCCAACAGTCCTAATACTCAAACCCCAAGAAGTCTTATATAATATGTAAGAAGATATAGGTACTAATAAGAAAGCTATATATACTAAAGGAGTTTGCCTAAAAAATATTTCTCCTAATATAGGTATTTTTGATAAAATTGGAACATTGTAAGCTGAAAATGATTTTACTGTTATTGGAACAGTTGTTATTCCAAATAAGGCTCTAAATAAAAAGCTTGTAAGCCCAATTCCTAACATATTTATTGCAACTCCACTAACTATTTGATTCATTTTTATCTTAACTGTAGTTATAGCGAACAAATAAGCTATTAACATTCCACTTACCATGGCTAACAAAGCACCTATCCATTGACTACCTGAAAAATAAGAACCTACCACACCGGCAAATGCTCCTACTAACATAATCCCCTCAAGTCCAATATTTACTACACCGGAACGTTCTGAATACATTCCCCCTAGTGCAGCTAATAATATAGGAACAGAAAGTCTAATTGATGCTGACAATAATGCTATTAAGAATGTAACATTTAATATGTCTTTCATTGGTCTAGGCTCCTTTCTTTAGAAGTCAAATAGATCTCTATTTTTGGTATTAGCATATTTCCTGAAAGTACAAATAAAATAATAAGAGCTTGAATAATACTTACTATATTTGCTGGTACTCCTACTCCCCTTTGCATTGCATTGGCACCTGTTTGTAACATCCCTAAAAGTAATGATGATATTAATACCCCAATTGGATTAGCTCCTCCTAAGAGTGCTGCAGCTATACCATCAAAGCCTACATTTTTCGAGAAATTATCTAGTAGTCTGTGATGGATTCCATTGATTTCAGTAAATCCCGCAATCCCAGCTAATGCTCCACTTATTGCTAATGATATAATTATATTTCTTTTAATATTAATTCCAGAATATTCAGCACCATCAGGATTATGTCCAACCGCTCTTAATCTATATCCAAAGGGTGTCTTTTTTAAGATTAAATAAACTATTACAACAAATATTACTGCTACTACAAATCCTAAGTGAAATCTAGTTTTAGGTATTAAGTATGGTAAATAAGCATTTTTGCCAATCAAATCTGTTTGAGGATAAAATCCTATACTTTCTCTTAGTGGCCCATCAACAACGTAACTAATAAGAAACAATGCTACATAATTAAACATTATCGTAACAATTATTTCTGATGAACCAAATACTCCTTTTAATATACCTGGTATAATTCCCCATATTGCTCCTGCAATCATGGCTGCTAATAAACATAAAGGAAGTGTTATATAAGGACTCATGTGACCAGTCTTTAATCCCATATAGACTGCAGCTATTGCACCGACAAACATTTGTCCTTCTGCTCCTATATTGAAAAGCCCAGTTTTAAATGCAAAAGTAAAAGCCAATCCAGTTAATATAATAGGTGTTGCTTTAACGAAAACTTCAGATAAATTGTATATATTAGTAAAATTCCCAAAAATTAAGTACTTATATGCAACCAATGGATTTACCTTTATGAAAACTAATAATATACTTCCTACTAATAGTGCTAAAAATACTGAAATTATTGGTACTGCAATAGTTAGAAGTTTTGTCTTTTTTAATTTCATATACTCACCCTATTCCAATGTATTTGACTATATAATCTGTTCTAAAGCTTTATCCTTAGGTATACCTGCCATCATTAACCCAATAAGACTTTCGTCAAATTCACTATGGTCAAGTTCTCCCACAATACCTCCTTTATATAATACAGCTATTCTATCTGACAATAAATTTATTTCCGTAAGTTCAGTAGATATTAATAGTACTGCTGTGCCTTGATCTCTAGCCTTTATAATTTCCTTGTGAATAAATTCAGTTGCTCCTATGTCAACTCCTCTAGTAGGTTGAACTGCAATTAAAAGTTGAGGTAATTTATCTACTTCTCTTGCTACAACAATCTTTTGCTGATTACCTCCGGATAAGGTTCTTGCTTCTGAATTTCGCCCCCCAGTTTTTATAGAATATTTTGCGATCATATCATCGCTGTGTTTATTAATTATATTAAAATCAAAAAACATACCTTTTCTATAAGGTTTTGTGTTATAATTTTTCGAAATTAAATTCTCACTTACTGTAAAATTTAGGACTAGACCTCTTTTATGTCTATCTTCAGGTATATAACCTACGCCTTTACCAATTATATAATTTATAGATTTTTTACTTATTTCTTCTCCTTTTAATAGTATACTTCCAGAAGTTATTTGCATTAATCCAGTTATTACTTCTGATAATTCTCTTTGACCATTTCCATCAACCCCTGCAATACCTAGTATCTCTCCAGCATGCAAGCAAAGGGTTATATCTTGTAAGGATTTCGCTCCTTTATCTCCCTCATGACTAATACTCTTTAAATCTAAAACAATATCACCTAATGCACATTGTTCTGATTTAATAGCTGGAGACAAATCTCTACCAATCATAAATTTAGCCAATTGTATTTCATTAGTATCTGCTATATCAATAGTTTTTGTAACTCTACCATCTCTAAGTACTGTAACTTTATCGCAAACTGACATAACTTCTTTTAATTTGTGAGTTATAAGTATAATGGTCATTCCTATTTCACTCATGGTTTTCAAGGTTACGAACAATTCTTCTGTCTCTTGAGGAGTTAGAACTGCTGTAGGTTCATCCATTATTAATAATTTAGCTCCTCTATATAGTGCTTTTATTATTTCAACTCTTTGCTGTTCACCTACTGAAAGGTCCATGACTTTTTTATCAAGTGATATTTTCATTCCATATTTATCAGCTATTTCTGTTATTTCTTTTTCTAAAGGTTCCTTATCAATAATAAACCCTTTTTCTTTACCCATTCCCATTATAATATTTTCAAATACAGTATGAACTGGTATTAACATGAAATGCTGATGTATCATGCCTATCCCAGCATTAATTGCATCTTTCGAGGAATTCATCTCTAATTTCTTTCCCTCAAAAAATATTTCTCCAGTATCTGGTTTATATAATCCATATAACACGTTCATTAAAGTAGATTTCCCAGCTCCATTTTCACCTAATAACGAATGTATTTCCCCCTTATCTACTTTTAGATCTACATATTCATTTGCAGCAAATGTTCCAAAATACTTTGAAATTGAAACCATGTTTAAAATAGGATCCATAATATCACTCCTTAGACAATTACTCTTGCTTCTATTCTAATATATTGTTCCATAATTTTCCTTATAACATTTCAACAAATAGTTACTGAATATTCTGTAAATTGATTCAATTAGTTAGTACTTTACTACAATATGTCCATCTTTGTACAAAAAGGCAAGTAGTATTTAGATGAACTTTAGCACCAAAATATTACTTGCCTTTATAATTTAATAATTTATATCATCCTCTAAGAATATTTCTCTGAGGAATGCTGTTTCATTCTTCTTTCTGAATCTTTTTTAGCTATATCTTCTCTCTTATCATATAACTTTTTACCTTTAGCAGTGGCTAGTTCCAATTTTACCCTTCCATCTTTAAGATATAAAGAAAGAGGTATCAATGTATAGCCCTTTAATTGAGTTTCTTGCATTAATTTTCTTATTTGTCTTTTATGAAGAAGTAATTTTCTCCTCCTAATCGGATCTACATTCTGAATATTACCCTGTTCATAAGGACTTATGTGCATATTATTTATAAACACTTCTCCATTGTCTATATTAGCATGACTCTCTTTAAGATTAACTTTCCCTTGTCTAATAGATTTAACTTCAGTTCCCGTCAAAACTATTCCAACCTCTAAAGAATCTTCTATAAAAAATTCATATCTAGCCCTTTTGTTGCTTGCTAGTACTTTTGTACCTTGTTTTTTCATCTAATCACCAATTTATATTATTTGTCTTAAGTTTAACAAGTTTATTTTTCTTTGTCAACTATTTGAAAATCTATATTTCTTTTAGCAATATCTACTCCTATGACCTTTATAGTAACTTCGTCTCCTAGTTTGTATAAACGATTTGTTCTTTCACCAATAATATGAAATTTTTCTTCATCAAAATGATAATAGTCATCTAACATATTACTAAAATGAACGAGACCTTCAATTGTATTTTCTAATTGAACAAATATTCCAAAGCTGGTTAATGAGGATATAATTCCTTGGAAATTTTCTCCTATTTTGTCCATCATGTATTGAGCTTTCTTTAAATCTGCTACTTCTCTTTCTGCTTCATCTGCTCTTCTCTCAGTCATAGATGTATGTTCAGCAATTTCTGGTAACACTTTTTCCAATCTACCCTGTTTACTTAAGGATAATTGACCTTTTATATATTGTTTAATTATTCTATGAATTATTAGGTCAGGATATCTTCTTATTGGAGCAGTAAAGTGAGAGTAATATTTAGAAGCTAATCCAAAATGAGTATCTGGAGTACTACTATATTTAGCTTTTCTAAGTGACCTTAGAAGTAAGGTACTAATTACTAGCTCCTCTTTCTTTCCTTTTATCTCTTCAATTAATAATTGTAATTCCTTAGGGTGAATTTCCTTTCCTTTCAATGCATAGCCAAAGTTGTGTATAAACTTAGCAAAATCTACAAGTTTTTCTGGATTCGGGTCTTCATGTATTCTATATAAGAAAGGTACTTCCGCCCAAAAGTATTCTTCTGCTACAGTTTCATTTGTTACTAACATAAATTCTTCTATGATACTGTTTGCAATACGGGTTTCATCTTTTTTAATCTCTATTGGTTTCCCTTGGTCATCTAATGTTATTTTAGTTTCTGGAAAATCAAAGTTAATACTTCCACGTTCATCTCTTTTTTTATATAATATATGCATTAACTCTTCCATTATCTTTAGTTCTTTTAATATATCTTTAAGTTTTTCTTTTGCAGCTTCATCATCATTCTCTAGATAATCAGAAACATCATCATATACCAGTCTGTGACTACTATTTATTACACTTTCATATATTTGATGGTCTATAACTATGCCATTTTTATTTATTTCCATAATAACCGATAGGGTTAGTCTGTCTACATTTGAATTTAATGAACATATTCCATTAGATAGTTCTCTTGGAAGCATAGGTATTACTCTATCTATTAAATATACAGAGTTTCCTCTTTCAAGAGCTTCACCATCCATTGGAGAGCCTTCTCGGACATATTCAGCAACATCTGCTATATGCACCCCTAGCTTGTAATTTCCGTTTCCTAGGGTTTCTATAGAGATAGCATCATCTAGGTCCTTAGCATCTGCTCCATCTATTGTAAAGGTCTTTAAACGTCTTAGATCAGTTCTTCCTTCTATGTCCTTGTTGTTAATTGACAAAGGTACCTTATTCGCCTCTTCTTGAACTTTCTCAGGAAAAACTTCAGGCAAATCGAACTGTCTTATTATGGATAGTATATCAGTTCCAGGATCTGATAAAAAACCTAGGACTTCTATTACTTTACCTTCAGGGTTTCTTCTTGCTTCAGGCCATTTAGTAATTTCTATTACTACTTTTTGTTTATCTAATGCTCCTTTTGTTTGTGCTTTTGGTATAAATATATCATATGATAACTTCTGGTCATCAGGAATTAAGAACCCAAAGTTATTATTGTCTTCAAAAGTTCCTACTAAAAATTTATTACCTCTTTCAAGGACTCTAATTATTTCCCCTTCTTCTCTTTTCCCCGCTTCTGATTTTTTGAGTATATTTGCTATTACAGTATCGCCATTCATAGCACCATTCATATTATCAGCTGTTATAAAAACATCTTCTCTTTCTTTATCTTTAGATATTACGAATCCAAATCCTTTATCATGACCTTCTAATTTACCTACAACTAAGTAATCTGAATTTAGTAATCCATATCTATGATTTTGATTTCTTACTAATACACCATCTTTTTCTAAGTCTTCCAAAACTTTATAAAATTCTTTGCTTTCACTTTTATCAATGCTAAAGTAGATTAATAGTTCTTCTCTCAACATAGGTCTGTATTCTTTAGATTCCATATACTGTACAATTATGTCTCTAATATTCATAGTTTATCTCACTCCCATTTGGATTAAATGTACTTTACACTATCTTTACCCTAAAAGTATAAAAATAATGTAAGATATTAAAATATCTTACACATTTTTTATAGACATTAGAAAATATATAATTTATAGATTAAAATATTCATCACTAAACTTATTTCATTTTACCGCCATAAGAAATTTTGTTAAATAAATCAGAGTCATAAGAGTAAATATTTTCTGCTTTTTCATTGTGGGTAATAATAGCAATTTGGATTAATTCATGAATTAATTTACTAAAATTAACTCCTTTTCCTTCCCATAAATAGAATCCTATTGACCCTGGAAGAGTATTAATCTCATTTACATATACTTTGTTATTGTTGTCTATTAAAAAATCTATTCTAGAGCATCCAGCTCCATCTATAACAATAAATGCTCTTTTAGCTAATTCTTCTATTTCTTCCCTCAGTGAATCTTCTATATCTGCTGGAATAATTCTTCGTTCTCCAGTTGACTTTCCACCCTTAGCATTACTTTTTACATATTTATCATCAAAAGTTAAAACATCTTTCCAACCCAAAGGTTCTTCACAAAGTGATGTAGTTACTTCATGGTCATAGCCCATAACTGCACAATTTATTTCTCTTGGATTTTCTACAGCTTGTTCTATGATGATTTTTCTATCATAAGCTACTGCAACTTCAATAGCATTGATTAAATCATCTCTATTTTTAGCAATATTAATACCAATGCTAGAACCTAGATTAGCTGGTTTAACAAACACTGGGTAGACTAATTTGTTTTCAATATCCCTAATTATTTTGTCCTGATCTGATTTCCAATGAGATCTATAAAACCAATGATAATCAACTACAGGAATGCCATTAGCTTTATACACATCTTTCATTAAAATTTTATCCATTCCAACACTTGAAGCTAAAACTCCCCCTCCAGCATATGGAATATCCATAAGTTCAAAAAGTCCTTGAATGCTACCATCTTCACCATAAGTACCATGTAGCGCTGGGAATACAACATCTATACTATCTAAGACTTTTTTTCCAAATAAACCCACAGTATCAGGATGTGCATATAAATTATGGTCCCCATGATTTGGAGAAATCAAAATTTCTTTTGTATCCTTAAAATCTCCCTTTTTAAAAGTACTATAATCTTTTAAACTTTCTCCAGTTAACCATTTTCCTTCTTTATTAATATAAATAGGAACAACTTCATATTTTGATTTGTCGATATTTTCTATTACTTGCATTCCTGTTATTACTGAAACTTCATGTTCAACAGATTTTCCTCCAAATACTACACCTATCTTTTTCAATTAGTTACCCCCTCAAAATTACTCGTTATAATTGTCTGGCAAGTCATTTTCAAATAATATTACATCTTTAGGCCTTGCTAATTTTCCTATTTGAACTGTTGCGTCATCTAAATTATTTACTATAAATATATTATCTTTATTATAGTTTACATCCATAAGTCCATCATATATTGGCTTGGTTCTTTTTTCACCCATCAGGATTACATAATCACATACTTTACCAATATTATTTCCAAACTCTCTATTAGCCTCTACTTCCATAGTGCCAAGTTCTATCATTCCAGGGGTAACTATTATCTTTCTCCCCTCTTTAAACTCACCTAATACTTCTAAAGCTGCTTTAGCTCCAATAGGATTTGAATTAAATGCATCATCTATTATGATAATTCCCGTTCCTGGATTTATTATATTCAACCTATGTGGAATTGGTTCAATTTTTGAAATACCTTTACTTATTTCTTCAAAGTTTAATCCTAGTGCTTTTGAGACGCAAACTCCTGCTAATATATTATATATATTATGACGTCCTAAAAGTTTTGTAGTACATCTGATATTTTGTCCTTCTTTATCTCTTAGAGTAAAACTAGATCCTAATTCAGATACTACTATATCATCTGCATATATATCCAGTTCTTCTACATTTTCTAATCCATATAACATTTTTTCTTTAAAGGTTTTATCAGCTAATTTTTTTATATGATCATTATCATAATTAAATACTGCTATTCCATCAGCTGGTAATTCTTCTATTAATTCATACTTTGTTTTCATTATATTATCAATGTTTTTAAATGTTTCTATATGAACTGGCCCAATAGATGTAATAACTCCTATTTTAGGTTGAGCAAGTTGAGCTACCTCTTTTATTTCACCTATGATTTTAGCACCCATTTCAGCTATAAAAATTTCATGCTCAGGTTTTAAATCATTATTAATAACTTTTGATAAACCCATAGGAGTATTATATGATTCAGGTGTATTTAGGACATTATACTTTTCTTCTAATATTGTCCCTACAATAAATTTTGTACTAGTTTTTCCAAAGCTACCTGTAATACCAACTGCTATTAAGTCTTTTCTATCTTTAATTTTCTTTTGAGCAGATTTATAAAAACCCATATTAATGTTATTTTCAATAGGTTTTGAAATTGAATTAGCCCAACCCATAATTACAGGTTGATAATAATTAGTTCCGGCAATAACAATTCCCATTATTATGATAAACAAAATGGATACCATAGTAGTAGAAGGAATAATGATATAAATAATTAATACTATTACCATTAAAATAAAACTGATTATTAAATTAGTTATAAATAATCTTTTCGCTCTATCAGTAAATACTAAAGCTTTCTTAACTGGTTCATTACTTTTCTTATAAGAATAAGCTTTATCTTTATTATTAACCACCCATTTTTTATAGTTATCTGTTTCATAACCTTCTAATTGAACAATATGTAAGGAAGGTTTTGATCTTTTTCCTATAAGAATAAGACCTCCTACTATCATTGCGATTAAAATCCATATTGTATAATCCAACAAATTATTCTCCTCCTAAAAACGATTTAAGTATTAACCCAAATCTATGATAATCATCTAAGTATGAATAGTGCCCTGTACCTTCTAAGACAACCAAACCACAATCTGGTATTTCTGATTCCATTATCTTAGCCATATAAAGTGGAGTGTCCATATCTTGATCCCCCCAAATTAAAAGTGTTGATGCTTTAATTTCTTTTAATATAGGCTTTAAATTTTCATTTACTACTTTTACTAATATCTTCCTCATTATACCTGAGGAATCTTGGTAGTCATCTGAACCAAATTTTTTATAAAATCTTTCCATTTTCTTTTCTTCTACCAACCAAAAAAACAAATTCTTATAAATAAATCTTAAACTTTTAAAACTATATACTTTAAAATAGTATTTTAATCCTCTTTTAGGTATTAATCCTGCACTATCAATTAATACTAATTTATCCACCTGTGATGGATATTTTGAGCCCATAATTATTGAAAGTTTGCCACCAAAAGAATGTCCTACAAATGTAGCTTTTTCAATATTTAATCCTTCCATAAAAGTTCTCACTACTTCAACATAATCGTAAGAGTCCATAGCAATTTTAGGCATATTTGATTTTCCAAAACCAGGTAAATCAATAGCATATACCTTGTACTTTTCCTTTAACAAATTAAATATAGGAATTACAGTATCTATATTTGCACCCCAACCATGAAGTAGAATTATAATTTTTCCTTCTCCTTCTACTATGTAATTTATCTCCAATCCATCAATATTTATAATCATAAATACCTTCCTTAGGAACTATTCTGTAAATCCTTAATCAATAATAATATTACTGTTCACATCTTATAATTATACCATAAGTAAAATGATTATTACAGCCATAAAAAAATCCCTCATAGTGAGGGATTTTTAGTTATTTAAAAGAAATTAAATGCATTATTTAATATGAATTGTGCGAATACCAATGATACTATAGTCATAAGTTTTATTAAGATATTTAAGGATGGTCCTGAAGTATCTTTGAAAGGATCTCCTACAGTGTCTCCTGTAACTGCAGCTTTGTGAGCCTCGCTACCTTTTCCACCGTGATTTCCTTCTTCAATAAACTTCTTAGCATTATCCCAAGCTCCACCTGCATTGGACATAAATATTGCCATTAACACACCAGTTACTAAGGCTCCTGCTAACATTCCACCTAATGCTTCTACTCCTAATAATAGGCCTACAGCTACTGGTGAAACTACTGCTAATATTCCAGGTACTACCATTTCTCTTAATGCGGACTGTGTACTTATATCAACACATTTTGCATATTCAGGAGTTGCAGTACCTTCCATAATTCCAGGTATTTCTCTGAATTGTCTTCTTACTTCTTCAATCATTGCATATGCTGCTTTTCCTACTGCATCCATAGTCATAGCTGAGAATAAGAATGGTAACATACCACCTATAAACATTCCTGCTATAACTGCTGGTTTTGTTACATCAATACTAGAAAGTTGTACAACTTGAGTATAAGATGAGAACAATGCCAATGAGGTTAATGCTGCTGAACCTATAGCAAAACCTTTACCTATAGCTGCTGTTGTATTTCCAACTGAGTCTAATTTGTCAGTTATTTGTCTAACACCTTCAGGTAAATCGCACATTTCTGCAATACCACCAGCATTATCTGCTATTGGACCATATGCATCTACTGCTATTGTCATTCCAGCTGTAGAAAGCATTCCAACTGCTGCAAGTGCTATTCCATATAGTCCTATTTTAGGATTTTCTAATCCACCTGATGCATAATAAGCTACTAAAATACCTGCTGCTATAACTAAAATAGGTCCTGCTGTAGAAACCATACCTACAGAAAGTCCACTTATAATATTTGTAGATGCACCAGTTTCAGATTCTTGAGCAATTCTTTTAACAGGTTTATGATCTGCTGAAGTATAATACTCAGTCATTCTAGCAATTATAAGACCTACTCCAAGTCCAGCAACTACTGCAATGAAACCTTGGTAACTACCTATTATATTCTTACTTAAGAAAAATGCTGCTACAACTGTGATTACTGAACTTACTAATGTTCCTTGGTTAAGAGATTTTTGTGGATCCTTATCTCCTCTTACAAAGAATACACCTATAATCGATGATATAATTCCAACTGATGCTAATGCAAATGCAAAATGTACACCTTTTTCACCATAAGCAAGTATACCTAATGTAATTGCAGATATAATAGCTCCTACATAAGATTCAAATAAATCTGCTCCCATTCCTGCTACGTCTCCAACGTTGTCTCCAACATTATCTGCTATAACAGCTGGGTTTCTTGGATCGTCTTCAGGAATTCCCGCTTCTACTTTACCTACTAAGTCAGCTCCAACGTCTGCTGCCTTTGTAAATATACCTCCACCAACTCTAGCAAATAATGCTATAGAAGATGCTCCTAAACCAAATCCAGTTATTATTTCTGGGTCTCCAATAAGTATATATGCTACTCCTACACCTATAATACCAAGTCCTACAACTGCCATTCCCATAACTGCTCCACCTGAAAAAGCTACTTGTAAAGCTTGTGTCATGCCGCCTTCCATTGCTGCATTTGCAGTTCTAACATTTGCTTTTGTAGCTACTTTCATTCCGAAGTAACCTGCAAATGCAGAAAATAATGCACCAAATAAGAAACATACTGCTGTTAAAAGGTTAATTGCAAAAATTAATACTACAAATAATACAACTACGAAAATACTTAATGCCCTATATTGTCTGTTTAAAAAAGCCATAGCTCCTTCTTGAATATAAGTAGATATTTCTATCATTCTAGCATTTCCTGGATTTACCTTGTTAATACTATTTGCCTTATAAAACGCAAATAATAAAGCCAATATACCTACTATTGGCGCACTGATTAAAATGAAATTTACATCCATTAAGAAAGTCCTCCTTATTATTTAGCTGCTAAAACTAGCGCCGAAATCATAAATACTACAGCTGCAGCTATAGTTACTCTTTGTAATAATGCCTCTTTACTAGTACCTCTGCTCTTTCCCCAAAGAGAATCTGGAGAGTTTCCGCCTAGTGACCCTATACCTTCATCATTACCTTCTTGTAATAGTACACTTAATATTAATGTTAAACTAGATACCAATATTAAAATTGAAAAAACTAATTGCATACATACACCTCCTGTTAAAAATTCATATAATTATTTATCATTTCTTTAACATTACTATCTTAACATAAGATAATTATTAAATCAATCTTTAAAAAACATAAATATAGGCTCTGAATTTAATTCAGAGCCTAACAAATTATCTTATTTTTTTAAATTATAGAATGTATCCATTCCCTTGTATTTAGACAATGTTCCTAGTTCATCTTCAATTCTTAGTAGTTGATTATATTTAGCTACTCTGTCTGTTCTAGAAGGTGCACCAGTTTTGATTTGACCTGCATTTGTTGCTACTACTAAGTCTGCTATAGTAGTATCTTCAGTTTCACCTGATCTATGTGATATAACTGCTGTATAACCTGCTACTTTTGCCATTTCAATTGCATCTAGAGTTTCAGTAATGGTACCGATTTGATTTAGTTTTATTAATATTGAATTAGTTATCCCTAAATCAATACCTTTACCTAATCTTTCTGTGTTAGTTACAAACAAATCATCTCCAACTAATTGGATCTTATGGCCTAATCTTTCTGTCATAGCTTTCCAGCCATCCCAGTCATCTTCAGCTAATCCATCTTCTATGGAAATAATTGGATAGTTATCAACTAGGTTTTCATAGTAATCAAGTATACCATTTAAATCTAATTCAATACCCTCTCCAGATAGTTTATATACTTTTCTTTCTTCATCGTACATTCCTGATGCAGCAACGTCTAGTGCTATATATACTTCTTCCCCTGGCTTATAACCAGCTCTTTCAATAGCTGAAACTATAGTTATTAAAGCTTCTTCATTACTGGCAAGGTTTGGTGCAAAACCACCTTCGTCTCCAACAGAAGTATTTAATCCTTTTTCTTTCAATACTGTTCTTAAATTATGGAATATTTCTGCTCCCATTCTTAGTGCTTCTCTAAAGCTTTTAGCACCTACTGGCATAACCATAAATTCTTGAATATCCACGTTATTATCTGCATGCTCTCCACCGTTTAAAATGTTTAACATAGGTACTGGTAAAACTTTTGCATTTACACCACCTAAATATTGGTATAATGGCATTTTAAGTTCATCAGCTGCAGCTCTAGCTACTGCCATGGAAATACCAAGTATTGCATTTGCTCCGTATTTAGCTTTGTTATGAGTTCCATCTAATTCAATTAGTAATTGGTCAACTCCAAGTTGATCGAATACATCCATACCAATTACTTCTTCTGCTAATATATCATTTACATTATCAACAGCTTGAAGAACACCTTTACCCATGTATCTTGCTTTATCTCCATCTCTTAATTCAACTGCTTCAAAAATACCTGTGGATGCTCCTGATGGAACTATAGCTCTACCAAATCCACCGTCTTCTGAATAAACTTCTACCTCAACTGTAGGATTCCCTCTAGAATCTAAAACTTCTCTTGCATAAATATCTATAATTGTACTCAATTTACATTCCTCCGATTATCTTTCTATTAAACTTTCCCCTGTCATTTCATCTGGGGCATCTAATCCCATCATATCAAGTAGAGTTGGTGCTAAATCTGCAAGTTTACCTTCTTTTAAACTTACCTGACCCTCTCCTACTAATATAAGTGGAACTTTATTTGTAGTATGTGCTGTAAATGGTCCACCAGTTACATAATCTATTAATTGCTCTGAATTTCCATGATCAGCAGTTATTAATGCTTTTCCATTTTTTGCCTTTAATAGTGTAATAATTTCACCTAAGCATTTATCTACAGTTTCTAATGCAGTTACTACCGCAGGCATTATTGCAGTATGCCCAACCATATCTGGATTAGCAAAGTTTACAACTATTAAATCATATTTATCCATATTTAATCTTTCTAAAACTTGATTTTTTACCTCAACTGCACTCATTTCTGGTTCTAAATCATAGGTTGAAATCCTAGGTGATGGAACTAATACTCTATCTTCATATAGATATGGGTCTTCAATTCCTCCATTGAAAAAGAATGTTACATGAGCATATTTTTCAGTCTCAGCTACTTTTAATTGATGCTTTCCCTGGATACTTAAATAGGAAGATAATGTATTTATTGGTGGAGTACTTCTATAAGCTACATTTACATTAGTTATGGTTTTATCGTATTCTGTCATAGTAACAAAGAAAGTACTAACTATTTTTTCTCTTGAAAAACCTTCAAAATCATTATCCATAAATGCTCTAGTTAATTGTCTACCTCTATCTGGCCTAAAGTTGAAAAATATTATTGAATCTCCAGTATCAACAGTAGTAGGTTGCATGTCCTCATCTAAAATTACATTTGGTAGCATAAATTCATCTGTGACACCCTCACTATATGATTTTTCAATGGCCAGTATAGGGTTTTTACTTTGAATTCCTACACCTAGAGTCATTGCATCATAGGCAAGCTCTGTTCGATCCCATCTTTTATCTCTATCCATTGCATAAAATCGCCCAGAAACGGTTGCGATTTTTCCTACACCTATTTCTTCTATTTTTTGGATTAATTCTCGAACTTGTTCTTCCCCTATTTTGGGTGCTACATCTCTACCATCTAGTATTACATGAATATAGACGTCATGAAAATTATTTCTTTTCATCATTTCTAATAATCCATATAAATGAGTGTTATGACTATGAACTCCACCATCTGATACGAGTCCTATTAAATGCAATTTAGAATTGTTAGTTTTACAATTTTCTATTGCAGCTAAGAAATCTTCATTTTTGAAAAAGTTACCAGTTTCAATTTCTCTAGTTATTCTTGGTAGTTCTTGATAAATTACTCTGCCTGCTCCAATATTTAAATGTCCAACTTCAGAATTTCCCATTTGTCCAACTGGCAGTCCTACTGCTAATCCGCTGGCATCTAGACTTGAATGAGGATACTCTTCTATTAATTCATCAAAATTTGGTGTATTAGCCAATTTTATAGCATTTCCAGGATAATCTTTTCCTATGCCCCAACCGTCTAATATTATTAACATTGTGGGTTTTTTTGCCATGGTCTTTCCCTCCATTAAAAATTGATTAGCTTTGTAAAGTCCTCAGCTTTAAGACTGGCTCCACCAACTAATGCTCCGTCTATATCTGATTTTCCCATAAGTTCAGTTACGTTATCAGGTTTTACGCTTCCACCGTATTGAATTCTAATTACTTGTTTTTCAGCTTCACCATAGATTTCTCCTATGATTTGTCTTATATAACCAATTATTTCATTAGCTTGGTCTGAAGTAGCAGTTTTGCCTGTACCTATAGCCCATATTGGTTCATAAGCTATAACTATTTTTTCAATACTAGCCCCTTCAACATCTTTTAAAGCTTTTGTAACTTGAGCCTTTACAATATCTTTTTCTTTATTACTTTCTCTTTCCTCTAATGTCTCCCCTACACATACAATAGGTAAAATATTATGAGCTAATGCTGATATTACTTTATTGTTTACAGTTTCATCAGTCTCATTATAATACTGTCTTCTTTCGGAGTGACCAATTAATACATAATCTACTCCTAATTCTTGCAACATAAGAGGTGAAATTTCTCCAGTATATGCTCCACTTTCTTCCCAGTGCATATTTTGTGCTGCCAGTTTTATTTCAGTTCCTTCTATGGCTGTCTTTACCTCTTTTAGATCCGTATATGGTACACATAATACAGCTTCTACATCTTTATTTAAAGTAATAGATTTTATCCCATGGACTAATTTTAAGGACTCCTCTATATTATTATTCATTTTCCAATTTCCTGCAATTATTGGTTTTCTCATAACTGCCTCCTTATTTTTCGCTTATAGCATCTATTCCAGGTAATACTTTACCTTCTAGTAATTCAAGTGAAGCTCCTCCACCTGTAGATACATGCGTAATTTTATCTGCATATCCAGCTTTTTCAACTGCAGAAGCCGAATCTCCACCGCCTACTATAGTTATAGCTCCTGAATCTACCATTGCTTTTGCTATTGCATATGTTCCCTTATTAAAGTTTTCCATTTCAAATACTCCAGCAGGTCCATTCCAAACTATAGTCTTAGCTTTGCTTAGTTCTTCTGTTACTAAAGCAATAGTTTCTTCACCAATGTCTAGACCCATCATATCCTTTGGAATTTTATCTGCTTTAACTGTCCAAAATTCCGTATTATTCTTAAATTCATCAGCAACAACTATATCTAAAGGTAGTATTAATTTTACACCTTTAGCTTTTGCCTTATCTATTAATTCTTTAGCCAGTTGAACTTTGTCCTCTTCTAAAAGAGACTGTCCTACTTCATATCCTTGTGCTTTTAAAAATGTAAATGCCATTCCGCCAACTATTACTATGCTATCTACTTTATTAATTAAGTTTTCAATTACACCAATTTTATCCGATACCTTTGCTCCACCTAAAATTGCTACAAAAGGTCTCTCAGGTTCATCTAGTGCTTTGCCCATAACACTTACTTCTTTTTCTACCAGTAATCCTAAAGCAGAAGGTAACAAAGTTGATAATCCAACATTTGATGCGTGAGCTCTATGAGATGTTCCAAAAGCATCATTTACATATAGATCCCCAAGACTAGCTAATTCTTGTGCAAAATCTAAGCCATTCTTTTCTTCTTCTTTTCTATACCTAGTGTTTTGCAGTAAAACTATATCCCCGTCCTTCATATTATCAGTAATAGATTTTACGGATTCCGATACTACATTATCATCAGCTGCAAATACTACTTCCTTATTTAATAACTGGGTTAAGCGTTTAGCCACTGGTTCTAAAGAATACTTTGGATTAGCTTCACCTTTTGGTCTTCCTAAATGTGACATTAAAATTACTTTAGCTCCCTTTTCTATTAAATAATTAATTGTTGGTAAGCTAGCACTTATACGATTATCATCTGTTATATTTAGTCCTTCATCCATAGGTACGTTAAAATCACATCTTACTAATACTTTTTTGCCTTCAAAGTTTAAATCTTTAAGAGTTTTCTTGTTTCTCATATTATAACCATCCTTAGATTTATATTTTATAAAGTCGGGCCTTTTAAGACCCGACTTAAGACCTAACTTAAATTATTTTTTTGTTGATACTAATCTTGCTAAATCTACTACTCTTTCTGAATATCCCCATTCGTTATCGTACCAGGATACAACTTTCACCATATTGTCAATTACCATAGTTGAAAGAGAATCTACTATGGAAGATCTTGGATCTGCTATATAATCTGATGATACTAATGGCTCTTCAGAAAAACCTAAATATCCTTTCATTGGTCCCTCTTCACTAGCTGCTTTTAAGAATCCGTTAACTTCTTCAACTGTTGTTGGTCTATCTACTTCAAATACTACGTCTACCATTGATACAGTTGGAACTGGAACCCTTACGGAGAAACCATTTAACTTGCCTTTAAGCTCTGGCAATACTAAGGACACTGCTGCTGCTGCACCTGTAGTAGTTGGTATAATATTCTCTGCTGCTGCTCTTGCACGTCTAAGGTCCTTATGTCTTTTATCTAAAATCATTTGGTCATTAGTATATGCATGAATTGTTGTCATTAAACCTTTTTTAACTCCTAAGTTATCTAATATAACTTTAGCAACTGGAGCTAAACAGTTAGTAGTACATGATGCGTTTGATAAAATATTGTGTATAGCTGGGTCATATAATTCATCATTAACACCCATTACTATAGTAATATCTTCACCTTTAGTAGGAGCTGTACAAATAACTTTTTTAGCACCTGCTGTAATGTGCTTGCTCAAACCTTCTCTATCCCTAAATGCTCCTGTGGAGTCTATTACTAATTCAACACCTGTTTCTTTCCATGGAATTAATTCTGGATTTCTTTCTGCAGTTATTCTAACTTTTTTACCATTTATTAATAATCCATCTTCTAATACTTCTACAGTTCCATCAAATTTTCCATACATAGTGTCATATTTGAAAAGATGAGCTAAGTCTGCTATGTCACCTGATGCATTTAAATGTACCAGTTCAAACTCTTCAACTCCACCTTCTGCATATGCTCTTAAAACATCTCTACCTATTCTTCCAAAACCATTTAATCCAACTTTCATCATTATTATTCCTCCTTAAATTTTTAAATATATTTTAGCTACAGTGTAGCATAACCTACTATTTCAACTATCTTTCTTGCTGCTTCCTCATCTGTAATTATAGTAATATTTTCTCTTATGGTAGATATAGCAATGATAGCTTCAGCCTTATCTTCTCCACCTGCTACCGCAATTACAGTGTTCAAACTTTTGTATTTATCTAGGGATAAGCCAATAGTTTTATATTCCCAAACTTCCTTACCTGCAATATCAAAATAATGTCCAAAAGCTTCTGCAACTGCTCCATTATCAATTATCTCATCTATTATTTCTGAATTTAAATTCCTTCTTTGAGCCATTACATCAGCTCTACCCATTCCAAATATCAATGTATCCATTCTACTAATACATTCTATGGATTCTTTAATTTCAGAATTTTTTGATATAATTTCTAAGGCTTCACTTTCCAGACTATCTGGAACATATAAGAGTCTATAAGAGCCTCCTAACTTTTGGCTTAATGCTGCTGCAATTGAGTTTGCTTGTGTTTCTACTTCAAGTCCTAAGCCACCTCTTGCTGGAATAATCAAAATATCTCTATTTTTATTATCAGATGTCATTTCTTCAGCAACTGCAGCCATAGTACTACCACCGGTAATACCTATTATATTTCCATCTACTATTATTCTCTTTAGTAACGTAGATGCTATTTTCCCCATATCTTTTAAAAATAACTCATTGTTCATAGATACACCAGGAGAAATTAATACTTGTTTTACATTTAGAATTTTTTCTAATTTCTTTTCTAATGTAGGAATTCCTTTTATTTCACCATAGAATTGTTCTAAGTCTTCTAAAACTTTTAGTCCATCTTCCGTAATATACATACCCAATATTTCAATACTCAACAGTTCTTGATCTTTTAAAAAACTTATTTCTTCTCTTACTGCTCTTTCTTTCATATTTAACTCAGTGGATAGTAGTCTCCTGCCTATTGGTTGGTTATAAGATATAGACTTCAGTATCAAATATCTCTTTTCTATTAAATCTATTATCTCTGGAGTTATTTTTTTTAGTAAGCTTATACCTTCCATTTATTCACCTCATGTCTACTTCACATATGTTGTGGGTTGTTATGTGACCCAACGGTATTTTTATTGTCCCACCTAGATTATAGTATAAATCATCTTGCTAAATATTGCAATAGCAAAAACTCTTAATCTAGAAGTTTACAATAAAAAATGATCATAGCATATCACTGCTAAGATCATATTTATATAAATATTTAATACCTTCTTCTCATAGTAGAAGATGGAATTTCAAGTTCATCTCTATATTTTGCTACAGTTCTTCTAGATATAGTATTACCTTTAGTTTTCAGAATATCTGCAATCTTTTGATCGCTATATGGTTTCTTACTATCCTCTGAATCAATTATATCTTTCATAATTGATTTAATACTAGTTGCAGAAATATCTTCTCCTGTAGAACTAGAAATTCCTGTAGAAAAGAAATATTTTAATTCAAACAAGCCTCTAGGGGTTTGAACATATTTTCCATTAGTTGCTCTAGATATTGTGGATTCATGCATTTCAATATCTTCTGCAACATCTTTTAATGTAAGGGGAACTAAACTCTGATCTCCTTCTTTGAAAAATTCCATTTGAAATTTTAAAATTGACTGGATTACCTTATAAATAGTTTGCCGTCTTTGCTCAATACTTTTAATTATCCACATTGCTGAATTCAATTTATTTGATAGATATTCTGTGGTTTCTTTGTCTTTACTATCTTTAATTAAACTTTTATAAAAATTGTTTATATTTAATTTTGGCCCAGTAACTTCATTTATTAAAATAACATATTCTCCATCAATAAATTGAATTGTAGCATCGGGGACTATATATTTAATTTCATCATAATTCCCACTAAAACTTCTTCCTGGTTTGGGTTCTAAACTTCTTATATAATCGCAAGCTCTTTGAACTTTTTGCAAATTCACATTTTCTTCTTTTGCTATCTTTGCTAGCCTATTATGTCCCAAATCACTTAAATAATCATTTATTATTTTTTTAATTAATTTTCCTTTAATATCCTTAGAATCTACTTGAATTAATAGACACTCTACCAAGCTTCTGGCGCCAACTCCTGAAGGCTCAAAAGTTTGAACCACTTTTAATAATTTATCTACCTCATTAACAGAAGATTTTAGATTAGCTGCAATATCTTCTATTAAGATATTCAAATATCCATTTTCATTTAAACTTTGTATTATATACTCTCCAATTTTATATTCTTTAGGACTTAATTTAACCAAAGTTAATTGAGATATTAAATGCTCTCGCAATGAAAGATCATAACTTGTATATGATTCAAGTGTATATTCCTTTTGATTTTTATCCACTTGAGGTCTATAACTATAATCATCATACTTTTCCAAGTATTCTTTCCAATCGATTTCCTGGTCTTTAACATCATCCTTAATTACATTCTCTGAATCAACTTTTATGGTCTCTAATTCAAGCAGTGGATTCTCTTGCATTTCCTTATTCAAATATTCATTTAGTTCAAGACTATTATATTGGAGCAGCTGGATAGCTTGTCTTAACTCTGGTGTCATTATTAATTTTTGGCTTTGCTCCAAGGTTAAGTTATAACTAAGCTTCATTTATCTCACTCCTTTTCTTATGTATATTATATCAGGAAAACGATAACTTAACAATGCAGAGCTGGTTTCAAAAAATAAAAAGAGTCGACACTTTTTTAAGTTCGACTCTTTATTTTTTATCTTTTGTTTTAATTGTTCATTGCTAATTAATTATCTCTGTGACTTATCAAATGCATCCCCAACTGCTTTTGGAGCCCTTGATTTCTTTGAAGTAAATGCAAGTACTATCATAATAGCCAAATAAGGTAGCATTTTGTAAAAGTTCTGGTTTATATTTAATTTAGCTAAGAATGGTATTAATGAACTTGAATATGCAATAGATCTAAGTAGAGCAAAGAATAAAGCTCCTATAAAGATCCTTATTGGCTTCCATTGCCCAAATATCAGTACAGCTAATGCCAAGAATCCAAAACCAGCGACTCCAGTATGCCCATTAACGTTACCGTCCATTACTCCAACTGCATAGAAAAACCCACCTATACCTCCTAACATTCCTGAAATACTTACTCCTGCATAACGCATTTTTAATACATTAATACCGACTGAGTCAGCTGCTTGTGGATGTTCTCCACATGCTCTAAGCCTAAGTCCAAATTTTGTCTTATAAAAAACTATATATGCAATTGCCAATATTACTATTCCAATTGCAACAGTTAAATAAGTGTTTTGAAAGAAAAGTGGTCCCAGTATTGGTATATTCCCTAATACAGGTACTTTTCGAATATAGAAGTTCATCCTAGTTGTAATACCGTCACTATTAAAAGCCATCTTTGATACTAATAAAATAGCAGCAGGTATTAACATGTTTAAAGCTGTACCAGTTATTACCTGTTCAGCACTCATAGTAACAGCAGCAAAAGATAATAATAGGGAATATAATAACCCTGCTACAGCAGCCACTATCATTCCAAGTAATAAAACAGTTTGTGGATTCATTCCAGATTCTTGAACAAAGAAAACAAATAAAGCTCCGAAGAATGCACCAAAAAGCATAATTCCTTCTAGTGCTATATTATGAGTAAAGAAATAGCAACTGGAAGCATATTTTGAATTAAATAATAAAATGTACTCATTATTCTGCCTCCTTTGCTTCATTACTTGTACTATCATTTCCTATTTGAACTATTTCCTCTTCTAAAACTTTTCCCTTACCTTTTCCAAACCTGCCTTTAATAAAACTGGTTAATCCAGTATTCATAGCTGCAGCAAAAGCTGAGAAATAAATAATTACAGCTATAACAACATCTATTATTTCTGGTTTATAGCCAACAAGACTGGCCAAAGTTCCACCTCTTTGAATATATGATACAAATACAGCTGCAAAAATAGTACCTATTGGATGAGATGCACCTAGTAATGCAACCGCTATACCGTTAAATCCATTTGGTGCTATGATATTGATCGGTTCATATGTCATGCTGCTTCCTGCTATTGCTGATGGGCCTAATATAAATAATGCGCCTCCTATTCCAGCAAGTCCTCCGGATATTACCATAGCTTTAATTATATTTGTTTTACCACTCATACCAGCATAATCACTGGCAAATTTATTGTATCCTGTAGCTTTCAGTTCATAACCAAAAGTAGTTTTTTGTAGAATTATATATAAAAGTATTCCAATGCCTATAGCTATAATTATTCCTAAGTTAACATTAGAACCAGTTATTCCTAGTCTAGGTATTTGAGCACTACCTGGAAGATAATTAGTTCTAGTCTTTGTAGAAATATACATGGTTGAACTACCTTGAACTACCATATCTACTATATACATACCTATATAGTTAAACATAATTGAAGATATAACTTCATGAACATTCATAAAAGCTTTGAAAAACCCTGGCAAAAATCCCCAAATCATACCACCTAACATACCGGCTAGTATTGCAACTATCCAATGAAGTCCATTAGGTAAATCTAATTTAAACCCAACTAATAATGCAAACAATATTCCCATGGTATATTGGCCCGATGCACCGATGTTAAACATTCCCATTTTAAAAGCAAAACCTACTGCAAGCCCAGTCATAAGTATTGGTGTTGCAAAATAAAACACATCACCTAAACGACTTAGACCTCCCAATGCAATATACCTGAATCCAGCTAATGCATTAGCTGGAGCTGCAATTACCATAACTAAAAACCCAAAAAGTAATCCTAGAATAATAGCCATTAACGCTGAACCAAATGAGGATAGTCCAATATAACTAGATATATTTTTTATAGAAAATTTCTTTTTATCCTGCATTATTTATCACCTTCTCATCCCGTTTTGCTCCAGACATATAAAGTCCAAGTTCTTGAACAGTAATTTCTCTTGGATCAAGTTCACCAACAATTTCTCCTTCATATATAACTAAAATTCTGTCACTAACATTCATTACTTCATCCAATTCTAGTGAAACTAAAAATACTGCTTTACCAGCGTCTCGCCTAGCAATAAGTTGAGTATGTACATACTCAATAGCTCCTACATCTAAGCCTCTTGTAGGTTGGACAGCCACCAGAAGTTCATGTTTTTTATCTATTTCTCTAGCTATAATAGCCTTTTGTTGATTTCCACCAGACATACTTCTAGCCTTTGTTATAGGCCCTTGCCCACTTCTTATATCATATTCATCTATAAGCCTTAAAGCATAATTTCTAACTTCATCAAACTTTATAAATCCACTTCTTTGAAATTTCGGTTCCCAATATCTTTGTAAAACTAAGTTTTCTTCTAGTGTATAGTCTAAAACTAATCCATATTTATGTCTATCCTCTGGAATGTGACTCATACCTGCTATAGAACGTTTTCTTATGGAAGCTTTTGTAATATCTTCTCCACACAGAGTTATGCTTCCTGCAATTGGAAGTTCTAACCCAGTTAAAGCATGAACAAATTCAGTTTGACCATTTCCATCTATTCCTGCTAGGCATACTATTTCCCCAGCTCGAACTTCAAATGATATATCCTTAACTGCATTGTTCTTATGAATTTTTGAAGGAACAGTAATATTGTTTACTGATAATACAACTTCCCCTACCTCTATATCATCTTTTTCAATACTAAATTCTATATCTCTTCCTACCATCATTCTAGAAAGTTCTTCTTTAGTAGTATCAGCAACATCCACAGTTCCCATAAATTTACCTTTTCGAAGTACTGTACATCTATCTGCTACTTCCATAATTTCATTAAGCTTATGAGTAATGAAAAGAATCGATTTCCCTTCATTAGCAAACTCTTTCATAATTTGAAGAATTTCCTTGATTTCTTGAGGGGTTAAAACAGCCGTAGGCTCATCAAATATTAAGATTTCATTGTCTCTGTAAAGCATTTTTAAAATCTCAACTCTTTGTTGCATTCCTACAGAAATATTTTCCACCTTAGCATCTGGATCCACGCTTAGCCCGTACTGTTTACTAAGTTCAATTATCTTTTCTTTAGCATCATGCATTTCAAGGAACCCTGCTTTATTAGGTTCGATACCTAGGATAATGTTTTCCAGCACAGTAAATACATCAACCAATTTAAAATGTTGATGCACCATACCTATTCCCAATTCATTTGCATCATTAGGATTATTGATTTGAACTACTTCACCATTTTTTCTAATTTCACCTTTTTCTGCTTTATATAACCCAAAAAGAACACTCATTAAAGTAGATTTCCCTGCCCCGTTTTCTCCTAAAAGAGCATGAATCTCACCTTTTTTTAACCTAAGAGTAATATCATCATTGGCAATAATTCCTGGAAATTCTTTAGTTATATTAAGCATTTCTACAATATAATTTTCTACCATATCATCACTCTTTTAATTATATTTTTAATTCTATTATATTCTGAAATTTTAGTAAAAAAAAAGAGGGAAATTTTTAACTTCCCTCTTTATAGAATTATCTTTCTAAATCTATAACTACTTATCTAGTTTCAACTTTAACTTTTGATAATCCTAATGCAGAAGTAAGTTCTGCTGCAGTAGCATTACCTGAAGGATCTGCAACTGGAATTTCACGAATTGCTTTAATATCTCCAGATTTTAGTTTTGCAAATAAATCGTCATATTGTGCTTTATCAAATGTTGTAAATCTATCAAATGCATCTGCTTTGTCGTCTCCGATTACAGCTGTTGGTAGACCAACTCCATCGTTTTCAGCATTAAATACAGTTGTTTTACCACCGTATGTTGCAAAACTATCAGTTTTATAAATAGAAGTTAATACATCTACAACTGAAGTTGCAAGTCCTTTTGCAGCTGAAGTCATTACAGTATCACTATCATATCTTTGGTCAACGTCTACACCAATTACTTTAGCTCCTGCTTCTGCAGCAGCTGACATAACTGATTTACCTACGGAACCACCACAAGCAAATATTACGTCTACGCCTTCTTGATACATTGCTTTTGCTGTTGCTTTATTAGAGTCAGTTTCAGCAAAGTCTCCTGTATAATGGTAAAGTGCTTTTATAGAACCATCAGCAAGACCCATTTCTTCTGCAGCATCTTCTGCACCCATAAGGTAACCATAACCAAATGCTTGTACAGCTGGTACTGCCATTCCACCCATAAATCCTAGTTCAGTCATTCCATCCATAACTGCAGCATAACCTGCAAGATATCCTGATTGTTCCTCTGCATAAACTATACTTGCTACATTATCTTTAGTAGTAAAGTCTGAATAATCTGCAGTATGTGGTGAACCATCTAATAATATAAATTTAACATCTGGATATTTTGTTTGGGCTTCGTATACTGCTACCTCAAATAAAAATCCTGGTGTAACTACTACTTCTGCTCCACCTGTTATTGCAAGGTCTATAGCAGCTAGATAGTCATCATCTGTAGCATCTTCAGGTTTAATATATTGATGAGTAATTTTTTCTGCTTCCGCAAACTGAAGTACACCTTCCCAAGAACCTTGGTTAAAAGACTTGTCATCAATATTACCTTTATCAGTAATAAGCGCTATTTTTGCTCCTGTGCTGGCTCCTCCACCATCACCAGTACATGCAACTAAGCTCATACTCACTAACATAACTGCCAAGGCAATCGCTAGTATTTTTTTCATTTTATATCCCCCTTATTAATTAGTAGACACTAAAAAGTCGTCTATAGCCTAATTATACCCTTTAAATAGTAAAATAACAAACTTTTGTTAAAAATTTGCTTTTTTATACTTAAAATTAGCAATCATCCGCTTCAGATACATCATATCCAGCCTTTGCTAATATATTTATAGATTCATTTAACTTATTTTCGTTAATCATAACAATAGGACCTGTACAGCCCATTCCAGCCTCTGCATAGATTCCGTTTTTCCAAAGAACTGCAACAGCATCATCTAGTTCCATTATATCTATACCATTAATGGTTTCAGTCACTGTTTCTTTTGGTGGAGCTACTACTTCTTCATCTACTGCTTCTTTTTTAGTTTCTTTAGTCAATCCAGCCAATATTTCTTTTAATCCTGCATCATTTGCTTTTTTAAATTCATCTTTAGCAATTTCTTTTACATTTCCTTTGACTAAACCAGCTCCATAACTAATGGCATTAGCAACTACTGGTATACCAGATGCTCTGGATAAGATTAAGACTAATCTATCATAATTTTCCCCAATACCTGGTCCGTAACCAAATCCTGCAGCTTCATAACTTCCACCAGTTGTAAATGATGAGAATACTTTCATTAGTATATTTCCTGTTAATGTATCAGTAATCATAATGTCTGATGTACCTGTTAATAAGTCATTACCTCTCATTACAGTACCACCATCAGCTCTTTCAGACTCTGCAAAGTTTACATCGTAACCATTAGCAGCTAATTCTTTAAAGGCTCTTTCTACAGGTCTAGCACCATCTACATTTAAAATTCCTAAAGTTGGATTCTTAATTCCCATGGCTTTTGCAGTTATAATACCACTTATACCATTTTTCACCATAGCTTCAATTCTATGTGGTGAGGAAGTTCCTGTTGTTGTGGCTAAATACATTTCTTGTCCTCTACCTGGTGTTGACATTCTACCAACAGTAGATACTCCAATTGGGAAATTATAATGCATAGTTACACAAGCACCTATTTCTCCGCTATCAAGTAACTCTTCCATTTTTGATGATACTTCTTCTTCTGTTTCTGCCAATACTTGTGTTAATGTAGAATCTACTTTAGGTCCAATTAAAACTACTTCAATTGAACTATCTCTCATTTGTGCCATTTCAGCACCTTTTACCATATTATCAATTCCTAATTCACTGCCCAATGTGGTAATTCCAACTTTTACTCTAGAGCCGAATTGTCCAGTTTCAAGTGCATCGGCAATATCGGTAAAAACTTTACCTACCATTTGCTTTACATTATTTGACATTATCTCACCTCTATTCTTTGAGTAGATGTGAAGCAAAATCTCTCATAGCTTCAGCTACTAAGTTTCTAACTTCTTCTTGGGATACTCCCTTTTCTTCATCTACTTTTCCAGGATTTTGTTCCATTACAATAGAAGCACCATCGAATAAATTAGTCATTCTGCCTAAGAACAAACTGCCTTTTCCAACAAACATTGCTCTTTTAATATTACCAGCTAACAATTCTTCTCTAGCAAATCCAACGTAAGGTATTCCTGAAGGAATATGTCCTTGTGTAGGAGCCCAACCTTCCATTCCATGTTTTACAATAAAATCATTTATTTCAGATCTTTCCAGATCTCCTCTTTTAACTCCCAGTGCTGCAATCATTTTGTAGTTAGCAGTTGGAACATCTCCTGCTCCTGCTGGTTTGGTTACATCTGGGTTTTGCATTTCAACACTATATTTATCAATATCAGTAATTTTTAAATTTCCTCTGTCAAGTGGTGCTGTTACTAGTGAAGTAATTACTGCTTGAGGTGATGAACCAGTTCCTACTGTGTGTCTACCTACTAAGTCATTTCTTAGTATTGGGTTTACACCATCATTTGTAGATACTAACATAGCAAAACCACCAATAACATCTTCTAATATTGGCATATCTTTCTTAACATGGTCTTTACCATTCATACCTAATTTAGCAGTTGATCCACCAGCTACTACCATAACATTTTTAAAAGTACCTGCTTGAACCAGTGATGCAGCCAATATCATTGCATGAGCTGGTGCAGCACAAAAACCTCTAGTATCTGAACCGGTTGCATTTACAAGGCCTGCAACTTCTGCTATTGCTTTAGCAAAGTTACCTCCACCTCTTTGATTCATATCTCCACAGGCTTCTTCAGAACATTCTATAACATATTCTATATCTTCTGGGTTAATATTGTTTTTATCTAATAAGTGTAGTGCTGCTAATACTGCAGAAGATTTTGAAACTAAATTCTCTAGAATTACATGAGCACTTAAGTTTACATCTACATCATGAGCTCTTTTAACACTACCTACTAATTTTCCATCAATATAAAGGCCTTCATCACCATGACCACTAACACCTTTTTCTATCTCTTCTATATCATCGCCATCTTTAATCTTTGCAATTAATTCATCTGAAATTAAAGGATGTGCCTCTAATTTCGGCTTTATACTCCCAACAAATTCTTTAGATAATTTAACTAAATCAAATGCATCAGAAATTTTAAGCAAACCATAAAATTCATCCTGGGGCATTATTTCGCCAAATTTACCATCTCTTTTTGCATCAGCTACATCTTTATCAAACCATGGTTGTTCGTAACTTTTTAATTCTTCTGGTTTATGATTACCTATATATACTTGATTTGGAATATAATTTACTGCTCCTTCAAAAGTTCGTAAATGGTTTGGTATGTTTTTTAAATATTCTGATTCTGGGTTCAACTGTCTTTCTGTAGTCTGTGTTGTTCCATTATGAATAATCATATCTGGAGCATGCACAAGTATATAAGATGAACCTTTTACAACTGAATAATTCATATGACACCTCCGAATAATAGTTCTATATATTAAATTACAGTATATAAATGGGTGAAAGAAATCATTCACCCATTTTATATTATTATTAAATTATTTTTCAAACACTGTTTGATCTTCTACTTCAGTTGATAATGCTTTTAAAGCTCTTTCAACTAATTTTCTTCTTAATTGTTTTTCTTCTGCAGGCTCTAATTTTGGATCCCCTAAAGGATGTGGTATAGCTACTGCAGGTACTATTCTGTTAGCTCCAACTGTTAATGATATTGGTACTACAGTACAAATGTGTACTACTGGAAGTCCAGCTCTTTCTATTTCCTTTACCATAGTTGCACCGCAACGTGTACAGGTGCCTCATGTAGAGGTTAATATAACAGCATCTACTCCATCTGCTATTAGTTCTTTGCTAAACTCTTCAGCAAAACCTTTAGCACTTGCTACTGCAGTTCCATTTCCAACTGTTGAGTAGTAATATCTATGAAGTTCTCCAATTTTTCCTTCTTTTTCTAAATCTCTTAATACGTCTACTGGTAAAACTCTATCTGCATCTAAATTAGCATATACAGGGTCATGTCCACCATGTGCTGTTTCCCATTCGCCTTCTTTTAAATCCATAACTCCACTAATATCATATTTACCATATTTAGAAGCGGATGAAGATTCTATATGATCTGGGTTACCATGAGGAACAATACCACCTGATGTTACTAATGCTATTTTAGCCTTTGTAATATCTTTAATTGCTGGATTTGGTGGTACTCTATCAAATACAGGCATAGGATATTCAGTTTCAAATTCTTCACCTTTAAGTTTCTTTAAAAGCATATCAACAGCTCTCTCAGATCCTCTTTTTTCAGCGAAGAAATTCTTTCTGATTCCTCTTTCTAAATAGTTCTCTTCTTCAGGTGATCCAATTTCTTCTCCTCTTGCTAATTTCAGAGCTAATGGAACCATCTTTTTAACTGCATCTCTCATTCCTGCAGCACTATTCTTAGTGGAAACAATGTAAAGATCCTTCTTGAACATATCTGCACCTGGATTTTCAGTATACATACCAGTAAGTACAGGTATACCTAATTCTTTTTGTACAGCATCTGCTACTGTAGCACAGGCAAAACCATATCTTCCCGCATTAAATGCTGGTCCAGCTACAAAAAGTTCTGGTTTTTCAGCTTTAATAAGTTCTAATACTTTTGCAAGAGCTTCTTCAGTGTTTTCACCAAAATAGCTATCTCCACATATTACTGTAGCAACTATTTCGGCTTCTTCTCCAAAACCAGCGTTTAATGCCATTCCTGGACCAATAAAGCCTTCTCTTACTTCAGGTTTATGGTCAGCCATCTCTTCTCCACCTATACCAGCAAAGAATTGATTTATATAATGTACAACTCTAATTTTTCCCATGTATCTCCCTCCTCTCATTTATTTGAATTGGGATTATTAATTGTTAAATAAGCCAAATTCGTTTCTAATTGCACTTACTTCTTCAACTATTTCATCTACATCTAATACCATTTCCATCATACCAATTTGTTCTTCGTATACTTCTGCATCCACACAATCTTTAAACTCTTGTTCAACTACATGATAAACTCTAAGTCCCAACGGAACTCCTGCTAATGGACCTGCGAAAGTAGGGTCTCCTGCGGTAACTGTTTCAGCTGCTAATCCTGATGCTTCAGCTTCAGCTCCACCTATTAATACGACAACATTTTCTGCACCGTATTTTTTAGTTAATTCAACCACTCTACCTTGTATTTCTAAGTCCATTGCGCCTGCAGCCGTTCAGACAAAACACTCAGTTGCTGAAAATACTACCTCTGCAGGTGTGGTCTTTACACATTCTTCAATTGCTGGTCCAGGTATACCGTCTCTGTCCCCAACGATGATAACTTTTTTGTTTTCATCTAAAATTGACATTAATCCACATCCTTTCTCATTATCTATATTCATAAATCAAATTAAAACATTTTTGCTGACATTTTGTTAAAGCCTAATTCGTTTGTAGCTCCTGTTATTGCTTGTATTTCAACTGTTATACTTCCATCTTTAGCTAAACTTCCATCATAACCACCAGCTATAATGTCAGTATAATCCAATGAACCTATAACTTTATCCATTTTAGGAAGCACAATAACTTCATTAGCATTACCGCCAGTAACAACTGCATCTGCAGCCTTATCAGCATCTGCTAAGGATTGACTTGCACCATCTCTACCAGCATATTCGTCAGTTATAATAACTGCCTTAACACCTTTAGCTTCTATTTTCTTAGCATTCATAACAAGATCCGTATCTGGATTACCAAAACCTTCTTGGGATACTATAACTCCATCTAATCCTAAATACTCAGTTAATTTTGCAGTCCAATCTGATGATCTTTCTTTATCTGCAAGATAAACGTTCTCGTTAGTAATTATAACACCTACAAAGTTTATTTCTTTTCCATGTTGCTCAAATAAATCATGAACAACTGGGTTATTTTGATGGTGATAAGTTGTATTTTTATCACATGCAGATACACAGTTACCACTAATTATTGCTCCATCCATTATTTCTGTTGGATAAAGAAGAGTAGGAACTATTTGCTTTGCATCCACTCCATATACATAAGTATCATGAAGTAGTCCTTGTGACTGTAACATTTGAACATATGCAATTTTTGGAAGTTCTGGATATTTTTTAATTCCTTCTAAAAGTGGTAATGTTTCAAATATTTCTACCTTATCTGGTGTCATTGTCTTAGCTGCTTCTGCTAAATAATTTGCTGCTTTGAAACCTGCAAATCTAACAGCTTTTTCATGATCATGTTGTTTTAATGTATCTATCGGATCACATATCAAAACTAAGTTGTTTAATTTTGAAAATGGTGTATATTCTGCACCAGGACCTGACATGTCTACAATACCTTCTTGGAAACCTACTATCTTTCCTGTAGTAACTACTGCACAACCTTTTAAAACATTAGTTTTACCAGCACCTACGGTTTGTACCTTAGACATAACTCCTGGGAACATTCCCCCTAGTCCTTCAACCTTAACTCTTGGTTCAACCACATCTTTAACAGGTGTAATTCTAACGCTTTCACCCGGTCTTGCAATTTCAACGTCTACAGATTTCAAGTGCTCATCTTCTTTAATTAATTCGATTAGCTCTTCTTTGTTTACATAAAGCACTCCATTATCAATTTTAGTTGCTTCTCCAAATTGAATATCTTTAATTAGTACTTGGCCTAATTCTAGACGCATGATTTCACCTCCTCTTATATTGGAAATATCTATTTCAATTCTCTTCATTAAGAATTAAAATCAAACTAGCAGTACTTTTCTACTAAAGCTGTTACTGAATCTACATTAGCATCATCTGCAACTACAGATTCAACTATTTCTCCATCTTTATAAATTGCTATTACTGGTAAACCCATTACTTTTTGTCCAATTGCCAATCTTCTAGCTTTTGTAATATCAAGAGAAGTAAATTTAATAGCCTCTCCATGTTTTTCTTCTAGTGAATGAACATGTGGCATTAAAGCTTTACATGGTTCACAGGAAGGACTCCAATAATCTACTAAAATAGTACCTTCAGCTTTTAGTACTTCTTCTTCAAAATTCTCTTTGTTTAATTCAATCATTTTATTACCTCCAATTTTTATTCTTCGAAATTATCATCTATATATTTTTCAGCTTGTACTGCTGCAATTGCTCCGTCAGCAGTGGCTGTAACAACCTGTCTAAGTGACTTAACTCTATTGTCTCCTGCTGCAAATACACCATCTATTTTAGTTTTCATATTGTCATCAGTTTTTAAATAACCATGTTCCATTTCTAATAAGCCATCAAACAGCCTAGTAGCTGGAAGGTAACCTACGAAAACAAATATTCCAAATGCTCCATCTTCTTCATCAGGAAAAACTTCAGTTAATTCATCTGTTTTTACATTTTTGAATACTATAGACTCTAAAATACCTTTTCCTTTTACCTCTTCTACTACAGTATCCCACATAAATGCCATTTTTTCATTTTTAAATGCTTTTTCTTGAATACTTTTTGCAGCTCTTAACTCATCTCTTCTATGAACAATGGTTACTTTTCTAGCAAATTTAGTTAAGTACATGGCTTCTTCAACTGCAGAATCACCACCACCTATTACAAATATCTCTAGTTCTTCAAAGAAAGGAGCATCACATGTAGCACAATAGGACACGCCTCTTCCTGTTAGTTCTTTTTCTCCAGGAACTCCCATTGGTCTAGGAACTGCACCAGTAGCTATAATAATTGATTTAGCTTGGTATTCTGCTTTAGCACTTTTAAGAATTTTGATTTTACCACTAAAGTCTACTTCTTTTATCTCATCACTAATTCTAACTGCTCCGAATTCTTCTGCTTGCTCTACCATTCTAACTGTTAGTAAAGGTCCTGTAGCTCCTTCTATAGATCCAGGATAGTTAGCTACTTCATCAGTGGTTGCTATTTGACCGCCTGGAGCTTCCTTTTCTATTATAAGTGTATTCATTCTAGCCCTTGCTGCATAAAGGCCTGCAGATAAACCAGCTGGTCCACCACCAATTATAATTACATCATATATCATATTTTTGCCTCCCTATTAAATAAGTATTTATTTATGTTTTAAAAATATACCCTATTACTTATTACCCATTATACCATCTAATAACTATAAATAAAATTTAATTAATTATTTCTGTATTAGATTCTTTATGGATTATTTTAGATTGTTAAAAAGCTAACAGTCCAGAAACATTATAACCTATTGTATATATATTATCAATCATATTACACAATATTTATTTATTACCTTCTATAATATAAGTTGCTATATTTACTGAGTGGTCTGCAACTCTTTCCAAATTACTTATAGCATCTAAAAATACTACCCCAGGTCCAGTATCACATTCAGCTTTACTCAATCTGTCAATATGTCTAGCCCTGTTTCTTGCTTCAAGTATATCTACATTGTCTTCAATTACTAAGACTTCTCTTGCCAATAATTCACTACTAGTTTCTAATGCTATCATAGCCTTTGAAAAAGCTGATATACATTCTCCAAACATTTCGTGTAATTCATCAACAGCTTCTTTAGTGAAAAGAAGTTCATTATTAAGTTTATACTCTGATAACTCTACAATATTTTCAACATGGTCTCCTACTCTTTCAATATCATTTATAGTATAAAATAATATATTTATTTCAGCTTGTTGTTCTGCGGATAGGGATGCCTTGGATAATTTAACTAAATAATCTGTGATTTCTCTTTCTATTTTATTAATTAGCACTTCTTGTTGGTATACTTCTTCTATTCCTTCATAGTATTCATCAGAAAATACCTTGTTAGCTAAGATTAAGTTATTTAAGACCAAATCTCCCATTCTATATACTTCCTTATTAACCTGCCCTATAGCAATAGAAGGCGTTTCTATAATTCTTTCATCTAAGTATATAGCTGCTGCTTCTTCGCTTTTATCTACACCAGGCACTAAAAATTCTGCTGCTTTTACTAAGAGCCTTGCGAAAGGAAATTGTATCATAACATTTATTACATTAAATAATGTATGTGCATTTGCTATCTGTCTAGGTATATTATCTGGTGATAATCTAATTACAGCCCATTGTATTGGAAATCTAAGTGCTACCATAAAGATTATTGTACCAATTAGGTTAAATAAAAAGTGAATAATAGCAGCTCTTTTTGCAGTTTTATTTGCACCTACAGATGAAATTAAAGCTGTAGTAGTAGAACCTATATTTTCTCCAAATAATATAGGAAATGCAAGGTTAATAGAAATTAAACCTTGGCCAGCTAAAGCTTGTAGCAGTCCTATAGAAGCACTACTGCTTTGTACAACGGTTGTAAGAATAAATCCAACTAATGCGCCTATGAAGGGATTATTTAAACTTGACATCATGGTTGCAAATGCAGGTAGTTCAGATAATGGTGCTAATCCATCTCCCATCATATCCATTCCAATAAATAAAATACCTATACCTATAAGTATTGATGCAAGTTCTTTAGTTTTTTTCTTTTTTGTAGTTAACCATAGCCCCACACCTACTATTACAGCAATAGGTGCATAATCAGTTAAATTAAAAGCAATAAGTTGAGCAGTTACAGTTGTACCAATATTTGCACCCATTATTACTCCTGCCGCTTGAGTCAGACTCATTAAACCAGCATTTACAAATCCTATAGTCATTACGGTTGTTGCACCACTACTTTGTATTATCATTGTAACAACTGCACCAACTAAAACAGCCATGAATCTATTAGTTGTAAGCACTTCAATTATACGTTTAAGTTTAGATCCAGCTGCTTTTTGCAATCCGTCTCCCATTAAATTCATACCATATAGGAATAGACCTAGACCGCCTAATACTGGTAATGCAATATCCATAATATACCTCCCAGTGAAATAACCTTTATTAATTTATACTATATTTTATCCTAAATAAGGAAAATCTAATTGTCTTAAAGCCTCAAACAGAACAATGTTTACAGAGTTGGATAAATTTAAAGATCTTGCAATGTTATTTATCATAGGTATTCTAATGCAATAATCTTTGTTGTTTTCCAACAAATCTTCTGGTAATCCTTTTGTTTCTTTCCCAAATACAAAAAAACTATTATCTTTATAATTCTTATCACTATACTTTGTTCTAGTTTTTGTGGTTCCATAATAAAAGTCACAGTCAGGATATTTTTCTTTTACCTCTTCAAAATTATCATAATAATGTATTTCAACTAAATCCCAATAATCTAACCCTGCTCTTTTAAGATGCTTGTCATCTACAGAAAACCCTAATGGTTTAACTAAGTGTAAAACTGTAGAAGTAAGTGCGCAGGTTCTGGCAATACTACCTGTATTATGAGGAATCTCTGGTTCAATTAGTACAATATTCAGTGCCATTATAAATCTTCATCTCCAATTCCTAAAATAAACTTCTCTATTACTTTAGCTACACCATCTTCATTGTTAGAAGATGTAATATAATCAGAAACTCTCTTTATATTATCATGACTATTTCCCATGGCCACTCCTAAATTAGCATAATTCAACATGGACAAATCATTTTCATTATCTCCTATGGCTATTATTTCCTTAGGGTTAATCCCCAATTGATCTGCTAAATAACCTAATGCCTCTCCTTTTGATACGTCTTTCCCCATTACTTCTATGTTGTTATCCCAAGAACTCGATATACTAAGAGCTCGCATTTCTTCAAGTTCAGATCTCACTCTATTTAATTTATCTAAACTATTATCAATAAAAATAAATTTTAATATATCTAAATCGTTTCTAGTTAATATTTCTTTTTTGTTATCAAATATATTTACACTTAATTCTAAGCCTTTTATTTTAGCAGAAGTAGTATTATAAAACCCTATGACTTCATCCACTAATGTATTTGCGTAAAGACCATATTCATCATAAAAGTGATAATATATATGGTTCCTTTTTCCAATATCTAATATGGCTTCAATTATTTCCTTACTTACAGGTTTCTTATATATAATTTCCTCTTTTTCATTAATTATTATTGCACCATTACAAGCAACGATGGGACTTCCTATATTTAATTCTGTTCCATATTGTAATGCTGACTTTAGTATTCTTCCAGTAGCTAATACTATGTGTACACCTCTATCCTTGGCTTTATCTATAGCCAATTTAGTTCTATCACTTACTTGATGCGCGTCATTTAATAATGTACCATCCATATCAATGGCCACTAATTTATAATCCAAATTTACCCTCTCCTATTCTACAACTACAATATAACATATATATAACAAAATTAGAATACAAAAAGAATCAACTTTTTAAGTCGATTCTTTTATATTTGTTAATTAAGATTTAACTAAAAATTTAAGATATTATAAGTTTAAAATATCTACGGTCTATCTATTGGATCATCAACTACAGGTTCTAATACAATAGTTTCTTCATTATCATCACTACCATCTACAGCTTCAGAATCCCCTTCAGGATCAAGAACCGGAGCAGGAGCTTCAGGACCTATTTTGTATACATAATTTCTTTCTCTATAATAATCATGAGTAATTTGAGTTTTACCTATAACTTTACCATCCTTAATAATGGTTTTATAGGTTTTTACTTTATATCCAGTTCTGCCATCTTGTACTAATTCTTTTCCACCAGCTGCAACTGTTTCATCTAAAGTTTCATTAATGGAGTAGTCAATTTTTTCATAAATTTCCGGTTCTATTCTTACTGTATAGTCCTTCTTAGTTGTATCCCCATAAATATAAAAATACAATTTATCTCCAACTACTTTCGAAAGAGTATATACTGGAAAATCAAATTCATTTTTAAATACTAAATCTAAATACCCAGGTGCAACAGCTGCGTCTTGTCCCTTTGGTACATATGTGGCAGCTATAGAATGGGGACTTCTTTCTAATATTTTCATATCAGCTAATAAAAGTGCATTATATAATGTGGTTGATGTTTGACAAACTCCTCCACCTAAACCTGGAGTTAAATCCCCTGCTATTATTACAGGTGCTTCTTGAAAACCAAATTGTCTTTTAATTGGTCCCAGAGCACTATTATATGATAACTGATCCCCAGGTAATAAAAGTCTATTACTTAAGGCCTTGGCTGATAACTTAATATTTTCTACCCTACCATAAGCACTGCCTTTAAATGAAGTTGAAAATTCACCAATAATACCATTAATAGAACTATAAAACTCTTTAGTAAATTCTGGATTTACAACTTCCACAGGTAATTCAATGTCATCAAGTTTCTCAGCATTACCCTCTATTAACTTGGCTAATTTAGTTTCATCTAGATTTTTACCAACTGTTTCAGGTGTTATTTTTATATTCCCACCATTAAAGTCAAACTCTGCATCTTTGCTATCTATATTTATTTTTTGTGCAATCCCTTGTACTATTGTGCTAATTCCAGAAAAATCATAACTCCATTCTAGATCTATGTTTTCTCCCTGATCTTTCAAGGATTGTATATGCTTATACCTTTCTAAATAGGACCCATCTCTTCCCAAACCATATGCTTGGTCTACAGCTTTTTCATAATCATATTCAAACCCTAATTGGTCTTTACTGATATTAAAATTAGTATCTCCATATATAAGTTCCATAGATTTCTTATCAGATTCACTTTCTTTTTTAGTCTTAATGTAATTATATGCCTCTTCTTTAGTCATTTCAGCAACATTTATATTATCTACTGTTATACCTGAATAAATATTATTGCTTTCTAAAATATCAATGTAAATATTATTGTAAATATAATATCCTCCACCTGCAACAACAACTAAGATAATTAATATTGGTAATATAATTAACCATTTTTTATTTTTCATTTATCTATCCCCTTTTATTATAATAAAAACAATATGGTGATATTGGACAGATTTCACACATTGGATTTCTCGCCTTACACACCCTTCTTCCATGAAAAATAAGCATATGATGAGCTCTAATCCATAGTTCTTCTTTAATATTATTCATTAAGTCAATTTCTGTATCTTCTACATTTTTACTATCTGCAAGTCCAATTCTATTTGATACTCTAAACACATGAGTATCTACTGCAATAGCTGGCACTCCGTAAGCGTTGCTTATTACAACATTTGCAGTCTTCCTACCTACACCAGGCAAAGTAATTAAATCTTCTAAATTATCTGGTACTTGCCCATTAAATTTCTCTTCCAATATAAGACAAGTCCCTAATATATTTTTACTTTTCATATTATAAAATCCACAACTGTGAATGATTTCTCCAAGTTCTGTTATTGATAAATCTAAAAATTCTCTAGGAGTTTTTACTTTATCAAATAATACCTTCGTAACTTTATTTACTCTAACATCAGTGCATTGAGCTGAAAGTATAGTAGCTACTAATAATTCAAAAGGATTATTATGATCTAATTCAACTTCTGCATCAGGATAAAGTTCTATTAACAAATCTAACACAATATTTAATTCTTTTTTCTTTAGCATTTTCTTTTTCATATTTTCACCTACAGTATTTCTATTATGCTTTCTATTATTTCTACCCTATTATCATTGTCTATAAACTTGATTACTTTTGAAATAACTTCATTTGCATGATTTGTATTGTTTGTAACGCAGGCAAATCCTATCACTGAACTTTGCCATCTATCATTTAAATCTACTTCTGCAATAGATATATTAAATCTAGATTGTAACCTACCTATGATAGCTTTTATTATATGTCTTTTATCTTTAAGAGAATTTGCTTCAAATATATTAATTTTCAACATACAAGTTCCTACTATCATTAAAACACCCCCGAGAGAAGATATTTAACAGTGAACAGTGAACAGTTATAAAAATCGGAACGACGAGTTCGTCGTTCCATGATTTTGAATTTAATTTTTCCTTGTTCATTGTTTATTGTTAATTGTTCACTGTCCTATATTATTCCCATTTCCTTACCTACTGTTTCAAATACTTCTACTGCTCTGTCTAATTGTTCTTTTGTATGTGCTGCTGTTACCATTACTCTAACTCTTCCTGTTCCTTTTGGTACTGTTGGGAATACTATTCCTGATACGAATACACCTTTTTCAAGTAGTTTTTTACTAAATGCCATAGTCTTTGCTTCGTCTCCTATAATAACTGGAGTAATAGGTGTTTCACTATGTCCAATATTATATCCTAATGTACCCATTTTAGCTTTAAAGTATTTTGCATTTTCCCAAAGTCTATCAGTATATTCAGTGGATTCCATTAACATTTTAAGCGCTTCAATAATTGCGCCAACTGCTGCAGGTGGTAAAGAAGTACTAAATAGAACAGGTCTTGCTCTATGACTTAACCATTCATACATAGTTTCTGAGCCTGCTACATAACCCCCAATTACTCCTATAGCTTTAGATAATGTACCCATGCTAAAATCTACTCTTCCATGAAGTCCAAAGTGATCTACGGTACCTCTACCACTTTCGCCTAGTACTCCTGAGCCATGAGCATCATCTACATAAGTCATTGCTTCATATTTTTCAGCTAATTCTACTATTTCAGGAAGTTTAGCAATATCTCCATCCATACTAAATACACCGTCAGTTATTACTAAAATGTTTTTATATTTATCTCTTGCTTCTTTAAGAACTGATTCCAAACTATCCATATCACTGTGCTTGTAAATACCTTTGTTTGCTCTAGATAATCTACTTCCATCAATAATAGAAGCATGATTTAATTCATCTGAAATAATAATATCTCCAGCTTCTGTTATTGCTTGAATAGTACCTGCATTACAGTTAAATCCTGATTGGAATACAAAGGCAGATTCTTCTCTTTTAAATTTTGCTAATATTTCTTCTAAATCTTCATGTATTTTCATATTTCCTACAATTGTTCTTACAGCTCCTGAACCAACACCATATTTTTCTATGGCTTCAATAGAAGCTTTCTTAAGTCTCGGATGATTTGCAAATCCAAGATAGTTATTAGAAGAAAGATTTATTACCTTTTTTCCATTTAAAATAACTTCTGCTTCATTAGCTGTTTCAAGTACAGGTAATTTTCTGTAAATGCCTTGTTCTTTTAATTCCTCAATTTTTTCTTTTAAAAAGTCTAAATCGTGTATATTCATTATATATCCTCCTTAAAATATTAATTTCTCTACTTTTATTATAACATAATGTTTTTAAAATTAATTACTTTGTTAAAAATATATTTTTCTTTGACCATTCTACATAATCCAAAATTAAAGGATTATTCTTAGTATTTATTCTATCTAATAAATATGCATTTTCTTCGTTTTTCATATTCCCAAGGGCAATGACAGCATTTCTTTTTAAAATATTCTTACCTCTCCAGGCGCCAGCCATTGAACCATATTTATTTTTAAATTCACTTTTAGACATGCTCAACAATTCAATTATATCCATATATCCTTCAGTAACATAGGGAACAAATTCATCATGGGATGAAGTCTTAACATTATTGTTCTTAGGACACACCAATTGACATGTGTCACAACCATATATTTTAATTCCCATCTTATCTCTGTATTCAACAGGTATTTCTTTGGTCTGTGTTAAATAAGATATGCACTTCTTTGGGTTCAATTTATATGGTTCTAATGCATTAGTAGGACATGCACGAATACACAAATCACAGTCACCACATTCACTAGCTTTCCTAATGTTATCTCCTTCTAAATCTAAATCTGTCATAATATAACCTATGAAAATAAATGAACCGTAGTCATCATTTATTATTGAGCAATTTTTCCCATAATAACCAATGCCAGCCTTATGTGCTAGCTCTCGTTCAACTAATGGTCCAGTGTCTACATAAGCTCTATAATCAAAATCTACAGATTGTTTTATTTCTTCAATTAATTTATCCATTTTAGATTTTAATACCCTATGATAGTCCAAACCCCAGGTTGATTTAGATAATGATCCCTTTAGTATGCCCTCACTAATAATATTAAAATCTATATTATAGCTCATAGCTATGACAATGATAGATTTACAATTTGGGAAAGTTATTTTAGGATCAATCCTCTTAGAAATATCACTTTCTTCAAATTCGGTTTGAAGATTGTTATGAAGTCTATATTTAAGATACTCTTCTATATGGATTAAAGGTAAAGCATCAGTAAAACCTATTATGTCGATGCCTATAGCTTTTGATGTTTGGGTAATAAAATCCTTTAAATTCATTTGTATTTTCCTCTTAGTATTTCTATTTCCTTCTTGTGTCCATCTAAGTCATTTGGTGTTTCTAGACTAAAAGGCAAATCTTTTAATAATGGATGGTTGATTACATTAACTAATGCTTCTAAACCTATAGTTCCTTCTCCTATGATCTCATGTCTATCTTTAAAGCTATTAAAAGGCATTTTACTATCATTTAAATGAACTGCTTTTAATCTTTCTATCCCTACTATATTGTCTATCTCTTTTAATACTCCATCTAAATCCTGGACAATATCATGGCCAGAACTGTAAAGATGGCATGTATCAATACAAATACCCATATTCTTGTTATGCTTTACTCCATCTATAATATCCTTTAATTCCTTCATGTTCCTACCAATTTCAGTACCTTTTCCAGACATAGCTTCTAAGAGAATCACAATTTCATTATCAGCAGTGATCCCTTCGTTAAGAGCTTCTACTATTAATTCTATGCCCTTTTCACTTCCTTGCTTAACGTGAGACCCAGGATGAAATACATAATATGCATGTTCAATTACTTCCAGTCTCTTCAAATCATCAATAAAAATATCTTTTGCAAAACTTCTAGTATCTTCACTGGCGGATGCCAAATTCATAGTATATGATCCATGTGCAAACAATGGTCCAAAGTTATGTTCTTTTATTACATTCTTTAACTTATTTATATCTTCCATATCCAAATCTTTTGCCCTGCCACCTCTAGGATTTCTAGTAAAAAATTGGAAGGTATTGGCATTTATAGAAACAGCCTCAAGAGCTGCATTATACAGTCCTTTAGAAACTGATAAGTGACAACCAATTTTAAGCATCAAATCACTCCTTATATATATATCATATCACAATTAACTTTACTAAAACTACATATAAAAAGCAAAAATATGTTATAATCTTTAATATAGATTAGAAAAGGAGCTACTTAATGTTTAATATGAAGAAAAAGTCTTTAAAAAAATTTGATTTTATACTGTTTATAACAGTTATTATATTATGTATTTTTGGTTTGATTATGATAAGATCTGCTACTTTAAGCTATGATACTCTCAAGCATGTTAAATCTCAATCAATAGCCACAGCAATAGGAATTGTAGCTATTTTAATATTGGTCTTACTAGATTATCATTTCTTAGGAAAATTATATATTCCTATATACATTATCTCTAACCTACTTTTAATAGCAGTATTAATTTGGGGATTTGGTGCTGAGCAGTGGGGTTCTGATTCTTGGTTAAGTATTGGTGGTATAGTATTTCAGCCATCAGAGTTTGTAAAGGTAGGGCTGGTGATTTCTTTAGCTAAATTTATTGATAACAATCAGGATAGCTTAAATGAACCCTTTACATTACTTAAAATATTAGCTTTTGCGTTTTTACCTGTTCTTTTAATATTAAAACAACCAGATGCAGGTACAGCAATGGTATTTGTATTTTTTATTGCTGTTATGCTTTTTATAGCAGGAATAAAATGGAGATACATTGGTTATGCTTTATTGGTAGGAGTGTTAAGTCTTCCAGTAATATGGTTTAGACTAGATGTGTATCAAAAGAATAGATTCTTTAACTTTTTAGATCCAGAAAGAGATACTTCTAATACCGGTTATCAAGCCATGCAAGGCAAGATCGCCATTGGTGCAGGTAAAGTATATGGACGTGGATTATTTCAAGGAGTCTATACTCAATATAATTATATACCTGAAAAACAAACTGACTTTATCTTTGCAGTTATAGGTGAAGAACTAGGATTTATAGGTGGAGTTAGTTTAATATTCTTTTATTTTATAATGTTAAATAGGTTAATAAGGATAGCTAGAAATAGTTATGATTTATTTGGATCACTTATGGTTATGGGTTTTACCTCTATCTTAATATTTCATATATGGGAAAATATTGGAATGACCATTGGTTTAATGCCTATTACAGGGATACCTCTTCCCTTCTTAAGTCATGGAGGTACTTTTCAATTAATAAACCTGGTTTGTATAGGAATAGCTTTAAGTGTTGGTATGCATAGAGAAGGACTAAATTTTGAATAAATTTTTGACTAAAGTACCAATTTGTTTTAAACAAATTGGTACTTTATTAATCTCCTAATACACATATTTCAAATAGTAATTTTAAAATTCATTAGATGATCACAAATTTTCTTGTAATTTCTAAATTTTAATAAAAAGGATTTAGTAAATATAGTAAACTGTAATGCAGTAGCTAAGGCGAAGTAGAACTTCGCAGAAAAATAGTTACAAATAAGTTACAATTTCCCTTGTAATTTATATAAATCTTTTGTATACTTAATGAAACAAGTTCTTAAGGCTAATAAGGAGGCGTATATATTTGTTTAAAATAAAGTTGATTAAGACAGCAACCATTGCAATAGCATTTGGTGCTATGATAGCATTTACTTCCACACCATCACATGCAGTTTTAGGTGATCAAGTTCTTAAATCTGGAATGGTTCATGAAGATATTCAAGTGCTACAACAAGAGTTGCTAGAATTAGGATTTTTCAAAACTGAAAACACAACTGTATTTTATGGTTCAGCTACAGAGGAAGCATTAATACAGTTTCAAATCGCTAATAATTTAGAGGCAGATGGCATATTTGGAAAAGGTACATACGAAACTTTACAAGCTGTTAAAACAGCAAAAGGTTTAGAAAAAGAGAATATAGCTTTAGTTTTCGATCGTGATATAACTCTTGAAATGAGAGGCGACGATATTAGATTAGTTCAAGAGGCTTTAAAAGGTTTAGAGTATTTAGATATTGACAATTGCACAGAATATTATGGCACTTTGACACAAGAAGCAATAATTGCTTTTCAAGAAGCAAACGGTTTGAAACCAGATGGAATAGTTGGACTTAGAACTGTAGAAGCTATTAATAGCGCACTTCTAGGTAGAGGGATTAAGTTACCAGCAGCTAATAGAGCCGCTGCAGTAGGATCACTTTCAGCTAAACTTGCTGCTACAGCTAGACAATATCTTGGTCATCGTTATATAAGTGGTGGATCATCACCTAGTGGTTTTGATTGCTCAGGCTTTACATCTTTTGTATACAGACAACACGGCATCACAATTCCTCGTTCATCATCAGCTCAAGCTTATGTAGGAACAAAGCTTAATAAAGCAGATTTATTACCTGGAGATTTACTAATTTTCAGTAATACTTATAAAGCAGGCCCTAGCCATACAGGAATTTATTTAGGAAATGGACAATTTATACACGCAAGCACCCCTACAAAGGGAGTAATATTCGCTGATTTAAACTCAGCATATTATCTAAAACATTTCACTTATGGTAGAAGATTATACTAATCTAAAAATTAATTAAAAAATTAAGCAGTCTCATTTAATGAGACTGCTTTTCTAATCCAAATCTACAAAACTTACTTGGTTTTTATTAACTATGGCTTCATCTAATTCTTTTTCTACTAAATAACACTTTCTGCATAGGGGCTCATATTCTTTGGAAGCTCCTATAACAACTCTTTCTTTATCTTTAGTCTTTCTATGGCTTACCCATCCATCTGTTCCACATTTTACACAAACAGCATGATGCTTATGTAAATAATCTGCTATAGGCATTAATTCTTTTACTATTTCAAATGCTTTCCCACTAAAATCTAAATCTAGACCTGCTAAAATAACAGTTACATCATTAGCTAAAAATTCATTTATACCATCTACAATTACTTTTGTATCACCATCTAGAAATTGTACTTCATCAATAGCTAATACATCTGGTGCAAAGTCTTTACAGTATTCTATAATTTCGTTTATATCTTTTATTAAAACACATTCTAGAGAAGTTAAATCATGAGTTGTAATCTTAGAGCTAGTATACCTTGTATCTACAGACGGCTTAAATGCAATAGTCTTATATCCAGCAATTTTAAATCTATTTACATCTTTCTCTAGTGAAGATGTCTTACCTGAAAACATTGATCCTGTATGAATAATTAATTTACCTTTATATTGATGCAATTCTCAAAACCCCCTTAAAATCGTCAATTCATATTATACCATTTATTCTTATTTATATCTTCTTTTTCTAGAAATAATATACACAATCTTTGATACCCAAATAAAAAAAGCCTCCACCAGGGAGACTTTATTATTTATATTCTACTATTTCTACTTTTTCCATAACTACTGGTTCAACTGGCATATTACCCTGTCCTGTTTTTACCTTAGCTATTTTATTTACTACATCCATTCCTTCATAAACTTGTCCAAATACTGTATGATTAAAATCTAACCAATCTGTTCCACCTAGTTCTTCATAAGCTTTGACTACATCTTCATTAAGGCCATCTGCAACAGCTGCTTTCAATTTACCCAATGATTGCTGATCAATATCGGATTTTTGAACTATGAAAAATTGACTTCCATTAGTTCCTTTTCCTGCATTGGCCATTGAAAGTGCTCCATAAAGATTTCTATAATCATTGTTAAATTCATCTTCAAAAGGTGCTCCCCAAATACTTTCCCCACCTCTGCCTGTACCTTGTGGATCTCCACCTTGAATCATAAAGTCTTCCATTACTCTATGGAAAGTAACTCCATTATAGTACCCATCTTTCGCATGAGTTTTGAAGTTCTCTACTGCTTTTGGTGCAACTTCTGGAAATAGTCTAAGTTTAATCTCACCATGATTTGTTGTAATTATAGCTACTTCTTCTCCAGCTTTTGGCATTTGTAATTGTTCTAATTTCAATTCTACTCCTCCTATTTGTTCGTTTTTATTATTATCAACTTCTTCTTTTATTGGGGCTTTACAAGCTACCATACTTAGTATGCCAATAATTAGAAATGATAATAATATATTCTTCTTATTTTTTCTCATATTATACTCCTTAATAATTTATTGATAAATAGAATATAGTAATAATATATAATTACCCACTATGATTTCTATTTAACACTTCTCTTCCATTAAAATTTATATCACTTATATTTTTAATCCGGTAAAGACTGTTAAATAGATGATCTAAATTTATTGAATCTGTAAATTTAACTGTAATTTCAAATGCTAAATCCTCTAAATTTTCATACTCATCGATTGATAGCATTCTAATATCTTTAATATATACATTATAGTCACCAAGAACAGTTCCTATTTCACCTAATAACCCAGTTCTACCTTTAGTAAAAATTTCAATAGTACTGTATGTTCTCTTAATTAATCTTTTCTCAAAACTACCTACATTTACTAAGGTTAATAAAACTATACCTGCAGTTACTAATCCACCTAAATAATATCCAGCCCCTAAAGCGATCCCAATTCCTGCAGATATCCATAGACTTGCTGCTGTAGTTAATCCTTTAATACTACTTCCTGTTTTAATTATTGTACCTGCTCCTAAGAAACCGATCCCTGTAACTATTTGAGCCGCAATTCGAGCAGGATCTCCCATACCTCCAAAAGCATCTTTTGATACTAAGGTAATTAATGCACTACCAACCGTAACTAGTATATGTGTTCTAAGTCCAGCAGGTCTATTGCTAACTTCTCTTTCAATACCTATAAAACCACCTATAATTGCAGCTAAAATAAGCCTTAATACAAGTTCCAAATTACTAGTCATGCTCTACCTCCCTTCTATAAGCTCCTAGATTTTATACAATACATCGTCTAATTATAATTATTAATGTATTAGATAACTAATCTTTCTAAATTTTTGCCTGGCATTTTATTTTTCAGTACATGCTTAAACCAAATCACTAAAACAATTCCTTTTACTATACTAGTTAAACTTACACTCCACCAAACACCAGCTAAACCTAATACTGTATAACCTGAAAGTATAATAGCTATAGGTATTCTTAGTGCATTAAATGTTATTCCTACAATTGTAGGAGGTAAGGTTTTGCCTAGTCCATTAAATGCCCCAGCAGTTCCTATTTCAATGCTCATAAAAAATTGGGATAATCCCAATACTCTTAAGTATATAATTCCTTCTTTTATAGCCATTGGATCATTTGGAGTAAAAATAGTAAATAGTGGTTTTGCAGCAAATATTAATAATAGAGAAGCAAATAGTCCAATACCTCCTATTAATTCCATACCTTTTTTATAACCTTCCTCTATTCTATCATACTTTTTGGCTCCATAATTTTGTCCTACAAATGCTGAAATAGCAGTAGAAAATCCTTCTGATGTCATCCATGAAAGAGATTCTATCTGAGAACCAATACCTTGTACTGCAATTGCTATAGGTCCAAAACTTGCCACTATCCTAGCTAATATTATACTTATAGTTGCGTGTATTCCCATTTGTACAGAAGGGGGAAAGCCCACTTTTATAATTTTCTTTAAGTATTCTAAATCAGGCTTAGATAATAATCTTAAGCGGGAATATAATGTATTTGTCCTTTTTCCTAATACAAAAAACATTAGGCAAACAAAAAACTGTGATGATATGGTAGCAATTGCTGCACCTTTAATTCCCATGGCTGGTATCCCACCAAATCCAAATATTAATAAAGGGTCTAATATCATATTAGCTACAAGCCCTATTGTATTCACCTTAAAAGGTGTAATACTATTTCCAGAACTATTTAAAGTAGCTGAAAACATTGGATTTTGAAAGTGAAATACTATACCTAAAGATATAATTATTAAATACTGAATTGCCATTTTTACAACCTCTGGATCATCTACTTGAAAAAAACCAATAATATAATTCCTAAAAGAAAATAAAAACAATGCATATAAAATAGCAATTGTTGTATTTAATTGAAATCCATTTGAAATATATTTTCTAGCCGCAACTAAATCTTCTCTTCCATAGGACTGAGCTACACCGACTCCTACACCTATCTGAGATATCATTACTAGAGCCGCACCAAACCACACAAAAAACCCTACTATTGCAGTTGCTGCAACAGCATTGGTACTTAATCTTCCCAGCCACATTATATCTGTAAGGCTATAGGCCATTTGTATAAAAGAAGTACCCATTATTGGAAGGGCAAGTTTAGTAAGGGTTGAAAATATTTTTCCCTCTGTTAAGTTTACATTTCTATTCATATTAATCTCCTAACCCAATTCTTGTATTATCTATCATTAGGCCATTTTATACTAATTTTACTAGTATTTCAAGCAATACCTATTTCTTTATTTTAATCCCTAAAAAACCTGCAAAGTAAACTAATTGATCACCATGAACCAATACACCTTTTAAGTCCTCAACTCTAACTACAATTCCCTCTATATCATTGGAACTTAAATCAATTCCATTTAGCTTTGTACCGACTAAAAGAATACTCTTCATATTACATTCCTTAAATCCAACTGATTCAAACTCTGAGTCTTGGAAATCCGAATCTTTCAAAGAACTAGTTTTATATATTACAGATTTCAAATTACTTTGTCTAAAATTACTATAATCCAGATTACAATTATTAAATAACACATTCCTTAAAGTAGAATCCATAAACTTTGTTCCCATCATTTTACAGTTTGAAAACTCTGTCCTATGTATAATTCCTTTGATTAAATTTATATTAGATAAATCACAATTAATAAATTTAACATCTGTAAATTCGATTTCTTCAAAACTGGAATCGAAGAAGGTAATATTCTGAAACACAACATTTTCAAAAATAACTTTTTCTGCTCTTTGTTCTTCAATACTATAATCTTTTAAAATTACATTACTAAAAAAATCTTCATACTGAATAGTTTTATTTGATATGTCCAGCTCTTCTAGTTGTTTTGGTATCTTTGGTGATTGAATTTTAATAAGATCTTCTTTTTTTATCATAACTATCTCCCCTCATAAATAACAAAGGGAAAACATAAATACATTTTCCCTTTGTTTTCTAATCTTAATTTTAAATTTGTAAATAGATTATGCTAGATATAAATAAATCCCAACAAAATGTACTATGCTTGCTGCCAGTACAAATAAGTGCCAAATCCCATGATTAAAAGGAATCTTTTTAAATCCATAAAATATTGTTCCTAAAGTATATAATACTCCTCCACCTAAAATCCAGAAAAAGAAATTAATACTGGTAGCACTTATTATAGCTTTTATAGGAATGATTGCTATCCAACCCATTCCGATGTAGAGTATTAAGGACACAGCTTTATACTTGTCAAATTTTCCATAGGTAAATATTTTAAATATTACTCCTGATAAGGCTATTGCCCAAATACCTATTAGTACCCCTATTCTAAGCCCTCCAGTTAATGTTAATATTACAATTGGAGTATAAGTACCTGCTATAAAAAGAAATATTGAAGAGTGATCAAATACTCTCAAAACACTCTTAGCTTTATCCATAGGTATACTATGATATAAAGTGGAAGATAAAAACATTAGTATTATACATGCACCATAAATACTGAAGCTAACTATTGAAGAAACATCTCCTTTTCTTATTGATAATATTAGTAAAATAGTCAGTGCAAATATACCAAACAATACTCCTATTCCATGTGTTATACCATTAAATATTTCTTCTATCTTATCGTATTTCTTCCCCATTTACTCCACCGCCTTTATGTTTATACTTATTGTTCTGTCAAAATAACTGGTCCATCTTTTGTAATGGCTAAAGTATGTTCGTATTGTGCAGATAATCCACCATCTCTAGTTCTAGAGGTCCATTTATTATTATCCATTCTCATGTGATAGGTTCCAGTATTAATCATAGGCTCAATAGTTAATACCATTCCTTCTGTTAGTCTAGTACCCCTATCAGGAGCTCCATAATGAGGAACCTGAGGGTCTTCATGCATATCTTTACCAATTCCATGACCTACGAAATCTCTTACTACAGAATAGCCCTGAGCCTCTACATGGGATTGTATAGCATTTGATATATCTCCTATCCTATTTCCTATGATAGCTTGTTCTATTCCTAAATACAAAGCTTCCTTTGTAATATTCATTAATTTTTCAGCCTTTTCTGAGATCTGTCCTACAGCATAAGTCCAAGCAGAATCAGCTAACCATCCATCTACGTTTACCACCATATCTATAGTTACAATATCTCCTTCTTTTAAAATTTCATCTCTAGGGTAACCATGACATATTTCATCATTTATAGAAGCACAGGTAGCGTAAGGATAACCTTGATAACCTTTTTGCTCAGGATATGCTCCTTTCGATTCTAAATATTCTTCTACAAATCTATCTATTTCCATAGTAGATATTCCTGGTCTGATCATTTTAGCTATTTCCCTATGTACATCTGCTAAAATTTCTCCTGCAAATTTCATTTTTTCAATTTCTTCTGGTGTTTTAATTATAATCATATTTTCTCTCCTATTCTTTACCTATCTATTATTTGTAAAAACTTTTTATTATTATACAAATTCTTAAAATCATTATCTCTTCTTACCCAATCTACCATTGAATTATCTAAGTCTATTGCCTTTATTATATCACTTATTGCATTATCTTCCTCTTCTAATATTGAATAGCAGCAGGCTCTATTATAATACAGATCCTCAGCATAAGGATTATTTATAATGCCTTCAGATAATATTTCAATAGACTTATTGTACTTATCTTCTTCTATGTAAATTGCAGAAATATTTAAATAAGTATAATAATATACTTTATTTTGTTCTATGGATCTATAATAGAAATCTAAAGCCTTTTTGTTTTTTTTGAATCTCTTATAAACCACTCCCATATTGAATAAGGATTTATAGAAGTTTGTTTCTATTTTTATACTCTTTTCTAGCATAACTAAAGCGCTATGATAATCTCCCATTTCTTCGTATAGTGAACCTAGATTGTTATATGCATGATAATCATTAGGTTCTAATTTTATTACCTTTTTATATAAATCTATTGCTTTTTCTTTTTCTCCCTTTATATCATATAGATTAGCAGCAAAATAATATGCTCTATCATATGTAGGATCAAGTTCTATGGCTTTAAAATAATATTCAAGTGCCTTATCAATATCATCAATTCTTTCTAACATAATAGCCATTCCATAATATGCTCCTGGATTTTTGGGATCTAATTGCAGTATCCTTTTATAAGTATTAATAGATTTCTCAGTATTTTCAAGTTCATCATATATTATTGCGATATTAAATAGGGTTATGACATCTTCACTTATAACACTTTCAAATTCTAGTGCTTTATTAAAAAATTCTATTGCCTTCTCTTTTTTATTGTCTAAATAAAAATTTTCACCAAGTATAATATAGTTATTTCTTCTTTGATTTTCTTTTACCATACTACCTAAACACCTCAATCTATTTCTAATTATAGTTTATCACAAAAGTAGAAAAAAGTAGAGGATTAATCCTCTACTTTAAGTGCTCTAATTGAATTTAATATAGCAATTATGGATACTCCAACATCAGCAAATACAGCTTGCCACATTGTAGCTAAACCATATACACCTAATATTAATATTAATACTTTAAGTCCAATAGCCAGTACAATATTCTGGGTAACTATCTTTTTAGTTTTACTAGCTATCTTTATAGCAGTACTAATTTTCCCAATTTCATCTGTCATAATCACAATGTCTGAAGCTTCAATAGCTGCATCGCTTCCCATTCCCCCCATTGCAATTCCAACATCAGCTCTAGCTAAAACAGGAGCATCATTTACACCATCTCCAACGAAAATAGTTTTATGACCGCTTTTCTTTTTACTTATTATATCTTCAAATATTTGGACTTTGTCTTGAGGAAGCAGGTCTCCATAAATTTTATCTACTCCTGCTCTTTTTCCTACTAATTTTGCTATATGTGAATTATCTCCTGATAGCATAATGATCTCTTTTATACCAAGTTCTTTTAATTTATTAATATCAGCTGCAATATTATCTTTTAATTCATCTGAAACTACTATTGTACCAATATGAGAAGATTCTCTACCTATATAAACTGTAGTCCCAATAGACTCTGTTTCTTCAACTCTTATGTTATGTTCTTCTAAGAAATTCTTATTTCCCATAATTATTGGAATACCATCAACATCTGCCAAGATACCTTTACCGGCAACTTCGCTATATTCAGTTATATAGTCAGGATTAATTTCTTTATTATATGCTTCTAAGATAGACTTCCCAATTGGATGATTTGAAAATCCTTCTCCATAAGCTGCTAATTCTAAAACTTCATCTTTTGTAAAATCTCCATATGGGACTATTTCAGTTACTTTAAATACTCCCTTTGTAATTGTACCTGTTTTGTCAAACACAATTGTATCTACATCATTTAATGCTTCTAAATAATTTCCACCTTTTATTAGTATTCCAGCTTTTGATGCACCACCAATACCTCCAAAGAAACCTAAAGGAATTGATATTACCAATGCACAAGGGCAAGAAATTACTAGAAATACAAATGCCTTATAAGCCCATTCTCTATAGTCTCCTCCCAGCAATGTTGGTATAACTCCTATTGCAAGAGCTATAAATACAACTGCAGGGGTATAATATCTGGCAAATTTAGTTATAAAGTTCTCAGTTGGAGCTTTCTTGCTGGAAGCATTTTCCACTAAATCTAATATTTTAACAATAGTAGAATCTCCAAACTCCTTAGTTACTTCTACTTTTAATAGTCCTTCGTTATTAACTACACCAGATATGATATCTTCTCCAGGTTTAATCCCTCTAGGAACTGATTCACCTGTTATATTTGAAGTATCTAGAGTGGATTGTCCTTCTATAACTATTCCATCTAATGGAACTTTCTCTCCAGGCTTTATTATTATATAATCTCCAATATGAACTTGCTCTGGATCTACTATTACAATTTCATTGTTTCTTTCTAAGTTAGCATAATCTGGTCTAATATCAAGAAGTGAAGAAATTGACTTCCTTGAGTAATTAACCGCCATGCCTTGAAACAATTCTCCTACTTGATAAAATAGCATTACAGCTACACCTTCTGGATATTCACCAATGATAAAAGCTCCTACTGTAGCCAAAGTCATTAAAAAGTTTTCATCAAAGGCTGAGCCTCTAGCAATGTTTCTAAGGGCTCTTATAATTACATCATACCCAACTATGAAATATCCTGTTAAATAGACTAGGAGACGCGGTGTGCCTTCTAACTTCAAAAGGAAAGGTGTTACGAATAAAATTAAACTTACAATTATTCTATATAGCTTAATCTTAGTAATATTATCATGTTGGTGATCATGATCATGGTCATGGACTTTTTCTGAACCTTTAGATTTATCTACAACTACTACCTCTGGTTCTAATTTATTTATAATTCCTATTGTTGTTTTTATTATATTTTCACTAATACCATTTTCACCAAGTACAATTTTTAACTTTTTTGTCACCATATCTAAATTAGCTGATGATACTCCATCTAATTCATTGGTTAATTTTTGAATTTTATTTGCACAATTAGTACAGTTTAATCCATTTAATTCTAACTCTATTGTTTTCATAATAAATTTCCTCCTAAAAGTATAACGTATGAACAGTTGCTCATATGTATTATATTCCAATATCTCTTAATTGTCAATAAAAAAAGCACCCTAAGGTGCTTTAACTATTAGAGAAGTTATACTTTTTATAAATGAAATTCTGCTATATATTTGTAATTAATAGTACCTTCTTTATGAACTCCATCAATAAAGTTCCATTTACTCTTTATTCCCTGCAAATTTGCTAAAGCTTCAAAGTAATACATTATAATACCTGCGTCTATTAGTAGTGGATTTTCTCCATCATTATATCTTAATAATAACTTTACATTATGATCTTCTAATAGAAATCTCCAAGGTTGGAAGTTTTTAGTTGAAGGAGCAAATCTTACATAATAAAATAAATCCATAAGTCCTTTTGATTCTAAATTATCTATATCTGCTCTTACAGGAATCTTACCATTAAAAACTAATTCCTCTACACCTATTCTTTCACTAAATGGCTCTGCAGTAAATGGGTTCCTCCTTTTTGGATATCCGAATGCTAATAGATTATTTACTTCTCCATTACTTTCTCCAAATATTTCATTTTTAGTTTCACTATCTACATTAGTTAAACTAATCCAACAAGTATCTAGCCCTTTATCATTTAACTTACTTATAAGTTTTTCCATAAAATAAGCACCGTAAATGATTGTATGATCTTCTATATTTTTTAATTCCAATGCAATGTAATGAGGACTTTCAATCATAACTCCTGAATAACCAGCTTTTCCTTTTAATCCTTCGTAAATATGCTCTCCATATTCGTATAATTTAAAATTAAGACTACCAGTAGCCTCCTCACTTTCTAGTTCACTTAAAATTGGTGCAATTGTTTCTAATACTGACAACTCTACTTTTTTATTTTTAAAATCTCTTACACTTCTTCTACTTTTTAAAAAGTTGTTCATATTCATAAAATCCCTCCTAAGTATATTATATTAAAAATGGTCATAAAGTCCATATTTACATTAATTAATTCCTATTAGTGCGCCTACATATTCTACCACATTCATCAGGTAATAGTGTACTAAAAATGAAGAGCCAATCCCTAATATGATTCCAGCTGCCACATCTGTAGGATAATGTACACCTAAATAAATCCTTGACATAGCTATTATAGTAGCCATTATAAATACAATAGAAGTTAAAGCTGGCAAATTTAAAGCCAAAGTTGTAGCAATGGAAAAACTTGCTGTAGTATGCCCTGAAGGAAATGAGTAATCGCTTAAGTCGATCCCAAAAGTATTTAATTTTTCTATAATAACATATGGTCTTTCTCTTCCCAATAATTTTTTAACAACTTGAACTATAATTTGGCTTATAGTAAGTACTATTAATGCTTCAATAGCAATAAGTTTTATTTTAGAATTACCAAAAATTAAAAGAGTTAAAGCAAATAGGGAAGAAAAGATAGCTCCACCTAAGTCTGTTACTTTATACATAAATATATCCAAATATTTGTTTTTCATTTTATCATTAATCAAATTTATGAATAAATCATCAAATGCTTTAAAATGTTTCCTCATTATTATTCCACCTTTTCATCGTCTATTCAATAGTATAATATATATCTACCCTTTTATAAAGCATTTAAGGAGGTTTTCTTATATAAACTATATTTTGTAGGATCAATATGTTAAAATATAGTAGATTATACTATAAAAAGGTGTGTTTCTATGAAATTAAGTATTGAGCAAGAAAAAGCAATAAATCATTTTAAAGGTCCCGCACTTGTGCTAGCAGTTCCAGGTGCTGGAAAAACAACTGTAATTTTAAATAGAACAATTAATTTAATAACAAAGCATAAGATAAATCCTGAAAGCATATTATCAATTACTTTTAGTAAAGCATCTGCTATGGATATGAAAGAAAGATTTAATAATACTATTTCTAATATTGAACCTAATTTAATTAAATTTTCTACCATACATGCATTTTGCTATAGCTTAATTAGAGAACATGGATATATAACTAATTCCAGTTACAATTTAATCGAAGACCATAAAAATCCAAACAATAAATATAATTTATTAAAAAAGATATATTTAGAAACCAATAAAGAATACATTACTGAAGATAAATTAGATAATCTTTTAAATGCTATTGGATATATTAAAAATATGATGCTTAGTCCTGAGGATTATTTAAAGGATAATAAAATAGATATTAGCAATTTTAAAACTATATATGAAATTTATGAGAATTACAAAAGAAGTAATAACCTAATAGATTTTGACGATATGCTAACTATTTCACTGGAAATTTTGAGAGATAATAAATATTTATTAGAAAAATATAGAAATAAATATGAATATATTCAACTAGATGAAGGTCAAGATACTTCAAAAGCTCAAATGCAAATCATTTATACTTTATCCCATCCTAAAAACAATATATTTATAGTCGCAGATGATGACCAATCTATATATGGTTTTAGAGGTGCATATCCTCAAGGCTTATTTCAATTCAACAAAAAATTTCCATCAGGAAAACTATTTTTTATGGAAAATAATTATAGATCCTCTAAGAATATAGTTTCCATAAGCAATAAATTAATAAAGAACAACACCGTTCGTTACAATAAAAAGATAACTACAGAGAATGAATTTTTAGAACCAATTAATATTGTCAAAGTCAAAAATATATTTGATCAATATAAATATATACTTGAGGATATTAAAAATAAAGACACTTCTAAATCTTGTATTATTTATAGAAATAATATTTCTTCAATTGGATTAATTCATGAATTGGAGAAAAACAATATAACATTTTATATGCGAGATACAAAAATAAGATTTTTTAATCATTGGATAGTCCAAGACATAATCAATTTAATGATATTTGCAGATGATACATCTAATGTAAAACTATACGAAAGTTTTTACTATAAAATGAAAGGTTATATATCTAAGCAACACTTGAATTACGCAAAAACAGGAGATAGTAGT
>CAJDWC010000002.1_pt1 | contig 63568 bp, 58 predicted proteins | sample 7391511 | NCBI WGS metagenome assembly CAJDWC01 (sample SAMEA7055719, study PRJEB34461) | soil metagenome | biome: terrestrial ecosystem; feature: Peninsula; material: soil | place: Antarctica | collected 2016 | reverse complement strand
CTTGCTACAATACCAGCATTTTCTATTATCTGAATTTTATCTTCTAAGGATGGATTGATGTTCATTCCTCCATCTGTTAGATATAGCAGCTTATGATAAACTTCAATGTCATAAATCATCACATGACTTAACAAGGTGTCTGTTCTTAAGCCCCAATCCTTATTTAATACTGCTTTTAATAAAATGGAAGTATCAATGAGACCTTTCATTATGAAATCTGCTTCACCAGTTGATACTAATTTCACTCCTAACTCAGCAGATTTTACTAAATCTTTTTCATCTATAGTATGAAAGTTTTCAATAGATATTTTTAAGTCATTGGCTAATTTACTTGTAATATTCATATCACCGATTAATATAGGTTCTATTAGTCCAAGTTCATAGCATTTATTTACAGATTGCAATACTTCACTGTCATGGCTTCCTATTACAACTAATTTCATTCTATTATAATCTTCCAATTTTAAAAGATCTTCTAATCTATCTATTCTCATTTTACTCACTCCTAGTATAGATATTTCTTAAATGCTAGATAATAACTCTTCAATCTTTACTTTTTGTAATAATATATTTTCATCATCCGGATTTAACTTGTAAGCTTGTTCTATATCTCTTAAGGCAATTTCGTATTGACCAAGTTGCACATATCCTAACCCTCTATTGAAATAAAGTTTATAGTCATCTTGACAATTTTCAATACCATCAGTAAAAATTCCAATGGCCTTTACTATGTCATCCATATTAAAATATACTATTCCCAATTCATTGTATATATCAGCTTCTTCTTTATTCAAGCTAAGTGCTTTCATAAAGTATTCAATAGCTATATCAAATTCTTCTATACCTTTATAAGAAAGTCCTATAAAATAGTTTATATTCCAATGTTTCTCATACTTAGGGATTAGCTTTAAAAATGAATCAAGGGCTTTTCCAAAATCATTATAGGTTAAATATGTTATCCCAGTTTCGAAGTAGGCGTCATCATCTATTAATTCTATCTCATTTCTTATTTCTTCTAATCTTAAATCATCTGTATCTAATAACAAAAATTTAGCCCAAATTAATTTAGCTTTTAAAAACTGCTCAAAAAACTTGTAATGAAATCCTAATTTATAATAGGCTAGGGAATAATCTTCATCAATATCTAAAATACTTTCCAATTTATTTGTAGATTTCATTAAAAATTCTGTAGCATCCTCACTTTTTTCTTTCTTTAAATACGCTTTAGCTATTTCTTCTAAAATAATAGCATAATTAAATAGGCCATTAACATTGTTCCCATCTATAGTTAGCAAAGCTCTATAGTAAATCCCACTGTTATCATATTCCATTTCTTCGAAATATTTTAATCCTTTATATAATATATAATCAACTATTTTTTCATTATAAGCTTTTAATATTTCTATATACTCATTAATGTATTGAAATGATCTATCAGTCCCTAAAACATAAATAATACCTTCAACCATATTAGCTAAATTAATTTCTTCTTCTATATTCCCTTCTTTTACAGCATCGATTAAACTTTCAGTTATTATAGGTAGTGGAATATTGGGCGAAACAATATATCCATTTATATTTAAATGAGAATTTTCTTCCAACTCTACAAAACTTAAATTTTCAGTAAACTTCTTAAAATATTCATTAATTTTATCCATTCCATCACCTTGCCTTTAGAATTTTTTCATAAACATTCTTTTTCTTCTGGTACTACCGCTTAGTATTTTAAATAAATGACCTCTAAAGATCATAATAAATGAAAATAATCCTTGTCCTGCTATATACAATATAATATTCCTTATATTAAACATCATATTAAAAGACAAATGTGTCGTAAATAAATTGGTAAGCACTTTTCCAGTAATAATATATAGAACCCCAAAGAGTACAATGTTGGGAAGAATCCAAATCAACCAATTTTCTTTCATAAATTCAAATGCACTTTGTACACTTTCCCAAGCACTGTAGGATTTTAAATAAATCGTTTCAGGAAGAGGATTTAGTAGTACTAATACTCCAAGATAAACGAATATACTTAAGACAAAAGCTAAATTACCTAGCATATTACTAACAAGTGACAACAATATACTTCCCAAATATGCAATAAATAATACACCATATACTTTCCATAAGAAAGCTTTAAATCCATCTTTAAATATTTGCATATTCATCCTATCGTAATTAATTATATTAAAAAGCAAATATAAATAGTTCGATACAAAGGCTGCAGTAACAATAGCTATAACTATACCTGATAGTATTGATAAAAAACCTCTCATAAAGATACTTACAATACTAAAAATCGCAATATTTAATATCGTGTATACTATCCCAGTAAATATTATCATCCAGTTTTTACTTATACTTTTAATAGCTTTTGTAAGTGCTGTTTTGTTTACATAAATTAGATCCTCAATAATTTCCATTCCCTATCAACTCCTTTACAATTTCTGTTATATTATGAAAAATACATTTGTTAATTTTGCCATCAATATAATCAAATAAAACATATATCTTCTTTCTTTCATCTATAATCTTATAATCATTATCTATAATAAGGAATATATTTACATTGAAATCCTCTACAATAACTTTCTTCAATAATTTTTTTGTAGTTATATTTTTATATTCTATTAGATATGAACTTAACAACTCTTCGCTTTTTAATATCTCATGAAGATTTTTCTGTACTACTAAGTCATACTCTCTGTCTATAGCTTTTGGTAACCTTGAATTTTTATTATTTATAATGTAATCCAATTTAACTAATTCCGTAAAAATATATTGATCCTTAAATTCTTTAAAAATATAATACTCCATTAATATTTCATATAAACTATTTTTACTATGACTTACTTTTCCATATTCTTTTTTATCCCAAAACTCACTAAAATCTTCATAGAAAGAAAAGCTATCTTCATAATAGTTTCTTATTATAAACTCCAATGAGTGATAGAAAAATCCTTCATTATAATATTTTTCAACTAAATCTTCTATAGACTTTAATTTAATAATTTCAGCATAGCTAATGTAATCATTTTCTAACAATTCATAGGGAGGCGAATCTAAATATTTATATCCATATTCACTTTCATTTATTCTAAGACCAGATCCTTTTAAAAGTTTAAGGAATCCAAGTTGAAGCTTTTCAGGCCTTATGCTATATACATCATTAAAAGACTTTTTAAAGCTGTCATATCCCTCATAGGGTAGTCCTGCTATCAAATCTAGGTGCTGGTGGATATTCTCATAGGACTTAATTTTTTTAGTTACATATTTAAGCTGCTCAAAATCAGTAGTCCTAGCAACGGTTTTTATTGTTTTTTCATTAGTAGACTGTACGCCAACTTCAAATTGAAATAATCCTTCCTTTATATCTTTTAAAAATACCAAAGTTTCTTCATCTAATAAATGTGCAGTTACTTCAAAATGAAAATTCATATCCTTAGGATCCTTGCCTATGACAAATCTCATTATTTCCATAAAGTGTTTTTTATTTGCATTAAATGTTCTATCTACAAACTTTACCTGGGTTACTTTTCCTTCTATTAGATTATTCAAATCTTCCTTTACTCTTTCCATTCCAAAATATCTGACTCCATGTATGGTTGAAGAAAGACAAAATTGGCAATTAAATGGACATCCTCTTGAACTTTCATAATATACTATTTTATTTTCGAACTCATTTCCTATATTAGAGTATGGAGAAGGAATTATATCTAAATTTTTAATCAAGGATCTTTCTGGGTTTTTTATAATATTATTATTTTCTCTGTAAATTAAACCATTTATTGATTTAAATTCAATGATTTTATCTTCCATAAATTGTATTAATTCTTTAAATGTTTCTTCACCTTCACCATAAATTATAAAATCTATATAATTTCTATCTTTTAAAACTTGTACACCATCAAAAGATACTTCAGGGCCCCCTAGAAGTATCTGAGTATTAGGTAATACAATTTTTAGTATTTCACAAATTTTCATTGTTTCTTCAACATTCCATATATAAGTAGAAAACCCTATTAAATCTGGTTTTTCTTTATATATTTCTGATACTATATAATCTATATTTTGATTAATTGTGTACTCCAGAATTTGAACTTTAGATATATCCTCAACGTAAGAAGATAAATATCTAATAGCTAGATTAGAATGGATGTATTTTGAATTTAAACTACTTAATATTATTTTCATTTTATACCTTCCTTTTAGAAATATATGTATATTATAGCATTTTTTCTTCATTAAACATAAATATTCAGATTTGTAGTATTGATTCTTCCTGATAAAAGATATAGAATAGCAATAGAACAGAAATGAAAGGGGTTGCCAAATGAAGGATTTTGAAAAAATATCAATTCAAGAAATGTCAAAAGAAGATATGCTTTTAATTATTGAAGCTCTTGAATATACAGGAACCAAAACTAATATAGATGATTTTATAGCTTTAAAAGATAATTTTGTATCAGAATTATCATCATTAGCTGATATACCAGAAGCTGAATTTCTAGAATACTTAAAAAACGAGACCCAATCCTTATAGATGGGCCTCGTTTTTTATTACATCTTTAATGGAGCTTCTATACCCAATAAATTTAATCCAGTTTTAATTAGAGTTTTAACACTATAAGTTAGCATTAATCTGGCTTTTTTTAATTCTAAGTCCTCAATTATTATTGGTGAGGAATTATAGAACTTATTAAAAGCTTTTGCTATTTCAGCTATATGTCTTGTAATGAAAAATGGTTCATTTTTTTCCATAGAATCCAATACAATCTTAGGGAAATCATATATTAATCTTATAATATTTATTTCATCTTCTGAACTTAATAATTTATAATCAACAGGATCTTCTATATTAAATTCACCTTTTTCAAGTAGTGAATTAGTTCTAGCGTGAGTATATTGAACATAAGGCCCTGTTTCACCTTCAAAGCTTAAGGTTCTCTCCCAACTAAATACATAATCTTTGATTCTTTGATTAAATAATTCTTGAAATACAACTGCTCCTATTCCAATTTGTTTAGCAACTATATCCTTGTTTTCTAATGTTGGATTTCTTTCTTCAATTATCTGTTGGGTTTTCTCTACTGCTGTATTTAAAACATCTTCTAAAAACACAACATTTCCTCGTCTAGTAGACAATGTGCTACCTTCAAGGCTTACCATACCAAATGGTATATGAATGCAATCTTTTGCCCATTCATTTCCCATTAATTCTACTATTTTAATCCAGGCTTTAAAATGTAAGTTTTGCTGCGACCCTACCACATATATATTTTTATAGAAATCGTAATGTTGTTTTCTATATATGGCAGCTGTAATATCTCTAGTAGTATAAAGAGTTGAACCATCACTTTTTTTAATTAGGGCAGGTGGCATTCCGTATGGTTCCAAGTCAACAATTAAGGCACCTTCGGATTCTTTCATTATTCCACTATCTTCCATTTCCTTTAATACTGCTGGCATTTTATCTGAGTAAAAACTTTCTCCAGCATATGAATCAAATTTTATATTTAGCATATCATATACTTTATTGAATTCTTTTAAACTTACGTCTCTAATCCACTGCCATAATTCTAAGGCTTCTTCATTTTTATTTTCTAATTCTTTAAACCAATATCTAGCTTCATCTCTTAATGTTTCATCATTCTCAGCTTCTTTATTCCATTTAACATATAATTTTAACAATTCGCTAATAGGGTCAGCTTCTATTACTTCTCTATCGCCCCATTTTTTATATGCAGAAATCATTATTCCGAATTGAGTACCATAATCTCCTAAATGATTAATTGACACTGTATCAAATCCCAAAAACTTATAAATATTGAAAAGTGCATTTCCAATTACAGTAGTTCTTATATGACCAATATGGAAAGGTTTTGCTATATTAGGAGATGAGTATTCAACTATTACTGTCTTCCCTTCACCTAAATCCGAGGAACCAAATCTAGTTTCTTTTTCTTTAACTTCATTTAAAACTGTTTGGGCTAATTTTTCTTTGTTAATAAAGAAATTTAAATAGGCTGCCTTGTTTTCAATCTTTTCAAAATTTTCATCTTGAGAAATTTTTTCAGCTAAGTCTTCAGCGATTATATTAGGAGATTTCCTAAAGGTTTTGGCTAATGAAAACACTGGGAATGCATAGTCTCCCATGTCATAGGATGGCGGAATTTCTATTAAATTGTTTATTTCTTCAATAGTTAAGTCATCCACTTGTTTTTTTATTAACTCAACTGCTTTTTCTCTAAAGTCTAACATATTAATTACCTCCTTCATTTCACTTCTACTATTGTAACCCCATCTCCGCCTTCATTATACTTACCTAGTCTATATGATTTAACATGACGGTGATTTCTAAGATAAGCAGTTACACCTTCCCTTAAAGCTCCCGTTCCTTTACCATGTATAATATAGACTTCTTCTAATCCTGCTATATAAGAATCATCTAAATACTTGTCTATATCTAATATTGCTTCTTCAGTATTCATCCCTCTAAGGTCAATTTCTGTGCTTATGGTTTTTGATTTAGAACTCATTATGGTCTTGGAACTCCTAATACTCTTTTCGCTATTTTCAGATTCTATTCTTCTCAAAGTACTTAAGGGAACATTTACTTTCATTACCCCAATTTGAATGCTTAAGTTTTTATGATCATCTGGCAAAGTTAATACTGTGCCTTTTTGACCTAAAGTTAATACTTCAACACTATCTCCAACTTTTAAGTTCTTTGGTATTTTCTTAGATTTAACATTCAATATATCTTTTGAAAGGGAACTATCTACTTTTCCTAACTTAGATTTTAACATATCTTGAGCTTCTTGTATTCTTTTGTTTCTATCTTTTCCTACTTCAGAAGATATGTCCCTAAGCTCTCCAATAATTAAATCTGTTTCTTCTTTTGCATCTTTAAGAATTGCCCTAGCTTCTTCTTTTGCTTTAGTAATAATCTTATCTCTCATGTCTTTAGTTTTGTCTTTTTCTAAGGCTAGGCCACTTCTAAGACTTTTTATTTCTACTTTAAGCTTTTCAGCCTCAATTTTGTCTTCTTCAATTTTTCTTCTATCTTTTTCCATAGCTTGAAGCACGTCTTCAAATTCTACATTTTCTTTAGAAATTAAATCCCTTGCATAATCTATTACATAGTCCTGCAATCCTAATCTTTTTGATATTTCAAATGCATTAGATTTTCCTGGTACCCCAATTAATAATTTAAAGGTTGGTGATAAAGTTTCAACATCAAACTCTACTGAAGCATTATTTACGTTTTCTGTAGTTAATGCATATAGCTTTAGTTGACTGTAATGAGTAGTTGCAATAGTTCTTGCTTTTATTTTCAATAAATGGTCAAGTATAGACATAGCTAACGCTGCGCCCTCTGTAGGGTCTGTTCCAGCTCCTAATTCATCAAATAATATTAAACTATTTCGTTCAACTTTATTTAAAATATCTACTATGTTTGTCATATGTGAGGAAAAAGTGGACAAACTTTGTTCTATACTTTGTTCATCTCCAATATCTGCAAAAACTTGATCAAATACTGCTAGTTCAGAATTAAAATCTGCAGGTATATGGAGTCCAGATTGTCCCATAAGAGTAAATAATCCAACTGTTTTCAAAGTTACAGTTTTACCACCAGTATTGGGCCCTGTAATTATTAGTGATGTAAAATCTTTACCAATATATGCATCTATAGGTACTACATTCTTTGCATCTAAAATTGGATGACGGCCTTTTTTAATATTTATATATCCAATATTATTTAGAATAGGTTTTGTAGCATTCATATCTAAAGCTAATTTACCCTTAGCAAAAATATAATCCAATTTTGTAAGTATATTTTGATTGTTACCGATATATACAGATTGAATAGCTACCATATTTGATAAAACAGCTAGTATTCTTTCTATTTCTTCTCTTTCTTTAAGTTCTAATTCACGAAGTTGGTTATTTAATTCAACTACAGCCATTGGTTCTACAAAAACTGTTGCTCCACTAGAACTCATATCATGAACAAGTCCAGGAACTCGTGCCCGATTCTCTGATTTTACAGGTATTACATATCTTCCTTCTCTCATTGTCACTAAACTATCCTGTAAGTATTTTTTATTAGATTGAGATCCTATAATAGAGTTTAGTTTATCTTTTACTGCGTCATTTTTATTACTTATTTGTCTCCTGATACTTCTTAATGTGGAACTAGCATTATCAGATATTTCATTTTCATTAATTATGGCATTATTTATTTCATCCTCAATATCTTTAAACACACTTAATCCCTCTACTAGATTTTCTATAATTGGATGATCTGATGTTTTATCATCCTTAGTTTCTCGAATGAAACTTTTTAAAGACCTTGATACTCTTAAGGAATCTGAGATTCTAATTAATCCCCCTGGGCTAATACTACCACCTATATCTACTCTCTTAAGTTCAAGTGAGATACTATGTATCCCATAAAGTGGGGGATTTCCTCTCTTCATTAGAAGAGACAGGGCTTCTTCTGTTTCTGCTTGTAATATTCTTATTTTATCTATATCAAGAAGTGGCTCTATTTCTTTTAATTTATCTTTTCCCAATTGAGATTCTGCTTTCCCAATAAGCATTTCTATTATTTTATTATACTCTAAAACTTTTAATGTCCTTGCATTCAATTAGTTCACCTCTTTTACATTACACCTCTAAAATAATGACCATTGGTAATTTTATTATTAAATCTAAATTTCTCTACAAACTCTCTAATTTCCGTATCATTTAACATACCATTAATATAGTCATAATATGCTGTTTGTATATTTCTTATTTCTTTTGTTTCTCTTGTAAAGTCCAATCTAACTGTCTCCACTCCCGATTTATACACAGTGTCTACGTTATCTAATACCATTAATGGAACTGAATTATATATGGTGGTGAATCCTTGTTTCCTTTCCATATAAAATGTAGCATCCATTCTATCTTTTAAACCATATCCTTTATTAAAATTACATGTGACACATTCTTTATCGTCTTTACAACCTTTCACTAAAGCCATAGGACAAGTCTTAGTAGTCATAGATGCTAGGTATCCATATACTATGGATTCAATTTCTATATTGGTATTCTTGGTTAAAGCATTAATTTGAGTTATATTTAATTCTGGTGATAGTGTAATACTATCTAAGCCTAAAGAAAGTAAGTATTCAGCAGTATAAGAATTAAAAACATTCAAACCTATGTCTCCATGTAGTTTTAGATTAAAATTCTCTTTAAAATACTTTAGACTTCCAATATTAGAAACTGATATTCCGTCTATTAGATTTTCAACAGGTTTTATAACCCTATTCAAATACTCTAAATCCCTTTTATATAAAATCTTATCAGTCCAAATATATACTTCTTTACCTTTTTCTTTTAATTTATTACATATAACATTTATATCTTCATAGAATCCTAAATAAATTCTATCCAATTTATCTAAATCTAGTGCTTTAAATTGATTTAGATCATCTACTTTTATACTCAATTTTTTAGATTCATGTCTTTTATCTCTTTTAATATTTAACAGCTCTTTGATTTTTACATTGAATTCCCCTTCATCTAAAGGAGTTCTTTCGTTAAAATCTACTATTTTAGAATCTAGTTCCTCCACAGCATTTCTTCTTAAAGTGTTTAAAATACTCATTGGCAAATAAGAACCTGCTTCTAAGTTAATGTTTACATTATTAATATAATAATTTGAATCTCCAAGTTTAGATATTTGCGCTATTACTTTTTCTTCTGTTAAACTTATTTTTTCACCCTTTTGAACTAAATCCTCCACTGAAGATATTATTACATGGTTTTTATACATTAAAATCAAGCGTGGAGATTGACCAATATGTATATCAATTTCCATATCTATTGGATATTCTATTATTTCTTCCTTATTCATATAAGAAGCTTTAGCTTTTTCTATTAAAGCCCCATCTGTTTTTTTATAGACCCTAGTATTTGGAAATATATAGCCTGGTTTTTCAATGGACACACTTGTTCCTGCTTTTGCGTCAAAAGGCATTTTTGTTCCTTTTAAATCTCCATTTGATAACTCAAATTCAATTATATCTCCTTCTAGTACATCTTCTTTCAAGTCAATATATACTTTATACTTATCAGCTCTTTTTACTTCTCCTAATAAAACTCCTCGATTGCCTGGTCTCTCATAGGAAATAAAATCCTTACCAAAGTCTCCTAATCCTAGACCTTTTGTAAATCCTCTATTAAACATCTGGGCAATGTCTTTCTTATCTTCATTACTAATACTATTGTTACCATCATCTAAGGCTTTTCTATAATTTTTAACTACAGTAGCTACATATTCAGGTTTCTTTAGTCGCCCTTCGATTTTAAGAGAAGTTATACCTGATTCTATAATTTCTGGGATACTATCAATTGTATTTAAGTCTTTAGGGCTTAATACATATTTTTTATCCCAATCCTTCACTAATTTACCATTTTCATCAACTATTGAATATGCCATTCTACAAGGTTGAGCACAAGTTCCTCTATTACCACTTCTCCCACCTATTAAACTACTCATTAAACACTGCCCTGAGTAAGACACACACAAAGCTCCATGAATAAAACCCTCCAATTCTATTTCGGAAGTATCTTTTATTCTTTTTATTTCTTTCATGGGAGTTTCTCTAGCTAATACAACCCTACTAACTCCTTCTTCTTCCAAAAACTTAACTCCATATTCATTATTTATTGTCATTTGTGTACTTGCATGAACTGGTAAAGAAGGAAATAGTTTTCTTATTAAATGTAATAGACCTAAATCTTGAACTATTACTGCGTCTACGTCTATTTCATATAAGTACTTGATATATTCTAAAACTTCTTTCATTTCACTATTATCTATTAAAATATTAGCAGTCACATATACTTTAACACCCTTTAAATGAGCTATTTTTACTGCTTCTTTTAATTCATCATTGTCAAAATTTGTTGCACCAGCTCTGGCATTAAATAATTGTCCTCCTAAATATACTGCGTCTGTTCCATTTTCTATAGCAGCATGTAAAGACTCCATACTTCCTACTGGAGCAAGTAATTCTATTTTATTTTTCACTATTATCTTTTCTCTCCTTAAACATATTAGTTTCTTCATCTAGTATTCTTAAAACTTCGTTTAATTGCTTTTTAGTCTCTACAAGTTCTATCTGGCTTTGAAAGTTTCTATCTTGTAATGTAACAATCAATTTTTCAGCTTCCTCTTGTTCTTTAATCAATTCTTCTAATTTTTCTTTGTTATCCGATAATTCACTGTTTATTTTTTCTTTTAGCTTTTGACTTTCAACAATTTCATCTTTATAATCATTGCATATAAGTTCTAATTCTTCTATCTTTGCATTAGATTTATTCAACTCATCTAATACTCCACTATATTTTTCAAGCGGATCTTTTGCTTTGTCTTTTAATTCATTTAATTCATCCATACTTTTATGATATTCATCTGCTATGTTTAAGGCTGCTAATGTTGCTGACATAGTTTGACTAAGCCTTTCGTTCTTAGAAGAAAGACTTTTAATCTTCTCATCCACATAGTATGCTAGATTTCTAATATACCTTTCATTATCTCCACCAACCACTGTGAATGTACGGCCATCAATAACTACATTAATTTTTTTCTTGTTCGACATAATTTGGCCTCCTAAATAATTATTTGTATTTTGAAAAAAGGAGTAGAATTATCTACTCCTCTTAGCTTCTAAGTTTTGCATCTAAAATATTTTCTAAATCTTTAATTATATTTACAAGAGTTTTATTTACTTCTTCATCTGTTAAAGTCTTTTCATAAGATCGATAAATTATTGAGAATGCTATGCTTTTTAAACCATCTTCTATTTGATTTCCTCTATATATATCAAATAATTCTACCTTCTCAATAATACCTTCTCCATGTTTTAGAATAATATTTTCTATATCTCCAACTAGTACTTCTTCCTTAACAACTACAGCTATATCTCTAGAAGTAGAAGGATATTTAGGAAGTGGTTTATATTTCACTTCTAAATTAGTCAATTCTATTATCTTATCAAAATCTATATGTGCTGCATATACTTTCTTTCCAATATCATAATTTTCTATTACATCTACATGTATTTCACCTATTATTCCAAGGTCATTACCATTTGAATTGATTCTAGCGGTTCTACCAGGATGAAAAGTCTCATTTTCTTCATCTCTAACATAACTAAGATCATTTATCCCTAGTCTACTTAGGACTTTATTTAAGGATTCTTTTAAAAAGAAGAAATCATCATCTCCATAAAACCCAATTGATAATATTTTTTTCTCTTCAGGTAATTCAACAACTGGAAGTGAATTGGCTATGAATATATTCCCAATTTCAAATGCATATGCTGATTCTACACCTCTATTGTAATTTCTACTTAATAATTCCATCATAGTAGGAATTAGTGTAGTTCTCATTACACTATAGTCCACACCTAAAGGATTAATTAATTCAATATAATTTCTTAGTGGATTATCTTCTTTAATATTTATTTTATCATAGGCTTTTGGGCTAATAAATGAATATGTCATAACTTCATTAAATCCTAATCCTATTAAATTTGTTTTTACTTTATCTTCTACAATTCTACTATAAGGTTTAACACCTCTAGTAAGAATTCCCACTAAGGGTTTGCTAGTTATATTATGAAAACCATAAAATCTACCAATTTCTTCTATTAAATCTACTTCCGAATTTAAATCCAATCTTACGGTAGGTATAATTGTTTTAATAATACCATCATAGCACAGTGATTCTAATCCTAGTCCATTTAAATATTCTATCATCTGAGAAATTGTAATATCGATACCTAGTAACATATTTACACGTTCAGGTCTTAAGTCTATGGTTTTTACTTCTTTTATATTATTATAGATATCTATATTTCCTTTAACTACAGTTGCTGCGCCTGTAAGTTCTACAAGCTGGCACACTCTATCTACTGCTATATCACATAGATTTGGATCAATACCCTTTTCAAATCTATTAGAAGCCTCAGATCGCAAGTTGAACTTCTTAGAAGTAAGCCTTATGCTCTTATCAGTAAAGTTAGCACCTTCTAATAATACTACTTTAGTATCCTTTGTTATTTCGGAATTAAATCCTCCCATAACTCCCGCAATGGCTAAAGCACTGTTTTTATCAGCTATTACTAAATCCTCTGGACTTAACTTTCTTTCTACATTATCTAAAGTAAGTATTTTTTCATTTTCATTTGCTTGTCTTACCACAATAGTTTTTCCACTAATCTTGTGTAAATCAAAAGCATGTAAAGGTTCACCGAATTCTAACATAACATAATTAGTTATATCTACAATGTTATTTATGGGTCGAATTCCTGCAGCCATTAAACTAGTTTGTAACCATAATGGAGAAGAAGCAATTTTCACATCTTTTAGAACTCGAGCATAGTACCTAGAGCAATTCTCACTATTAACTTCTATTTTTTCTACATAATCCTCTATATTGTCCACTTCATTACTAATAATAATCCTTGGTTCCTCTAGAGGTACACTAAATGTAGCAGCAGTTTCTCTAGCCATACCTAAAATACTTAAGCAATCTGGTCTATTTGGAGTTATTTCAAATTCTATAACTTCACTATTTAAACCCATAACCTCTAAAATATCCATTCCTAGTGTATATTCTTTGTCCAGAATAAATATACCATCCTTTACTTCTTTTGGAATAACATTTTCATTATAACCAAGCTCTTTAAGTGAGCATAACATTCCATAGGAATCTACCCCTCTAAAATCTGTTTTCTCAATTACAATATCTCCTGGAAGTTTTGCACCAACAACAGCCACAGGTACATAGTCTCCAACATTTAAATTAGTAGCCCCAGTAACTATTATAATCTTTTCCGTGCCTATATCTATATTTGTTATCCATAATTTATCAGCATCACTATGTTTCTCTAATGTTAAAATTTTTCCAACTACAATTTTATCAATACCTTTGTTTAAAGAATTAATAGACTCTACGTGGGATCCGGATAGTGTAAGTCCATCTGCTAATTCCCTACCATCTTTATTAGTCTTTACATATTCTTTTAGCCAATTTACAGGTAATAGCATCTCATCACTTCCTTCCTTAGAATTGTTCTAGAAATCTATTGTCATTTTCAAACAATAGTCTTATATCATTTATTCCATATTTAACCATAGTAATTCTGTCTATTCCCATTCCGAAGGCAAATCCAGTATACTTTTCTGAATCAATGCCACAGTATTCTAATACATTAGGATGAACCATACCGCAACCTAAAAGTTCCATACTCCAGCCAGTATTATTACAATGAGAACAGCCTTTTCCTCTACAATCAAAACATGTTACATCTACTTCTGCGCTTGGTTCTGTAAATGGGAAATGATGGGGTCTATATCTAGTTTTCATATCATCTCCAAATAATTCCTTTATAAAAATATCCAAGGTATGTATTAAATTAGCCATGGATATCTTTTCATCTATAACAAGTCCTTCTAATTGATGAAACATAGGTGAGTGAGTATCATCAACACTATCAAATCTAAATGTTCTGCCTGCAGATACTATTCGAAGAGGCGCACCCATTTCTTTCATAGCTCTAATTTGAACAGGTGAAGTATGTGTTCTTAATAGTAAATCCTTATTTAAATAAAATGTATCTGATAGATCTCTAGATGGGTGGTTAATTGGTGAATTTAATGCATCGAAATTATTTTCTACTGTTTCTATTTCAGGTCCATTAACAACACTAAAACCCATACTAATAAAAAGGTTTTCTAACTCTTCAACTGTTGCTAAAAGTGGATGCCTATGTCCTAGTTTTTCATTATTGGTTGAAATTGTAACATCTATGGTTTCTTTTTTGATTTTATCATCACGGACTTCTTTTTTTAATTTTTCTTTAAAACTTGCTAATGTGTCCTCTATTTCATTTCTAATTTCGTTAGCTAATTGACCCATCACTGGTCTTTCTTCTGCAGTTAATTTACCCATTTCTCTTAGAACAAGAGTCAATTCGCCCTTTTTACCTAAATATTTAATTCTTAAGTTTTCTAGTTCATCTAGTCCTATAATATTTACAATATCTTCTAATACCATTTCTCTAATGTGGTTAAGTTTTTCTCTCATTTTATACCTCCATATATACAATCGTAAAAAACAAGACCTTATACAAAGGTCTAAATTTCAAAGTATTTAATTAATTATACCATCAAATATTTTAATACTCAAGAAACAATTTGCTCTTCATAGCTTCATACATAATAATAGAAGCAGCAACTCCAACGTTTAAAGATTCAGCAGAGCCAGGCATAGGAATTTTAATTAATTTATCTGATTGCTTTAAAATAGACTCTTCAACGCCCCTAGATTCATTCCCAATAACAAGTACAAAGCTTTCGTTATAATCTATATTATAAATAGGCTCACTTCCATCTAAGGATGTGGAAACAATATTCAATCCATAGTCACTTAGCGTGGACAGTGTGGATAAAGGATCCTCACTTAAATAAAGTGGTACTCTAAATATTGAACCCATGGTTGCTCTAACAACTTTTGGATTGTATGGATCTACAGACCCTTTACCTAAAATTATACCATCTAAATTAAAGGCATCACAGGATCTTATAATTGTGCCCATGTTCCCTGGATCTTGTACACCGTCTAAGAATATGAGAGATAATTTATCCTTCTTTAAAACCTCTGATAATATCGGAATATTAAACTTAGCCACAGCTATTATACCCTGTGGATTTTCTGTATCAGATATTTCATTAAATAGACTTTCATTAATATGAGCTACTTTATATCTATCTTTTATAGACTGGAGAAAAACTTCTCCATCTTCTGTATATAATAGTTTATCTGTGAATAATATATATTCTATATCTATATCATTACAAATAGCTTCTTCAATTATTTTAATCCCCTCAATTATGAATAATTGGTTACTCCATCTACCCTTTCTATTATATAAGGATTTTATGTTTTTTATTAAAGGATTCTTTGTTGAACTTATTTCTAGCATTTAATCACCAGCTTGACTTTCAATTTTCCTAATATCTTCCGAATCTCCAATTATTACTAAAATATCTCCCATCTTTATAACTTCTTCTGCATTAGGTGATATTTTTAATTCAGTATCCCTTTTAATTGCCAGTACATTTACACCATATTTATTTCGAAGTCTTAGTTCAGATAATGACTTGTTTATCCACCTTTTTAATGCTGCTATTTCTATAATATAATATTCAGGTGATAGTTCAATAAAATCTAATATGTTGGAAGAAGTAAGATTGTGTGCAACTCTAGCACCCATATCCCTTTCAGGGAATATTACTCTATCAGCTCCAAGTTTAGCTAATACTTTACCATGAATATCAGATTGAGCTTTAACCACTACTTTTTTTGCTCCCATTTCTTTTGCTGTAAGAGTGCACATTATAGAGGCTTCGATATTTGAGGCCATACTTATAATAACTACATCGAAATTACTTAATCCTAATTCATGAAGTACAGCATCATCCATTACATCTGCTACTACTGCATGTGTAACGAATTCTGAGATTTCCTGAATTGTAACTGGATCTATATCCACAGCCATTACTTCATTACCTAAATTATAAAGAGTCTTTGCCACAGAAGTACCGAATCTTCCACAGCCAATTACTACAAATGATTTCATTATAAATCCCCTCTCTAACCAACTATTATATTGCCATCTGCATACTTTAATTTACTATGTTTTGATTTTTGAGCAAATGCAAATGCCATTGTTAATGGTCCTACTCTACCTACATACATGGTTAAGGTAATTATTATTTTCCCAATATCTGTTAAGTCACCAGTCATTCCTCTAGATAATCCTACAGTTGCAAAAGCAGATGTTGTTTCAAAAAGAACTTCTAAGAATGCTGCATCTTCTGTAACAGTTAATACAAATGAAACTACAATTATTAAAGCTATAGCAACTGTAACTATTGCTAATGACCTATTTATAACATTTTCAGGTATTCTTTTTTTAAACACAACTACATCTTTATCCCCTTTAATGATGGATAGTGTAGTTAATGCAATTGCTCCAAAAGTAGTAGTTTTAATCCCTCCAGCTGTTGACCCTGGGGAACCACCTATAAACATTAGAATTATAAAAAGAAAAGCAGAAGTATCTTTTATTAAGGAAATATCCAAGCTATTGAAACCTGCTGTTCTTGTAACTACAGATTGGAAAAGCGAAGGTAATATCTTTTGAGAAAAACTCAAATTTCCAAGTGTATTAGGGTTATTATATTCAATTAAGAAAAATATAACCGTTCCGAATAAGATTAATATAAAAGTAATCCATATAACTAATTTTGAATGTAATTGAAGTTTTTCATATTTTCGTTTCCTAGAAATATCGACATATACAGTAAAACCTAATCCACCTAGTATAATTAAAAGTACAATTGTTAGATTTATTGTTAAGTCACTGGCATATGGAACTATACTATTTCCTAAAATATCAAAACCGGCATTACAATATGCTGAAATAGCATGAAATACAGAAAACCAAATCCCTTCTTTTAAACCATATATAGGAATAAATCTAGTTGATAATAGTATTGCCCCAACAGCTTCTATGGCAAAGGTAACAATTATTACATATTTAGTCAATTTAACCAATCCACTAAGGGAATTAAAATTTAGCTGCTCTTTTATAACCAATCTTTCTTTTAGACCAATCTTTTTACCAACTATTAAAGCCCCAAATGTTGCCATGGTCATAAAGCCTAATCCACCCATTTGAATAAGTATTATTATTACCACTTGCCCAAAAGTGGTGAAAAATTCAGATGTATTAACTACAACTAAACCAGTAACACATACTGCAGATGCAGATGTGAATAAGGCATTTATTAAGCCTATGCTTTCATTATTCATAGCAGAAATAGGTAGATTTAATAACAAAGTTCCTATTAAAATTAGGCCAGCAAAACCTAAAGCTAGAACTCTTGGAGGATTTAATTCGAAATTCTTAAACCAATCTATTACCAACCGATTCCACCTCTTTATATTAATACTTATTCTTCATATTATATCATATTAAACAATAAAAAGTTCCCAAAGGGAACTTTTAGTTTGCAACTTTTGCTATTTCAACTAACTTAGAAAAACCATCTGCATCATATATTGCCATTTCTGAAAGCATTTTTCTATTTACTTCAATATTTGACTTCTTAAGTCCATTTATAAATCTGCTATAGCTTAAACCATTTAATCTAGCACCTGCGTTTATTCTAGCTATCCATAATTTTCTGAACTCTCTTTTTCTTTGTTTACGTCCAATATATGCATAGTTTAATGATTTCATTACTGCTTGATTAGCTGGTCTAAATAATTTACTCTTAGCTCCGAAATACCCTTTGGCTTGCTTAAGTACTTTTTTGTGTCTCTTTTTGGCACCAACGCCACCTTTTACTCTTGCCATTTCATTTACTCCTCCTATATATAAACGTAATTTTTACGGGATCATATTGTTGATTCTTTTTTGGTCTCCCTTGCTTACTAAAGTACTTTTTCTAAGATTCCTAACTCTTTTAGGTGACTTATGTCCTGTCAAGTGACTACCATAAGCTTTAAATCTCTTTAATAATCCAGTACCCGTTCTTGTAAATCTTTTTGCTGACCCTCTATGGGTTTTCATCTTTGGCATTTTCTGACCTCCTGAACTTACTCTGTTTTTGGTGTTAAAAACATTACCATATTTCTTCCTTCTAATCTTGCACCTTTTTCTATTGTACCGAATTCTTCGGTTAATTCTGCAAAATTCTTCAATACATCTCTACCTATTTGGGTATGTCCCATTTCTCTACCTCTAAACCTAACAGAAACTTTTACTTTGTCCCCGTTCTTTAAAAAACCATTTGCATTTCTTGCTTTAACATTAATATCATGTATTTCAATATTTGGTGTTAAGCGTATTTCTTTAACTGTAATAGTTTTTTGGTTTTTTCTTGCATCCTTTTCTCTTTTGGTAGCTTCATACTTATACTTACCATAATCTAAAATTTTGCAAACTGGTGGTTTTGCGTTTGGAGCTACATTTACCAAATCTAGTTTTCTCTCATCAGCTATTTCCAAAGCTCTTTTTGTTAAAACTATCCCCAGTTGCTCTCCTTCAACGTCAATCAACCTTACTTCTTTTTCTCTAATTTCTTCATTAATCTGAAGATCTTTAATATACAGCACCTCCTAAATTATTGTCAAAAAATATTAAAAGCGGGTATATACATACCCGCTTGACACCATAACAATAATAATCTTTATAACAAAGATTATTTTAAGAATTGTTACCTTATGAGCTTTCGCAATAAGGTGAGAAGCGGACACTTCTACTTAAATCTTTCAATATTTAGTTTACTAAGCCATTATACGTTAAATTTACCCACTTGTCAAATGTTTTTCTCACTTTGCTAGTTCATATAATGCTTGTGCATATATTTTCGTCAAATTCATTAAATGCTCTATACCTATACACTCATCCTTTTGATGGGCAACATCTTCTTGACCTGGAAACATAGGTCCAAAAGCTACTGCATTATCCATAGCTCTAGCATAAGTTCCTCCACCAATTGTAACAGGCTGAGAATCATAATCTCCTGTTTGCTCTCTATAGACCTTCATAAGCTTTTGAACTAGAAAATTATCTTTTGAAACATATAATGGTTTCATATCTGTGTCACTTTGGATTAATTCCATACCAGTCCCTTTTAGATTATTTCTTATTCCATCATATACTTCTTTTGCAGTTGACTCTATAGGATATCTTACATTAATAGTAAGAACTATTTTTCCATCTGATATTTTTATAACTCCAGGATTGAAATTTAATTTACCAGATTCCTGGTCTTCAAAACCACAACCGATATTTTCACCATGATGTTTAAATCCTATCTTTTGGTTATATAAATGAATAAATTTGGCTACATGTGAATCTCCTTCAAATGCTTCTTCTAAAAAATTCATTAAATAACTAATTGCATTTTCACCTTTTTCAGGAGTGCTTCCATGTGCAGATTTACCCTTAGCTATTATCTTTACCATTTCATCTTCTATTTCAAGAGATATAGGATAATCATTATTTTTTAAAAAATTTGAAAGATCAGTTTCTGTTTTACCTATATTTTTAGCTTTTAATATAGCTTCTGCATAGTCAGGTACCATATTTGGTGCATTACCCCCCTTAAGATCTATGAGAACTATTTCATCTTCTTCCATTAACTTTAAATCATATTCTAAATCAAATACTATGATACCCTTTTCTCCGTATATTACAGGGAAATCAGCATCTGGTGTAAAAGCCATAGTAGGAGCTTCTTCATTAGCAAAGTAATGATTCATACATCCCCAACCCGTTTCTTCATTGGCACCAAAAATAATCCTGATTTTTCTACTAAGTTCTACATTTGAATCCTTGAGAGCTTTCATAGCATAAAGTGCAGCTATTGCTGGGCCTTTATCATCAGTAGTACCTCTTCCATAAATCTTACCATCATGTACTTCTCCTGAATATGGTGGATAAGTCCAACCTGTACCTTCTGGTACTACATCAACATGAACGAGTATTCCGACGGTTTCTTCACCTTCTCCCAGATCTGCATGACCCGCATATCCATCTAACATCTTTGTTTTAAATCCCATTTTTTCTGATAAATTAAGTGCAAATTCTAAAGCCTTATAAGGTCCTTCACCAAAAGGCATTCCTGGAAGTGGTAACTCCTCAACAGATTTTATTTTTATTATATCTTGAGTTGAAGCGATTATTTCATCTTCAAAAGTTTCAACCATTTTTAAAAATTCCAAAACGAACACTCTCCTTTCACTTAATTTTAATTATACCTTCATAACTAATTTCTAACAACTAATTTATTATAAATTTATATAAAACAAGATAAAAGGGAAGATTAAATCTTCCCTTCAAATTATTCTTTGTTTCTTATTTCTTTTTTTAACCCTTCCATGAAATCTTCCAAAGATACTTGTCCAACGTCCCCTGTTTCTCTTCCCCTAACTGAAACTACTTTTTCTTCAACTTCTTTTTCACCAACTATTAGCATATAAGGAATTTGTTGCATTTGAGCTTCTCTAATTTTAAAACCAACTTTTTCTGATCTATGATCCAATTCTACTCTTATTCCATTATCTGCTAGCTGCTTCTTTACATCTTCTGCATAATCATTGAATTTATCTGAGATAGGTAATACTATTACTTGCACTGGAGCTATCCAAGCTGGGAATCTACCAGCATAATGTTCAATTAAAATACCCATAAATCTTTCTATACTTCCAAGTATTGTTCTATGAATCATAACTGGTCTTTTCTTTTCGTTATCACTAGCAACATAAGTTAAGTCAAAACGCTCTGGCATTTGGAAATCTAATTGAATAGTACCACACTGCCAAGTTCTACCAATGGCATCTTCTAAATGAAAATCTATTTTAGGACCATAAAAAGCCCCATCTCCTTCATTTAATATATACTCAATGTTCTTTTCTTCTAACGCTTCTCTTAAACTATCAGTTGCACTTTCCCATTGTTCTTCAGTTCCCATAGAATTTTCTGGTCTTGTAGATAATTCTAAATGATATTTGAAACCAAATACATTATAAATATAGTCAGCTAATTCTATTGTTTTAATCAATTCTTCTTTAATTTGTGATGGTAACATGAATAAATGTGCATCGTCTTGTGTAAAACTTCTAACTCTCATAAGTCCATGTAGGGCACCTGATAATTCATGTCTATGAACTAATCCTAACTCACCCATTCTTAAGGGAAAGTCTCTATAGCTATACATCTTAGATTTATAAACTAATATGGAACCAGGACAGTTCATTGGTTTTATTGCATACTGATTATCATCTATATTAGTAAAGTACATATTCTCTTTATAATGATCCCAGTGACCTGATTGATGCCATAGGGATTCATTCAATATAAGAGGTGTCTTTATTTCTCCATATCCTCTCTTTTCATGTTCTTCTCTCCAAAAGTTCTCTAATATGTTTCTAATAACCATTCCCTTTTGATGAAAGAATGGGAATCCAGGTCCTTCTTCATGCATACTAAATAAATCTAATTCCTTACCTAATTTTCTATGATCTCTCTTCTTAGCTTCTTCCAATCTATTAAGATATTCTTCTAAATCCTTTTTCTTTTCATAAGTTGTACCATAAATTCTTTGAAGCATTTTATTTTTCTCATCTCCACGCCAATAAGCACCTGCTATACTTAAAAGTTTTACAGCTTTAACTTTTTTAGTATCTCTAAGATGGGGTCCTGCACAAAGATCTATAAAGTCACCTTGTTTATAAAATGATATTATTTCATCTTCAGGAAGATTTTCTATTAGGTCAACTTTGTATGGTTCATTATGAGCTTCGAAATATTCTAAGGCTTCATCTCTTGGCATTTCATATCTTTCCATTACAAGTCCCTCTTTAACTATTTTAGCCATTTCAGCTTCTATTTTCTCTAAATCTTCAGGAGTAAATCTATGTTCAGTATCAAAGTCATAGTAAAATCCATTATCAATAGCAGGTCCTATGGCAAATTTCACTCCTGGGAATAGTCTCATTACGGCATTAGCCATTATATGAGCTGAAGTATGCCAAAATATTTGTTTACCTTCTTTATCCTCAAATTTTACTACTTTGAAATCTGCATCATCATTTATCTTCTCTTGCATACCTCGTGTTTCTCCATTAACTACAGCACCCATTGCTACTCTAGCTAATCCTTCTGATATATCCTTAGTTGCGTCTAGTACAGTTATTCCTTTTTCATGTTCTTTTACTGATCCATCTGGTAATGTTATTTTAATCATTTCCATTATAATCCCCCTCTTTTAAAATTAAAAAACCTTCCGCCCCTACAAAATAAATTTGTAGGGACGAAAGGTTATATTCCGTGGTTCCACCCTAATTGCTTCTCAAGTTAATAACGCTAAGCGCGATAATCCTTATTAAGGATCTAGCTCCAGGTTAGTTTTCAATTATATATTTCTTAAGAAAACTCTCAGCCATGGTTTTCTATCTCTGAAAGATTTGATATAATTTACTTCGCCCTTCTCAGCCTTTAATATTTAATTAGATTAATTTTACAATCTATTGTATCTTTTGTCAATTACTTATATATAATTATACCACTTAAAAACTATTTTAAACAAGTAACTACTTCATTTAATGTAATACTCTTTTGATCTCCAGTTTTCATATCTCTAAATGAGTACAAACCTGATTCTATTTCTTCAGCGCCAATAACGATAGCATAAGGAATGTTTAGCTTATCTACATAATTAAATTTTTTCCCCATTTTAGCATCATCAAAATATACTTGAGTAGCTATTCCTTCATCTCGAAGTGAGTTAGATAGTTTTATTCCATATTCCATATAACCTTCCATAGGAATTATCATTACATCAACAGAGGAGTTTTTGTTACTTTCAATAATGTTTCCTTCTGTCAATTGATAAAACAATCTGGTTAGTCCTATTGATATTCCAACTCCTGGCAAATTTTGTTTAGTATAGTGTGTAGCTAAATCATCATATCTACCCCCAGAACAAACGCTACCAATTCCAGGATAATCATCAAGTAATGTCTCATATACAGTACCTGTATAATAATCTAGTCCTCTAGCTACTGTTAAATCCACCATAAAGTTTTCCTCAGGAACACCAAATACTCTAATATATTTTACCACCTGTTCTAATTCATCTGTTCCTTCTAAAAATACTTCATTATTAATGTTTAATTTTTTTAAACTATCTAGTTTATCATCATTATTTCCATCAATTTTAATAAATTCAATGATTCTATCAATATTTTCTTCAGGTATATTTAATAGTGCAAGTTCTTCCTTTACCTTATCTATTCCTATCTTATCTAATTTATCCACAACCCTTAATACCATTGTAGTATCATCAATATTCAAACTTTGGAAAAAACCCTTAAGTACTTTTCTATTATTAATTTTAATAGTAAAAGATTCAAACCCTAGGTCTTTAAATGTAGAATAAATTACTGAAGGGATTTCAGCATCATTAATTATATTTAGTTCCCCATTTCCTATAATGTCTATATCACATTGATAAAATTCTCTAAATCTTCCTTTTTGGTTTCTTTCACCTCTGTAGACTTTCCCAATATGGTATCTTTTAAAAGGAAAGTTTAATTGTGAATAATATTGAGCTACATATCTTGCTAGGGGCACAGTTAAATCAAATCTAAGGCTCATATCAGTATTTCCTTTTACCACCTTATATATTTGCTTTTCTGTTTCTCCTCCACCTTTTGCCAATAATACTTCTGATTTTTCTATTGCTGGTGTATCAATAGGCAAGAATCCAAATTTTTCATAGTTTTTTCTAATGGTATCTTTCATTTGATTAAATAATATCTGATCTCCAGGTAAAAGCTCCATAAAACCAGGCAGTATAGATGGTTTTACTATTTTCTGATCCATAAAATTACCTCCATTGTATTCTTTATACTATAATATCACTTATTTTTATAAATTCAAATAGAACTGTTGCATTTTAACCCATTAGTCACTATCTTTACCTTCTATATTCTGAAATCCACATATATTACATCCATAACAAAATGTCAATCTGTGCTGAAATATCTTTTTTAATACTATTAATAATTCTTCTTCTTTATTATCTTCTATATGAAGAATTATTTTTTCTGGTGCAAGAACTATTAAAGAGCTAACTAATATATCAGAACTACTAACACCATCAAAGTTAATCTCCTGGGCAAGTTCTTCAATAGATTTATTTTCTATTTCCTTGTTTTGAGAATCTAGCAATTTAAAACTATCTCTTTCAATTATTACATTCAATAGCTCAATGGTAGGCGTTTGTCCATCTACATAATACTGTAACATATCAATAAATTCATTATACTCATTTACTATTTCAATATCATCTAATATTGTTTCTATAGATTTTTCTATAAATAGATTAATTTTATGAGGCTTAAATCTCAAATAACCATCTATATTGAATATGTTATTCTCTTTTAAAACATCTATTATTTCTTTTCTAATATCTTGCTTTTCTTTTAAACAATAGGTTTCATCATTCATTAATTCAATGATTCCATTTTTAATTTCTAGCTTTTTCTCTTTATTTATTGGTTTTAATAATTCTAATGCTTTATTGTTTATTAATAATTCACTATAAATATTTATAATTATATCTTCAATAAGATAGGCAATTTTATTGTATAAATATTCAGTGTCTTTATTATTACTTTTAGATTTAAATACATAAGTTTCCCTACCTTCAAAGTTTTTATGCTCCATTAATATTGCATTTTCTAAAAAGCATTTATTTATAACATTATTAATTTCACTTTTGTAACTGTTAACTTCTAATGTAATTGGTTTCATTTTGATCACCTCATCAGTTAATTAAATGTAATGAAAATTACACTTTACTATTAAGACAAATAATTGTACCCAAATCACTTATATCTTTATTTGATAGATATAGAATCTCTATTTTTTTCTCTTCAATAAATTTCTTTATTCTAATATTATCTGGGTGATTATCTATATTACCAGAAATCAACATTAGATCCGGAGAAAAATTACCTGTTGCCCCACCGAAAAATCCATACTTTTGATTTTCTAAAATAACATGCCCAGAATTTATAAGTAAAGCTTCACAACCTAACTCTAAAAGTTTTAAATATATTTTTCTATCAGAAGTTATTATTCTGTTTTCATCTACTGTAGCCATTGAACATTTACTATAACCCTGATTCACATTTATCAATTCTATATTTTCATTTTTTAATCTGGATTTTAAAATAGGATCAGTATGCGTAAATTTATGCAGTGCAAAATTTTTAACTCTTCCCACATTATATGAAATATCAAAAGGATATTTGTTTTCCAATTTACTTTCTCCCTTAATTAAAATTATACCCATTCCTTTAAGCTTTTCATCATAATAATTGAAAACCTGGGGAGAAATTATTAAGGTACTTCTATTAATAGGGTGCATTACTATATCAGGATGATAGGCAATACTAGAATCTACACTCTCACATTTAATAGTAGGAATAATAGTTTTTATATTGAGTTTATTTAAACTATTTATTATTTCATCGCTTACTCTACCATGAATAATAACTATATCTGCTTCTTTTAAAGGTATAAAAGGATTCATCAATATGGCCTCCATTTTTATATAGTTAAAAACCTTCTAACAATGTTAGAAGGTTTTTTATGGAGGCGGCACCCAGATTTGAACTGGGGGTAATGGTGTTGCAGACCACTGCCTTACCACTTGGCTATGCCGCCATTTTAAATTTTGAAACTTAATCTTATGGAGCGGAAGAAGAGATTCGAACTCTCGACCCTCGCCTTGGCAAGGCGATGCTCTACCACTGAGCTACTACCGCATACCAGATTAAACTTGGTGCCCGAAGCCGGAATCGAACCAGCGACACGTAGATTTTCAGTCTACTGCTCTACCGACTGAGCTATCCGGGCAAGTTATGAATTACTTATGTATATTACTGTCTTGTTTACCCTTAATATCACAATGATAATTGTACAATATATACAATTATAAGTCAATAAGAATTTTACTTAGTTCTACCTTATCAAATCCATATTTCTTATTACAATACTGACATACTACTTCAGCTTCTCCATCTTCTTCTATTATATCTTCTATTTCTTTTCTGCCTAGGCTTACTATTACACCTTCTATTTTGTCTCTAGAACAATCACATTTAAATTGAAGATCTATTTTATCTAGAACTTGCATATCAAACTCAAACAATATCTTATTCATTATTTCTTCAGGAGACAATCCTTTTGCAATCAAAGTAGATACTGGTTCAACCTTTGCCAATGCTTCTTCAATTTTAGTAATATCTTCATCTGCTATATCTGGCAGTAATTGTATTATATATCCACCTGCAGCTTTAACCGATCTATCTCTATCTACTAATACACCTAGACTAACAGCCGAAGGTTGTTGTTCTGACAATAAATAATAGCTAGCTAAATCCTCTGCAATTTCTCCAGATACAAGATTAGATTGGCCAATATAAGGTTCTTTTAACCCTAAATCCAATATGGTAGTAAGTGTGCCATTGTTACCCACCAATGCTCCTACATCTAACTTTCCTTTGGATTTTGGTTCTACATCAGCTAATGGAAAATCCACGTAACCTTTAACTCTGCCACCATTTTTAGCTACTACTAAAATGTTGCCAATTGGTCCGCCCCCATTAATTTTAAGAGTTAATGTGTCTTCATCATTTTTCATCATAACACCCATTATTGCTGCTGCAGTTAATGTTCTTCCAAGTGCAGCTGTTGCAGTAGGGGATGAATCATGCATTAATCTAGCTTCTTCTACTAAATTAGTCGTAGTGGCAACAAATATTCTCAAACTTCCTAATTTATCAATTCCTCTAATTAAATAATCTTTCAATATTATCACCCTTTACTAAAAAAATAAAAGCCCCATATAGGGGCTTGTTGTCACTAGCAAAATTGCAAAATTAATTATAATTTTGTAACGTTAACTGCTTGTGGACCTTTTTCTCCGTCTGTTACTTCAAACTCAACTTCTTGACCTTCGTCTAATGATTTGAATCCTTCTCCTTCAATAGCTGAAAAATGAACGAAAACGTCATCTCCATCTTCTGTAGTAATAAATCCAAATCCTTTTGTTGCGTTAAACCACTTTACTGTACCTTTTTTCATTTTTACATTCCTCCAATTAAACCTTTATACTTGTAAACTTCAATTACTATCTAATATATTATCATATAGTATATTTCATTGTCAATTAATATTACGATTTTAGCTGTATTTAGTTCATTTTCCTATTTACATGCTACAAAATTAATCCTTTCTGACTCAAAACCTGGTTTTTCAGTGGTAAAAGCTTCATAATAATCTACAGATTTAAAACCAGCATTGTTTAGAAATTCTACTATCTCTTCTATTTCATATGCTCTTTCACTATGTTCTTCATCAAATCTGGTATATTTGTCTCCATGATTATTTATAAAAAAGCTCAAATAGAAGTTGCATATATTGGTTTTATTATCATAATCATTTTGCCAAGTATAAAATACATCTTCTCTATCCTCTATAAAAGTATTATTCCCAATTATATTCTTTAATTTGTAGTATGAATTTATGTCGAATATAAATATACCATTATCTTCCAAATGTTCATATACGTTTATAAAGGTATTTTTTAAATCTTTCTCATTTATTATATAATTTATACTATCACATATTGAAACAATAGCATCAAACTTTTTATTTATCTTAAAATCTATCATATTACCATTTAACAATTTCACATTTTTATAAGGATTTAATTTTCCATAAGCTTGAGCTAACATTTCTTCTGATAAGTCAAAACATGTCAACTTATAACCTTTCTCTGCTAAAAAAACAGAAAGATTCCCTGTACCACAAGCCATCTCCAAAATTTGGTTGGGCTCTTTTTTGTATAATTTTAAAATATCTTCAATATAATTAAACCACATTTTATAATCATAATCATTCATTAATTCATCATAAAGACTTGCAAATTCTCCATACGCTTCCATAAAAAACCCCTCTTTTAATATCTTGAAATCAATAGTACTATAATTATAACTTTAATAAAATCTATATAAATACATATTTTATACTTAAATAAAGAAATATACCTATTACAATCAGAGCCGGTATAAATTCAATAATACTAAGTTTTTTACTATCAATAGTTATTTCTTCATACTCATCTATATCTAATGAACTATCATTTACAGGTATTCTTTTAAGTAAAAAAATTAACATGAATAATGATCCTATACCAATTATTAAAAGTACTATCATACCTGCTAATAGTTGTGCATTAGGCTCTATATCAATGGGTTGTTTAGCCATGTCATCTATTTGGTCTCCAAATCTGGTTACAAAAAATCCTATAGTTAATGCAATACTATTATTTATAGTATGCCCTATCATTGAAGTGAATATAGAATTAGTTTTAAGGAGCAAAACTCCTAATACTATTCCTAAAAAAGCAGGCCCTATAAAATTAAAAATATTAAAATGGAACACTCCAAATAAAAAGGCGCTTATTATTATACTTTTTTTATTACCAAGCCTTGAATAACTATTAAGCATAGTACCTCTAAACATAACTTCCTCACATATACCAGGTGCTAAAGCCATAATAAATAGGCCTACTCCAAATTCGGTCAAATTACTTGGGAGTGGAACACCAGTTGGCAATAGGCTGGTAAATTTGCTCAATATGCTAATCATTATTACATTCAAAAACACAGCCACTGGATATGCAAATATCATTATGAAAAAAGTATATACAGCTTGCTCAAATGTAAACTTATTAAGTTTAAGAACCTTTTTTAATGAATAACCTTTAAATTTTAAAAAAATCAAATTAGGCAGCAATATAATTAGGTACTCAGTTATTAGAAGTCCTGAATATACCTCTCTTTGCTGTACTCTTTGCCCTATAAAAAGCAATAAGATACCAACTAATAATAACAATATATTGGCTTCCATTATAGTAGGTTTTTCTAATCTCTCCACTAAATCACTCCATTTCCATCTCTAATAAATACACCTACAGAAATCTGTAGGTGTGACTTTAATCAAATGTAAATATATAAGGAATATTCCTGTAGTGGTCTCCATAATTAAGACCATACCCTACAATAAATACATCAGGGATTGAAAAACCAACATAATCAGGGTTTAAATCAACCTTTCTCCTGGTAGGTTTATCCAACATTACACATATTTTTAAAGATCTTATTTCCTTATTATTTAAATGATTTACTACTTTTTCCAATGTAAATCCAGAGTCTATTATGTCATCCACAATTAAAATATCTTTATTTTTTACATCTGTTCTTAAATCATGAACTATATCAACATTTCCAGTAGAGGTTTCTTCATGCCCATAACTTGCAGTTGTAATAAAATCAACATTTACAGGTATAGATAATTCTCTCACTAAATCTGCTGTAAAAATAAAGCTACCTCTAAGTAATGAAATTACTACTAAGTCCTTATCTTTATAATCTTCACTTATAATAATTCCTAGTTCTCTTACTCTATCAGATATTTCTTCTCGACTAAATAAACTACTTTGTTTTTTCTCAGTCACTTAAGCATTCCCCCTTTTATATTATGGTCTTTGGGATTTTTTCATAAGTATTCTTTTAATATCCTTCAATTCTTTTAAAATAGAATTCAAAGTGTACTGAAAGCTTATTAATATAATAAATATTATAACACCTAAAATTAGTTTTGTATCCATTAATTATCTAATCCTTTCGATTCTTAAAATTTTGTTCTTTTAAAGAGTTGAAATAAGGGTTAAAAGTTATACAATAAAATCCTTGTTCCTTTAATTATAACATATGGATGTATGAAATTGTTAGTTTCATAGCTAATTTTCATCTTCTTCCACTTATTTATTTTTTATGATATGATGTAAATTATTAATTAATAACAAAGAGGTGGAATTATGTTTACAGATAACACAGAAGAACTTGCTCAAAATAAATTACTTATATTATATATAATAAAAAAAGCCTCTTATGACTTTTCTAAAGAAGCTCTTACTGAATTTATACTAAGTAAGGATTATATGAACTATTTTTTATTCCAACAATATATGTTAGAACTATCGGAATCACATTTTATAGAAATAGATAATTCCTATGAAGAAAATATTTTACTTCTAGAAAAAGGTGATTTGGCACTAGATTTATTTGAAACTAAAGTTCCTCAAGCTTTAAAAGATGAGTTAGATGAAGTATTTAAAGTAGAAGAAGCTGTCAAAAAGAAAGAATCTCAAATAGTATCTGAGTATTTCGAAAAAGAGAACAATCAATACACTGTCAATTTAAAATTAATAGAAAATGAAGAAACGCTTTTTAGTTTGTATTTAAATGTAGCTTCTGCTTCCCAAGCAGAAAGTATATGCAATACTTGGAAAGCTGATCCAGATAAAATTTATCAAGGGATTGTAAATATGTTTATAATTGAATAGTGTGTAAAAAAAACCTTCTATAGAATTTCTATAGAAGGTTTACTATTGTTCGAACTTCTCCAATTAAATATAAGGAGCCACCAAAAACTATTAAGTCCCTATCCGTTGCTAGTTCAATAGCTTTATTTATTGCATCTTTGACTTCTTTTTCAACATATACATTTTTATTATATTTTTCTATTTCTTTTGCTAATTCAACTGCCTCTAACTTCCTTGGCATCTTAACTTCCGTAACTACAATAATATCAGCCATAGGAGCCAATAGTTCAACCATATGTGATACATCTTTGTCTTTTAAAATTCCTATGCCTAAAATCAATTTATCATAGTGGAATAATTTTATGGCTTTAGCTAATTGATTTATCCCTTGCACATTATGAGCACCATCAATTAAAAAAGTTGGATTTCTTTTTAAAACTTCAAGTCTACCATTCCATTTTGTATTATTTAATCCTTCTCTAATCTGTTCATCAGTTATTTTTAACAATCCCTTATCTCTTAGTACCAGAAGAGTAGTAACAGCTAATGAAGCATTAAATATTTGATACTCTCCTATCATAGATATTTTTAAATCATCTAATTTGTGATTCCCAAAGGAATAATTAAAAATACTACCAAATTCATTTTCTTCAGATATTATAATTTTATCATTGGGACTAAAATATAACTCTGCATGTTTCTCTATTGATACTTCTTTAATAACATCCCTAGCTTCATCTGCTTGAGGATATGATACTACTAAACCATTTTCTTTTATTATCCCAGCCTTTTGGTATGCTATTTTACCTAATGTGTCCCCTAATTCTGCTATATGATCATAATCTAAAGTAGTGATAACTGATACTAAAGAAGTATCTATTATATTAGTAGAATCAAATCTACCACCTAGTCCTACTTCTAAAACTATATAGTCAGTTTGCTCTTCTTTGTAATAAACAAAGGCAATAGCTGTAAGGATTTCAAAAGTGGTAGGATGCTCAAATCCTTCTTCTACCATTCTATCTGCTGCTGTTTTAACAACATTTGTAATCCTAGCTAATATTTCATCTGGGATATCCAAATTATTGATTTGAATCCGTTCATTGAACCTTTCCAAAAATGGTGAAGTATAAAGTCCTACCTTGTAACCAGCACTTTGCAGTGCATGAGCTAAATATGAAGATGTTGACCCTTTACCATTGGTTCCAGCTACGTGCAGGTAATTTAACCCAATATGTGGATTTCCAAGGAATTCTAACAGTTTTCCAATTGATGATAATCCAAGTCTAGATCCAAACTTGTCTTTGTCATTAATATAACTTAAAGCATCTTGATAGTTCATAATCCACCTCTTATTATAAATTGTTTTTGATACCTTCTAATCTCTCTAATACTTTTTCCATCATGTCTTCATATTTCTTTTGCTTTTCTTTTTCTTCATCGATTATTTTTGCTGGAGCCTTAGAAACAAAACCTTCATTTGATAGTTTACTTTTTACCCTTTTTATTTCACTTTCAAGCTTTTCTTTTTCTTTTTCTAATCTATCAAATTCTTTTTCATAATCAATTAAATCCTTAAGAGGTAAAAACACTTCACACTTATCTAAGATAATTGAAATATTATCTTCTCCAATATTCTTTTTGTTATCTAAAACTTCAATATCTTCTGCACTAGCAAGATTTGTAAAGAATCTTTCTCCTTCTACTATATATTCTTTTATTTTATCTTCTCTTGTAACAAATATTACCTTTGATTTTCTTGAAGGTATTATATTCATTTCTGCTCTAGCATTTCTAATAGCTTTAATTGCAATTTTTACATACTCAATACTAGTTACTGATTCTTCAAAATTAAATTTTTCTTCATAATTAGGCCAATTACTTACTATTAATGCTTTGTCATTTAATGGTAAGTGCTGCCAAATTTCTTCTGTTATAAATGGCATGAAAGGATGTAATATTTTTAATATATTCTTTAAAACATATAGTAAAACCATTTCAGCAGTTTTCTTGCTTTCTTCATCTTCTCCAAATAATCTTGATTTTACCATTTCTATATACCAGTCACAGTACTCATCCCAAACAAAATCATAAATTCTTTGGGCTCCTAAACCAATTTCATACTTATTCAGGTTTAAAGTAACTTCTTTTATTGTTTCATTTAATTTAGACAATATCCATTTATCTTCATTTTCTAATTTACTCATGTCTAATTCTTGGTCTAAATTATCTTCTTCTAAGTTCATTAATACAAATCTAGTGGCATTCCATAATTTATTAGCAAAATTTCTACTAGCTTCTACTCTTTCGTTATAAAATCTCATATCATTACCTGGACTATTTCCAGTTACAAGAGTAAATCTAAGGGCGTCTGCTCCATATTCATCTATAATGTCTAATGGATCTATGCCATTGTCTAAAGATTTGCTCATTTTTCTACCTTGGCTATCTCTAACTAAACCAGTTAATAAGACATCCTTAAATGGAACTTCTCCCATATGTTCTAGGCTTGAAAATATCATTCGCACCACCCAGAACCCAATAATGTCATACCCTGTAATCAGTACATCTGTAGGGAAAAAGTAATCCAAGTCTTCAGTTTTATTTGGCCAGCCTAAGGTAGAAAATGGCCATAATGCTGAAGAGAACCAAGTATCTAAAGTATCTGGGTCTTGACGAACATTAGTGCTATTGCACTTTGTACAATTATCAAGGTGAGTTTTTGAAATTATGACTTCCTCACAATCCTCGCAATAATAAACTGGAATTCTATGTCCCCACCATAATTGCCTAGATATACACCAATCTCTAGTATTCTCTAACCAATGTACGTATGACTTTGCAAATCTTTCTGGTATAAAATTAACTTCACCATTGTTGTAAGCTTCTAAGGCTTCTTTTGCCATAGATTCCATTTTAACAAACCATTGTTTGGATATTAGGGGTTCTATTACACTCTTACATCTTTGACAATGACCTACTGCATTTTCATGTACTTTCTCTTCTATTAAATATCCTTGTTCCTTTAAATCTTCAACTATTAATTTTCTAGCAACAAATCTATCTAGACCTGAATATTTTCCATACCCTTCGCTAATAGTAGCGTCTTCATTAATTACAATACACTGTCCTAAATTTGCACGCTCTCCAACTTCAAAATCATTTGGGTCATGGGAAGGTGTTATTTTTACAGCACCAGATCCAAATTCCATTTCAACATAATCGTCTGTAATAATAGGAATCTCTCTATTCACTAATGGTAGAATTGCAATTTTTCCAATTAGATCAGTATATCTTTCATCTTTTGGATTTACAGCTATAGCAAGATCTCCTAACATGGTCTCAGGTCTAGTAGTTGCAATAGTAATACTATCTTCACTATCCTTTAATGGATATTTTATAAACCAAATAAGTCCTTCTGTATCTTCATGGTCTACTTCTGCATCAGAAATAGCCGTAGAACAACTAGGGCACCAATTAATTATTCTATCTCCTCTGTAAATCAAACCTTTTTCATAAAGTCTTACAAATACTTCTAGTACTGCTTCTGTCATAGACTCATCCAAGGTAAATCTATCTCTGCTCCAATCGCAGGAAACACCTAATTTTTTTAATTGATTCTTAATTGCTCCTCCATAAAGATGTGTCCATTCCCAAGCTTCTTCTAAAAATCCTTCTCTACCCAGGCTTTCTTTGGATTTACCTTCGGATCTTATCTTTTCTACAACTCTAACTTCTGTAGAAATACTTGCATGATCTGTTCCAGGTAGCCATAATGCTGAATATCCTTCCATTCTCTTCCATCTAATTAAAATATCCTGAAGAGTACTACCTAATGCATGTCCCATATGAAGACTTCCAGTAACATTTGGTGGTGGCATCATAATAGTAAAAGGTTTTTTTGTATGATCTACTTCTGCTCTAAAAAATCCATTATCATTCCAATAACCGTATAACCTATCTTCAAAATCTTTTGGATTGTAGGTCTTCCGTAAATTTTCTAACATAGCCATTCCTCCTTAAAAATAAAAATACCCCTCATCCTAATAAAAGGACGAAGGGTTAATTCGCGGTACCACCTTAATTCCATGAGTATCCATGGCACTTAACAATTATAAGGGAATCACCCTTTAGACCTACTGAACTCAGTCTAAATGCTCCAAAGCTACTTTCAATAAACATTGCCTAAGGATTTTTCAGTCTGGAATCCTTTCCCTGTAAAGGTTATTTATTTACTCCTCTTTTTCCTTGCAGTTCTTAATTATTGTATTTATTATATATTTTATGCTTTTATTTGTCAACAGATGGATGATTCATATTATCACGAACTTTTAAAAACATTCTTAAATACTTGTAAAATGCTAAAATATTAAGAGTAACTGTTAAAATTAATAGAAAAGTAGAAAATAATTCATTCATTTTAAAGACAATAGATAATATAGCGATATAAAAAGATATAGTTGCAAATTTTCCATAATAATTAGCATGAACAACTGTATCCTTATGGTGAAGCAACGAAATAGCACTACCTATTATCATAAATACTTCTTTTAATCCTATGGCAACTAATACCCATAGTGGAATTAATTTTATAGTCGTAAAACTTATTAAAACTGCGAAGCTCATTAATTTGTCAGCAAAAGGATCTAAAACTGCACCCAAATCTGTTTTTAAATCATACTTTCTAGCAATATATCCATCTAATAAGTCTGATATTCCAGCTAATAAGAATATTAATCCTGCAATCAAAAGTCTATTTTCCATATTAGAGTAAAAAACTAAAAGATAAATAGGTATTAAAATAATACGCATTATAGTAATCTTATTTGGTAAATTCACAGACTAGCCCCCTTTAGAAAGATATAAAGAAACATTTATATATATAAACTATACCACATTACTATAATATACAAGGAGTAATTATAAGTCAAAACTATTTAAATTACCGTGGTATAAATCCTACCTTTTTATAAACCTTTCGCAAAGTCTTTTGAGCTTCACATTCTGCTTTGTTAGCACCTTCTTTATAAACTTTTTCTAAATAATCATTGTCATTTCTAATTTGATTATACCTTTCTTGAATAGGTTTAAGAGCTTCAACTATCACTTCAGCTAATTCCGCTTTAAAAGTTCCATATCCTTGGCCTTTGTAATTTTTTACTATATCAGGTATCTCTTTACCTGAAAAAATAGAATATATAGTTAATAAATTCTTAATTCCTAATTGTTCATTATTATAAGCTACAACTCCAATTGAATCAGTTACTGCTCTCTTTACTTTTCTTCGTATTACTTCACTGCTGTCTAATAATAAGATATATCCATTTACATCAGGATCAGATTTGGACATTTTTGATTCAGGATTTTGCAAACTCATTATCCTAGCTCCAAAGTCTTTTATTCCAGATTCTGGAACTTTAAAAGTATTGCTATATTTAAAATTAAATCTTTGGGCAAGATCTCTAGCAAGTTCTAAATGTTGCTTTTGATCATCTCCAACAGGAACTAAATCCGTTTGATATAGTAGTATATCTGATGCCATAAGTACAGGGTAGGTAAATAGTCCTGCATTTAAGTTTTCATCAGATTTTTGAGATTTCTCTTTATACTGAGTCATTCTATTTAATTGTCCCATATAAGTTATTGTGTTTAATACCCAACTTAGTTCTGAATGTGCTGGTACATGAGATTGTATAAATAGTGTAGACTTTTCTGGGTCTATACCTACTGCCATATAAAGAGCTAGTACATCTAATGTATTCTTTCTCAAATCTTTAGGGGTTTGTGGAACTGTTATAGCGTGTAAGTCTACAATACAATAATACCCATTGTATTCTCCACTATTTTGCAATTCTACAAAGTTTTTAATAGCTCCAATATAATTACCTATTGTTAGAGCTCCCGAAGGCTGCACTCCACTAAAAACAACTTTCTTATCCATATTATCCCTCCTAATAATAAAAAACCTCTCATCTCTGTAAAGAGACGAAAGGTTATCTTTCGCGGTACCACTCAATTTGCCCGTTAGGCCTGCTCTAATCCTATAAGGAAGATTAATCCTACACTTTACTTTTTCAAGTGTACACTCACAAGCCCATTCACCATAGAAGTATCATTAGGCTCCCACTATTCCTAAATCGCTGCAGACATTAAAATATGGTTACTATTCCTGTTCATTGTTAATCTATATTATACCTCATTATTGATTTAAGTAAACAATTTATTATCTATTATGAAATTATTGTAAATATGTTATAATTTACTTACGGTTTGGAGGTAAAATAATGAGTAAATTAAAAAAATATATATTAGCTATTATAACCATAACTCTATTAGGAGAGATGTACTTCTATCCCTTTCAAGGAAGCTTTAGATTTTCTGCTGGCGTATTAGCGTTATCTATAGTTATCTTATTAGAAGATGATTTAAAAGAGATTAATCTAGGAATTTTCTCCGCCTTAACAGTACTGTTATTACGTACATCCCTAATCTATATTAGTAATGCAAATATAACTTTAATAAATGCTATTCAAACTGTTTATCCTGCTTCAATATACTATACAGTTTTTGGTTTTTTAGTGTTTTTTGTCCATATTAGAAAAAACAAGGATAATGCTATAATTACTATCTTAAGCCTATTTTCAATAGATGTAATATGTAATATAATAGAAGCAATCATTAGCAAAAGTTTGAATCCAGCTCTATTTAATTATATTCTACTAGTTGGATTGATTAGAAGTTTTGGTTCTTATTTAATTTATATTATCTTTAAAAGCCAGGAACTATTAATTCAAAAAAGAGAACATCAAAAAAGATATAATCAATTAAATACAATGGTTTCAAGCATTCAGGCTGAGATGTTCTACTTAAAAAAATCCATGATAGACATTGAAAATGTTATGAGTAAGGCTATGACTTTAAACAATTCTTTAACTGATAATGTTTTAAAAAAGGATGCACTGGATATAGCCAGAGAAGTACATGAGATTAAGAAAGACTATTATAGAGTTATAAAGGGATTTGACAACTTTATAAATCAATTTCAAGATAAAGATACTATGAGCATAAAAGATATATTTACAATAATTCGAGATAATATTACTAGATTCCTAGAAGAAAGCGATAAAAAAATTAAAGTAAATTTTAAAATAGAGGATAACACTGAATTAAATGAATTTTACTCTATATTTACCATATTGAACAATCTAATAATAAATTCTATAGAAGCCATGGGAGAAACTGGTTCTATAAAGTTAAATCAAAGGATAAAAGATGAAACCCTAATTTTCACACTATCAGATGAAGGTTCAGGAATTGAAGCAGATCTAATACCTTATTTGTTTAGCCCTGGATTTACAACAAAATTTGATCCTATCACTGGACAATCTTCTACAGGCATAGGCCTTTCTCATATTAAAAACATATTAGAAGAATTAAATGGAGAAATAAAAATCCAATCCGAATTAAGTAAAGGTTCTAGCTTTGAAATAATGATACCCATAAATTCATTAAGAAGGTGATATTTTGACTACTACATTTATTATTTTAGACGATGATAAAAGTATTATAAAAATTTTAAATACCATAATCACAAATAATCTTGGCAAAGTTGTTGCTGAATTATACAGTGGTTTACATGCAGTGGAAGAAATATTATTTTATAATCCGGATATATTACTAATAGATTACCTATTACCAAATAAAGATGGAGTCCAGATAGTTAAAGAAGTTAAAGAAAAAGGCTATACAGGTAAAATCATAATGATTTCTCAGGTAGAAGACCAAGAAATGGTTTCAAAAGCATACAATGAAGGAGTTCTATTCTTTATATCAAAACCTATTAATTTTATAGAGGTTATTAATGTTATTAAAAATGTCTCTATAAATATTGAGCTTGAGAATTCTATGACTTTAATAAAAAGTGCTCTTAATTTATCTAACAACAGCGTAAGTATGCCTATAAAAAGGAACATTACAAATGAGATTGAAGAAATACTCGCTGATTTAGGGATTATAGGAGACTCTGGATCTCAAATGTTAATTTTATTAATTGAAAAAATAATAGAATACAAACATATTAATAATAATTTTAATTATAAACTTGGAGATATATATCTCCAAATTATTGAAGATTCAGAAGAAGATAAAAGTATTAGTATAAAAACTTTGGAACAAAGAATAAGAAGATTAATAATTAAAGCCCTATCAAATTTATCTCAAATGGGTGCAGATGATTACTATAATCCAAAGTTTATTGAATACTCTAGTCTGTTATTTGATTTCAAACAAATAAGACAAGAAATGAGCTACATTGAAGACTCAAAAAAGGGTAGAGGAAAAATAAATATCAAGAAATTCATAGAAGGGATAATTTCTAAAATTAGAATATAAAATAATTTTAGTTATTTTTTGTAGTTTATTGTAACATCTTGAATTCTCCTATTATAATAATAAATAAGATAAAAAATAATAGGGGGCGTACATATGGTATTACAAATGGACATGGTTCAGTCAATGGCCTTAGGGGTTATAGTTTTGCTTATAGGTTCTTACTTAGTTAGGAAAATCGATTTCCTTGGAAGATTTTGTATTCCAGCACCAGTTGTTGGAGGTACTTTATTTGCAATTTTAGCATTAATTTTGCATCAAACAGGCACTTTAGATATAGAATTAGATAATACTCTACGAGTTGTAGCTATGACTGCATTTTTTACTACAGTGGGTTTTAGTGCAAGCTTTAGGCTTCTGAAAAAAGGTGGAGTAAAAGTATTCATATTTCTTGCTTTAGCTGTTACCTTAGTTGCATTACAAAATATTGTTGGTGTTGGATTAGCAACTTTATTTGACCTTGATCCACTAATAGGATTAGCAACAGGGAGTGTTCCAATGACTGGTGGACATGGTACAGCAGCATCATGGGGTCCTGTGCTAGAAGAAGCTGGAGCAATAGGAGCAGAAGCAATTGCAGTTGCAGCTGCTACATTCGGTCTTATAGCAGGAAGTATGATGGGCGGTCCATTAGGAAAAAGATTAATAGAAAAAAATAATTTATTAGAAAAAAGAAATGTTTCAGTTCAGAATGGAGATAGGGTAAATCTTGGTCAATTAAGTGAAGAAGAAAAAAAATTAGTTCCTAACGATTTTGCTGTTGGAACATATCAAATATTAATAGCAATGGGACTTGGAACTATTATTTCAGCATTTATTGTTGATAAAACTGGATGGACATTTCCAAGTTATATTGGAGCCATGTTAGCAGCAGCAATAATAAGAAACATATCAGACATGACAAATAAATTTGAAGTTCCAACCATTGAAATAGATGTAATCGGAAGTATTGCACTATCATTATTCTTATCAATGGCATTGATGGCTTTAAGACTTTGGGATTTGGCAGAATTGGCAATTCCATTTATAGTAATGCTAGTTGCTCAAACTGTATTAATGGCAAGTTTTGCTTACTTTGTAACATTTAATGTTATGGGTAGAGACTATGATGCTGCAGTATTAGCCGGTGGACATTGTGGTTTTGGATTGGGGGCAACACCAAACGGTATTGCAAACATGACTGCTATAACTGGTAGATATTATCCTTCACCAGTAGCATTCTTTATTTTACCTTTGGTGGGAAGCTTATTTATAGATTTCTTTAATGTAGCTGTAATAACTGGCTTTATGAACTTAGTTACAAGATTTATGTAATAAACCCCCGATAAAGTTGAACTTTATCGGGGGTTTTTTAGATTAAATTCTTATACGCCATAATGGAATATAAATGAGCCAAAGGATTTTTGTTTATTTCTCCACCAAAACTAAAGAATATTTCCTTTGCAGCTAAAGCATATTCAAATTCACCAGTTATATTGTAAAGTAATAGAAGATTAATTAAAGCCATTGAGTTTCCTGAAGGAATAACTCCATCATATATTTCCTTAGGGTCTAAAACTAATTCCTCAGCTTTATGACTATAGTAAAATAATCCTTTATGATTTTTCTCACTAAATAATTCTAACATAGCTGTTGTTAAGCTCTTTGCCTTTTCCAAGTATAACTCTTCTTCTGTAGCCTGATATAAGTTTAATAATCCATATATAAAGAAACTATAATCTTCTAAATATCCTTGGTTATAACTCTCTCCCTTTATATAAGTTGATAATAAGTTACCTTCACTATCTATTGAGTTATTTAAAATAAAGTCTGCAGCTTCTTTTGCTTTCTTTATATAAAAACTATTTTTAAATACTCCTCCAGCATAAGATAAACTAGCTATCATAAGTCCATTCATAGATGTTAATATTTTTTCATCTCTATGAGGTGGAATTCTTTTTTCTCTAAAGGTAAATAACATCTGACACATGCTATCCAAACTAGGGTCAAGATTTTCTATATCTTTGCTGATTAGATTTGGTATATTCATTCCTTCAAAGTTTCCCTCAGGGGTTATATCATAGTAGCTACTGTACATTGCCCCCATTTCATCCCCTAATAGGTTAATTATCTCATCATGGCTAAATACATAGTACTTACCTTCTACTCCCTCAGAATCAGCATCTAGGGCTGAATAGAAGCCATTTGTATCGGATAGCATATCCCTAACTATAAATTCATAAATTTTATTAGCAATATCTTTATACAAATCTTTTCCTGTCAGTTTGTAAGCTTTTGTATAGACTAAAGATAATAAGGCATTATCATATAACATCTTTTCAAAATGTGGAACTAAAAATTTCTCATCTACAGAATATCTAAAAAACCCATAACCAATATGATCAAAAATTCCACCTTTATACATATTTTCTAGAGTTTTTTCAGCTATTTCTAGTGACTTATTATCATCATATTCTTCTGAATATCCTAATAAAAATAATAAATATTGAGGCATAGGAAATTTTGGTTTTATCCCAAATCCACCATGTTCTTGATCAAATATTCCAGTAAGAGCTCTATTACTCTCAAAATCTATTTTTTCATCGATATCTCCAGTGGCATATTTTTCATAAATCTTTTTAACTTCTTTTAAAATATGGTCACTTTCATCTAAAACTTTATCTTCTTCAGTTTCCCAAAGTTCATGGAGTTTATTTCCTAATTCAATAATTCCTAACATACTATCTTTATTGTTCTTAGGTAAATAAGTACTAAGATAAAAAGGTCTTCCAATAGGTGTTGCAAATATATTTAATGGCCAACCTCCTTGTCCAGTCATAGCTTCAGAAAAACTCATGTAAACTTTATCAACATCTGGCCTCTCTTCTCTATCCACCTTTATTGGGATAAAATATTCATTTAATACCTTGGCTACATCATCATGGCTAAAAGATTGATCATTCATTACATGACACCAATGACATGTGCTATATCCAATACTAATAAATAGGGGCTTGTTCTCCTTTTTAGCCTTGTTTAATGCTTCCTCACCCCATGGGTACCAATTTACTGGATTATCCTTATGTTGTTGTAGGTATGGAGATTTCTCATTTGCTAACCTATTCATAGTATCTCATCCTTTTTTATTTATTACTTGTAGTATACCCAAGTTAAAGATAAATATGGAATTACTATAACTTTTCAAGTATTCTTTTTGCAAACAATTTAGCATTTAATAAATCCTCTGAATTAGGATGCCCTTGGGAAAGATGATAATTTTCAAGACTAGAAATTAATCTTTTATCTGCTGGGTCTTTTTCAAGCAATGATAAATATCGATTCTTTGTGGATATTGGCAACTGACCAATACAATAAAATGAACCTAAAACTTTATTAGTATTACTTAATGCTTCTGAGAATTTATGTGCTAACGTTTCATAATACTCTATGGAACCTCCAAAACCCGCAGTGCCAAAGATAGCAACATTTTCACTCTCTAAACTATTACAATACTCCACCATTAAATTTCCACAACTACCTTTATCTGTCCATGAGCCTAAAAAATAAATATCAATATCCTGGTTTTGATCATTATTTCCTAAGGCTTCTTCTACACTTTGGAATAATATAATCTCTTCATCTTTACAAGATTCTCTTATTGCATCAGCAATATACTTTGTATTTCCTGTCTTGCTTTCGTATACAATTGCAACTTTCATTTTTAATCTCCTTTAAAAACTTATATTCTTGAGCCTAAATATTCTTTTCAATCCATTTTTTTAAAACCACTGCATTATTCATGTCTTCGTCTTTTGAAGCATATAAAAGGGTTACATTTCCAGATTTCATCTTTTCTTTAACTAATTCTAAAAAATCCTCCTTTTTAGTACTATCTTTTAATTCTTCCAAATAATCCTTTTGGAAGTCCTTAGGTGTTTCATCCTCATGATGAAAGTCTTTTCTTAACTGAATAGATGGTGCAATATCTTTATACCAATGATCTAATTTAGCATCTTCTTTCGATACACCTCTAGCCCATAAACGATCTACTAAAATTCTAAAGCCATCATCACTACTAGGATCATCATATATTCTTTTAATTTTTAACATTTCATTGCCATCCTCTCATGTATTATTCCTTCATAAATTCAATAATCTTTTCAGCTGTTAACTCTTGTTGTTCTTCTGGTGAAATTGATGCTATTCCATCATTTTTTTGCTTTCCGTAACTACCATAAAATGCATGATTTCCACCTTTAATCTCAATATAACTAGAATCCTTAGGATCATATTTTTTATTCTCTTCAAATGTTTCTCTATTTAATATTTTGTCTTCAGACCCATAAATAGACATCAATTTAATATTTGAATCACTTAGGTCAGCTGCAGGATATGCACCAAGTAAAATTAATCCTCGAATTTTATCTTTATTCTTACTAGCGTATATGGAAGCCATAGAACCTCCTAAAGAGTGACCAGATAAATACCATTCCTTTATATCTTTATACTCTTCTATGGGTCTATTGGCTCCATTCTGGTCAAATACAGCTAAGTTAAATGGTACCTTAAGTAAAAAACAGGTGTAACCTTCTTCTGCAACTTTTTCCATAAGTGGTATATATGATAAATATTCTACTTTGCCCCCTGGATAAAAAATAAGAGCCTTTTCACTTATTACATCTTTTGGTGTAATAATAATCATATTTTTATCTTGTTCCATATCAATATCATCATTTGATATTGTTTCTATAGCTTCAGGAAGAGCATGATAATAGTTTAAAGTATAAATATAAAAACCACTAAATAGGACAATTAATATAATAAGTAAAGACAATATAAGCCTTTTTACTAACCTTTTAGTTTTTTCCATAATATCACCTCTTAAATGGATTCTATAACATATACATTATACCCAATATTTAACCTTACTACCCCTTCCCCTTTTAGTATTCTTATATGATATAATATTTAACAAATGTAGAATTTAGGAGGCAAAAATGAAAAGAACTTTTAAAAATATCTTATTATTAATATTAGCTTTAATCTGTCTTTTTAATATAAATGTTGATAAGGTAAATGCAGAAAAGGATGAAACGGTAACTATATTATTTACACATGATATGCATGACCATTTTTATCCATATCCAGTTGAAAAGAATGGTGAAACTAAACTTCTAGGTGGATTTGCTAGACTATATAGTGCCATTGAAGAAGAAAAACAGTTAGACTCACAGGCATTAGTAGTAGATGCAGGAGATTTTACTATGGGAACTTTGTTTCAAACTATCTTCTCTTCTCATTCGCCTACCTTAAGATTAATGGGTATGATGGGTTATGATGTTACAACTTTTGGAAACCACGAGTTTGATTTTAGAGCTGATGGATTAGCAGATAGTTTAAAAGCTGCTAAAGATAGTGGAGATATCCTCCCAGAAATTGTAGCTTCTAATACAGTTTTTCCATATGACAAAAATGGAAACTTAACACCCTCCTTAGAAAAATTATGGAATTCAATGGATAATTATGATGTTAAGCCTTATGTCGTATTAAAACGTAATGGAATAAAAATAGGTATATTTGGATTAATGGGAAAAGATGCTGATTCCAATGCACCTATGGCTGAAGTCAAATTTGATGATATGGTTGACTCTTCAAAAAAAATAGTTGATATTCTTAAAAAGGATGAAGATGTAGATCTTATTATTGCATTATCTCATTCAGGAACTAAGGATAAAAAATCAAAATCAGAAGATGAAATTTTAGCTAAAGAAGTTCCTGAGATTGACATTATAATTTCTGGTCATACTCATAGTACCTTAGAAAAACCTATAATTTTAGGTAATACTATAATAGCCTCTTCTGGTAATTATGGTGAAAACCTTGGTGTATTAAAAGTCTCTAGAGACAATAAAGAAAAATGGAATCTTCTTGATTATAAGGTTCGAGAAATCAACGACTCATTACCCTTAAACCAAGAACTTACTAATAAGATAGATTTTTTTAAAGATATAGTACAAAAAGAATATTTAAATAGATTCCATATGGAGTTTGACCAAATATTAGCTTATTCACCTTTTAACTTTACTACATTTTCTCAATTAGGAGATTTTCATAGAGAAGAACCTATAGGTAGTCTTATAAGTGATTCTTATATATATGCGGTTAAAAATGCTGAAGGTGAAAGTTATGAAGACATAGCTGCTGCAATTGTACCCTATGGCATAATTAGAGATTCCTTTACAAAGGGCAATATTTCTGTAACAGATGTGTTTAACATATCATCTCTAGGTATAGGAGCAGATCAAATTTCTGGATATCCTTTAATAAGTGTTTATTTAACTGGTAAAGAATTAAAAACCGCTGCAGAAGTTGATGCATCTATTCAACCAATTATGTCTGAAGCACAATTGTACATGTCTGGTTTAAATTATACATTTAACCCTAAAAGAATGATTTTCAATAAGGTAACAGATGCATATTTAGAAACAGATGAAGGGATTAGATCAGAAATAGTTGATGATGAACTGTATAGAGTAGTAGTAGGACTATATTCTGCTCAAATGCTATCTGTAGTTGGAGATAAATCTTTCAATTTATTATCTATAATACCTAAAACTAAAAATGGTATCCCGATCACGGATTTTGAAGCTCAAATTATATATGACGATGGTCATGAGCTTAAGGAATGGTTGGCTTTGGGTCAATATCTACAGTCATTTGAAGTGGAAAATCAAGTCTCACAAATATCAGCATATTACGGATCAACACAGGATAGAAAAATTGTAGATTATGATGCAAATTTTATAGATAGATTTAAAAATCCAAACAAAATAACTTTAACAATATACCTTATAATAATTTTATTAATAATCATTATTGCTTTGATTGTAAGATTTATTATAAAAAGAAGAAAAAAGAAATCATTAAAAGCTATATAAACATTCTCATAAAGATATGCACCCAATTTTGGGTGCATATCTGTTCCATTACATAGTTTTTATAAATTCTAAAACTTCATTAGCATGCCCATCTACTTTTACTTTTCTATAATCCTTCACTAGCTCTCCATCTTGATTAAATATAAATGTAGATCTGTCTACTCCTATAACATCCTTACCAAACATTTTCTTTGGTACTAATACATTAAATAACTCATGTACTTCTTTATCCTCATCACTTAATAGTAAAAATGGTAAATCAAATTTATCTCTAAACTTAGCATGGGATTTAAGACTATCCCTGCTTATTCCTAATATCTCAGTATTATTTTCTTTGAATTGATCATACAGATCTTTGAAGCCATTAGCTTCAGTGTTTCAACCAGGTGTATCATCTTTTGGATAGAAATAAACTACTACATTTTTTCCTTTATAATCACTTAAAGATATATCCTTACCATCCGTCTCTTTTAATGTAAATTCATAGTTTGACATTTAAACATCCCTCCATTTATTATATATACCCAATTCTACAATATTTCCCTATAATTTATGCAGTAAATTTGAAATATAGTAAAACCAAAATACCTAATACAATTCTATACCAACCAAAAACTTTAAAGTCATTGTTTCTTATATACTTCATTAATAATCTAATAGCAACTACTGATACTACAAATGCTACAATCATACCTGTTAATAATATTGCTATTTCCCCTCCTGTGAATTTTAGACCAAACTTAAATAATTTAAGAGCACTAGCCCCAAACATAATAGGAATACTCATAAAAAAAGAATATTCAGCTGCTATATGTCGAGACGTTCCTAGTATCATTGCTCCTATTATAGTTGCGCCAGAACGTGAAGTTCCAGGGATTAAAGAGAGAACTTGAAACATTCCTATTCCTAAGGCAGTTTTAAAGCTTAAGGATTTAAAATCATTTATAGTAGGCTCAGAATCCTTATTTCTATTCTCTATAACTATAAATAAAGCTCCATAAACTATTAACATAATTGCTACTGTTAAGTAATTATAAAATTTGGCATCTAGCCAGTCATCAAATAAAACACCTAATACTCCTGCAGGAATTACTCCTATTATAACTTTATACCAAATAAACATAGTATCTCTTTTTTCTTTAAGAGATTTTTTAGGAGAAAATGGGTTCAATTTATGAAAGTATATTAGAACTACTGCCATAATAGCTCCTAATTGTATTACAACTAAAAACATTTCTTTAAAAGCAGGTGATGCATTCAATTTTATAAATTCATCTACTAAAATCATATGGCCAGTACTACTTATTGGTAGCCATTCTGTAATTCCTTCAACTATTCCCAAAATTATAGCTTTAAACAACTCAAAAATAAACATTAAAATTTACCTCCAAAAATATATTGGTCAATATATTTACCTAACTCTATAGACAGATTTTATTATACCATAATAGTAAAGAATTTATATAAAATAATATTACCTCTATTGGGTATCTATATTTATAAGAATATTATAAATCAAGGAAGGGTGAGTTTTATGGATCTTATTATTAGAGATGCACAATTAAGAGGAAAAGAAGGATTAGTAGATATAGGAATTGAAAAATTTTTGATTAAAGAAATATCTCATAAAATTGAAGATTTTGGGTTAAAAGAAATCCAAGCTAATGGTAATTTAGTATCTATTCCATTTGTAGAATCTCATGTACATTTAGACTCTGCACTTAGTGCAGGTAATCCAAGATATAATGAAAGTGGTACTCTTTTAGAAGGTATTCAAATTTGGGGTGAAAGAAAACTAAGTTTAACTAAGGAAGATATAAAAACTAATGCAATAGAAACCTTGAAATGGCTTATTACTAATGGAGTTTTAAAAGTGAGATCCCACACAGATTCAACAGAGAAAAATCTAATAACTTTACAAGCAATTTTAGAGGTAAAAGAAGAAATGAAGGATTATATAGATATTCAAGTAGTAGCATTCCCACAAGATGGAATATTTGCTTATAAAGGTATGGAGAAATTAATGGAAGAATCTTTAAAAATGGGTGCTGATGTAGTAGGTGGTATTCCTCAAGTAGAATTTACTAGAGAAGATGGAATAAAGTCAATAGAATATATATTTGAACTAGCTAATAAGTACAATAAATTAATAGATATTCACACAGATGAAACAGGTGATGACCAATCTAGATTTGCTGAAGTAATAGCTAAGCATACCATATTAAATGGAATGGAAGGTCTAGTGACTGCAAGCCATACAACAGCAATGCATAATTATAATAATGATTATGTATCAAAGTTAATTGGATTAATTAAAAGAGCAAATTTAAATATGGTGACCAATCCTTCTTCAAATGCCTTATTACAAAATAGATTAGATGGCTATCCTAGAAAAAGAGGTCATACTAGAGTGGACCAGTTATTATCCAATGGTATTAACGTAAGTATAGGTAATGACAATATAATGGACCCATTTGGACCCATGGGTAAAGGAAATATGCTTCAAGCTGCAAACTTACTAATGCATACTGCTCACTTAAGTGGAAATAATCAAATGCCACAGTTATTTAATATGATTAGTGTTAATGGTTTAAAAACCTTAAATGTAGATGATGAAAAGATTGAAGTTGGAAAACAAGCTGACCTTATTATTTTAGATGCAAAAGATGAAAAAGAAGCTATTAGGCTTACCAGTGAGTGTTTGTATGTAATTAGGAAAGGAAAAATCATTGTAGAAACAACACCTGCTACTAGAACTTTGAAATTAAATGAAGATTTTAATATAGATTTTAAGATATAAAATTAATCCCCTCAAGTTTCATTGAGGGGATACTTTCTTTGAATTACATAACAAAATATATAGTTTAAATAGAAAAATAGTACGATTCTAATAGATATGGGATGTTATACTTTATTGCCAATTTATTTAGATGATTTTTAATGGATAGTTTTTTCCCTTCTCCATTTTCGTAAGCATTCAGCAGTTTATCATATCTCCTCTTTTCAGTTTCAGTGGCTAAATCTTTAAAATACCCCCATACATGTTGAGCAGCATTAATAGAATTTCCAATACTATCTTCTATCTCTAAGGACTCTTCTATTAACCTGTAAAATTCTAATACAGGATATCCTTCTTTATCTTTAAGTAATTCTTTAATAGTATTATAGTTGTTTGGAGAATTTTCTAATACACTATATTTGTACTTACTCCACTCTAGTTCCAGATTTGTAATATTATTGGACTGTGAAGCATAGATACACTTTACTGCTGAAAGGTTTTTATCTTTCACTTCCAGCATTATATCCAATTCCGAATTTAGATCTTCTATGAAATCCATAAATTCTTTTAATCTAATAGTAAAAGAATGAGCTCCCGATCTTTTGTTTTTATCTTGTTGTGAATAATGAATCTTTTGATTTCCATTACCTTCTGTCCAGGTTTTATTAACTTCTTCTATCCAGTATTTATCAGATTTTATTCCATTTGAAGGTAATACTTCATTGTGAAGATTATCGAATATAACAGGTATATGGATTATTTTAGAAATCTCTAATACATCTTCTATGTTATATGATCTATCATCATTCTCAATTACCAATCTTTCTTTTATCTTGGGATCTAATAATTTGTAATTATCTACAAATCTTTGACTGGCTGCTTTCTTATCTCCATAAACTCCACCAATATGTAGAATTATTTTATTAGATTTGTTTACATTTAAACTGTCTAAAAATCTATTGTGATATTCTAAGTCTTTTACTGCGTTTGATACCACATCTTCATCCAGTGAATTTAATACAGTATATTGTCCAGGATGCATGGATACTCGTATACCAGATCCTTTGATTTTATTCCCAATGTCAGAAAATTTTTCTTCAAAGATATCCCACCATTTTAAACTATTTGCTGGTGATGAACCAAAAGGAATTATATCTGAACTAATTCTAAATAGCTTAATGTTATTCTGGATATTATAGTCAATAATATTTTCCAATATATCTAAATTATGTTCTATAATAGATAAAAGATTTTCTTCTGAAGCATTTTTTAATATACAAGTTCTAAAATTTGTTTCCCTTACGCCTAAAGTTAAACATGCATAACCAATTCTCATTATTAACACTATCCCTTAATTATATTTTTTACACATACTTATTAAGTCTTACCCATATTTTTTTAATTATACCAAATTCTTTCTTCTGAATAAACATATTGAAGTCAGGGTATAAAATTATTAAGTTAAAAGAATACCATGAGGTGATGAAAGCATGACAATGATTATAAATTTACTTGAAAAAAAATATTCCCACAAGAAGTGGTTCTTATTCATAAAAGAACTCTTATGTAGATATGAAGACGATGGAGTTTCAGAAATGGGTGCTCAACTAACCTATTATTTAATTCTCTCTGTGTTTCCTTTTTTAATTTTCTTTTTAAGCATATTAAAGTTTACTCCCTTGGCAGATGCAGGTGTACTAGAAAAATTATTAGCAGTATTGCCAGGTGACACACAAAAGATATTATACGATATTATTACAGGGATAATGAAAGATGGAAATATTGCTCTTTTATCATTTGGTGCAATAGGTGCTCTCTGGTCTTCTTCTAAAGGGATCTTGAGTATAATTAAGTCTGTAAATAGAGCCTTTGATTTAGATGAAAATAGACCTTTTTGGAAGCTTAGAGGCTTGTCTATTATATTTACTATTGCTTTATATGTAGTATTAATTATTGCTTTTTCTATATTAATATTTGGTGAAGTATTTTTTAATTTAATATTTGTTTCTTATACTTGGCCATCTTATGTTATATGGAAGATTCTTAAAATACTAATTCCATTATTATTTATGGGTATTATGTTATCATTTTTATATAAGTTTTCACCTTCAGTAAAAGATGGAGTTAATGTAAAATTCTCTGAAACTATTCCTGGTAGTGTCTTTGCTGGTTTAGGGATTATTATATTTTCTGCACTTTTTTCTTTCTATGTTAATAATTTTGGAAACTATAGCAAATCATACGGAAGTATTGGAGGCCTTATAGTTTTACTACTTTGGCTATACACAGTTAGTATTGTAATAGTTTTAGGAGCAGAAGTAAATGCAACACTGATCTCAATAAAAAGTAAAGATAGTCTTTATAATGAAATATCTGATGAACTTTAATATTCAAAAATTAATAACCTCCTTAACGGATTAGTTAAGGAGGTTATTATATTTAATCTATACTTTTTAAAGACTCAACCATTTCAATGTTCTTAAGTTTATAATACATTGCCCAGTTTACCAGTAATGCAAATACTATAGTTAATAATGCTGCTATAAAATAGCTCTTCATATTTAAAGTCATTCCAAACATTATATTATCCATTTCTACTGTTGTCATAATATATTTATGCAAAAATATTCCAAGGAATAAACCTGATAAAGTTCCTATTATGGTTAATATAGTATTTTCTCTATAAACATATGCTGAAACTTCTTTGTCATAAAAACCAAGTACTTTTATGGTTGCTATTTCCCTAATCCTTTCGCTTATGTTAACGTTTGTTAAGTTATATAATACTACAAATGCCAATGCTCCAGCAGATATTATCATTATAAAAACTACATAATTCAAACTTTTAATGGTATCTTCAAAGTTATTTGATATCTCACTATTAAAATTCACACTTAATACTCCACTATGTCTAGTTAATTCTTTAGATAATTTTTCTTCTGATTCATATGAAGGATCATACACATTTGCTAGCATTTCATTAAAAATTATATTTTCTTCAAAAATATCTTCATAGTATTTACTTGACAAATAAACATAATTAAAAGTATAGTTTTCAGTTATCCCAGTGACTTTTACAGTCTTCTCTACCTCATCATTATTCTTAAGCTTTATTTCATCTCCAATTTTTATACCAAGGCTCTTGCTGACTTGTTCTGTTATAACTACACCTTGGTCTTCAATAGAAATTGCTTTTTCTGTTTTCCTATCTTGTAAAACTACAAAATCTCCAAAATTATTTTTATCATTAGGAACAATTATAGAAAGATTTTTTGTCTCACCATTAAATTCAATTGAACCACTTTCCTGAAAAATCAGTTCAAAACTTTCTATTTCTTTATGATGTTCTAAATACTTAATAGCCGTAGAATCAAATTCAACATTCATATCATAATTATATAATACACCAAATTGTCTATCTACAACTGTACGAATAGAATCTTTAATACCAAATCCAGTAAGCATTAGCGCAGTACACCCAGCAATTCCAATTACAGTCATAAAAAATCTTCTTTTATATCTGAAAATGTTCCTAATTGTAACCTTATAACTAAAACTAAATCTTTTCCAGATAAATGGTACTCTTTCCAATAAAATTCGCTTTCCCATCTTTGGTGCTCTTGGTCTCATCAATAATGATGGATCTTCTTTAAGTTCGTTACTTGAGGCTATATATGTGGTAAGAGTCATCAAAATAATAGCTACTGCTGATATGCCTATTGCAAATGGTAAGTTGAATATCAAACTAATAGGAGGTAAGACATACATTATTGCATAAGCATTAAAGATGACAGTCGGAAATAAAGTATATCCAATACCTATACCTATAATACAACCTAATATTGTGGCTACCAAGGCATATAACATATATTTTATACCGATAACCCCATTACTATAGCCTAGTGCTTTTAGAGTACCTATATTGACCCTTTGTTCATCTACCATTCTAGTCATGGTAGTAAGACAAACTAAAGCAGCTACCAGTGCAAAGAATATAGAAAAAACTGTTGATAGTGCGTCAATTCTATCTGCTGATCCCCCATAATCAACATAAGAATAATGACTATTTCTATCTAATACATACCACTTGGCTTTTTCAATTTCCTTTATATCTTTATCCCCATCTTCTATCTTTAAAAAAGCCTTATCCAGCTCTTTTTCCGCTTTTTCTTTAGCTATAAGATATTCTTTTTCTCCATCAGATAAACTAATTTTAGCTTTTTCAATATCTTCATGAGCTTTCTTAAATCTAATAACTCCAGCTCTCTCTCCCTGTTCTAAATTATTTTTTTCTTCAATTAATTTTAAATTAGATTCATCTAAAATTTCTTTAGATTTATTTAGCTCCAACATTCCACTAGATAAAGCGGATTTGCCCTTTTCAAGTTCTAATTTTCCATTCTCTAAGGCTTCTTTTGTAGCTAATAAAACTATCTCAGTCTCTGCTAATTCTAATTTAATTTTTTCCGCATTTTCTTCTGGTAATTGTTCATTTTCTAAGACTAGTTCCATTTCTAGAATAGCTTTTTCCAATTCTATTATTGCTTCCTCAGCTTTTATTATTTCTCCTTCTGCCTTCAAAAATTCAACTTCGGCACTAGCATTTCTTTCATTATAGGTTTTAAGCCCTTGTTCATAAGATAACTCACCATCTTTTAAATCTTTTTCAGCTTTCGCAATATTTTCTTTTCCTTGTATTATTTTATTATTAAAATTAATCTCTTCTCGTCTTAATTTACTTTCATTTTCAAATATTTCTTCTTTACCATCTTCGATTTCTTTTAGAGCTTTATCTAATTCCTCCTCTGCTTTTTGTTTCTCTTCATTATATTCTTTTTTACCTTTATCTAACTCAATATTAGCTTTAGTAATAACTTCCTCATATCTTAGCTTTTGTCTGTCCACAGCCAAAACTTCTAATTTTTCTGTAACATTATGGATCAAATTGAAATATTCATCTTTATAAGAATTTAATTTTTTCCCATCCTTAACAGTTAAATATATATCCGTAAATACTTCTTGCTTAAAATTTGCTTCAGGAATCATAATGAAACTTCTTACTCTTCCATTGCCAATAGTACTATTACCTTTTTCAAAAGATAGGTAATATGGAGTTTGGCCAATACCAACAACTGTAAATTTTGTATTTTCCAATTCATCTGATAAAGGAGTATCTTTCCCAGAGTGAAGTCTAATAGTTTCACCTATTTTTATATTTGCGAATCCGTTTTTTGAGCTTTCTATTATACACTCATCAGCATTTTCTGGATAACGTCCTTCTAATAATTTGACACCATTTATTTGATCCTTTGAAGAAAATCCATGTATTCTTAGAACTACTTCTGATTCTTGATATTCTGTAAGAGCATCTAAAGTATATGTACCTCTTTCATCTATACCTTCTATATTTTTAATAGCATCTAAATCATCTTCCGTTAATCCTAAAGTTGATACTACCCTAATATCCATTAAATTATAATCGTCATAATATTTATCAGCAGTAAACTTCATAACTTGAGGTGATATTTTTAATCCTGAAAAAAATGCTACACCTAGTGCTATTATTGCCACAATAGAAAAAAATCTACCTCTAGATTTTTTTATATCTCTAAATATATCTTTAATAAAAGCTGATTTCTTGTTTACCACTCAATCACCTCTACAGGAAGAGGGTTTTTATTTACTGTTTGACTTTCAATTTTTCCATTTCTTATTTTAATAATCTTATCTCCCATTGGCGTTAGAGCTAAGTTATGAGTTATTACAACAACTGTCATATCCATTTTTCTAGCAGTGTCTTGTAATAACTTTAATATTGATTTCCCTGTATTGTAATCCAATGCACCAGTAGGTTCATCACATAATAAGAGTTTAGGATTTTTTGCAAGAGCTCTTGCTATTGCAACTCTTTGTTGCTCTCCACCTGATAGCTGAGCTGGAAAGTTATCCATTCTATCACTTAATCCTACTGCTTCTAAAACTTCTCTTGGATCTAATGGATTTTTACATATCTGAGTTGCTAGCTCTACATTTTCTAAAGCAGTTAAGTTTTGTATTAGATTATAAAACTGAAATACAAAGCCAATATCATGTCTTCTATATGTTATTAATTCTTTGTCTGTAAATGAACTTATTACTTTTTTGTCAACTATAACTTGACCTGAACTAACTTTATCCATGCCACCTAAAATATTCAATATTGTACTTTTACCTGCCCCACTGGCTCCTGCAGCAATTACAAACTCACCTTTATCAATAGAAAAATCTGTTCCATTTAAGGCTTTAATTTCTACCTCACCCATTTGATATATTTTTTTTACATCTTTAAATTCAATATATTTATCCACCTTATCTGCCCCTCATCTAATTTTTATTAAAAATTTACGTTATTACTATCCTATCATACTCTCTGTTTTTAATATATAATTTAAGTTGTTCCTTCTGTGTAATTAACGTATAATAAACAGGCAATACTAAATTAAGCGAGGTCATAATATGAAGAAAAAAATAAAGTATTTATCTATATTACTAGTATTATTTATTGTTTCACTATTAACATATAAACAATCCTCAGATAAAATAATTAAGTCAGGAAATGATATTAAAATATTTGTAGCTACAGATATTCACTATATGGCTAAAAGTCTAACAGAAGATAGTCTAGAATATAAAGAATTCGCTACACCTAGAGATGGAAAACAATTGTTGTATATAGATGAAATTATGGATGCTTTTACAGAGGATATTGTAGATGGCAAACCTGATGTTTTAGTTATTAGTGGAGACCTAACAAATAATGGGGAAAAAGAAAGCCATTTAGATTTAGCTGATAAATTGAGTATTATAGAAAAATCTGGTGTAAAGGTCTTTGTAACTCCAGGAAACCATGATACAAAAAACATGTGGGCTAGAGGATTTAAAGAAGGCAAGCAGGTCCAAGTTGAAAGTATAGATCAAAATGATTTTCAAGAAATTTATAAAGACTTTGGCTATAGTGAAGCTATATCCAAAGATGAAACAAGCTTAAGTTATATGGTTTCTCCCTCAGAAGATTTATGGTTACTAATGATAGACTCTAATCTTTATTTTGATGGTGAAGGAATGCCAACTAATCGCGGCACCATCACTAGGGCAACAATGGAATGGATTAAGAATTGTAGCGATTTAGCTAAAGAGAAAAATGCTCAAATTATCACCGTTATGCACCATAATCTACTAAAGCATAGTGAAAGGATGAGTGCTGGCAATACTTTAGAGAACAGTGAAGTAGCAATTGCGATTTTTAGAGAATTAGATTTGGATATAGTATTAAGTGGTCATATCCACATTCAAAATATAGCTATTGATGAAAATGGTGAAAATTCAATTACAGAAATTGTAACTAGCTCCTTGGCTGTATATCCACAACAATATGGAATTATAGATTTTTCAAATAATAATGGATTCAATTATAAAACAGCCAGTGTGAAAGTAGATGAATGGTCTAAAGCTCATATGCTAGAAGATGATAATTTATTGAATTTTAAAGAATACTCTAAGAGTACTTTCTTTGATAGACCTTATAATAGAGCATATTATAGTTTAAAAGAAATTGATGTATATGATGATGAAGAAATAGAAAAGATGTCTGAGTTAGTAGGTAATTTAAATTTAGCATATTTTGAAGGTAATGTTTATAATATTAGGGATGATATAAAAGCTTCACCTATTTATCAATTAATCCTGGATACAGATAGCGATTATGTATACGATTTCGTATATAGCATGATAATGAGTGGAAATAAAGATAATTCTAGCATTCATATTCCAAAAAAATAAACGCTAGGAATATTCCTAGCGTTTTATCCTTATAGTAAAGCTTCTCCTTCTTCCCAGTCAATTGGACATTGACCTGCTGTTTGAAGTGCTTTTAATACTCTTAATGTTTCATCTACGCTTCTACCTACATCTAAGTCATGAATTGTTGCGTATCTTATTACACTTTCTGGATCTATAATAAATAATCCTCTAAGTGCTATACCCTCATCTTCTATCAAAACTCCATAATCTCTAGAAACTTCTTTCGTCATATCTGAGGCCATAGGGAAATTAACTTGTCCTAAGCTGGACTCTATCCAAGCTTTATGGGAATGTTCACTATCCACACTAACTGATAATAAGTCTGCATTTAAATTAGCAAATTCTTCGCTTCTTTTACTGTACCCAGTAAGTTCTGTTGGTCAGATTAAAGTGAAATCTAAAGGATAGAAAAACAATACTAACCATTTACCTTTATAATCCTTTAATGAAACTTCACCAAACTTGCAACTATTACCATCACAAGTATCCATATGAAAATCAGGGGCTTTGTTACCTACTAATCTATTCATTTATTTTTTCCCTCCAAATATTTATATTATCTATTCATACAAAGTCTATATACCCTAATATAAAAATCTTTAACTTGTTATTCACAATAGTTAAAATTCATATACAAATAATATAATAATTTATTATGGGTATAAATTTATTTGAGGTGATATCTTTGGATTATAATATATTAGTAGTTGAAGATGAAAAGAACATATTAGATGTTATAGAAGCATATTTAAAAAAAGAAAATTATAATGTAATAACTGCCATGGATGGTAAAAATGCCTTAGACCTATTCAACACAAGAGAAATTCATTTAATTATATTAGATTTAATGATTCCAGAGATTTCTGGAGAAGAAGTATGTAAAACTATAAGAAACACTTCTGATGTTCCAATAATAATGGTAACAGCTAAAGCAGATGAAGATTTTAAAATAGAAGGTCTTAATATTGGTGCTGATGATTATGTAACAAAACCTTTTAGTCCTAGGGAATTGATCAGTCGTGTAAAAGCACTACTTAGAAGATCATATAAGGGCTCAAATCCAATTGCTGAAATTTTGAATTTTAATAATAATGATTTAATAATAGATATAGATAAGATGACGGTAAAGAAAGGTGAAATTAATACTAATCCTACTACTATAGAATTTAAAGTGTTATTAGCTCTTGTATCAAATCATTCTCAAGTATTATCTAGAGAACAATTAATAGAATTAGCATTAGGCAGTGAATACGAAGGATATGACAGAACTATTGATACTCATATTAAGAACCTAAGACAAAAAATTGAAGATGACCCTAAAAACCCTAAATATATATTAACAATTTATGGTGCTGGTTATAAATTTGAAGGTTAAATCAAATAAAGCTAGTTAGATTTTATCTAACTAGCTTTTATGATATCTTAGAATCTATTTCCTCTCATACCACCTTGACCATGATGTCCTCTCATCATACCTTTACCTCTACCAAATCCTCCACCAAAGCATCCGTTTTTCTTTTGGAAGTCTTCCATATATGCAAAATGCTCTTCCCACTCTTTGAATTCAGCTTCATTAATTTCACCATTAGCTAATGCTTTTTTTAATTCTTCTTTTCTAAATTCATTTCTTTCATTGAATTTTTCTGTTCTTTCTTCTTCTGTAAAATTTTCACTACCCCATCCTGGAACCCATTTTTCTGGCCTAGTTGTTTCAGCAAATACAGCCATAGTACCTATTCCTAATGCTAATACTAAAGTTAAAACTAATAATGTTCTTTTCATAATTTTTTCCTCCTTTTATTTTGTTAATATCATTATATAATTAGATTGTGAAGGAATTATGAAGATATAAAGATTTTTAACTGATATAATATTAGTATAATTATTATTGGAGGATTTAAAATGAAATTATCTAAAAAACTTAGTATCAGTTTTATTATAGTTATATTGATTTCTATTGCGACTATTAGTATAATCTCTACTAAAATGATCAATAATCGGTTTGAAAACTATTTGGTTCGTGAAAGAGAAAATAAGTTCCAGCTTATAGCCAATGAGATAAATGAATTATTAACTAATAATGAATCAAGTTTAGATAAAATGGATATTATGAATTTTGCATTAACTGAAGAGATAGATATTAAAATTGTAGATTCTAAAGATAGATTAATATATAATTCAACCCGTGGCATGGGTATGCATGGTGGTATGATGCAGAAAAAAAATAGAATACCAGCAGGAAATTATATTGAGAAGTCTTATCCTTTACTAGATAACAATAAAAATATAGGAAAGGTAATAATTGGTTATATAGATAATTCTTATTTAACGGATAGTGCTTTAATATTTAAAGATACCCTAAAAAAGTCTATTTTCTTATCTAGTTTTATAACTATAATCATAGGTATACTAATTAGTATGTATTTATCTAAGAACTTAACTGCTCCACTGGTGGATATAAGGAATACAGCTGTAGAAATAAGACAGGGAAATCTCCTTTCTAGATCTAAAGTAGAGACTAACACACTTGAGATTAAAGATTTATCTGACTCTATTAATTATTTAGGTGAAACTTTGATTAAAGAAGAAAATTCTAGAAAAGCATATGCTAGTGATATATCTCACGAATTACGGACACCACTTACTACTCTTAAAACTCATTTAGAAGCAATGGTAGACGGAGTATGGGAACCAAATGAAGAGCATCTAAATATATTATTAGGAGAAATTGATAGATTATCACACTTCTCTGATGATTTAAGAGATTCCTTTAAATCTAAAGCATATAAGGTTGATTTAAATACAACAGTATTCAATATATCAAATGAACTTAAAGATATTGTTACTGTATTTACACCTATTTATAATAAAGATAATTTCCTATTAGAATATGAAATTGAAGAAAATATTGAAATGGAATTAGATATAGATAAATTCAATCAAATAATTAATAATTTATTGACAAATTCAAAAAGATATCTAGGTAATGATGGGAAAGTAAAGGTAGAATTAAAAAAAGACAAACAAAATATATTAATTCAAATTAAAGATAATGGCATAGGTATTAAGGTTGAAGATCTACCACATATATTTGACAGATTTTATAGAGTTGATAGCTCTAGAAATAAGGTCACTGGTGGTAGCGGTTTAGGCCTTTCTATAGTTAAAACTTTGGTTGAAGCACATGGTGGTACTATTAGTATTAAAAGTATATATGGAGAAGGAACTGAAGTAAGTATGATCTTTCCTTACAAATAAAAATCCTGAAGATTTAATAAAATCATCAGGATTTTCTAATTTATTTAGACTTCTTTACTAATCCAGATAATAAGCCAATACCTACAACTAATACAACCACTATTATAATCAATCCCATACTAAACACCACTAAATTACCTCCACTATCTAATAATTAGATCTTTGGCCAACTTTTCTGCCATAAATTTTATCTTCTCTACATCTAAAGTCTTTATTATTCTTTTTTCCATTAATATCTTTCCATTAACAATTACAGTATCAACATCTGAACCTTGGGCTGAATAAGCCATGGCTGAGATAAAATTGTGTCTTGGATAAAAGTGGGACTTATCTGTATCAATTAGTATCAAATCTGCCTTCTTCCCTTCTTCTAGAGATCCAATTTCTGCATCCCAAGCTAATGCCTTAGCCCCATTAATTGTGGCCATTTCTAGGGCTGTGTGAGCTGGTACTGATACTGCATCTCCATTCACTGCTTTGTTTATTATTGCTGCTAAATGTATTTCTTCAAACATATTTAAATTATTATTACTTGAAGCTCCGTCAGTACCTAAAGATACTTTTAATCCTGCTTTTAACATTTTATCTATAGGTGCAAATCCACCAGCTAATTTTAAATTACTTGTTGGGTTATTTACAGGATATAGATTCTTTTCTACCATTAGCTCTATATCTGCATCATCTACATGAACACAATGAGCACCTAGGGTGTGTAAGTCTAACAAACCTAAGTCATAAACATGCTTTATTGGTGATTTACCGTACAGTTTATAGCTATCTTCTATCTCTTTCTTAGTCTCTGAAAGGTGTATGTGAATTCCTGTATTTAATTCTTTAGCTAGGTCTGCTGTTTTTATTAAGAATTCTGGGCTACAAGTATATGGTGCGTGAGGTGCTACCATTACTTTTATTCTACCGTTTGCAGTATTATTAAACTCATTATAAAGTTCTTTTGTCTCATTTAATTTCCTATTTGGATCTTCAGGTTCTTCTATTAGTCCTCGAGTTAAGACTCCTCTCATACCTGATTCTTTTAATCCCTTAGCTACTTCCTCCATAAAGAAATACATATCACAGAAAGATGTTGTTCCAGACTCTATCATCTCTACCATGCTAAGTAGTGACCCCCAGTAGATATCTTCTCCTGTTAATTTAGCTTCAACTGGCCATATTTTCTTTGTTAACCAATCGTGAAGTGGTAAGTCATCTGCATAATTTCTAAGTAATGACATACCTAAATGAGTATGAGCATTTACTAGACCTGGCATTGCTATTTTATTATTTCCATCTATAATTCTATTAACTTCAATATCTTCTCTTAATTCACCAATATGTGCGATTTTATCATCTATTATATAAATATTACTTTTTTCTATTAAATCATTTATTCCATCCATGGGAATTATATTTATATTTTTAATCAATATTGCCATTTGATCTCTCCTAATCTATATTTATAGTAGTAAATTTTACAATTGCATAAACTAGTGTTGGTATCAATATAACTTGTATGATAATTCCTGGTATTCCAGTAATTACAGCACCTTTAACAAACATTAATGGTTCAAATGGTATTGTGAAAAAAGCACTTAATACAAAGACTGCAATTCCGGCTACTATTCTCCCTACAACCATTGATACTATAAGTGCCAGTAAGGATGGTACTTTTAATACTCTGTAAAGTAGAGATGCTACTAAAGCATAGGCACCTAATTCAAATACCATAATTATGGCTATAGGAAATAGTAGTGGCATTCCAGTAATAAAAGTATTTATTAAGGGTGTTAACATTCCTACTAAAACAGCTAAGGTTGGTGGCAATAAAAACCCTGCAATAATTACTGGTATATGCATTGGTAATAACATTGGCCCTGGCAATCCTGTTAAATGGAATATAGAAGGTATTATTACTCCAATTGCCAGTAACATAGAAGCTGTAACTAATTTTTTCGTTGTAATTTTTCTGTTCTTCATTTTATCTCTCCTTTACTTCTTTGCAATTGAAGCAAAGAAAATTTCTATTTTTGCTAATAATTCTATTGGATCTTCTACATCTATTGATAACTTTTCAATTGGACAATAATCTGTGCCTTCTCTATTTTTAATATACTCACAAAATTCATCATATTGGTAGGAAATACATTGGCACAAAGAAGTGCTGCTCCTTTCCCTATAACTTTATCTGCAATGGAACTTCCATTCACTTCTTCTTTCATTTCCTTAGTAATAGAATACATTGGCTTTATTCCTCTATCCCTGCTTTTATATAATACTTCTCCGTTTTTAACTACAACTAAAGATTGATTTTCTTCTTTTAATATCTGTTTTGCTAAATCAATATCTTTCACTTTTACCACTCCTAAATTAAAAATTTCATCATTCTTAATACTTCCAAATAATCATCATGGCAATACTTTATAGTATTTTCATCCATATTTATAACATTTGGATAATGACTATTAGAATATGCATCTATATGTTCTCTATATCTAATTTCAACTTCAAAAAACTCTGGAATGCTTCTCTAACACCTTCTTCTATTAGTTCTCTTGATAGTTCAGGATGAATATTAATAGTTGAATTCCCACGACCTTCTTTAACTGCTACAGTAGTTATATTTGGATGTATCCTTTTAACTTCATCGCATAGTCCCTTATCTCCTGACAAAAATACTATTGGTACTCCTAAATATGCTGCTATATAACTATGAATTAAGAATTCACTGGCGATTTCTCCATTTATTTTTATATAATCTAAGTTTGTAGTCATAGTATGAGACAGAGGATTTGTATTTTTTGTAGCTGATGAATGATATCCTATAAAAATTAAAGCATCATATGAATAGTCTAATTCCTGAACCATAGAAAAAGGCCCTCCACTCCATCCCCTAATTAACTTGGTATTTTTAGGCAATAAATTATGGTCTATATTTCTTCCACTACCATGCGCATCTTTAACCATAATCTCTTTTGCACCAACACTATTAGCTCCATCGCAAGCAGCTTTTGTCTCCAAAGTCATCTGTCCTGCGTAATCATTATATAAATCGCCATTTTTAATTGTTTCATCCCAAATTGTAGAACCTGATATTCCTTCAATATCGGAACTTATATATATTTTCATATTAACCTCCCAAAAATAGACATCAACTATACTATACCATTTTATTGAGGATTAATAAATAATAATATATTAATTGATAACAATTATCATTTACAAGATTATATTTTTATGATATTATTAAGTTGGTTATAATTTATCGCGGCAAATT
>CAJDWC010000001.1_pt2 | contig 63892 bp, 63 predicted proteins | sample 7391511 | NCBI WGS metagenome assembly CAJDWC01 (sample SAMEA7055719, study PRJEB34461) | soil metagenome | biome: terrestrial ecosystem; feature: Peninsula; material: soil | place: Antarctica | collected 2016 | reverse complement strand
AAAAATATTGATTTTTCAAAGGATGCTATGGACTTCTATAATCAAGGTTTTAAAAAGATATCTATAGAACCTGTAGTTACATCTGAAGAAATGGATTATGCCATAAGAGAAGAGCATTTAGAATCCATACTTGAAGAGTATGAAAAATTCTCTAGTGAATATATTAATATAAAGAAAGAAGATGAAGATTTTTACTTTTTTCATTTTATGGTAGATCTTACTCAAGGTCCATGTATTATTAAACGTGCAGTTGGATGTGGAGCTGGATCAGAATACTTAGCAGTAACACCTGAAGGAGATTTATATCCTTGCCATCAATTTGTAGGAGAAGAAGAATTTAAGTTAGGAACTGTTTATACTGGCATAGAAAACATTTCACTTAGAGAAAAATTTAAAAATGCAAGTGTAAACAACAAAGAAGAATGCAAATCTTGTTGGGCTAGATTTTATTGTAGCGGAGGTTGTCATGCAAATGCTCATTATGCTCACAATGATTTAATGCAACCTTATGAAATTGGATGTAAAATGGAAAAGAAAAGAATTGAATGCGCAATATCAGTAGCTGCAAATCTTGAATACTAGGAGGAAATAGAAATGAAGTCAAAGAGTATAATTATTTTCATACTCATTTTGGCCATAGTTGGTGGTAGTGCTTTTGTAGCATTAAACGGACTAAAAATTGGCAAATATGAGATTGAAACCGCGAAAGACAGTGTAGAATTAGGTTTAGACCTAGCGGGAGGAGTATATGTAGTTCTTGAAGCAAAAACAGATGAAAAAGGTCCAGAATTAAAGAAACTTATGGATCAATCAAAAGCTATAATTAACGAAAGAGTAAATGGATTAGGTATTTCAGAACCTAATATTTCAATTGAAGGTGAAAATAGAATTCGTGTGGAATTAGCAGGAGTAGATAATCCTCAGGATGCTATAGATTTAATAGGTAAAACTGCACAATTACAATTTGTAGAACCTTCAGGAGATATAGTTTTAACTGGAAAAAATGTTTTAAAAGCTGAAGTTACTTTTCAAAAGAATGAGATTGGTGCAGATGCTCCAGTTGTAGCACTAGAGTTTGATAAAGAAGGTAAAGAAAGTTTTGCAGAAGCAACTGGTAGACTTTCATCACAGCCTGCTAGAGAAGATAGAATAGTTTATATTATATTAGACGATCAAGTTATATCTCAACCAGCTGTTCAAACTGGGCAAGCCATCACTGATGGTAGAGCAATAATAACTGGTTTTGATGTACAAGGTGCTAGTCAACTTGCAACTTTAATTCGTGCAGGTGCATTACCAGTAGAAATGATAGAGCATCAAACATCAGTAATTGGACCTACACTTGGATTAGAAGCCTATGAAAAAAGTATTTTAGCATTGGGCATTGCATTATTATTAATTTTCGCAATCATGATTATCATATATAAAGTACCAGGCTTAATAGCATCAATAGGATTAATAATCTACACACTTGTAGTATTAGGAATTATGATACTTTTAGGAGTAAAACTTACCCTACCAGGAATAGCAGGTTTAGTGCTATCAATTGGTATGGCAGTGGATGCAAATGTGCTTATATTTGAAAGAATTAGAGAAGAAATCATAGTTGGAAAAACTCTTAGAGCAGCTATAGATGCTGGATTTAATAGAGCTTTAACTTCCGTACTGGATTCAAATATAACTACTTTAATTGCTGGAATTGTATTATACTATTTTGGAATAGGACCTATAAAAGGATTTGGAGTTACACTTATAATTGGTATACTTGTTTCCATGATTACAGCTGTGTTCCTAACAAAATTCTTATTAAAATTAATGGCAAATATAACCGGTGGAAAGAACACCAAATTATACGGAGTATAGAAGGGGTGAGAATATGAAAGTTATTAAAAATAAAAATACATTTAGAATTATTTCAGCAGTAATTATGTTAGTGGGTTTAGTTATGTTTTTTATTAATGGTTTTAACTTTGGTATAGATTTTACTGGTGGAACCATTATTGAAATAAATGCAGATAAATTTATAGAAGTGGACCAAGCTAAGGAAATAATGGATGAATATGATAGTGATGCAAGTATAATACATGCAGGTGCAAATAAAGAAGAATTAATTATTAAAAGCACATTAGATCTTTCTAATGAAACTGTAAATAAAATTATTAATAAATTTGCAGAAGTACATGGAGTAGATAAAGATAATATTATGTCTGAAAAATTCGGACCAACAATGGGAAAAGAAATTAGTGAAAAAGCACTATTATCTATTACTATAGCTACAATAGCAATGTTACTTTATATTACATTCAGGTTTGAATGGAGATTTGGACTTGGAGCAATAATAGCTCTCATACATGATGTTATTATTACAGTAGCTGTATTTGTAATTTTCAAACTACCAATCAATAGTTCATTTATAGCAGCCATACTTACAATAGTAGGTTATTCAATAAATGATACTATAGTTATATTTGACAGAATAAGAGAAGAGTTAAGACTTAACCCTCGTACCACTTTAGAAGATGTAGTGGATAATAGCATTATGCACTCATTACGAAGAACTATAATTACAACTATTACAACTTTGATAGCTGTAGTAGTGTTATATATTGTGGGAGTAGAGGCTGTTAAGGTATTGGCACTTCCATTAATGATAGGAATGATTTCAGGTACTTATTCATCTCTATTCATTGCACCAGCAATATGGTTTGATTTTAAAAGCAAAAGAAATTTGGGAACTGCTAAATAAGCAGTTTCTTTTTTTTATATATGGGTAAATATAGTAATAGATTGATAAAGGAGTGTTATTATGCAAAGTGGATTTATATTTTCATTAATATTTGCGGTATTCATAGGGTTGTTTGCATTAAGGAATGGTGGACCTGTAACTATTGATTTGTTTTTTACAGAGATTGCCATGTCACAAGCACTAGTTATTATTTTTTCAGCATTACTAGGAGCACTAGTTGTTTACCTTTTAAACTTTTTCAAAATTTTACACTTTAAGAAAGAAATTAAAACGCAACATAAAAAATACGAATCAGTAGATGCAGACTTGCTTGTTTTAAATAATAAAATATTAGTGCTTGAAGAAGAAAAGAACGGACTATTAAAAGTCATTGATGAAAAACAGGATCAGATTAATACATTAGTAGACATAAATACTGAATTACCACCAAATTAGAAGATTTAAGCTAATTTAGTAGAATTAATCTGAATAAAATGATAGAATTTAGATATTATCACAATATCTAAATTCTTTTTAATTGGAGTGATTTAAATTTGGAAAAATGGTTCATTAAAAATAAAGGTATAGACCCTTTAAAAATTGCTAAAGATTTAGATATAGACGAAATTATATCTAAAATTTTAATAAATAGAGGTATAATAGATTATAATGACATTAACTTGTTTTTAAATCCTAATCTAGAAAAACTTCATTCACCAAAATTAATGGTGGACATAGAATTAGGTGCTAATATACTTAAAGCTAAAATTGAAGAAAAAAAAAGAATTAGAATAGTTGGAGATTTTGATGTAGATGGAGTAATATCTGTCTATATTTTGTATATAAGCTTAAAAAAATTAGGTGCCATAGTTGATTTTACCATTCCTGATAGAGTTCAAGATGGATATGGTATTAATAATCAAATTATTGAAGAGGCAAAAAAGGATGGAATAGATACAATTATAACTTGTGATAATGGAATTTCTGCTATTGAACAAGTGAAAAGAGCCAAAGAACTAGGACTTACGGTTATAATTACTGATCATCATGATTTACCTTATATTGAAGAAGATGGTGTAAAAAAATACACTATTCCTGAAGCAGATGCGGTTATAAACCCTAAAAGAATAGATTGTAACTATCCTTTTAAATTACTTTGTGGAGCAGGGGTAGCATATAAGTTGATATGTTGTTTGGATTCATTGTTCGGAATTAATCCTGATGAGACCCAATTACTATTAGAATTTGTAGCTATAGCAACTGTTTGTGATGTAGTTGACTTGGTTGATGAAAATAGAATAATAGTAAAAAAAGGCCTAGAACTGATTAATTCAACAAAGAATATAGGACTTAAAAATCTAATAATAGAAAGTGGTATAGATAATAAAGATATAACAGCTTATCATTTAGGTTTTGTTATTGGGCCAACTATTAATGCTTCTGGAAGACTGGAATCCGCAATACTAGCTTTAGAATTATTGATGGAAGAGGAAGAAGATAAATCTATAGAAATGGCTAAGAATTTACGTAATATAAATGAAGAAAGAAAAAAAATGACTCAAGATGGTCTACAAAAAGTTATGGAGATAATAGAAAAGTCTTCTATGAAAGAAGACAAGATATTAGTAATATATGAACCTGAAATTCATGAAAGTATAGCTGGTATTATAGCAGGTAGAATAAAAGAGCTATATTATAAACCAACGATTGTACTAACTAAAGGCTTAGAAGGTGTTAAAGGTTCAGCTAGATCAATAGAAGAATATAATATGTTTGAAGAGATGACAAAGTGCAAAGATATATTAAATAGATTTGGTGGTCATCCTATGGCTGCAGGATTATCCTTGGATGAGGAGAATATATCTATACTAAGGGAAAATTTAAATAGTTATACTACTTTAACTGCAGAGGATTTAATACCTAAAATATATATTGACATGGGTCTACCTATGGAATATATTAATTACGAACTAGTAAATGATTTAAAAACTCTAGAACCCTTTGGTAAGGGTAATCCTAAACCTATATTTGGAGAAAAAAACTTAAAGATCAATAAATTGTCTGTATTAGGTAAAAATAAAAATGTTTTAAAATTAGAGATCGAATCTAAGGTCGGGACAACTATGGAAGCTATGTATTTTGGAGATGTAGAAACTTTTCAAAATACATTGATAGAAAAATATGGTAATGAAGAAATGGACAAGTTATATAAGGGAATTAAAAATCAGGTATTAATAGATATAATATATAATCCAAATATAAATGAATATATGGGTAATAGTAAATTACAATTAATAATACAAAAATTTAGATAAAAAATATAATAGAAAAATGAAGAAGGTGTAAATCATGTTAGAAAACCTATTATTAAGAATAGAACAATATAATCCGAATGCGGATTTAAAATTAGTAGTTAAAGCATTTCACTTTGCTGAAACTGCACATGAGGGTCAATTAAGAAACTCAGGTGAAAAGTTTTTTATACATCCATATAATGTTGCCCTAATATTAGCGGATCTTAATATGGATACATCCACTATAATAGCGGGTCTTCTTCATGATGTAATTGAAGATACAAATAATTCTTATGAAAAGATTGTAGAAGAATTTGGAACTGAAATTGCAGATTTGATTGATGGTGTTACAAAATTAAAGATGCTACAATATAAAACTAAACAGGAAAATCAAGCAGAAAATCTTAGGAAAATGGTCCTAGCAATGGCCAAAGATATTAGAGTTATAATTGTAAAATTGGCAGATAGACTTCATAATATGAGAACTTTAGAATATATGACTGATGAAAAAAAGAAAGAAAAAGCATTAGAAACTTTAGAAATTTATGCACCTTTGGCACATAGACTAGGTATTTCAAAAATAAAATGGGAGCTGGAAGATCTATCTCTTAGATACCTGGATCCTGACAATTATTATGATTTGGTAGAACGTGTGTCTAAGCGTAGAAAAGAAAGAGAATCATATATTGCTCAAATAATGGAAACTCTAAAATTAAAGCTTATAGAAGTAGAAATAGATGGAGATATAAGTGGAAGACCGAAAAACTTCTATAGTATATATAAGAAAATGGTGCACCAGGGTAAAGCATTTGAACAAATATTTGACCTTACTGCCATTAGAGTATTAGTAGATAATGTAAAAGATTGCTATGGAGTACTTGGAATAGTACACACCCTATGGAAACCTTTACCAGGACGATTTAAGGACTATGTGGCCATGCCTAAACCAAATATGTACCAATCTCTTCATACTACAGTAATAGGGCCAAAAGGTGAAATTTTTGAAGTACAGATTCGTACTTTTGAGATGCATAAGACAGCTGAATATGGTATAGCAGCTCACTGGAAGTACAAGGAAGGTGCCTCTAAAGGAGATAATTTTGATACAAAGCTTACTTGGTTAAGACAACTATTAGAATGGCAAAGTGATTCGAACGATCCTAGAGATTTCATGGAAACTTTAAAAATAGATTTCTTTACGGATGAAGTATTTGTATTTACACCTAAAGGAGATGTAATTAACCTTCCAGAAGGCTCAACTCCTATTGATTTTGCTTATAGAGTTCATACTGCAGTAGGTAATAAATGTGTAGGTGCAAAAGTGAATAGTAGGATAGTTCCTCTTAATTACAAATTGGAAAATGGAAATATTGTAGAAGTAATTACTTCTGCTAATAGTGGACCTAGTAGAGATTGGTTAAAAATTGTTAAAACAAATCAAGCTAAATCTAGGATTAAACAATGGTTTAAATTAAAAGATAAAGATTTAAATGTATCCAAAGGTAAGGATATGTTAGAAAAAGAAATAAAAAAACTTGGTTATAAACCATCTGAGATACTTAAAGATGAATGGATTAGGAATGTTTCTAATAAACTTAGTATAAATTCTTTAGAAGATTTGTATGCTTCACTGGGATATGGAAATATTACTCTTAATCAGGTAATTAGTAGATTGAAAGATTATTATAATGAACTATTTAAGGAAACTGATGAAAAAGCATATATTGAACAAAAGCTACAAAAACCTGAACAAGCAAGAAAACCTAGACCAACTCAAGGAGTATTAGTTAAAGGTGTAGATAATATTAAGATAAGATTCTCAAAATGTTGTAATCCTGTTCCTGGAGACGAAATAATAGGATTTATTACTCAAGGCAGAGGTGTATCTATTCACAGAACAGATTGTCCTAATATTATAAGTTCAGATGGAGTAGAGAGATTTATAGAAGTAGAATGGGATATTCAAAAGGATTCATCTTACAACGCAGAAATTCAAGTAACAGGTACGGATAGATCAGGATTATTGGCAGAAATTGCATTAAAGATAAATGAAGCAGATATAGGATTATTATCCATGAATGCAAGAACTAATAAGGAAAAAATAGTGATTATTAATATGACATTGGAAATAAAAGATGTAAAACAATTAAGTGATTTAATGGTAAGAATAAAGAAAATAAAAAGCATCATAGATGTATATAGGGTAACATCCTAGGAGGAAATCAATGAGATTAGTCGTACAAAGAGTTAAAAGTGCAAGTGTTACTGTAGATAATATAGTAGTGGGTAGTATATCTAATGGACTGTTGATATTCTTAGGAGTAGGTCAGCTAGATGATGAAAGTGATATTTCATATCTAGTAAATAAAACACTGGGATTAAGAATTTTTCAAGATGAAAATGATAAAATGAATTTATCAGTTGGTGATATCCATGGAGAAATATTGGTTATTTCCCAATTTACATTATATGGTGATGTAAGAAAAGGTAAAAGACCTAGCTTTACGAAGTCAGCTAATCCTGAAATAGGAGAAGAACTTTATGAAGAATATATAAATAAGCTTAAATTAACTGGAATTAAAATAGAATGTGGTATATTTGGGGCTCATATGGATGTAGAATTAGTTAATGATGGTCCTGTAACCATACTTATCGATAGCAAAAAAGAATTTTAGGAGGGATATTTTGAAAGTATTAAGGATACCCGCAGGTATTTACGCAGCCAATTGCTATGTAGTTTATTCTGAAAATACAAAAAATGGAATTATTATAGATCCAGGTGGAGACTCAGAAGATATATTAAAAATAGTAGAAGATAAAAATATAAATATTAATTACATCATCTTAACACATGGACATGGTGATCATATTGGTGGAGTAATGGATTTGATAAATGAATTAAAAGTACCTCTTTTGATACATGAAGATGATGAGGATATGATTTTAGATGCAAAGATGAATCTATCTAATATTATGCCTGTTGGGAGTATAGAGTTAAAACCAGACAAGCTTCTTAATGATGGAGATATAATAAAATTTGGTGAATTGGAAGCCGAAATAATTCATACTCCAGGACATACAAAAGGTGGTATTTGTATTAAAATAGAAGACAATCTTATTACGGGAGATACTTTATTTCAGGGATCTATCGGAAGAACAGATTTAATTGGTGGGGATTATGGAACTATTATTTCATCCATTAAAGAAAGATTATTAGGATTTCCTAATGAGACAGTAGTTTGGCCTGGACATGGATCAGAAACAACTATAGGAATAGAAAAAGAGAGCAATCCCTTTTTAAGATAAGGAGTTATAATGATTAGTTTATTAATCTCGGGACATAATTATCAACATGATTTATATGAACTTATAAGAGCATTTCTACCAGAAGAAGAGATATTATTTTTAGATAGAGTTGAAGAATATTCTAAAGTTGGATATCTTATTAAAAGCAGTTTATATGAAGATAAAAAAGGATTTGTGGCTATTAGTGAAATTAGTTTATACGACGATACTTTGTATAATTACAAAGTAGATATTAATAGTATAAATATAAATCATTATAGCCAGGAACAACTTTTTAAACTTGCAATTAAGGGATCTTTATTCCAAATACTTTCAAATCTAACTAAAAATAATATGCCTTGGGGTATATTAACTGGAATAAGACCTAATAAAATAATGCACAACCTACTAGATTTAGGGTATTCAAATAATAAAGCAATAGAAATATTAAGTAAAGAGTATAAAATTAATAAAATTAAGGCTGAACTCTTAAACAATATAAGTAAGATACAGAGAAAGCATTTGTATCCAATAGATAATGACAAATATAGTATATATATAAGTATTCCATTCTGCCCAAGTATATGTAGCTATTGTTCATTTTCTTCATTGCCAATAAATAAATATAATAATTTTGTAGAAGAGTATGTTAATAATTTAATTTATGAAATACAAGAAACTAGTAAATTGGTAAGTAAAAAGAAACTTAATACAGTTTATATTGGTGGAGGAACTCCTACTTCAATTTCTACTGTTTTCTTAGATAGAATAATCTATGAAGTATATAAAAACTTCGGTGAAAATATATTAGAATTTACGGTAGAAGCGGGTAGGCCTGATACAATTAATTATGAAGTATTAACAATGCTAAGAAATTACAATATTAATAGAATAAGTATAAATCCTCAGACCATGGAAGATAGGACTTTAAAAGCAGTAGGAAGGACTCACAATTCTAGAGATGTTGTAGATGCATATAATCTAGCCAAAAAATTAGGATTTTCTATAATTAATATGGATTTAATTTTAGGTCTTCCAGGTGAAGGAATAGAAGAAGTAAAAAGAACTTTAAGCAAGATTAAAGAATTAGATCCTGAAAACTTAACTATACATAATCTTTCATTGAAAAGAGGATCTTTTTATAAAAAAAATATTGATGAGATAAATCCTATTAAACAATCAGGTATTAATATGGAAGATCAAATACAAGAATATATAAATGAAATGGAATTATATCCTTATTATCTATATAGACAAAAACAAATATCAGGAAATTTGGAAAATATTGGTTATAGTAAAAAGAATATGGAATGTCTTTATAATATATCTATGATGGAAGAAAAAGAAACGATAATTGGTTTAGGAATGGGAGCTGTATCAAAATTTTATAATCCAATTACCAATAGAATTAAACGTATACCTAACTTTAAAGGCATTAATGATTATATTAACAGAATAGATGAATTAATAAAAAATAAGAAAGAGGTGTTGTTGTGAATTATTCAGAGTTAAGTTTAAAAATGCATGAGGACAACAAAGGAAAAATAGAAGTAACATCAAAGGTAAAAATTGAAACTAGGGATGATTTAAGTATAGCTTATACTCCTGGAGTTGCAGAACCTTGTAGAAAAATTCATGCTAATAAAGAGGATGTATATAAATATACTGCAAAAGGAAATTTAATAGCAGTAGTTACAGACGGTACTGCAGTTTTAGGACTTGGAGATATTGGTCCAGAGGCAGCAATGCCTGTAATGGAAGGTAAGGCAATATTGTTTAAGGAATTTGGAAATGTAGATGCTGTTCCTATATTATTGAATACAAAAGATGTAGATGAAATAGTGGAAACTATAGTTAGAATAAGTCCTACTTTCGGAGGAATAAATTTAGAAGATATTTCAGCTCCAAGATGTTTTGAAATAGAAAGACAATTAAAAGAAAAATTAGATATACCTGTATTTCATGATGACCAACATGGTACTGCAGTAGTAGTTAGTGCAGGTTTGATAAATGCACTTAAAATTGTCCAAAAAAAGTTTGAAGATATAAAAGTAGTTTGTAACGGTGGTGGAGCTGCAGGTGGAGCTATTGTAAAAATGCTTATAAGTTTAGGAGTTAAAAATGTACTTATGTTAGACAGAAAGGGAATAATCTATAGAGGTTCTCCTACAAATAACTGGTCTAAAGAAGAATTAGCTAATTTGACTAATAATGATAATATACAAGGTAGTTTAAAGGATGCTATGGTTGGAGCAGATGTATTTATAGGAGTATCAGCTCCTAATGTAGTAGATGTAGATATGGTAAAATCTATGAATAAGGATGCTATAATATTTGCCATGGCTAATCCAACACCAGAGATACTACCAGATTTAGCTAAGGAAGGTGGAGCAAGAGTTATTGGAACGGGAAGATCAGATTTCCCTAATCAAATAAATAACGTTTCAGCTTTCCCTGGAATCTTCCGAGGAGCTTTAGATGCTAGAGCAAGTGACATAAACGATGCTATGAATATTGCAGCAGCATACGCTATTGCAAATATGGTTAGCGATACAGAATTAAAAGAAGACTATATTACACCAGATGCTCTGAATAAAAATACTGCTGATGCAGTAGCTAAAGCAGTTAAACAAGCAGCAGTAGATTCAGGTGTTGCTAGAATATAAATTATTGTTGCAATATAAAATACAAACTGATAAAATATATTATAATAAAATATAAAATACTTGGAAAAGGAAATCATTAAATCCCTTAGTAATAGAGAGTCGGTGCTGGTGGAAATCCGATATTAATATTTAATAAAGACACCTTTGAGTAAATAATCTGTAAGGATTAATTCGCTAATAGCGTTAAAATTTTGAGTGAGGAATACCTAATTAGGGTGGTACCGCGAGAAAACCTCTCGTCCCTGAACATCAGAGATGAGAGGTTTATATTTTTTGAGGAGGGTTAATATGAGTGAAAAGATGGGTGACTTAAGAAGAACTAATATGTGTGGTGAATTAAGTAAAGAAGATGTTGGAAAAGAAGTAGTATTAATGGGTTGGGTACAACGAGAAAGGAATTTGGGTTCTCTGATATTTATTGATATAAGGGATACTACAGGAATATCTCAAATTGTATTGGATGATACACTAGCTGCAGAAGTATTTTCAAAAGCAGAAAAAATAAGATCGGAATTTGTAATTGCTGTAAGTGGAACAGTTAGAATTAGACAATCAGTTAATAAGGACATTCCCACTGGAGAAGTAGAGGTACTGGTTAAAGAATTAAGAATATTGGACGAAGCTTTAACTCCGCCAATTTATGTTAAAGATGATGATAATGTTTCTGAGTCTATGCGACTGAAATATAGATACTTGGATCTAAGAAAACCATCTATGCAAGAAACACTGAAGCTAAGAGCAAAAACATCAAAAGTAATTAGAGACTTTTTCTATGACAACAATTTTGTAGAAATAGAAACACCAATGTTGACAAAGCCAACACCAGAAGGAGCTAGAGATTATTTAGTTCCTAGTAGAGTTAACCCTGGTGAATTCTATGCACTGCCACAGTCTCCACAGCTAATGAAGCAGCTCTTGATGGTATCAGGTATGGATAAGTATTATCAGATAGTAAAGTGCTTTAGAGACGAAGATTTAAGGGCTAACAGACAACCTGAATTTACTCAAATAGACGTAGAAATGAGTTTTGTGGATGTGGAAGATGTTTTAGCTATAAATGAAAAATTCTTATATAGATTATTTAAAGAAATGAAAGATATAGAAATTGACTTACCAATACGTAGAATGACATATAAAGAGGCTATGGAAAAATACGGAGTAGATAAGCCGGATCTTCGTTTTGGATTTGAGTTAGTAAATATATCAGATTTAGTTAAAAATAGTGAATTTAAAGTGTTTAGCGGTGCTGTTGCGAATAATGGTGCTGTTAGAGGAATAAATATAAAAGGTTATGGAGATAATTTCACAAGAAAAGATATAACTAATCTTGAAAAATATGCTAAAACTTATGGTGCGAAAGGTTTAGCTTGGATTAAAGTTACTGAAGAAGGTATAACATCACCAATTGCTAAATTTTTTACTGAAGATGAATTTTCTTCTATTTTAGAAAAAATGAATGGAGAAGTTGGAGATTTAATACTTTTTGTAGCTGATAGTGAAAATGTAGTTTTTGATAGTTTAGGAAATTTAAGAAACGAAATTGCTAAGCAATTAGAGATTATTAATAAGGATGAATTAAACTTAGTTTGGATCACTGAATTTCCACTTTTTGAATATGATGAAGAAGAAAATCGATATGTTGCAAAACATCATCCTTTTACAAGCCCAATGGAAGAAGATATTCATTTACTTGAAACCAACCCAGATAAGGTGAGAGCTAAGGCTTACGATATAGTTATTAATGGGGACGAAATGGGTGGAGGTAGTATTAGAATTAGTAACTCAGAATTGCAGAGTAAAATGTTCCAAGCATTAGGGTTCTCACCTGAAGAAGCACAAGATAAATTTGGTTTCCTTTTAGAGGCATTTAAATATGGTACACCACCTCATGGAGGCATTGCTTATGGATTAGATAGACTAATTATGACATTGGCTAATAAGAGCAATATAAGAGATGTAATAGCATTCCCAAAAACACAATCTGCCACTTGTTTATTAACAGAAGCACCTACTAAAGTATCAGAAAAACAATTATCAGAAGCTCATATAGTGGTTAATTTGAGTAAGGATGAGTAATAGATTTAGCAGATCTGAATTAATTGTAGGCAGGGAAGGCATGGAGAAGATAACCCACTCCACAGTTGCTATTTTTGGTATAGGTGGAGTTGGCAGTTATGCTGCAGAAGCATTAGCAAGAACTGGAATTGGTAAGATTATTTTAGTAGATTATGATATAATAGATATAAGTAATATAAATAGACAAGTTCACGCTACAACATCAACCATAGGAATGTATAAAGTGGATGCAATGAAAGAAAGGCTATTAGAAATAAATCCTAATTTAGAGATAGTAATATATAAAGAGGGTTATAACAAAGATACAAAATATTTGTTATTATCTCCTGAATATGATTATATAGTGGACGCAATAGATATGATTTCATCCAAATTAGATTTAATCATTTCATCTAAAACACTAGGCATACCTATTATAAGTTCTATGGGAGCTGGAAATAAGCTTAATCCTACTCAGTTTAAAGTCAGTGATATTTATTCAACATCAGTAGATCCTATGTCTCGAGTTATGAGGCGGGAACTTAAAAAAAGAGGGGTAGATAGTTTAAAAGTAGTATGGTCAGATGAAATTCCTATGAAGATAAATATGGAAGTTGAAGATATTAGGAAAGCAATTCCTGGTAGTATTTCATTTGTACCGCCAGTAGCAGGACTTATTATTGCTTCGGAAGTTATTAAAGATTTAATTAAGTAGGAGGTTTTATTATGGAACAAGTAGGTTTCGTTAGAGAAATCATAGATGGAAAAGTAGAATTAGAAATTAAACGGGTATCTGGTTGTGGAGAAAACTGTAAAGGTTGCGGTAATAGTTGTGATATACCAGCTCATATAATTAGATTGCCTAATAAAATAAATGCAAAAGTAGGGGACTTTGTAGAATTAAAAGGAGAACCAAAAAAACTTTTAAAGTACGCAATGATTGTTTATATGATTCCTTTTATCTTTTTAATTGCGGGTATAGTTATAGGAAGTAGTTATTTTAAAGCCCAAGGTAATGAAAATTTTGAATTACTAAGCTTTTTAACAGGATTAGTTTCTATCACAATATCATACTTTTTAATCAGACTTATAGATAAAAGAATATTAAGAAAAGATGAACAGTCCGTCAGTCTTGTAAAAATTTTATAATTTGTTTTAATTTTTTACACGATTATTATTTTTAAAATTCTTTATAGATCGAGAAAACACTGTAGCTGTAACAATTCCAATAGCTATTGCGGCTGCTACAAAAAATGTTTGAGCACCTGAATTGGCAGCATTTATAAAGTCTTTATCAACTAAATATAGCATTGTATAATATGTGCCAGCACCAGGAACTAGGGATACTATACCCGGAGTTATAAAAACTGTTGCTGGCTTTTTGTATTTAATAGCTAAACCTTCTCCAAAAATCCCTACACAAAAAGAAGCAATAAAAGTAGCGGCTATGGGGCCACCAAAATTATTTGCAAAAAAGTAATATACTATCCATGAAGTAGCACCGGAAATACCAGTTGGTATTATGGAATTAAATGGTGCACCAAAAAATATACCAAAACCAATTGTGGCTATAAATGATATCGCAAATTGAAATATATATGCCATTATATTACTCCTTTCAAATAGAAATTAAGCACTACTCCTACACCAAAAGCTATTGCTAATGCTGCAAATATTGCTTCCATACCCTTTGACTGCCCAGATAGAAAGTCTCCTGACATAGTATCTCTAACTGCATTAGTCATAGAAACTCCAGGTACTAGATACATAATCGAACCAATTATGATCATGTCCAAATTTTCTCCAAGTCCGATTTTAATAGTTACATAAGACAATATAGAAGCTAAGAAAGCTCCTATAAAATTTTCTAGGAAAAAAGTTAATTCAAATTTAGATAATTTACTTAAAAGCATTATGACAATAAAACTTACCATTACGCAAGAGATGAAATCTCTTATTGTACCTCCAAACATCAAGGAAAAACAAGCTGCTGCAACACCTCCGAAGGTAGCTTTAATGAAAGGTGAATAAGGTTTTTTGTTGTCTATAATTGTTAAAACTTTTAATCCTTCTTCAATACTCATATCTGTCTGTACAAACCTTCTTGAGAATTCATTTACTTCGCTTATGGTATTTAAGTCTATTGATGTATTCCTAATCCTACGCAAGTATGTAAATACTTCTTCATCATATTCTACTGATATAAATATACCGGCAGGAGTAACGAATGCATCAACATTTGTCACATTATCTCGAGAATTACATATCCTTTGAACAGTATCTTCAACTCTATAAATTTCAGCCCCATTCTTAAGCATAATTTGACCTGCGAATATTGATAAAGTTAAAAGTCGTTTAACTTCATTTCTATTTTCGATATTAGATATAACCATTATTCCACCTACTTTTTTAATATTCTTGTATTTATGGGCTAATAACTATATAATTAGATTGATAGTATTATATAACAATTATCATAGATAGACAAAATAAACACAAAATAAATTATATACTAGAAGGAGGCTAATTGTAAATGGATTTTAAAAATTTAGACCAAGAAGACCCAGTTATAATGAATTTAATCAATGAAGAAATAGCTAGGCAGGAGAAACATATTGAATTAATTGCTTCAGAAAACTTTGTTTCAAAAGCAGTAATGGAGGCTATGGGCAGTCAATTAACTAATAAATATGCAGAAGGTTATCCAGGTAAAAGATACTATGGTGGATGTGAAGTAGTTGATAAGGTTGAGACATTAGCCATTGAAAGACTAAAAGAATTATTTGGAGCTGAACATGCCAATGTTCAACCACATTCAGGTTCTAATGCAAATCTTGGTGTATACTTTGCAACTCTTAAACCAGGGGATAAAGTGTTAGGAATGAACCTGTCTCAAGGTGGACACTTAACTCATGGTAGCCCAGTTAATATATCAGGTGTTTATTATAATTTTGTAGCTTATGGAGTAGATAAGGATACAGAAGTTATAGATTATGATGAAGTTAGAGAAATAGCAATTCGTGAAAAACCAAAAATGATAGTTGCAGGTACAAGTGCATATGCAAGATCCATAGATTTTTCTAAATTTAGAGAGATTGCTGATGAAGTAGGAGCTTATTTGATGGTAGATATGGCACATATTGCAGGTCTTATTGCTGCAGGTCTTCATCAAAGTCCTATACCATATGCAGATTTTGTTACTACAACTACCCATAAAACATTAAGAGGACCAAGAGGTGGAGCTATACTTTGTCCAGAAAAATATGCTAAAATGATAGACAAAGCTATATTCCCAGGAATTCAAGGTGGACCACTTATGCATGTTATAGCAGCAAAAGCTGTGGCTTTTGGTGAAGCATTACAAGATGACTTCAAAGGATACCAACAACAAGTAATTAATAATGCTAAAGCATTAGCAGAGGGTTTATTAGCACATGATTTTAGATTAGTTTCTGGTGGTACAGATACTCATTTGGTTCTTGTAGATGTAAGAACTAAAGGTTTAACTGGAAAGAAAGCAGAAGCTTTATTAGATGAAGTTGGAGTTGCTACAAATAAGAATACAATTCCATTTGATCCAGAAAGCCCATTTGTTACAAGTGGTGTTAGACTAGGTACTCCAGCTATGACAACTCGTGGAATGAAAGAACCAGAGATGAAAGAAATTGCTGAAATTATTGCAATGGCACTGGATGAAAGTGTTAATAGAGAAACGATAAAAGCAAAAGTAGAAGCATTATGTAAAAGGTTCCCATTATATTTATAGATATAAAGGCCTGCAGAAACATTCTGTAGGCCTAGATTTTATAGTGAGTAAAATAAATAGTATTCAGGATTGAGGATGGTTAGAATGGAATTAAGAAACTTTAGTGAATCAAAAAATATAATAGAAGAAGTTGCTATAGGATCAATAGCTGATGAACTTGAAATTGTTCCCGGAGATATATTAATTGCAATTAATGAAATAAAAGTTAAAGATATCATAGATTATAAATACTTAATTGCAGATGAATATGTATTAGTTGAAATATTGAAACAGGATGGAGAATTATGGGAGTTTGAAATAGAAAAAGAATTTGATGAAGATTTGGGCATAATATTCACCAATCCCTTAATTGATAAGGCTAAATCTTGTCAAAATAAATGTGTATTTTGTTTTATAGATCAATTACCACCAAATATGAGAGAAACACTATATTTTAAAGATGATGATTCTAGATTATCTCTTCTACAAGGAAATTTCATAACTTTAACTAATATGAGTGAAGAAGAAATAGACAGAATAATTAAATATAGAATCAGTCCTATTAATATATCAGTCCATACAACTAATCCAGAACTTAGAATAAAAATGTTAAAGAATAAAAAAGCTGGAAAAGTTTATGAAATATTAAAAAGATTTCATGAAGTCAGGTTAGAAATTAATTGTCAAATAGTTTTAGTGCCTGGTATGAATGATGGTGTTGAATTGGAGAGAACTCTATATGATTTGGGAAAGCTATATCCCACAGTGGAATCAGTTGCTGTAGTACCTATTGGTATAACTAAATATAGAGAAAAACTTGAAAAGGTAAACCCATATAACAACATATTGGCTAAAGAATTATTAGATGATATAAAAATAATGCAAAATAAATTTCTAAAAGACTTAGGCACAAGATTTGTTTTCCCATCCGATGAGTTTTTTGCATTATCTGGAGAGTCCATGCCTACTACTGAAGAGTATGAAGGATTTCCTCAGTTAGAAAATGGAGTTGGCTTAATGAAATCCTTTGAATATGAAATAGAAAAAGAATTACAGCATAAAAATTTAACTAATAATATAAATAAGACTTTTATTATAGCCACAGGAACTTTAGCATTTAACTTTATGAAAAATATTGCAGAAAGAATAAGTTCGAAATATAATGGACTTAAATTAATAGTTATTCCTATTAAAAATGATTTTTTTGGTGATACAATAACCGTATCTGGTTTAGTCACTGGAATTGATTTGATAACTGGACTAAAAGATATAAAATCAGATGGAATAATTATTCCTCAATCTATGTTAAGATGTGATGATGAAGTTTTCTTGGATAATATTACAGTAGAACAATTAGCTAAGGAGTTAAATACAAAAATTTTAATTTCTAAAGTAGAAGGTAAAGATTTAATAGATATTATTAGTTTAGGGGTGAGCAAATGAACAAAGGAATTGTTTGTATAGTTGGAAGACCAAATGTTGGTAAATCTACACTTTTTAATAAGTTAGTAGGACATAGAATAGCTATTACTGAAGATATACCAGGAGTTACTAGAGATAGAATTTATGCTGAAGGTGAGTGGTTAGGAAAACACTATACAGTTATTGACACAGGTGGACTTGAACCAGAGAATGAAGATATAATTATGTCAAATATTAAAAAACAAGCTCAAATTGCTATAGATACTGCGGATGTTATTTTATTTGTAGTTGACGGTAGAGAAGGAATTACATCAACAGATAGAGAAATCGCAGATATTCTTAGAAAATCAGGAAAGAATGTAATTGTAGGATGTAATAAAATAGACACACCTAATAATCCAGATGTTATATACGAATTTTATGAGTTAGGATTAGGTGATCCAATGGTAATTTCTGGTGGTCAAGGGCTAGGAATTGGTGATTTATTGGATGAAATAGTATCCTACTTCCCAGAAGATAGAGATACTTCTAAAGAAGAAGAAATTGTTAGAGTTACTTTTATAGGAAAACCAAATGCAGGAAAATCTTCTTTAATAAATTATATACTTGGTGAAGAAAGGGTTATAGTTACTGACATTCCGGGAACTACCAGAGACTCAATAGATAGTTATTTTAAATATGGAGATATAGAATATTCCTTTGTAGATACAGCAGGATTAAGAAGAAAAAGAGCAATATATGAAAAAATTGAAAGATACTCAGTAGTAAGGACTTTAACAGCTGTAGATAGGTCTGATATTTGTGTTTTAGTTATTGATGCTACTGAAGGTGTAACAGAACAAGATACTAAAATAGCAGGATATGCACATGATAATGGTAAAGCTATGGTTATTGCAGTGAATAAATGGGATTTAATAGAAAAAGATAATAAGACTTATTTAGAGTTTGAAAATGAAATTAGGCTACAATTAGGATTTATGAATTATGCTCCTATAGTTTTTATTTCAGCGCTTACAGGACAAAGGGTAGATAAATTATTGGAATTAATAGAAACTGTAAATAGTAATTATAATCTAAGAGTTAGCACAGGAGTATTAAATGATATAATAAATCAAGCAGTGCTGATGAAACAACCTCCATCAGATAAGGGTAGAAGGGCAAGAATATATTATGCCACCCAAGTCAGTGTAAGACCTCCTAAATTTGTAATCTTTATAAATGATAAAGAGCTTATGCATTTTTCATATCTAAGATACCTAGAAAACCAAATTAGAAATCATTTTGGATTTATTGGAACCCCAATTCAATTTGAGTATAGAGAAAAGAGGTAATCAAATATGAAAATATTAATAACAATTTTATTAGCTTATTCTATAGGAAGCTTTTCATCTGCATACTTCATTGGGAGAATTTTTAAAAATATTGATATAAGAAAATATGGTAGTGGAAATGCTGGGGCTACAAATGCTATTAGAGTCATGGGGAAAAAATTAGGTATATTAACATTTGCATTAGATGTTTTTAAAGGTATTTTAGCGGTTTTAATAAGTCGTGCTATATTAGGCGATATTGGTGGATATATTGGAGGTATATTTGCAGTAATAGGTCATAATTGGCCTGTATTAATTGGTTTTAAAGGTGGAAAAGGAGTAGCTACTTCCTTAGGGGTTATACTTATTCTTCACTGGCCTACTGCATTTATTTGTCTATTTATAGGAATGATAGTATCTTTGATAACTAGATATGTTTCTTTAGGTTCAATTGTATTTTTATCTACAACACCTATTGTAAATGCTATAATAAGCAAAGATTTTGATAAAAGATTTTTTATTACTACTTTAATATTAGCTCTTTTAGCAATTTATAGACATAAGGCAAACTTTAAAAGATTAATGAATGGAACAGAAAATAAATTTGGCAGGTGATAAAATGAAGCAAAACATTGGAGTATTAGGTGGTGGAAGCTGGGGCACAGCATTATCCATACTGCTAAGTAAAAAAGATAAAAATGTAGATCTTTGGATTAGAGATGAAGAACAACTATCTAAAATGAAATTTAATCGTGAAAATACTAAATATCTTCCTAAGATAGGACTACCTAAAAATTTAAATTTAATTCAAGACTTAGAGAAGACAATTTTTAAGAAAGATGTTATTTTACTTGCTGTCCCCACACATAGTGTTAGGGAGATGTTAAATAGTATAAAACCATATGTAAAAGAAAGTCAAATAATAGTTAATGTTGCTAAGGGTATAGAAAATAATACATTGATGAGAATATCAGAAATTGTTGGTGAAATTTTACCAAACAATAAATATGCAGTATTGTCAGGACCTTCACATGCAGAAGAAGTGGCTATAGATATGCCTACAACTGTTGTGGCTGCATCAGTTTATAAAATGATTGCAGAATACGTACAGGATTTATTTATTACACCAAACTTTAGAGTTTACACGAATCCTGATATAATAGGTGTTGAACTTGGAGGTTCTTTAAAGAATGTTATTGCTTTGGCAGCTGGAGTATCAGATGGCCTTAATTATGGAGATAATACGAAAGCAGCTTTAATGACAAGGGGTATATTTGAAATGGCAAAGCTTGGGGAAGAATTAGGAGCCAACCCTATTACTTTTAGCGGATTATCTGGCATTGGGGATTTAATTGTAACTTGTACAAGTATGCATAGTAGAAATAGAAGAGCAGGTATATTAATTGGATCAGGCAAAAGCTTAGATGAAGCTGTTGAGGAAATAGGAATGGTAGTTGAAGGTATTAGGACTACAAATTCAACCTATGAATTAGGAAAAAAGCATAATATAGATCTGCCAATAACAAATGAATTATATGGTGTTTTATTTGAAGGTAATGATGTAACCAAGGCAGTATCACATCTAATGGTGAGAGATAGAACACACGAGATGGAAAATATAGTATCTGATACTAATATAAAATGGTAGCCTGCTAAGTAAAGCAGGTTATTTTTTTGATTTAATTATTGAATTCATAGGACAAATTTAGTTTAAAATCATTATTAACTATGATATACTATAAATTAGTTAATTTGCATAATACTTACACTTAAAACTAGAGCAAAGGTGATAGAATGTCTTACGAAAAAAGAAAGAAAAAAAGATTAATTAGAAGTTCATTTAGAATTGCTATTATATCTTTTATATTTATTTACCTTATCTTTAGATCCGTTCCTATATTTTTAGCTAATTCAGCAAAGACTGTATTACCCAGTGAAGAAGTTGTTATTAATAGAATCAATACACAGGGTGTTATAATCAAAAATGAAATAGTTTACAAAGCAGAGGGAAATGGACAACTAGATTCTCAAATCAAGGAAGGGGAGAGAGTCCCTGCAGGCATAAAAATAGCTAACATTAATTTATTAGAAGATACTTCTCAATTAAAATTAGAACTTTTAGAAATTGAAAATGCAATTACCGTACTTTCTAGAACTGATAGCGACAAGGAAGAACTATCAGTTGAAAACACTAAAATTTCAGATAAACATAAAGAGCTTATTGAAACATTACAAATTGCAATTAACTTAGGAAATTATGGTAAGGTTATTGCTAGTAAGGCTGAATTAGATTTTTATGATAATACTAGTATTAATATAGCAACTGGTAACAAACTCCTTGGTGAAGATTTGGATAGTTTAAAGGAAAGAAGAGAAAATCTTTTAAATGAGATTAATAGTAATAATATTGCATACTATACTACTAACTCAGGAATAGTTTCTTATAATATAGATGGTTATGAAAATATTTATTTACCAAAAGATTTTGAAAACTATACTTATGATAAGATAAAGTTAGAAGAAATTAATAAAACAAATTTTACTGAAAACCAAGTAGAGACTGGTAATGCTGTTTTTAAAATGATTGATAATTTTCAATGGTTTTTAGCATTAAAAATAGATGATATAAATAATGTTATAGATTATGAAGTAAATCAAAATATTACTATACAATTTGAAAATGATGATAAAGAAATAGTAGGTAATATTATTGCTATAAACCCAAATGATGAAAAAGTTGTAATAGTGCTAAAGTTAAATGACTATCTACATGATTACTATAATCTTAGATTTTCTAAAGTTGATATTATCAAATCTAAACATTCTGCATTAAAAATACCTTCTAAAGTAATAATTGAAAAAGATGAACAAAAAGGTGTATATATTAAAGAGATTAATGGAATTGTAAAGTTTAGACCTATTATTATATTAAGTGAAGATAAAGATTTTGCATATATAGATAGAGGTGATGAAAAAGGTTATATAAAATTACCTAACTATGAAAAGCCAGTAAAAACTGTATTTTTATATGACGAAATATTTACTAATACTAATAATATAAAAGAAGGACAAATATTAAATTAATCTGGAGGTAAATAAAATAAATATTAATATTGAAGAAAACCTATTAACTGTACAAGAAAATATAGAAAAATCTTTATTAAAGGTTGGCCGTAAAGATAAAGTCCAACTAATAGCTGTTACTAAAACTCAAGATTTAGAATTAGTAAAGGCTGTAATAGATTTAGGAGTGGAAGATATAGGTGAAAATAAAGTTCAAGATTTAGTTAAAAGAGTTGATGAACTAGGACCTATAGTAAATTTTCATATGATAGGACATTTACAGAGCAATAAAGTAAAGGATATAATAAATAACATAGTTCTATTACATTCTCTTGATAGGTTATCATTAGCTAAGGAATTAAATAAAAGAGCTAGAATGAATGATAAAGTTTTAGATGTTTTAATTCAAGTTAATGTTGCAGAAGAAGAGAGTAAATTTGGGTTTAAAGTGGAAGAAGTTTTACCATTTATAGAACAAATTTTAGATTATGAACATATTAAAATTAAAGGTTTAATGACTATGGCACCTTACACAGATGATGAAGTTTTACTTAGAAGGGTTTTCAGTTCTATGTATAAATTAAAAGAAGACATTTCTAAGAGAAATTATAAAAACCTATCCATGGATTATCTTTCCATGGGAATGACAAATGATTATGAAATAGCAATTCAAGAAGGGTCAAACATGATTAGAGTAGGCACCGGGATATTCGGAGAACGAAACTGAGGAGGATTAATATGAGTAATTTTTTTGATAAGGTAAAATATTTTATTGGTATTGATGATTTAGAAGAAGATGAAGAGATATATGAAGAAGATGAGAATATGGAATTTCCAGTTACAACAAAAACAAAAAAAATCAATAATAAAGTGGTTAATATTCATACAAATAGTAATATGAAGATTGTAGTTCATGAACCACTTAGTTATGATGAAGCTCCAGCAATTGTAGATGATTTAAAATCTAGAAAAGCAGTAGTAGTGAATTTTGAGCAATTGGATTTAACTGTAAAAAGACAAATTTTTGATTTTATCAATGGAGGTTTATACGCTATTGAGGGCAAGATACAAAAGGTTACTAAGGATATTTTCATTTTAGCTCCTTTAAATATTGAGATAGATGGATTAAAAGATGAGCTTAAAAATAGGGGTATTTTCCCTTGGTAAAAAAATTGATAGGAGTCTTATATGTTTGTTTTTTATAGATCTTTACAGATATTGTTTCAAATTATCCAATATTTAATACTTGTTAGAATTCTTATGAGCTTTATGAATCTTAATCCTAATAATCCTATTGGTAGAATTGTCTTTATGTTAACAGACCCTGTATTATTGCCTGCTAAGGCATTATTAAATATGATAGGTCTAAATAAGGGAATGTTTGATTTTTCTCCAATACTAGCTATGCTTTTATTGAATTGGATTCTTAGATTAGTATTTAATTTGGTTTATTAAGAGGATGTTTTATGTTTATAGATAAGGAAAAATATACAGCTCATATACTTGATCCAGAAAAAACAATACAAATGAGACAATTATTAGATAAAATTGAAATTGTACTAAAGGAACATAATATATTAAATACTGATTTTTTTGATCCATATGAAATTTATCTTTCTAAATCCATCTTAAATAGATTTGATATAGGATTTTATGAAGATGGTGGTATTATAAACGCAGAGAGGAATATTATTCAAATATTTCCAGATTACTATGATATATCTAATCTAAATAAACAGATTAAATGCTTGAAAATAACTGGTGATTTATCTAAACTCACTCACAAAGACTTTTTAGGAGCTTTATTGAACTTGGGAATCAAACGTTCTAAAGTTGGAGATATATTAGTCTATGATCATTACTGTGCTATAATTCTAAAAGATGAAATTAGTGATTTCGTATTGTTAAACCTTGAAAAAATTGGAAATAAAAAAGTTGAAATAGAAGAAATGAATCCAATTGATTTAGGAGAGCCTAGTATTAAATATAAAGAAATAAATGAATATCTAAGCTCACTTAGATTAGATATTTTTATATCTGCAGCATATAATTTATCAAGGACAGAAAGTTCTAATTTAATAAAATCAGGTAAAGTTAAAGTGAATTGGGAAAAAATCCATAAACCTTCTACGGAATTAGAAAGTAATGATGTAATCTCAATAAGAGGTTATGGCCGTTCAATACTTTATTCTATAGAAGGTATTACTAAAAAAAGCAAGTTTAGAGCTATCATTAGAATATTAATATAAGTGGAGTGTGATATTATTGATAACACCCTTAGATATTCAAAACAAACAGTTTGGGAAAACTATTTATGGATACGATGCAAAATCTGTAGATAAATTTTTAGATGAAATAAATGAAGATTATGAAGGAGTTTATAAAGATAATATTGAGTTAAAAGACAAAGTAGCTATTTTAACAGATCAAATCAGACAATTTAATACACTGCAAGAAACTTTAAAAAATACTTTAGTAGTGGCTCAAACCACAGCTGATGAGGTAACTACATCAGCTAGAAGCAAGGCTAATATCATAGTAGAAGAAGCAGAATTAAATGGCAAGGTAATTATGGATAATGCAAAAGATGATGTAAGAAGAATTAACAGAGAATATGATCAATTAAAAAGGGAATTATTTATGTTTAAGACAAGATACAAATCTTTTATCCAGTCTCAATTACTCACAGTGGAAGAATTTTATAAAGACATGGGTATGGAGAAGAATGAAGGAATAGAAGAGCAAAATAATTCTATTATGAATGAAGAAAATGCAGTGGATAATAATATTGACGAATCTTAAAATGTGATTAAATTATAAAAAATCATCTAATAGATTGGATCAAAGTTTAAAGAGGGGGATAAGATGGTTTTTTTATTTTCATTATTAATAGTTATATTGGATCAGTTTACTAAGTATACAGCAGCAAAACTGTTGATGCATAAAAAACCTTTTGTTATAGTAAAGGATTTTATTCAATTTCACTATGTAGAAAATCGTGGAGCAGCATTTGGTATATTACAAGATAAAAAGATATTTTTCGTTATTATTACATTAATTGTAATTATTGGCACTTCATATTATTTAATCAACAATTATTATGATTTACATTTATGGACTAGAATTGGAATTGCTTTTCTTATAGCTGGAGCAATTGGTAATTTAATAGATAGAATAAGACTAGGATATGTTATTGATTTTATATCAGTTAGATTAATAAATGCCTTTGATTTTCCCGTATTTAATATAGCAGATATATCTATTGTTATTGGTACAGGATTAATCATGATTTTAGTAATATTTGACAAGTACGGAGCATAGGTGAAGACGATGAATACAATTGAAATATTAGTTAATGAAGAGGAGGATGAGAGGTTAGATTACTACTTATCCACTCAGTTAAATGAAATCTCCAGAACTTATATTCAAAAGTTAATCAAGGATAAATTTGTATTAGTTAATGACAAGATAGAAAAACCTAAGTATATAGTCCAAGAAGGGGATAGAATAATAGTCAATATACCTGCCCCTGTAGAGTTAGAATTAATAGCTGAGAATATACCATTAGATATTATTTATGAAGACGATGACATAGCCATTATTAACAAAGCACAAGATATGGTTGTTCATCCAGCTAAAGGTAATTATTCTGGTACATTAGTTAATGCTCTTTTGTTTCAAATTAAAAATCTATCTTCTATAAATGGAGTTATTAGGCCAGGAATTGTCCATAGACTTGATAAGGACACCTCTGGAATTATAATCATAGCTAAGAACAATGAATCACATAGGTTTTTATCTGAACAACTTGTAAATAGAACTGCTAAAAGAGAATACATAGCATTGGTTCATGGGGTTTTAAATAGAAAAGAAGGAATTATTAATGCCCCTATTGGTAGAGATCCAAAAGATAGAAGAAAAATGACAGTTATAAATACAAATAGTAAAGAAGCAATAACTCATTATAAGGTAATGGAAGAGTGGAATAATTATTCGCTTATTAGGGCAAATTTGGAAACTGGTAGAACACATCAACTAAGAGTACATCTTTCATATATAAATCATCCTATAGTAGGCGATTTGAATTATTCTACTAGAACTAATCCTTTTAACTTAGACAAGCAATTACTTCATGCTATTAAGTTGGGTTTTGTACACCCTAGGACTGGAGAATATATGGAATTTGAAACAGACTTTCCAGATAGGTTTAAAACAATAATAAGTAGTTTATAAATAAAAGGTAGAAGATTAATCTTCTACCTTTTTTATTCCATTTACTAGTTCCTCAGTTGGAGTAATAGTCATGGTCTTATAGTTATTAAATATAACCATACCAGTTTTTGCACCTTTAGGTTTCTTAACATTTTTTCTTTCTGTATAGGCAACAGGAATATGGCTACCATTTTTACCACTAGAAAAATGTGCTGCAAGAATAGCTGCCTCTTCAATTGTAGTATTTGGAATTACATCATCTTTATTTTTTATAATTACATGGCTTCCTGGCATATTATAAACATGTAAGAACATATCTTCCTTATGGGCAAATTTAAGTGTCAAATAATCATTTTGTTTGTTATTTTTCCCTACGTATATACTATATCCATCATTGGATATATATTCATGGGGCTTAGATAAAGCCTCTTGCTTCTTTTTCTTTTTACGATTTTTATTAAAGTCTTTTATATAACCTTCTTCAACTAATTCCTCTTTAATTTCATTTAGTTCATTGATTTCTGTTGAGTTTTCTATACTTAGTAAAACATTCTCTAAATATATTATTTCATTTTTGGTCTCAGGAATTTCTTTTAAGAGTAAGGTATTGGCTGTTTTTAATTTAGAATATTTCTTATAATACTTTTGAGCATTAAATGCTGGAGAAATCTTTTTATCTAAGGGTATAGAAATCAAACTTAGATTTTCATCATAAAAGTTTTCTACTTGAATTTCTTCAGTTCCAGTTTTGATATTGTGCATATTTGCTGATATTAAGTCTGCATAAATTTTATAAATTTCCCTATCTATACTATTTGTTAACTCTTGTTCTTGTTTTTCAAGTTTATTTATTGACCGCTCTAATTTGACTCCAATGGATTTTCTGATTGAATGTGATCTTTGACCAATTCTGTCTCCGATGTCTTTTCTTTTATAAACAGTATCCAATAAACTAGAGATAGATTGGATATAAATTTTATCCTTACTATCATATTGATTTAACTCTAGTGCATAAAAAACCAATATATCATTAGTCTCTTTTTTATTAATATAAAATGGAGTAAAGTTATTATTTAAAGCATTATGGACCACACTCATAAAGCATATATATAATCTTGATAGTTCATCTTTCCTTAAGCTATCTATGGAACTTTTAGGATCTACATCTGCATTAAAACATATTTCCCTACTTATTAATGGACTTAAACCCAAATAATTGAAATAAAAAAACTTAAAAATTGGAGTACTTTCTTTTTCGCTTTTAATAAATTCATTAAATTGAATTAAAGTTGATTCTAGAGGATTAATTTTATTATTAGTAGGAGGGTACTCATATATTAATCCTGGAAGGATTTGTCGTACTCTACTCATATCCTCAGTTACTCTTTTTATAGAATCGATTATTTTCAATGAAGCTTTATCCATAAGCATAATATTACTGTGTTTCCCCATAAGCTCAATTACAAGTCTCTTCTCAGAAGATTGACCTAATTCATCCAAGGAAGATATATCTATAAATATGATTCTGTCCATATTATATTGTTCTATATTTAAAATAGTTCCTCCTGCCAGATGTTTCCTAAGAAGCATGCAAAACATAGGCGGGGATTCTGGGTTTTTCTTAGTGGAGTCCGTAAGGTAAATCCTAGCATTATTACTACTAGCACTAATTAATAGTCTTTGATTTACACCTTTACTTCTAACATTTATTAAAATTTCATCTTTTTCTTGTTGAAATATTTTATCTACTCTTCCACCAATCAAGATGTTATTAAGTTCTGTAACTAATGATTTTGTTACTATTCCATCGAATGACATTTAACTACCTCCAAAATAAATATATACTAAATTATATCATTTTATAGAATTGCTTTCAAATTTAATGATTATAAATCAATTCTTGTATAAGATGTTAAGCTTTTGTAACAAACTCTAGCTAATATTCTCCTTAATGGATATAATACTAGGTCAAGGATAATATAGAAAGAGGTGTTTAAAATTATAAAAAGCATGACTGGTTATGGAAGAGGAGAATCTCTAAAAGATTCCTACAGAATTAAAATTGAGATTAAAGCTGTTAACCATAGGTATAATGATATTTCTGTAAAAATGCCTAGACATATTAATTATTTAGAAGAAAGTATTAAAAAACTGGTTAAAGAAAAAATAAGTAGAGGGAAAGTAGATGTATATATAAATCTAGAATATATTAATGAATCTGCTGTAGAGGTAAAAGTAGATATTGCCCTTGCTAGATCATATAAACTAGCTTTAGAAGAATTAGTCCAAGAATTAAATATTTCAGATGGAGTAAGACTTAATAATTTATTAAATATTCCTGAGGTAATTAAAACCGAAAGAAGAGAAGTTGACCAGGATTTAATTTGGAACTGTGTTAGTGAAGCAATGGATATTGCTCTTAGTAATATAATGATAATGAAAGAAAAAGAAGGTAATGAGCTTAAAATTGACATTATTAGTAAATTAGAGAATATAGAAAATTCATTGTCTCATATAGTTGAAAGATCACCTTTTGTTGTAGTTGAATATAAGCAAAAATTACAAGATAGAATAAAAGAATTAATAGATAACACTATATTATTAGATGAAGACAAGATTAATAGTGAAGTTGCTTTTTTTGCAGATAAAAGTAGTATAGATGAAGAAATTGTTAGACTTAATAGCCATATAAAACAATTTTACAATATATTAAAAGAGGATGAACCTATTGGTAGAAAATTAGATTTCTTAATTCAAGAATTAAATAGGGAAATTAATACAATAGGTAGTAAAGCGAATGATGTTGAAATATCAAAATATGTTGTAGAGTTAAAAGCTGAGTTAGAAAAAATAAGAGAACAAATTCAAAATATCGAATAGCTGGAGTGAGATAGATGTCTATAAAACTAATAAATATAGGATTCGGAAATATAGTGTCAGCAAATAGAATTATTTCAGTAGTAAGTCCAGAATCTGCACCAATTAAAAGACTTATACAGGAAGGTCGAGAAAGAGGACTGCTTATAGACGCTACTTATGGAAGAAGAACCAGAGCAGTTATAGTAACAGATAGCGACCATATTATATTAACTGCGGTTCAACCTGAAACAATAGCTAATAGATTAAATACAAAAGATGAAGTATGATGCATAACGAAGAAAGATGGTGGTTAAAATTGTCTAAGGGATTTTTATTGGTTTTATCTGGCCCTTCAGGTAGTGGAAAAGGTACAGTTAGCAATGAACTTTTGAGTAGGAACGAAGATGTTGTTTTTTCAGTTTCTGCTACAACTAGGAAAGCTAGACCAAGCGAAACAGATGGATTAAATTATATTTTCTTAAATGAAGATACTTTTAAAGAAATGGTAGATCAAGAAAAGCTTTTAGAACATGCCTTCGTTCATAATAATTATTATGGTACTCCTAGGGATTTCGTAATGGAACAAATAGATAAAGGTGAAATTGTATTGCTAGAAATAGATGTACAAGGTGCATTACAGATTAAAAAAAATTATAAAGAGGCAGTTTTTATTTTTCTTTTGCCTCCAACAATGGACGAATTGAAAAATAGAATTATAAAAAGAGGAACTGAAACTGAAGAAGATATAAATAGAAGATTTGAAAATGCTTTTAAAGAGTTAGACTTTGTTGGAGAATACGATTACTTTGTGGTAAATGAAAAAGTAAGTGACGCAGTGTCTAATATTGAATCAATAATAGTAGCAGAAAAATTAAGAGTAAAAAGACAAAGCGGTATTAAAGAAAAAATAATTTCAAGAGGGGGCAAATAAGATGTTGAATCCATCATTTGAACATGTGCTTCATAAAGGCGATAGTAGATACACATTAGTTATGTTAGCAGCAAAGAGAGCACGTCAAATAGTTGATGGCTCAGAGCCATTATTAGATACGGACTCCAAAAAAGCTGTTACAATAGCTATTGAAGAAATTATTGAAGGTAAAGTTAAATACAAAAATCCTGAATCAGATTAATTAAAGTAGGTGATATAGTGTTAAAAAATAAAAAAATATTGTTAGGAGTTACAGGAGGTATAGCTGTCTATAAGGCTGCTGATTTAGTAAGTAAACTTACTAAGCAAGGTGCTAATGTAGAAGTAATAATGACTGCTAATGCTATGGAGTTTGTAACCCCTTTAACTTTTCAAACCATGTCTAATAATATGGTTCATAGTGAAATGTTTACAAGGATAAATAATTTTAATGTAGAACATATTTCCTTAGCTCAATCTGCTGATGTTATTTTAATCGCACCAGCTACTGCAAACACTATTAGTAAAATAGCCTGTGGCTTAGCGGACAATCTGTTAACAACTGTTGTAATGGCTTCAAAAGCTAAGATTATTTTCGCCCCTGCAATGAACACCACTATGTACGAAAGTCCAATAGTCCAAGAGAATATAGATAAACTAAAATTATTAGGACATGAGTTTATTCAACCAGGAGTAGGATTACTAGCCTGTGGGGATTATGGTTGTGGTAAAATGGCAGAACCTTTAGATATAGTTGATTATTTAATCCGTAGTTTTGTTGAAAAAGATCTATTAAATAAAAAAATAGTTATTACTGCTGGGCCAACTATAGAGCCATTAGACCCTGTAAGATATATGACTAATCATTCTAGTGGGAAAATGGGATACAGTTTAGCAGAAAATGCAAAGAATAGAGGAGCTCAGGTTGTTTTAATAACAGGACCATCAGATTTGAAACCTCCTAAAGATATAGAACTAGTTCATGTTAACACTACTAGAGAAATGCTAGAAGCAGTAGGAGTCTATTTTGATCAGTGTGATGTATTAATAAAATCTGCGGCACCACTGGATTATAGACCAGAAACAGTTAGTGATACAAAAATCAAAAAGAACAATGATGAAATAGATGAATTGAATATAAAATTTATTAGAAATCCGGATATTGCACATTATTATGGTAATAAAAAGAAAGATCAAATTATAGTAGGCTTTGCTGCTGAAACAAATAATTTATATGAATTTGCCTATGATAAAGTAAAAAAGAAAAATTTTGATTTTATTGTAGCTAATGATATTACTGAAAAAGGTGCAGGATTCAAAGGTGACACAAATATTATTACTATGATTGATAAAAATGGAGAAAGTAAGAAATATCCAATAATGGATAAGAAAGATGTTGCAAAATTAATATTAGATAAGGTAAGCTATATGTTGATGGATAAAAGCTAGATTTTAAAATCTAGCTTTTGTTTAATAATAAGGAAGGAAATGATCCAATGAGTGTAAAATATGCAAATATAATAGTTGATAATAGATCTTCAATGGTGGATAGGCTATTTACTTATAAAATAGAAGCAGAAATGACTCATATTGTGAAAGAAGGAATGAGAGTTGTGATTCCATTTGGTAGAGGGAACAAGCTTATTAAAGGATTAGTAGTATCTATTGAAGAAAATATAGAGGTAAAGTTTAAAACAAAAAGTATAACGGATGTATTAGATGACAAACCTCTTATATCAAATAATTTAATTTTACTGAGCCTATGGATAAAAGATAGATATCTTGCATCTTATCTAGATTCATTTCAACCTTGTCTGCCTCCTGGAGACTTTAAGGAAGTAAATACAATAGTTGAGCTAATGGAAGATTATGAAGGGTTTGGATTAATCGCAGAAGAAAATAAGATAGTAGATTATTTGAAATTAAAAGAAATTGTACAATTGGACCAGCTTAAAGCAGCGTTAAAAATTAGGAATATTAATATGTATCTAAATAATTTAGAATTAAAAGGTGTTATTATTACTTCCTTAGATATTAAGACTACTAATAAAAAGAAACGTGAAAAATGGGTAAAGATCAAAAATCCTAATAGTTCACTTGAAGATATATTAGATATTGTTGGAACGAGATCTCCTAAGCAAAATGAAATAACAACATTTTTATATGATAATGATAATATTTTACAAAAAGATATATTAGAAAGATTCAATACTAGTTTATCTGTACTTAAATCCTTAGAAAAAAAAGACATAATTGAAATTTACGAGAAAATTGTATATAGAAATCCAATAAAAAAATATATTCCAAAATATAAGAAACATAATTTAAATAATAATCAACAAGAAATTTATACCAATATTATAAATGGAATTAAAAATGAGAACAAGGTAAATAGTTATTTGATTCACGGAGTAACTGGAAGTGGTAAAACAGAAATCTATTTGCAATTAGTTGAAGAAATGTTAGAACAAAACAAAGATTCAATTATATTGGTTCCGGAGATAAGCCTTACTCCACAAACTATAGATAGATTTGTGGGAAGGTTTGGTGAAGAAGTTGCTATCCTCCATAGTAAATTATCTCAAGGGGAGCGATTCGATCAATGGAGAAAGATTAAACAACAAGAAGTTAAGATAGTTATTGGAGCTCGTTCAGCAGTATTTGCTCCATTTAATAATTTGGGACTTATAGTAATAGACGAAGAGCACGAAACAACATATAAATCTGGACAAAATCCTAAATACGATACTATAGAAGTGGCACAAAAAAGAGTAGATTTAGAAAATGCAACATTGGTAATGGGTACAGCTACTCCTTCCTTAGAAACTTATTATAAAGCAGAAAAGGGAGAAATAATATTACTAAATATGATGAACAGAGTATCTTCTAAAGAATTACCTAAAGTTACATTAATAGATATGAGAGAAGAATTAAATAATGGAAACAAATCTATATTTAGTTTAGAACTCAATAAGGCAATAGGGGAAAATATAAAAAACAAAAAACAAACCATTTTATTTTTGAATAGAAGAGGATTTGCAACTTTTGTGTCTTGTAGGAATTGTGGTTATGTATGTAAATGCAAAGATTGCGATGTTTCCATGACTTATCATAGAAATATAAATAAATTAAGATGTCATTATTGCGGTGTTACAGAAAATACACCTGATGTTTGTCCTGAATGTGGAAGTAAGTATATAAAGTATTTTGGTATTGGTACTCAAAAAGTGGAACAGTTAACTAGGGAATTATTTCCTTCTGCCAATATAGTAAGAATGGATGGAGACACTACAGTAGACAAGGGTAGTTATGAAAGAATCTTAGGTGATATGAAAGCTGAGAAAATAGATATTTTAATTGGTACTCAAATGATCTCTAAAGGGTTAGATTTCCCAAATGTTACTTTAGTAGGTATTATAGCAGCAGATACCACCCTAAATTTACCAGACTATAGATCACCTGAAAAAACTTTTCAATTAGTTACTCAGGTTGCTGGAAGGTCAGGACGAGGCGAAAATTTAGGAAGAGTAATTTTACAAACCTATAACCCAGATCATTACAGTATAGTTTACTCGAAACAACAAGATTATGTGAATTTTTATAATACAGAACTTCCTTTAAGAGAAGAATTTTTATATCCTCCATTTATAAATATAATAAGTATTTTATTATATGGAGAGAACAATAGTAAAGTTGTAGAAATATCAAAAAAAGTATATAATATTATAGAGTCTGAAGTAGAAAAAATCTATGGGAATAGCTTTAAAAACAATATTTCTGGGCCATACCCAGCACCCTTAGAACGTATCAAGAATAATTATAGATGGCAAATAATCTTAAAGATAAAAAATGAAGATATAGAAAAGTTAAAAGAAGTGATAAAAAGGGTATGTATAATTAATGAATATAAATTTGAACTAGAAAATATTAAGATAAGTATAGATATAAATCCTAGTTCTTTATTATAGGAGGAAAAGAAATGGCATTAAGAGAAATTAGAATAGATGAAGATCCAATTTTAAGAAAAACATCAAGACCAGTAACAGAAATAAATGATAGAATAAAAATACTTCTTGAAGATATGGAAGATACAATGGTTGAAGCTAATGGTATAGGCTTAGCAGCACCTCAAATAGGTGTTTTAAGAAGAGTTGTTATAATAGATGTTGGAGAAGGTATTATGAAAATTATTAATCCTGAAATTCTTGAAGTTCGAGGAGAAGTAATAGAAATAGAAGGCTGTCTATCATTACCGGGTATATCTGGTACCGTTAATAGGCCTGAATGGGTAAAATTGAAATATATGAATGAATTAGGTGAAGAAGTAATAGTGGAAGGCACTGAGCTTTTGGCAAGAGCAATATGTCATGAAGTGGATCATTTGGATGGAGTTCTTTATACTGATAAAGTTATAGAATATTCTACGGATGATGATTATGAAGATGAAGATGAAGAAGATGAGGAAATATTATGAAAATAGTATTTATGGGTACACCGGAGTTTGCAGTTCCTAGTTTATCAAAACTTCATGATGTTCATTACCATGTAGCACTTGTTATTACACAAATGGATAGACCCAAGGGAAGAGGTAAAAAACTTCAATATACGCCTATTAAAGAAAAGGCAGTAGAATTAAATATAGAAGTCTATCAGCCTATTGATATTAACAGTTCAGAAAGTGTAGATAAATTAAAAAAGATAGATCCTGATTTAATAGTAGTAGTAGCTTATGGCCAAATATTAAATCAGGAAATATTAAATATTCCAAAATATGGTTGTATAAATGTTCATGCATCTTTGTTACCTAAATATAGAGGAGCTGCTCCTATTAATTGGGCAATAATTAATGGAGAACAAGAAACCGGCATAACTATTATGGAAATGGAACGGGGATTGGATACAGGTGATATGATTTTAAAAAGCAGTATTCCAATCAATGAAGAAGATGATTATGTAAGCCTTCATCATAAGCTTTCACTATTAGGTGGAGAAATTTTATTAGAAGCAATTGAAGAAATTGTTAAAAGTACGCATAGTAAAGAATCACAAGATAATAAGCTTTCTAATTATGCTCCAATGATATTTAAAACCACGGGTAAAATAGATTGGAATAAAACTGCTACAGAAATTAGAAATCTTATACGGGGACTCAAACCCTGGCCTACAGCTTATACTGATTATAAAGATGAAACTATCAAAATTCATAATGCAAGAATTGAAGAGATGGAATATAATGGTGAAGCTGGGCAGATTTTAAAAGTTTCAAATGATGGAATCTTTGTTAAAACAGGAGATAAAATTTTAGTTATTGAAGAGATTCAATTTCCAAATAAAAAGAAAATGCTAGTTAAAGATTATTTAGCTGGAAATATTATTGAAGAAAATATAATATTATCTTAAAAGAGAGGAGAATGTTTATGCCTGGATATGGTGGATATTATGATCTTTCATGGATAATATATGTAATACCTGGTATGTTGCTGGCTGCATATGCACAAATGAAGATTAAAAGTTCCTTTACAAAATACTCAAAAATTGCCAATGGTTACGGTTATTCAGGGGCTCAGGTAGCAAGAATGATATTAGATAAAAATGGACTTAATCACGTTAGAATAGAATCCGTTGGTGGAAGTCTAACAGATCATTATGATCCTAGAACAAAAGTAATTAGATTATCTAATGAAGTATATAGTGGTAATAGTATAGCATCAATGAGCGTTGCAGCACATGAAGTAGGGCATGCAATTCAGCATGAGGAAGGTTATATACCTTTAAATTTAAGAAGTGCAATAGCACCAATAGCAGGGTTTGGATCTAAACTTGTTTGGATATTTATTATACTAGGTATGATTATGTCACTACCTTTTCTTACTAATATTGGTATAATTTTATTTGCAGGTGTATTAGCTTTTCAAGTTATAACATTACCAGTTGAATTTAATGCAAGTAGACGAGCATTATTACAATTAGAGAATGGAATTGCACCGGTGGATAATATTCCATCTGCTAAAAAAGTTTTAAATGCAGCTGCCCTTACTTATGTAGCAGCAACATTAGTAGCGGTTGGTGAATTGTTAAGACTTTTATCAATGACAAATAGAAGAAGAAGATAATAGGGGGGGTATCATACACCCCTTATTTTTATTGAAGGAGGTAATATAATTGACTAACAGCAGAGAAATAGCTATGGAAATACTTATGGATATTCATCAAAATAATGCATATTCAAATAAATCAATTGAAAGACATTTAAATAGTAGTATAAGCTTTCAAGATGAGAATTTAATAAGAGAATTAGTATATGGAGTAATAGAAAATAAAATTTATATAGATTATATACTAGCTAAAGCATCTAGTGTTAAAATGAAAAAAATTCACAAGAATATTATAGAAATACTTAGAACTGGTATTTATCAAATTGGATTTATGGATAGAATTCCAGAAAGCGCAGCTGTAAATGAGGCTGTTAAATTAGCTAAAAAATATGGACATAAAGGAACTATTGGTTTTGTAAATGGTGTACTTAGATCTATAGTCAGAGAAAAAGAAAAGTTTATGAAAATAGATAAAAATAATATGACTAAATATATTTCAATTAAATATTCACATCCAGAATATATGGTTAAAAGATGGATTGATGAATTTGGGATTGAGTTTACAGAAGACCTTTGTAAGAGCAACAATGAAAAACCACTTTTAAATATAAGAGTTAACACTCTAAAAATATCAAAAGATGAATTAATGAAAAAATTACTCCATTTGGGTTACGAAATCGAAGAAGGTAAGTATGCAGCGGATTGTTTAATAGTTAGTAATCCAATTAGAATTACTCAAATAGAAGAATTTAAAGAAGGGCTCTTTACTATTCAAGATGAAAGTAGTATGTTGGTAGGTCAAATCATGAACCCCCCAAAAGGTTCCCTAGTTTTAGATATTTGTGCAGCACCAGGAGGAAAGTCTTCACATTTAGCTCAACTTATGAATAATAAGGGGAAGATAATCAGTAGAGATATTTATGATCATAAGATTGAACTAATGGAAGAAAATGTTAAAAGGCTTGGTGTGAAAAATGTTGAAATTGAATTATATGATGCTCTAGAATTAGATAAAAAGCTTATTGATAAAGTAGATTATTGCCTTATAGATGCTCCATGTTCAGGTCTTGGATTAATAAGAAGAAAGCCTGAAATAAAGTTTAATAGAAGTGAAGATGATATCCTTAGTTTAATCCAATTACAAAAGAATATTATTAATATTGCTAAACAATACGTGAAAAAAGGTGGATTTCTAGTTTATAGTACATGTACTATTGAAAATAAGGAAAACATATGCTTAATTAAGGATTTTTTACTAGAAAACTCTAATTATGAATTGGTTAGCTTGGAAGAAAATTTTTCTAATAGTGCTAATTTAGACACATTAAATAAAGGATATATTCAACTATATCCTAACATTCATAATACAGATGGATTTTTTATAGCTAAAATGATCAGGAGTCTATAGATTATAATGTAATTTTTATGTATAATATGTGGTGAACCAGTAAGGAGTGATATTTTGAATAGTATTGAACTGAATAGCATGACAATAGATGAGTTAAAAGCATATATGTTAACAGTTGGAGAAAAGGCATTTAGAGGAGAACAACTTTTTGAAGCTTTTAATAAACACCAAATACTTGATATAGATACTGTAAATGTCTTACCAGAATCTCTTAGAGATAAATTGAAGCAAGATAATAAAATAAATCATATGAGTATTTTAAAAAGATTTGATTCAGAAATAGATACGACTAAAAAATATTTATTTTTATTAAATGATGACAATATAATTGAAGGGGTACTGATGGAATATGCACATGGTTTAACTGCCTGTATCTCAACCCAAGTAGGTTGTAAAATGGGTTGTAATTTTTGTGCATCCACTAAGGATGGCTTAATAAGAAACTTAACCACTGCAGAAATGTTAAATCAGATTTATTTAATAGAAAAAGATTTAGGAAAGAACATTAGTAATATAGTTCTAATGGGTAGTGGAGAGCCCCTAGATAATTATGAAAACACTCTTAGTTTTATCCATATAATAGGTCACGACAAAGGCCATAATACTAGCTTACGAAATATTACACTATCAACATGTGGAGTGGTTCCTAAAATTTACGATTTAGCCAATGAAAATATTCCTATTACACTTTCTATATCTCTTCACTCTCCCTTCGATAGTGAAAGAATAAAGATTATGCCAATAGCAAAACGATATAGTGTAAGTGATTTAATGGAAGCCTGTAGGCATTATGAGAAGGTTACTAATCGCCGTATTACTTTTGAATACACTCTTATTGAAGGTGTTAACGATGGAGATAAAGAAGTAGCAGAACTAGCTAAAATCCTAAGAGGAATCAATGGACATATAAATCTTATTCCATTAAACCCTATATTAGAATATAATAAGGATAGACCAAGTAAAGAGAATGTGGAAAAATTTCAAAATAAGTTAATGAAATTTAAAATACCAGTTACAGTTAGACGAGAAAAAGGCAATGATATTAGTGCCTCTTGTGGACAATTAAGAAGAAGCTATTCAGAAGAAAATTAATTATAATAAAAGAGGTGATCTAATGAATATTACAGCATTATCAGACGTAGGATTAGTAAGAAGTATAAATGAAGATAGGTATTTTAAATCAGAAGATGTGGACTTCCCACTTTTCATTGTTGCTGATGGAATGGGAGGGCATAACGCTGGAGAGATCGCAAGTTCAATGGCAGTTGATAGTATTAAAGAATATTTTAATAGTAATAGAGAAAATTTAAATGATGAAAAAAAGTTGAAGCAAATAATCAAAAATTCAATAAAATTAGCCAATGATGAAATCTACAAAGAGTCGCTAGGATGTAAGGTTTTTAATGGTATGGGGACTACAATTACACTAGCCTATATTTTACAGGACAATATTTACATAGGTCATGTTGGGGATAGTCGTGCCTATTTTATAGAAAAAAATAGTATTACACAAATTACAGAAGACCATTCACTGGTACAAGAATTAGTGAAAAATGGTAGTATAACAATTGAAGAAGGCAAAACTCACCCTCAAAGAAACATGATTACTAGAGCAGTGGGTACTAGTAATGATATAGAAGTAGATATAATAAAGAAAAAAATAATTCGGAATAATATATTATTTATATGTAGTGATGGACTTTCTAATATGGTAAGTGATTTAGAAATATTAAATACTTTTAATACAATACCATCAGTTAGTAAAGCCAGTGAAGATTTAGTAAATAAAGCTAAAATTAATGGTGGCAAAGATAATATAACGGTTATAGCCATAAAACTAGTATGATAGAGGTGAAGAGATGATAGGTAAAATATTAGGTAATAGATATGAAATTTTAGAACAAATTGGTACAGGTGGTATGGCAATAGTCTATAAAGCTAAATGTAGATTGTTAGATAGATTTGTGGCTATTAAAATTCTAAAAGATGAATTTATAGATGATGAAGAATTTATAAGAAAGTTCAAAAGAGAATCTCAAGCCGCAGCTAGTCTTTCACACCCAAATATTGTAAATATATATGATGTAGGTGTAGAAGATGATGGTATTAAAAAGATTCATTATATTGTTATGGAGTATATTAGTGGAAAAAATTTAAAAGAGATTATTAAAGAAAATGGTGCATTTAATCTTGAGGATACTATAGATTATTCGATTCAAATAGCAGAGGCTCTTGATAATGCACATAGAAACGGTATTGTTCACAGAGACATAAAGCCACAAAATATAATGCTAACAAGTGATAAAAGGGTTAAAGTAACTGATTTTGGTATTGCTAGAGCTGCAACTTCTTCTACTGTAACTACATCATCTGATGTTTTAGGTTCAGTGCATTATTTTTCTCCAGAACAAGCAAGAGGTGGATATACAGATGAAAAATCTGATATATATTCACTGGGAATTGTAATGTATGAAATGATCACTGGTAAATTACCCTATGATGGTGATAGTGCAATTACAGTGGCTCTTAAACACGTTCAAGATGATATAGTTCCCCCAAGAGAATTGGATAATACAATACCTGTAGGATTAGAATCTATTATACTTAAATGTGTTCAAAAAAGACAAGGTGACCGTTATAGTAATATAAGAGATTTAATAAAAGATTTAAAAAACATAGATTCATTAAGTGCATTTAGAACTACTGAATCAGAGGAATCCGAACTGGACTCAAACACAAGAATTATACCTATAGTTAAAGATGAGAGTGTGATAGATGTGAAAAATGATAAAACTAGTAAAAAGAAGAATAAAGACAAGAAACCAGGTGGAGGAGGCTTAATGATATTCTTAGGTATATTATTAGCATTCTTATTAGTTACTGGGATTAGTCTTGGTATTGCTAGATTAAAAGGTTTTATTCAAGTTGATGAGATAATCGTACCCAAAATTATTGGTCTAGATAAAGCAGTTGCTAAATCTGAAATAGAAAAACTTGGTCTTAAATTTGAAATAATAGGAACAGTTAAAGACCCTGATTTTGATAAAGATCAAGTAGTAACACAGAGTGAGAATCAAGGTTCTAAAGTTAAAAAAGGATATCCTATACAGGTAACTATTAGTGAGGGTATGGATTTAATACCAGTACCTAATGTTGTAAATTCTGAGGTAGCTGAAGCAGAATCTCTTATTAAATCAGAAGGTTTTACAGTGGGACAACCATCCTATGAATATTCAGAAACCATACCTATAAATGTAATTATAAGACAAAAGCCAGAAGCATTTGAAAAAGTTGCACCGGGTAGCAGAATAGAGTTTGTAGTAAGTCAGGGAACTGAAGTTAAAACAGTTATAATGATTCAATTAGTGGGAAAAGATATAAATGCTGCTTATTCTGAATTGGGTTTACTAGGATTATCTGTGGGTCAAGTTACTCCAGAACCTAGCGACAGCGTAGAAAAAGGAATAATTACTTGGCAAGAATATGGCCAAGGCAATGAATTAGAAACTGGTACTTCAGTTGATTTTATCGTTAGTGATGGACCTCCTGAACCAGTGGAGGAAGAGCCAGAAGAGGAAGAACCTGTAGAAGAAGAGCCAGTAGAAGAACCTGTAGAAGTTGAAACTCAAATAACTTTTTTAGTATCACCTCCTCAAGAAAAACCTACTACGGAAATTAAAATAGTTAGAACTCAAGATGGAGTTGTTAGTATCCAATATAAGAAAACTCATAATGCTGATGATGGAGAAATATTAATCCCTCTAAAGGGAATAAAAGGTGCTCAATTTGATGTTCTATATGACGATGAGTTGCAATACACTGAGATTAAAAAGGATTAATAAAAAGGAGTATACTATATGCTAAGTGGAATTATTGTTAAAGGTATAGGTGGTTTTTACTATGTTAAAACTTCTGAAGGAATTGTTGAAAGTAGAGCAAGAGGACTTTTTAGAGATGAAAACATTACTCCCTTAGTGGGAGATCATGTAAACATAAGAATTAGTGAAGAAGATGGCAGTGGATATATAGATAAAATATATCCAAGAACTTCCGAACTATCCAGGCCTCCTGTAGCTAATGTAACCCAAGCAATAATAGTTATGAGTATAAAAAATCCTGATATAAATACTTGGTTATTAGATAAGTTTTTATTAATGGCGGAGTATGAAGGACTTAAAACAATCATTTGTCTAAATAAAGAAGATTTAGATGAAGAAGCGGCACTATTATTGAGTAAAATATACAAAAAAGCAGGTTATGAAGTAATAATTAGTAGCATTGTGGAAAGTATTGGTGTTGAAGATTTAAAATTAGCTTTAAATGATAATATTACAGTCATAGCGGGACCTTCAGGTGCAGGTAAGTCTTCACTTTTAAATGCTGTGAATCCAAAATTGCAATTAAAAATAGGAGATATAAGTACAAAATCTAAAAGGGGTAAGCATACCACCAGGCATGTGGAATTGCTGGATTTGGACCATAATTCTTTTGTTTTAGACACTCCTGGTTTTAGCTCTTTACATTTAGACTTCATCCAAGATCCAGTAGAATTAAGAGATTATTTTAGAGAAATTTCTAAGTATGGTGAGGAATGTAGATTTTTATCTTGTCTTCATGATCAAGAACCAGATTGTGCTGTAAAGGCTAATGTTAACACTGGAAATATAAATCAGTTAAGATATGAAAATTACTTGCTATTATTGCAAGAAATTAAGAGCAATAGGAGGTACTAATATGATTAAAATAGCCCCTTCCTTATTATCTGCAGATTTTGCGAACCTGAGGGAAGAAATTAAAAAAATAGAAAATGGTGGAGCTGATTATCTACATTTAGATGTAATGGATGGTATGTATGTACCAAATATTACATTTGGAGCTCCAGTTATAAAGAAACTTAGAGCGATAACAAAATTACCATTTGATGTTCACTTAATGATCCAGAAACCAGAAAGATTTATAAAAGACTTTGTCCTTGCTGGTGCAGATATAATAACTGTACATCAAGAAGCAACCACACACCTCCACAGAACTATTCAAGAAATAAAGTCTTATGGAGTTAAGGCTGGAGTATCTCTAAACCCAGCAACTTCTCTTCATACATTAGAATATGTCTTAGAAGACATAGATTTAGTCTTAATAATGACTGTTAACCCTGGATTTGGGGGACAATCTTTTATCCAAGCTATGAAGGGTAAAATAAAATCACTTAGAAAGATGATTGATGAAAGAGATTTAGATATAATCTTAGAAGTAGATGGGGGAATAAAATTAGGGAACGCGGTTGAGATATATAATTGTGGTGCGGATCTTTTAGTAGCGGGATCAGATATATTTGGTGCTGAAAACATAGAAGAGAGAACACGTGAATTTAAAGAATTAATTGTATAAATAATTTATCTATGATATCATGTAAATAAGAGAATAAGAGTTTTAACACTAGGGGAGCTAAAAGCTGAGAGTGAAATTTTCACGACCCTTAAAACCTGAACTAGGTAATTCTAGCGTAGGAAAGTGTGTATTTGTATTTAAATACCCATTGCCTATAAGGTAATGGGTATATTTTGTTTTTGGGAGGTATATATGAATAAAAATTGGAATGTTAGAATGCTAGCTGAAGGAGGCATAATGATTTCCTTATCAATATTATTATCATTAATTAAAATTTTTCAGATGCCAAATGGTGGCTCAGTTACTGCAGGTAGTATGGTACCCATCTTGTTATTTGCTTTAAAATGGGGATTTATTCCTGGTATAACAGTAGGAGCAGCTTATGGAATTATAGATTTTATCATAAAACCTTCCTTTTATCATCCGGTACAAGCATTATTAGACTATCCAATAGGATATGGTCTATTAGGATTAGCAGGTATCTTTTACGTGATGAAGGATAAAGATAAAAAAAGTGATATAATAAAAATAGCTTTAGGAATTTCTTTAGCTGTAATGGGAAGAATGATTGCACATGTATTGTCCGGAGTAATATTCTTTGCTGAATATGCAGGAGATATGAATCCTTGGTTATATTCATTAGGGTATAATGCTTCATTTTTAGTACCTGAACTATTTATTTCTGTTGTAATTATTATTTTAATTTGGAAGCCTATTAAAAGATTTATCCAAGTGTAGGGGTGAAATCATGAAAGCACTTATTATAGCTAGCGGTAGAATAGTAGATTATGATTTATTAAATTCCCTAGTTCAGAAAAACAATTTTATTCTCTGTGCCGATGGTGGGTTGAATCACCTAATGAAATTAGATTTGATTCCTAATTTAGTATTAGGAGATTTAGATTCAATTACAAAAGATGGAAAAAATTATATAAAGAGCAAAAATATACCTATAGAAATATATCCTGTAATGAAGAATGAAACTGATACTGAATTAGCAGTAGATTATTTAATATCAAATGGATATAGTGAGATAACAATTATAGGAGGTATAGGATCTAGAATGGATCATTCCTTAGCTAATATATTCCTTTTAAGAAAGATGAATAAAAAAGGGATAAAATGTAGTATTATAAATGAGAATAATACTATAAACTTAGTAGAGAATTCAATAATACTAAAAAAAAGGTTGAACTATTATACTTCTATTATACCTATAAGCTTAGATGGAATACGGGTAAGTGCAAGTGGATTTTTATATTCATTAGAAAATCAGGATCTAGAATTTGGTACAACCAGAGGAATAAGCAATAAAATAACTGAAGAATTTGCTACTATTACTATTTTAAAAGGTGAAGCCTTAGTTATTCAATCAAAAGATCTATAATTATTATTTAAGGCATTAAAATAGGGCTTCCCATTAATCGATAATGGAAGCCCTATTTATGTTCCTTTTATATTAAGCCTACAACGCTCTTTCAACATATCCGGATCTTAAACATCTTGTACATACTTTAACTCTTCTAACTGAACCATTTACAACTGCTCTCACGGTTCTAATGTTAGGTGAAAAACTTCTTGGATTCTTTTTGTTTGAGAAAGTTACTTTATTTCCAAAAACTTTCTTTTTGCCACAAACTTCACAAATTTTAGCCATTAAAAACACCTCCTTAATTTAATGCACAAATACCCTATAAGTATGTTTATATTATTCAATAATAACAACTTACATTTTAACACAAAATTCTACTACAATGCAACTAAAATCTAAAACTATTTCTAATAATAAAAGTAAATAGTTGAACTATTAGTATTTTTAATGTAATATATAATATATGCTATATAAATATGAGGAGGCGATTGTTTATGCCAGCCAAAACTAATACAGACCTGGGACTAATAACTATTGATGATAATGTAATAGCAACACTAGCAGGTTTATCTGCAATGGAGAGTTATGGGATAGTAGGTATGGCTTCTAAAAATGCAACTGATGGACTCTTTGAACTTTTAAAATGGGATTATTTATCTAAAGGTATTAGGGTAGCATCAAAAGATAATATATTGACTATTGATCTGCATGTTATCTTAGAATATGGTGTTAAAATATCAGTTGTTGCTCAAAATATAATTGAGAGAGTTAAATTTAGCGTAGAAAAAATAACTGGTGTAAAAGTAGATAAAATAAATGTTCATGTACAAGGAATAAGAGTTGAAAAGTAGTTTAAGGAGGTACTATACTTGATAATAGAAATAATAGATGGAGTATTGCTTAAAAAAGCACTGGAAGGTGCTGCAGCACTTCTTGAAGCTAACAAAGAGGAAATTAACTCTTTAAACGTTTTTCCAGTGCCTGATGGTGATACTGGAACCAATATGAGTTTAACTATGAAGTCAGCCTTAAAGCAAGGAATGGCTATAGAAGAAGATAATTGTTATAAAATAGCTTTGGCCACTAGCCAAGGTTCTTTAATGGGAGCTAGAGGGAATTCTGGAGTAATCCTATCACAGCTATTTAGAGGCTTTGCTAATGCATTAAAAGGAAAGTCAACCATTGACACCATAACACTGGCTGAAGGCTTAAAACAAGCGTCAGAGACGGCTTACAAAGCAGTTATGAAACCAACTGAAGGAACAATACTGACAGTTGCTCGAGAATGTGGAGAATTTGCTTATTCTATACGTAAAGAAGAAAAGGATATTCTTCAATTTTTGATAAAAGTTATTGAACATGGTAATAAATCACTGGCTAGAACACCAGATTTACTTCCAGTGCTAAAACAAGCAGGAGTAGTAGATGCTGGTGGTAAAGGATTTATGTATATACTACAAGGAGCTTTCAATGGACTATCTGGAATAGAGCCTAGTGTACAACTAACTTTAGAGGATGCATCTACTGTAAAAGAATATCACAGAAAACCAATTGATACTGATAATATAGAATTTGGGTATTGCACAGAATTTATGATAAATAGTAGTCATAGTGATATCGAAAGTTTTAGAAATGAACTAGCTATTCAAGGAGATTCCTTAATGGTAGTTGGGGGAGAAGGGCTAATAAAAGTTCATATTCATACAAATAATCCTGGTGAAGTATTGCAGAAGGCACTATCATTAGGAGAATTAACTGATATTAAAATTGATAATATGAAATACCAGCATGAAGAAGTACTTTTAAAAGAAGAATTAAAATTAGAAGAATTAAAAAGAGAAGATGCTTCTAAAGCAAAGATTACAGAATTAGATAAAGAATATTCTTTTGTATCTATTTCAATAGGTGAAGGTGTTGATCAGGTATTTAAAAGTCTAAATGTAGATTTTGTTGTACCAGGTGGACAAACTATGAATCCTAGTACAGAAGATATTTTATCTGCAGTGGAATCTACCAGTGGAAAAAATGTAATTATATTACCTAACAATGGAAATATAATTTTAGCAGCAGAACAAGTAAAATATGTTACAGATAGAAATGTTTCTGTGTTAAATACAAAATCTATCCCAGAAGGAATTTCAGCTCTTTTAGCATTTAATGAGGACCTGACCTTAGATGAGAATATGGAGAATATGACTGAAGCTATAAAAACAGTATTAACAGGACAAATTACCTATGCAGTAAGAGATACTGAATTTAACAATACTAAAATAAACAAGGATGATATTATTGGTTTAGCCCATGGGGATATTGTAACTAAAGGAACTGAAATCAACACTGTTTCCCTTGAATTAATCCAAGACATGATGACAGAGGATATATCAATTATTACTATTTTTTATGGTAGTGATTTAGAGGCAGATTATACAGAAGAATTAGTCAAAAAATTAGAAGAAAAATATTCTGATTTAGATATTGAACTTGTATATGGTGGACAGCCACTATATTATTATATTTTTTCACTAGAATAAACCCTACTCTTGTAGGGTTTTTTGCAATTGTTGTTTTAGGAGGCAAATTTATGGAAAACTTATCTAGCAGCGTTCAATATATTAAAGGGATTGGCCCTAAAAAGGCCTATAGTTTAAAAAGACTAAATGTAGAAACTATAGAGGATTTAATATATTTTATACCTAGAGATTATGATGATAGAACTAAAGTCAGCACAATAAGAGAGTCTATTATAGGAGAAAAAGCTACTATAGAAGTTGAAATAACAGGTGCTCCTAGCGTTATTAGACCTAGACGGAACATGTCTATATTGAAAGTTCCCATTAAAGATGAAAGTGGAATAGGTTATTTAATTTGGTTTAATCAAGAGTATTTAAAAGATAAATTTAAGCTGGGAGAAACCTATAGAGTAAATGGGAAAATCAATAAGATGGGATTTGAACTTCAAATAATGAATCCAGTTTTTGAAACACTTGATAAAACTCAAAAGACAGGTAGAATATTGCCCATTTATCCGTTGACAGAAGGATTAACCAATAATGAGCTTATGCGAATAGTAAGTTATTCTCTAAATAATAACCTAGATTACATAGATGATGTATTACCTAAAGAATTAATAGAAAAGTACAATATGTTAGGTATTAAGGAAAGTTTAAAGAATATACATTATCCAACAAATATAGATGCATTAAAGAGAAGTAGATTTAGATTGGTTTTTGAAGAGTTATTAGTTCTTCAATTAGGTTTGTTTATAATTAAAAATAAAAGCTATACCAAAGAATCTGGTATTGTATTTAATAGACCATTGGAAATGGAAGATTTTATAAAGGGTTTACCTTTTTCACTTACTGGAGCTCAGAATAAAGTTATAAAAGAGATAGAATTGGATATGGACAAATCGAAACAAATGAATAGATTGGTACAAGGAGACGTAGGGTCAGGTAAAACCATAATCGCAGTTTTAGCAATGTATAGAGCTATTAAATCGGGCTACCAAGCAGCTATGATGGCACCCACTGAAATATTAGCAACACAACATTATGATTCTTTAAAAAGTTTTTTTGATCATTATGGAATAAGATGTGAATTATTAGTTGGTAGTTTGACTAATAAAACTAAGACTAATATTCTAGAAGATTTAAAAAATGGAAGTATTCATATTATAGTTGGTACTCATGCAATTATTCAAGATCATGTTGAATTCCATAATTTAGGATTAGCAATAACAGATGAACAACATAGATTTGGAGTAAAACAAAGATCTGTCTTAAATCAAAAAGGTATTAATCCAGATATATTAGTTATGACAGCTACGCCAATACCTAGAACCTTAGCACTTATATTATATGGGGACTTAGATATATCTATAATAGATGAATTACCTCCAGGTAGAAAAGAAATAGAAACCTATGCTGTAGGTTTTAATATGGAAGAGCGAGTGCATAAATTTATAGAAAAACAACTCTTACAAGGTAGGCAAGCTTATATAGTATGTCCCTTAATAGAAGAATCAGAAACCCTAGATCTTAACTCAGCTGAAATGTTATATGAAAAATTAAAGTCAGAAGTATTTAATAACTATAATTTAGGTCTGCTTCATGGTAAAATGAAATCTAAGGATAAGGATCAGATAATGGAGAAGTTTAAAAATCATGAATTAGATATTTTGATTTCAACTACTGTTATTGAAGTAGGGGTCAATGTACCAAATTCAAACATAATGGTTGTTTATAATGCAGAAAGATTTGGACTAGCACAATTGCATCAATTAAGAGGTAGAGTAGGTAGAGGAGAATACCAATCATATTGTGTATTACTAAATGCCAGCAATAATCCAGTGGCAAGAGAAAGAATGAGAATTCTTCAGGCTTCCAGCGATGGATTTGTAATTTCTGAAAAAGACTTAGAGTTAAGAGGGCCTGGTGAGTTTTTTGGAACTAGACAGCATGGATTACCTGAACTTAAAATTGCTAATCTAATAACAGATATTGATATATTAAAATTAGTACAAAATGAAGCTCAAGAAATAATGAAAGTAGACAATAATTTATCTAAAGACGAACATAAAGGGCTAAGATTAAAAGTTAAAAATATGTTTAAAGATATTGGAGAAGACTTAATTTTCAATTAATGTTTTATTATTTCTCTTTTATATGTTAAAATGATAATAATTTATCTAAAGGAGAAATAAAATTGAGAGTTATTTCAGGAATTAAAAAGGGACATAAATTAAAAGCACCAAAGGGACTAGATGTAAGACCAACAGAAGATAGAATAAAAGAATCGCTTTTTAACATCTTGGGAATCATTAATGAGGAATCTGTTGTATTAGATTTATTTGCTGGTTCAGGGTCTATTGGAATAGAATTTTTAAGTAGAGGTGCAAAAAAATCCTATTTTGTTGATATATCGCCAATTAGCTTATCTATAATTAAAGATAACTTAAATCATACCGACTTTTTAGCTAGTAGCGAAATAATAAAAAGTGACGGAAAGAAAGCTATAAATAAGTTTCATAACAATGGAATCTTATTCGATTATATATATTTAGATCCTCCTTTTAAGAATAAAGATTTGCTATTGGATATCATAGAAACTATAGGTAATAAAAAAATATTAGACCCAGAAGGCATCATTATAGTTGAACATGAAAGAGAGTTGCTTTTAGAAGAGGACCTATTTGATTTTATTAAATATAAAACAAAATACTATGGTAGTGTTACATTAGATTTTTATAGAATACATAAATTTTAGGAGGAGTTAAATGAATGTTGTCTATCCAGGTAGTTTTGATCCAGTTACAAATGGGCACTTAGATATAATTGAAAGATGCTCAAAGCAATTCGAACAAGTTATAGTAGCTGTTTTAAATAATCCTTCAAAAAAATCTGTATTTACTATAGAAGAAAAAATGGGATTTTTAAAAGAAACAACTTCCCACCTGAAAAACGTTGAAATAGACAGTTTTTCTGGTCTGCTAAGTGAATATGCAGTAGAAAAAAAATGTACTACTATGGTTAGAGGATTAAGAGCAGTATCTGATTATGAATATGAAATGCAAATGGCCTTGGTTAATAAAAAACTTAATAGTGACTTAGAAACTTTATTTATGGTTTCTAGTACAGAGTTTGTTTATCTGAGTTCTAGCATAGTAAAAGAAATCTCCATGTTAGGTGGAGATGTTAGATGTTTTGTACCACCAATTGTAGAAAAAGCTCTTAAAGATAAAAATAAGGAGGGTAAATAATTATGGAAGTATTAAGACTAATAGATGAAGTTGAAGACATTGTAGAAGCAGGAAGCTCATTACCTTTTTCTAGTAAGGTAATGGTAGATAAGAATGAGTTATTGGATATAATAAAAGAATTAAGAATAAAACTTCCAGATGAAATAAAACAAGCAGCCTGGATTAAGGAAGAAAGAGAACGAATATTATCAGATGCTCAAGGGGATGCAAATAATCTATTAAGCGAAGCAGAGAAAAAGTTAGAAGAGATGTTACAAGAAGATGGAATATCTAAAATGGCAAATCAAAGAGCTGAAGAAATTATTCATAAAGCTCAAGCAAATGCTAAGGAACTTAGAATCGGTGCCATGGAATATGCAGATACATTACTTATGGAAACACAAGAGAGTTTAAAAGTGGTCATTCATGATCTCAATGAAAATAGAAAAGAGTTAAGAGGCGGGAACTAAGCCCTTAGCTCTTTTTTTCTTTAAGATAATATGGTGTAGTTATATAGTCTAAATCAACTAAAGGTTTTTCTAGGTGAAGACCTAAGAAAAACAGATCTGTAGCTTGTTCTTCAAATAATAAAAACTCATTTATAATTTTGTTGTTAAGTGATTTATAGTCTGCATATTTACTTATAATATTAATATCTGAAGAATGCTTTATTTTGTTTAATATTTCAAAGCCCTTTTTATTAGATCCTAAAACCCTAATATACTGAGGTTCATTATTATATAATTTTAGAATTGTTTTACCATCCATATTATTTAATAGGTGGATAAACAATCTTTGTACCTTAGTTAAAGGATATCTTTTGGTAGAAGTGTTTTCTATAATTTCTTTTATACTAAGAGATGTTTTTCCTGTTTTTATAATTCTATTCTCTAGACCATTTTCTATATGAAGCAATAACTGTATCTTGCTTTCCACATCTTTTATACGAAGTAGATAATTAAAAATCTTTTCATAGTTTTCTATTCTATTAAAATTTTTAAATTTATTTTGGTATTCTTTTAATATAGTAAATGAATGTTCAGGTAATAAATCTTCCACAGAAGATAATCCATTTTGGAATATTTTGTTTCTAATTCCTGTAGCAGAAGCATAACCTTCCAATACTCCTAAATCTTTGTAGTTACTTCCTATTCTTTCTATAGCTATAGGTTTAATTTTAGATTCTAGTCTATATAAGGCTTTTAAATATTCAATGGCAAGTATATTATTAGAACCTTTTAATACATTAGAATAAATATCCTTATTTTCTTCTAAAATATAATACTCTTCTACAGCTTTGCTTCTAGACACTGAGAAAGAATATCCTAGTGAAAGAAAGTATTTTAAATTATTTTTAAAAAGCATGGGTTCTTCTAAAAATAATTTTGCCAATTCTTCCAGAATTTTTATTTCATCAATTTCAGTTCCAAAACTCATGTAATCAACTACATTGATCTGATTTAGTATGTTTACTGCACCATGAGCAAAATACTCTGCACTTTGGGAAGAATATACGAAGGGTAATTCAATTACTAAATCAACTCCATTATCAATAGCCATTTTAGCTTTACTCCATTTATCTATTAAGGAGGGTTCTCCTCTTTGTACAAAAGAACTGCTCATTACAGCAATGGAATGGGTAGATGAGGTAAGTTCCATAGATTTTTCTAAGTGATATTTATGTCCAAAGTGAAATGGATTATATTCAGTAACAAGACCAAGAATTTTCATTTTAACCTCCCAAAACATATTTATTAAATTATATCATAATAGCTTTATTAAATAACAGGTAAATTATTTCTAACTTAGCTTTATAACAGTTGATTTTTAGTGTATAATAGTCTATATTGTATAGTGATAGACTAATAGGAGGTATGTAAATGAATATTCTTGTAATAAATAGCGGAAGCTCTTCATTAAAATATCAATTGGTAGATATGAATGGTGAAATAGTTTTAGCTAAAGGACTAGTAGAAAGAATTGGTATTGAAGGTTCAAAACTTATACATGAAACTACTGGTAAGGATAAGGAAATTATAGAAGAACCAATGGACGACCATAAAAGAGCACTAGAAATAGTTTTAGATGCCATAGTAGACCCAAATTTTGGTGCTATTAAATCTATGGATGAAATCAATGCTGTGGGACACAGAGTTGTTCACGGTGGAGAATACTTCTCAGAATCAGTTATAATTGATGATGATGTTATGAAAGCAATTGAAGATTGTGTTGAATTAGCTCCATTACATAATCCACCAAATGTTATGGGGATTAATGCTTGTAAAGAATTAATGCCAAATACACCAATGGTAGCAGTATTTGATACAGCATTCCATCAAACAATTCCAGCTGAAAACTATATGTATGCTATACCTTATGAACTATATGAAAAATATAAAATAAGAAGATATGGATTCCATGGTACATCTCATAAATACGTAGCTAATAGAGCAGCTGAGATTTTAGGTAAAGATATCAAAGATTTAAACATAGTTACTTGTCACTTAGGAAATGGATCTTCTGTCACAGCAGTTAAGGGTGGAGAATCAATAGATACAAGCATGGGCTTTACACCTTTAGAAGGATTAGCTATGGGTACTAGATCTGGAGATATAGATCCAGCAATAATTACTTTTATAATGAATAAAGAAAATATGACTTTTGATGAAGTAAATGATATGTTAAATAAGAAATCCGGTGTATTAGGACTTTCAGGAATTAGCAGTGATTTTAGAGATTTAGAAGTTGAAGCTGAAAAAGGCAATGAAAGAGCAAAATTAGCCTTAGATGTATTCTGTAATAGAGTTACTAAGTATGTTGCAGCATATGCAGCTCAAATGTGCCGAGTAGATGTATTAGTTTTCACTGCAGGCATTGGAGAAAATTCTCAAATGATAAGAGAAGAAATATGTAATGGTTTGGAATGTTTAAATATAATTATCGATAAAGAATTAAACAAAACCAGAGGAGTAGAAGCTGCTATTAGTAGAGGTTTTGCAAGTGCACAAATATTAGTAATACCAACTAATGAAGAGTTGATGATAGCAAGAGATACATTAGAACTAGTTAATAATAGATAATTCTTGACAAACCTAGTACTACTTTATATAATAAACTGTGTTAGTTTAAGAGGTGAAATAAATGATATTTGATCTAGCAAGGTTTTTAAATGGAACTGACAAGGTACACCATATAGAAGGTGTTGAAGAAAGTGACACGGAAGAACTAAAAAGCGATCTATTTGAAATTGTTGGACCAATTAACTATAGTGGTAGTGTATTTAAGGTTGATGGAGTCAATTTACTACATTTGGATATAATTTATAAGTATAAAAGCCAATGTGATAGATGTTTACAAGAGACAATTTCAGATATTAAAACAAGCTTATCAGGAAGATTAGTTGATAGTGACGAAAATTCATATAGCAATGAGATAGAAGACGAAAGTTATGACATGGAAACAGAAGAGATATTTGCTTATAATAAAGGCCTCTTTAATCCAAAAGAATATATTTTGAGTCAAGTAGTTGGATCTTTGCCTATGAAAACCCTATGTGACAATGATTGCAAGGGACTTTGCTTAAACTGTGGTGTAGACCTAAATAAAGAATCATGTGATTGTGTTATTGAAAACACTGATCTACGATTTGAGAAACTAAAGAATCTTTTTCCAAAGAATTAAGGAGGTGTCTTAAATGGCAGTACCAAAGCGAAAAACGTCTAAACAAAGAAAGAACAAAAGAAGAGCGTCATCTTATAGACTTAATAAAGCTACTATTTCAGAATGTCCACAATGTCATGAGCCAAAACAACCACATAGAATATGTGGAAACTGTGGTTATTATAAAAATAGAGAAGCGATTGTAGTTGAATAGTTAAAGCAAGATAGTGAGTCTTTTCACTATCTTTTTTTAATTCTATATTGCTATTTTCTTAAGTCTCATATATATTTATTATCAATGGTAGAAAATTCCAACCAGTCAGGAGGAATATGATGAAAATTATAGTAGATGGTATGGGGGGAGATAATTCACCTATAGAAATAGTTAAAGGTTCAGTAGATGCTGTATTAGAATATGATATTAATATTATTATAGTAGGTAATGAAGAAATAATTAGGGCTGAATTATGGAAATACACTTATCCTAAAGAGAAAATTGAAATTTTGAATTCAGAATCAGTGATTACAAATGATGATGATCCTGCACTAGCTATTAGAAGAAAAAAAGATTCTTCTATGGTAGTAGGTTTAAAAGCTCTATCTGATGGTTTAGGAGACGGTTTTGTATCTGCTGGAAACACAGGTGCATTACTAGCAGGAGGGCTTTTCATAATTAAAAGAATACAAGGCGTGGACAGAGCTGCATTAGCTACTGCCTATCCTACTATAAAAGGTCTTTCTCTTCTAGTAGATGGTGGTGCAAATGTAGATTGTAAACCTGAATACCTAAATCAATTTGGTATTATGGGATCTATTTACATGGAACATGTTATGGGAATTGAAAAACCAAAAGTGGGTCTTGTTAATATAGGTACTGAAGAAGGTAAAGGTAATGCTCTCACAAAAGAAGCTTATGATCTTCTTAAAAATAGTAAGATTAACTTTATTGGAAATGTAGAAGGTAGAGATCTTCCAACAGGTATTGTTGATGTAATAATATGTGATGGCTTTGTAGGAAATATAGTGCTAAAATTGACTGAGGGTATGGCGATTTCAATTTTTGATCACTTAAAAGAAATCTTTCTAAAAAACACAGGGACTAAAATAGGTGCACTTCTATTGAAACCTGGACTAAAAGAACTAAAAGGCAAAATGGACTATAGAGAATATGGTGGAGCTCCACTTTTAGGAACTAAGAAACCCGTAGTAAAGGCTCACGGTAGTTCAGATGCATATGCTATAAAAAATGCAATTAAACAGTTAATGAATTTTATAGAAAAAGATGTAATTAGTATTATTACAAATAATATTAATTTTGATGATAAATAGAATATTAAAATGGAGGTTATAAAATGCTTTTAGAAAAAATCAAAGATATTGTAGTAACTCAATTTAATGTAGAGGCTAGTAATATAAATATTGAAACTTCATTTAGAGATGACTTAAATGCTGATTCATTAGATCTAGTAGAGTTGATAATGGCATTAGAAGATGAATTTGGGCTTGAAATAGAAGATGAAGATTTAGATTCTATAAAAACACTTGGAGATGCTTTGGAATATATAAAAAGAAATTTAAATGAAGATAATTAATAAAGGCTCTTTTTAGAGCCTTTCTACTAATCTTTTTTGATGAGGAGAATGGATATGAGGAAAAATAAATTGAATATGAAGTTTTTTGAACCTTTACAAAAAGACTTAAATTATTTTTTCAAAGATGAAGAGCTTTTAATTACAGCCCTTACTCATAGCTCCTACGCCAATGAAAACAAATTAGGAGTAGAAGGTTATAACGAAAGGTTGGAATTCTTAGGAGATACGGTTTTAAGTCTTATAGTAAGTCAATATCTATATAAGAAGTACCCTAATTACCCAGAGGGTGAATTAACAAAAATAAGAGCTAAGGTAGTATGTGAATCCTCCTTAGCAAAAGCAGCTGAAAAGATTAACTTAGGTAAATATCTGCTTCTAGGGAAGGGAGAAGAAACAACTGGAGGTAGAGGTAGAGAATCTATTTTAGCAGACGCTAGTGAGGCTATTACGGGTGCTATTTATATGGATAGTGACTTTGAGACAGTGAATATTTTGATGTTAAAAAGGTTTGAGGCTGGCATAGTACAAGCCGTAGATAGAGGTAATTTATTTATAGATTATAAAACTGAATTACAAGAAATAATGCAAAAAACTAATAAAGCTAGGTTAGAATATTTAGTTTACAAAGAGGAAGGACCAGATCATAATAAAGTGTTTTATATGAATGTAGTAATAAATGAAATAATCATAGGTACAGGTTCAGGAAGAAACAAAAAAGAGGCTGAACAATCTGCTGCAAAAAATGCTTTAGAAAATATGGGTATTCAGGATGAGTAGGCATTATATAATACCTATATTTGTACCGCATTTTGGATGTCCTCATGATTGTGTATTTTGTAATCAAAAAAAGATTACAGGTTTGTCTACTAATACAACTGCTTTAGAAGTAGAAAATATAATAGATGAACATTTGAAATCTTTTAAAAAAGATGCATTTGTTGAAGTAGCTTTTTATGGAGGAAGTTTTACAGCAATAGAACTAGACATTCAAAGCCAGCTATTGGAAGTTCCTAATAAATATAAATTAGACGGTAGAATAGATGAAATTAGACTTTCCACACGACCAGACGCAATTAATCTTAAAATCCTAAATAATCTAAAAAAATTTGGTGTAAATACAATAGAATTAGGATGTCAATCTCTTGATGATGAAGTATTATTTCTTAGTGAACGTGGACATACATCTGCTGATGTATATAAGGCCTCCGAATTGATTAAGGAGCAGGGTTTTAAGTTAGGATTACAAATGATGTTAGGACTACCAGGAGATACTATGGAGAAAGCTCTCTATACAGCCAATGAGTTTATCAAATTGAAACCTGATTGTGTAAGAATATATCCTACACTGGTAATTAAAGAGACCTATCTAGAAAACTTATACCTAAATAATGAATATTCGCCACTAAGCCTTGATGAGAGTATTGATATAACTACAAAAGTTTTAATTTTGTTTTATTTAGAAAGCATTAATGTTATTAGAGTCGGATTACAGCCAACGGAAAATATTCAACTGGGTAAAGATGTTGTTGCTGGACCTTTTCATCCTGCATATAGACAATTAGTAGAAGCAAATATCTATAAATTATTAATTGAGCAGTTTTTAAAAGAAAAAAATATAAATACTGAAGATAAAATAATGATAATAAATTCAAATAAAAAAATCATTTCCAATATTGCTGGTCAAAAGTCTTCAAATATAATCTATTTCAAAGATAAATTTAATTTGAAAAAGATTCAGATATTTGAAAGTAATTTGGATATGAATACTTTGGATATTACAATTGGTGATTTTTATGATAAAATGGATAAGAAAGAAGAAATGCAGAAGCTAATCAGAACTTATAGATAAGAGGTGCTTATATTGTACTTGAAAAAAGTTGAGATTCAAGGATTTAAATCATTTGCAGATAAAATAGAAATTGAATTTAAAGATGATATAACTGCTATTGTAGGACCAAATGGTAGTGGGAAGAGCAATATTTCTGACGCTATAAGGTGGGTTCTTGGAGAACAGAGCATTAAAAACCTTAGAGGGAATAAAATGGAAGATGTTATCTTTTCAGGTACAGATAAGAGAAGAGCTTTAGGATATGCTGAAGTATCTATTATTTTTGACAATATGGATAAATTAATACCTATAGATTACAATGAAATCATGATAACAAGAAGAGTATTTAGATCTGGAGAAAGTGAATATTATATAAACAAAAATTCATGTAGACTAAAAGACATTAAAGAGTTATTTATGGATACAGGTATAGGGAAAGATGGGTATTCAATTATTGGACAAGGTAGAATTGAAGAAATATTAAGCAATAGACCGGAAGATAGAAGGAATATTTTCGAAGAAGCTGCAGAAATAGTTAAATATAAGTGGAGAAAAGAATCTTCAGAAAAAAAATTGGATAAAACACAAGCTAATTTAGTCCGAATAAAGGATTTAATATATGAAATAAATAAGCAAGCTTTAGTTCTTGAAGATGAATCAAAGAAGGCTACAATCTTCACATCACTTTATAATAAATTACGAGAAATAGAAGTAAATATTTTTATTAAAGAAATAAAAAAGTTTAATATTCAAATTGATAATATTAATCTAGAAATAGATGAAATAAATTTAGAAATCAGCACATCCGAAAGAGAAAAACATATTATAGAAGAAAAATATAATCTTCTTAAAAACACAATAGATGATATGGATAATAAAATTGAAGAAGCAAGAAGTTCCAAATTAAGTATTAGTGGATCATTAGATCAGTTGAAAAATAGTATAACTCTACATTTAGAGAAAGAAAACTTTCATAAAAAGGATCTAGAAAGATTAATTAAAGAAAAATCTGATTTAAATCGCTCTTTAGAGAACATAAAAAATATGGAGCTAGATTTAATTAGCGAAAAATCATCTATAAAGGATAGTTTAGAATCTTTAAATGAAGAATATGAAAAAAAAGATTCTAAAACAAAGGAGATAGATAATCAGATTATAGATAAAGAAGAATACATAGAAAAAACTAAGTCTGAATATCTAAATATATATAATAATGCTTCGGATATTAGAAATAAGTTGGATAATATGGATTCTTTTAATGATAACATAGCTAGAAGACTAGATGAACAAAAATTAGAAAAAGAAAATGTGGAAAATAGACTAATTACCAATAAAGAACTATTGAAAAAAACAATATATGAAGAGGATATCCTATTAAATAGTATTTCTGAATTAAGCTCAACACTGGATGAACTTCTAATTCAAAAAAATAAAATTTCAACCACACAAGAAGACGATTATAAATCCATTAAAGACATGGAAATTAAACTTCAAGGTTTAATTTCTAATCAAAGTGTTTATAGAAGTATGGAAGAGGGTTATGAAGGGTATTTTAAAAGTGTAAAAAATTTACTATTAGCTGTAAATAAATCTAAAGATATGAAAGAAGGTTATCTTGGAGTAGTAGCAGATCTTTTAAAAGTTGATGAAAAATTTGAACGGGCAATAGATATTAGTTTGGGATCAAACGTACAAAATTTAGTTATGAATAAAGATGAAGATGCTAAGAGACTAATAGATTATTTGAAAATTAATAGGTTGGGCCGTGTAACATTTCTACCATTAAATACTATAAAGGGTAATTCTATAAACTTAAATAAAAATGATATAGAAAAATATAATATTCTTGGTTTAGGTAATGAACTTATAAAATATGATGAAATTTATGAAAATATATTTAAGTACTTATTAGGTAGAACAATTATTATTCAAGATATAGAAAGTGCTATGGCATATTCTAGTAAGTATAAACATATGAATAGAATAGTAACTTTAGATGGAGATGTACTTAATCCTGGAGGTTCTATGACTGGTGGAAGTTATGGAAACAATACAATAAGTATAATAAATAGAAAAAATAGAATTAAATCATTAAATGTAGAAATTAACAATTTGCAAGAATCTTTAGATGTACTAAGAAGTAAAAGTTCATCTAATAATATAGAAATGGAAAAAGTTGAAAGGATAATTCTAAAAAACAAAGAAGATAAAAAGAACCTTGAATTAGAATTACTAGAAAACAATAACAATAAATCTGTATTTAAAAATGAAATTTCAAGACTTGAAGTTGAATTACAGAAAATATTTGATCAAATATTAAATTTAGAAACAGAAATAGGTGGTTTAAGCCATAATAAAGAAGGACTAAGGATAGAATTAGAAGAGTTAGATCTTGAAGCAGATAAATTAGATTCTGAGGTTAAAAATTTAACTGAAGATTTAAAAAAATATAGAACTAGCAAAGAAAGTTCAGGGAATGAATTAACTGATTTGAAAATTAAAATTAATATAATGGAAAATACTCTTAGAAATTTAAATGATAAACTAGGACTTCAATTATTAGAAATAGAATCTAATAAGGTCATATTATTCCAAAAAGAAAACAATATACTAGAAATTCAAAGGGAATTAGAAACAACAAACAATGAAAAAATATTAGTTCAAGAAAGAATAGAAAATTTAATAATTGAAGAGAAGGAAGCCTCTGAAGAATTTAACCGTTTAACAGAGAATAAAAATAATTTTATGAAAACATTTTATGAGGAACAAAATAGATTAAAAGACATTACTAATAAATTATCTATTTTTGAAAGACAAAAGAGCAAGCAAGAAATTAAGTTGGCTAAAAATGAACTTCAAGTAGAAAATAATCATATCAAGCTACTGGAGGATTATGAGTTAACTTTTGAAAGTGGCTTGGCATATGAAATAGATATACCAAATATGCAAAAGGCATCAGAAGAAGTTAAAACTTTGAAATTTGAAATAAAAGAATTAGGTAGTGTAAATATAGGATCAATAGAAGAATACAGTAAAACCAAAGAAAGATTAGAATTTATTACTTCTCAACAGGAGGACTTGTTGTTTAGCAGAGAGAGCCTTAGAGAAATAATAAAAGATATAGAAAAGAAAATGAGAATACAATTTATCCATTCATTTAACGAAATAAATCATAATTTTAATGAGATATTTGCTGTGTTATTTAGTGGAGGTACGGCTAAGCTAGTATTAGAAGAAGGCGAAGATGTGCTCACCTCTGGTATTGAAATAGTTGTTCAACCACCAGGTAAGAAGTTACAGACTTTAAGCCTACTGTCAGGTGGAGAAAAATCCTTGACTGCAGTAGCATTATTATTTGCCATATTAAAGACTAAACCAGCACCATTTTGTATTTTAGATGAAATTGATGCTGCCTTAGATGAAGCAAATATAAGTAGGTATACTAATTATTTGAAACACTTTAATGATGATACTCAATTTATATTGATTACCCATAGAAAAACCACAATGGAAATTGCTAATGTATTATATGGTGTTACTATGGCAGAAGAAGGAATTAGTAAATTAATATCTGTGAAATTAAAAGATAATATGGAGGTAGAAGCCAGTTAATATAATTGTAGGGGTGATTAAATGCTAAATTGGTTTAAAAATTTAGGGAAAAAAGAAGAAAATAACAAAGAAGAAGATCATATAGAAGAAAGCATGGAGAAGGTGTTTTCTGAAGAAGAAATAAATCAGGACATTATAAATGAAGAAGCTATTGAAGAACTTGAAGATATAATAGAACAAGAAGATGAAACAGAAGTAATTATTGAAGATTTGATTGAAGATATTATAATAAACGAAGAGCCAACTGATAATAATAAAAAAAAGCCAGGTTTTTTTGAAAAACTTATGGATGGTTTATCTAAAACTAGAAATGATATATCTGGCAAAATAGATAGCGTTTTAAATTCTTATAAAAAAATTGATGAAGAACTCTTTGAAGATCTAGAAGAAGTATTAATTACAGCTGATGTAGGAGTTACAACTACTATGAACTTGATTGATCGTTTGAGAGAAAGAATTAAATTAGAAAAAACTAAGGACCCAATTGAAGTTAAAGAACTGCTAAAAGATGAGATAAAGAAATTGATGAACGAATCCGTAAGGGATAATAGTTTGAATATTGAACCTTTACCAGCAGTTATTTTAGTTGTAGGAGTAAATGGTGTAGGTAAAACTACTACTATTGGAAAATTATCATATAACTTTAAAAATAGTGGTAAAAAAGTTTTAATTGCTGCTGGAGATACTTTTAGAGCAGCTGCTATTGAACAGCTAAAGGAATGGAGTGATAGATCTGGATCAGACTTTATCGCTCACACAGAAGGGTCAGACCCTGCTGCAGTTATTTTTGATGGTATCCAGGCAGCTAAAGCCAGAAAAGCAGATATATTAATATGCGATACTGCAGGAAGACTTCACAATAAATCAAATTTAATGAATGAGCTGAATAAAATATTTAGAGTTGTGGATAAAGAATATGGAGAAGCAACTAAAGAAGTTATATTAGTATTAGATGCTACTACAGGTCAAAATGCTATAAATCAAGCAAAAGTTTTTAAAGAAGTAGCCAGTATAACTGGTGTAGCCCTTACTAAACTAGATGGTACTGCTAAAGGCGGAGTAGTTATAGCGCTCCAGGCTGAACTTCAATTACCTATAAAATTAATAGGAGTAGGGGAAGGTATAGAGGATTTACAAAGCTTTAACACAGATGATTTTGTAGATGCAATTTTTAATTAAAAGTGTTGACAAATATATATAATTAGTCTAGAATAGTAGTGTCAAGGAAAACCCTTGACACTACTATTTAGTTGGTGATATAATGGTCGAGAAGTTGGTGGAAATTGGTATTCTATATGATTTTTATGGAAAAATGCTTAGTGAGAGTCAATATGCAGCCATAGAATTATATTATATACATGATTTAAGCCTTGCTGAAATTGGAGAAGAATTGAATATTACTAGACAAGCAGTTTTTGATACTTTAAAACGTGCTGAAAATAAACTGTACCTTTATGAGGACAAGCTAGGCCTAGTAAACAAATTTGATCGAAGATATAATAATATTCAAGAAATATTAAGAATTGCGGAAGAAATTAATAATATTGGTAAAGATTCCAACAATACAAATATCCAAGAAAAATCTAGAAGTATATTAGAATTAGGAAATGAAATATTGGATAATAGTAGGGAGGTAGTAAACTGATGGTATTTGAAAGTTTATCAGAAAAACTTCAAAATGCTCTAGGTAAGTTAAAAGGTAAAGGTAAACTATCTGAAAAAGATGTAGATGCAGCAATGAGAGAAGTCAGACTTGCTCTTTTAGAAGCTGATGTTAACTTTAAAGTAGTTAAAGACTTCATTAAAATTGTGAAAGAAAGAGCAATTGGTGGAGAAGTAATGGATAGTTTGACACCTGGACAACAAGTGATAAAAATTGTTAATGAAGAGTTAACTAATTTAATGGGTGAAAAAGAAGTAAAAATAGATTTTAGCTCCAACCCCACAATAATATTAATGTGTGGATTACAAGGTGCTGGTAAAACTACTACTTCAGGAAAACTAGCTTTATACTTGAAGAAACAAAATAAGAGACCACTATTGGTAGCTTGTGATGTTTATAGGCCAGCTGCAATAAAACAGTTACAAGTTGTAGGTGAAAGAGTCGATGTTCCTGTTTTTTCAATGGGTGACAAAGAAGATCCGGTAAATATTGCTAAAGCTTCTGTTGAACATGGTAAGAAACATGGTAACGATGTAATTATTATAGATACAGCTGGTAGACTTCATATAGATGAAAAACTTATGGATGAAATTAAAAATATATACGATGCTGTAAACCCAAGTGAAGTATTATTAGTTTTAGATGCTATGACAGGTCAAGATGCAGTTAATGTAGCTGATAACTTTAATAATGTTCTTGGAATATCAGGAGTAATTCTTACAAAATTAGATGGTGATGCAAGAGGTGGGGCAGCTCTTTCAATAAGAGCAGTAACACAAAAACCTATAAAATTTGTGGGAATGGGAGAAAAACTTGAAGAATTAGAACAATTTTATCCTGAAAGAATGGCTTCTAGAATCTTAGGAATGGGAGATGTATTAACCTTAATTGAAAGAGCTCAATCTAGTATGGATGAAAGTAAAGCTATAGAATTAGAAAGAAAAATAAGAACTCAGCAATTTACTTTTGATGATTTTTTAGATCAATTAGA